>Ga0213878_10000052_pt1 | contig 76706 bp, 88 predicted proteins | sample VelepicoBEBS_R02_FD_161053 | JGI IMG/M metagenome (GOLD analysis project Ga0213878, IMG submission 161053) | Vellozia epidendroides bulk soil microbial communities from rupestrian grasslands, the National Park of Serra do Cipo, Brazil - BS_R02 | ecosystem: Environmental > Terrestrial > Soil >... | reverse complement strand
AAACCGCGCGCCCTGCTAGCCCATCCCCGCGGCCAGGTCGTCGGCCGCCTGAGCGGCGATCTTTCGCGAGATCGACTTGGCTTGCAAGAAAAGCAGCAAATAGTCGTAGCCGCCGGCCTTCGAGTCGGTCCCGCTCATGTTGAAGCCGCCGAAGGGCTGCCCGCCGACCAGCGCCCCGGTGCACTTGCGGTTCAGGTACAGGTTGCCGACGAAGAACTCGTCGGCCGCCTGCGCCAGCCGCTCCTCGCTCTTCGAGTAGACCGCCCCGGTCAGCCCGAACTCGGTCCCGTTGGCGATCTCCAGCGCGTGGTCGTAGTCGCGGGCCTTGATGACCGCCAGGTACGGCCCGAAGATCTCTTCCTGGGCGATCCGCGCCTCCGGGTCGACGTCCGCGACGACGGTCGGCTCGATGAAGTACCCCTCGCCAAGGAGCCGGCGCCCCCCGGTCAGCAGCCGGCCTTCGGCCTTCCCGACCTCCACGTAGCCGAGGATCTTCTCGGCCGCCTTCGCGTTCACGACCGGCCCGACGTCGACCGGGCCGCTCGGGTCGCCGACTCTGAGCGCCTGCACCGCCGGGACCAGCTTCTCGAGGAACGCGTCGTAGAGCTTCGCGTCGACGATCGCCCGCGAGCACGCCGAGCATTTCTGCCCCGCGAAGCCGTAGGCCGAGGCGACGACGCCGGCGACCGCGGCGTCGAGGTCGGCGTCGTCCGCGACGACGATCGCATCCTTCCCGCCCATCTCGGCGACGACGCGCTTGACCCACTTCTGGCCGGGCGGCGTCTTGGCGGCGAGCTCGTTGATCCGCAGCCCGACGCCCTTCGAGCCGGTGAACGAGATGAAGCGCGTCCGCGGGTCGGTCACCAGCGCCTCGCCGACGGTCGGCCCGTCGCCCGGAACCAGGTTGAGCACCCCCGGCGGCAGCCCGAGCTCGTGCATCAGGTCGACGAACCGGGCCGCGATCACCGCCGCGTCGGAGGAAGGCTTCAGAATCGCGGTGTTCCCGCTGACGACCGCGGCCGACGACATCCCGGCCATGATCGCGAAGGCGAAGTTCCAGGGCGGGATCACCACCCCGACCCCGAGCGGTAGGTAGGTCAGCCAGTTCTTCTCGCCCTCGATCGGGGTGAGCGGCGGCGGGTTCGCGTAGCGGAGCGCCTCGCGGGCGTAGAACTCCAGGAAGTCGATCGCCTCGGCGGTGTCGGCGTCGGCCTCGATCCACGGCTTTCCGACCTCCAGGATCAGGGTCGCGTTCCAGTCGTCCTTCGTCTGCCGGATGCGCTCGGCCGCGCGGAACAGGAACTCCGCCCGCTCCTCGGCGCTCGTCCGCTTCCAGCGCTCGAACGCCGCGGTCGCCGCGTCGAGCGCTTGCGAGACCTGCGCCGCGCTCGCCTCGTCGACTTGTCCGACGACCTCGCTCGGCCGGGCCGGATTGATCGAAGGGATCGTCCCGGCACCGCCTTGGATTTTCTCGCCGCCGATCACGAGCGGATAGCGTTGGCCCAGGCTCGCGCGCGCGCGGTCGAGCGCTTCCTCGAGCGAGCGGCGGTCGGCGGGATCCGAGAAATCGCGGATCGGTTCGTTGCGGAACGGCGTGATGCGCGGCGCGGTCGTCGTCATAACGCCTACAACCTTCTGCGGACCGGCGCGGCTTCCGGCTCGGCCACGGCCCCGTCAAAACTCCTAGCGGGCGGTTCGCTCGTCTGCGAGAATTCTCGGTGACATGGTTTACGACATCGCCGTCGTCGGCGGAGGAATCGTCGGGCTCGCCACCACGCGCGAGCTGCTCCTGCGCCACCCGAACCTGCGCGTCGCGAACGTCGAGAAAGAAGACGTCTGGAGCAAGCACCAGACCGGCCACAACAGCGGCGTGATCCACTCGGGGATCTACTACAAGCCCGGCTCCCTCAAGGCGAAGCTGTGCGTCGAAGGCCGCAAGCTCGCGTGGGAGTACTGCCACGCGAAGGGGATCGAGTTCAAGGACGTCGGCAAGCTGATCGTCGCGACCGACGAGTCCGAGCTCCGCCGGCTCGACGACTTGTGGGTGCGTGGGCAGCAGAACGGGATCGAAGGGCTCGAGATGCTCGACGCCGCGCAGATCGCCGAGCGCGAGCCGCACTGCCGCGGGATCAAAGCGATCTTCTCGCCGGTGACCGGCATCGTCGACTGGGGGCTCGTCTCGCGCAGCTACGGCGAGGACGCCAAAGAGCTGGGCGCCGACATGTACCTCGGCCACGAGGTGACCTCGATCGAGCGGCGCGGCGGCATCACCGTGCTCAAGACGCCGAAAGGCGAGATCCACGCCAAAGCCGTCGTCACCTGCGGCGGCTTGTACAGCGACAAGCTCGCGAAGATGACCGACGGAAAGCGCGATCCGAAGATCGTGCCGTTCCGCGGAGACTACCTGATCCTCAAGCCCGAGAAGTCGTATCTCGTCAAGGGCAACATCTATCCGGTCCCGGATCCTGAGTTCCCGTTCCTCGGCGTGCACTTCACGCCGCGGATGGACGGCTCGATCTGGCTCGGTCCGAACGCGGTGCTCGCGTTCGCGCGCGAAGGCTACTCGTTCTTCACCATCAACCCGCCCGAGCTGTGGGACGCGCTGACGTATCCGGGCTTCTTCAAGCTGGCGACGAAGTATTGGAAGATGGGCGCCGGCGAGATGTACCGCGACCTGGTGCGCAAGGCGTACGTCCAGGCGCTGCAGCGCTACATTCCCGAGCTGCAGCCCGAGGACTGTCTGCCCGGACCGTCCGGCGTGCGCGCACAGGCGATGGCCGCCGACGGCTCGCTGGTGGACGATTTCGTCTTCGAAGGCGCCGAAGGCGTGGTGCACGTACGCAACGCGCCCTCACCCGCCGCGACGTCGTCGCTCGCGATCGGCAAGTACATCGCCGACGACGCCGAGCAGCGCTTCGATTTGAGCAAACCCTCGATCGCGGTATAAGGACGTCGCGATGAGCGCGCGTGACTTCGTCGAGGTGGAGTGGCTCGCCGCGCACCTCGGCGATCCGCGCGTGCGCGTGATCGACGCCCGCAGCGTCCCGCACGGCGGGGCGGTTGCGATGCCGTCCGGGAAAGAGCAGTACGCCGCGGGGCATGTCCCGGGTGCGGTTCACCTCGACTACGCGGACGATCTGAGCGATCCGGCGACACCGTACGCCGCGCGCGTCGCACCGCCCGAGCTGTTCGCGCGCGTCATGGGCGACCACGGCATCGGCAACGACAGCATCGTAATCGCGTACGACGCCGGAACGATCCCGTTCGCCGCGCGCATGGTCTGGATGCTGCGCTACTACGGCCACGACGAGGCGTACGTCCTCGCCGGCGGGCTTCCGGCGTGGACAGCGGCGCAGCACGCGACCACGACCGACGCGCCTGCGATCGCTGCGGCGACGTTCACGCCGCACGCGCAGCTGGCATTCCGCGCGACGCGCGACGAAGTGCTCGCGATCGCGGAAGGCCGCAGCGAATCGCAGCTCGTCGAGACACAGCGCGACCAAACCTACGCGCAGCGCGACAAAGACATCAAAGGTGCGGTCCGCATCAGCGGCAATGACTTGCTCGAAGACGCGCGCGGCGGCCGCATCGCCGATCCCGCGATGCTCGAGCGCCTCATCGCCGACGCCGGCTTGGACAAACGCACCCGAACGGTAGTCTCGTGCGGCAGCGGCGTCTCGGCCTCCGGCGCGTGGCTCGCGCTGCGCGAAGCCGGCTTCGCCGACGTCGCGGTCTACGACGGCTCCTGGATGGAGTGGGAGCACGACGCGCTCCCAACGGCCCCAAAAACGGCGTAGTGTACTGTTCGGCGTTAGCGGAACGGATCGAGAACTTGCGCGCCGGTCGGCGCGAAGTGCCGTGCGTTTCCCGTTACGACGACGAGCCGGTGCGCGATCGCGGTCGCCGCGATTAGCCCGTCGATGACTGCGACGGGCGTTCCCTGAACTCGGGCGCGGCCGTTGATCTCGCCCCAAGTTTCGGCAACGATCTCATCAACGTCCAGGACGCGCCCGGCGAACCGCGCGCGAAAATCGGCGAGCGCCTGTTCTAGTTTCGCCGCCTTTCGTCGATCCGCCCGCGCGCTCTCGATGCCTTGGCGTATCTCACCGAGCGTTAGGACGCTCAGATACAGACTCTCCTCGTCGCGATGTTCGATCCAGGTTTGTAGCGCAACGCGCGGGCGTGGCTTCACCAAATCCGAGATCACGTTCGTGTCGAGCAGAAAACCGCTCAAAACTCGACGTCCCGCCCGATATCGGATCGGTCTCGCACGTCAAATTCGACGTCGCCGAGCGCCGAGTGCGCGAGGAAGGCAGTCAGCGAGCCGCGCGTTCTCGCAATGAGCCGTTCGTAGTCGCGCTCAGAGAGAACGACGGCCGCGCCTCGGCCGTGGCGCGTGATTCGCTGAGGACCCTCAGCGAGAGCCCGATTGACGAGCTGGCTCAAGTTCGCTTTGGCATCTTGCAACTGCCAGTCCGCCTTGACATGCACGCTCGCGTCACCTCCGTATCTGACTAGAGTGGTCTGAATTGTAAGCGGTCCGACTGCACGCAGTCAAGAGCTCGAACGGCGTCGACCGCAACCGCCGGCGGATAGCATAACGAGGGTCGGTGCCATGAGCATGGCACTGAGAGAAACGCTAGCCCCCGGTCGGTCGCCCTTTGCCTGGGATGCTGCTGGAGCCGACCCGCCGGAGTGGGCGTAATTTTAGGCGGCGGGCCGGGTGAAGGCGACGATCTGGTCGGCTTCGCGGTGGTTCGTCCAGAAGTGCGTGCCGTCCCACGCGAGCGCGCGCGCCGGAAACGGGATCAGCGCCAGATCCTCGCACACGACCTCGACCACGCCGAAGTCGCCGCGCGCGTCGACCCGCGTGAGCCAGTACGGCCCGTGCTCTTCGTCGTCGGTGGTGACGAGATAGAACCGCCCGTCGACGACGACCTGACCGCAGATGCCGTGCGGCACCGCAATGCTGCTGAGCACTTCACCCTGCGCGTCGACGCCGAGGATGCGCTTGTTGTACCACTGGCTCACGTAGAGCACGTCGCCGTCCCAGCCGAGCTGCGAACCGGTTCCGTCGGGCGCGCGGAAGCTGCCGTGCTTCTGAAAGCCGCGGCCGGGAACGAGGCGCGCGATGACGCGGTCGTCGTCGGCGCCTTCGCCGTAGATCACGCGCAGCTCGTCGCCGAGCACCGTCATCCCCCACGGCACGCCGCTGCACTGCGCCTCGTCGTGCGCCGCCCACGTCGTGCGGTTGATCGCGTAGATCCGCCGCGTCTCCCTCGAACCCATCCACAGCGTCTCGCCGTCGAACGCGATCGACTGCGGCTTGGGCGCCGGCGAAGGCAGGCGCAGCAGCTCTTCCACGGGGTTCACGAGGGCGACTTTGGGACGCGCCGGCTCGACCCCTCGCGCGAGGACGGCCGTTCAGCCGTGCGCGGCCGCAGCGGGCGCGGGCACCTGGCGGCGCGACCAGAACGGCGCGTGCGGCCAACGGCGTTCTTGATCGTAGAACCAGGTGCGCGTCGTGAGGTACGCGGCGTACTCGGCTTCGACGTGCGCGCGGTAGCGGTCGAAGCCGCGCGGGTTTCCGCCGAGCAGATCGAGCACCGCGAACGCGCCGACCTTGCCGGTGTAGAGCGCTTTGAGAATCCCCGCCGAGGAGAGCGGGTCGAACGCCGAGGCCGCGTCGCCGACCGCGAGCCAGCGATCGCCCGCGATGCGGGCGAGCCGCTGCGAGCGTGCCGACCACACCGAGACGCTCGTCTCCGGCGTGCAGCCGGCCAGCCGTGCCGACGTCTCGCGCGAGGTTTCAAGGCGCGCGATCCAGCGCGTCGCTTCTTTTAAACCGGCGCGGCGAATCAGATCGGCGTCGCTCATCCACGCCGCGACGATGCGCTCGCTCGGGATCGCGGCCGAGTACCACCAGCCGTCTTCCGCCGCTTCGACCAGCGTCGTCGGATCGGCCGCGCGCGGCGCGCGAAACGTCATCACGAGCCCGCACAGGCGATCGTCGACGATGCGGCCCGCCCCTTGCCGCGAAGCGAAGCACGCGTAGCGTCCGGTCGCGTCGATCACCACGGACGCATCGCACGCAAACGACTCGCCGCCGTTCGCCGGCGTCCCTCCACCGCTGCGTGCGAGCACGAGCTCCCAGCGCCCGCCGGCGCGCCGCGACGATGCGACAAAGCGCGTGCGCAGATGTACCGCGACGCCGCTCGCTGCGGCACAATCCGCGAGCGCCGCGTCGAACGCGCTGCGCTCGACGTGCCACGCGTTGCCGCGCGCCGAGATCAGAAACTCGTTGTCGTGCCGCTCGTCGCTGCCCCACACCGCGCTGGTCGCGAAGCTCTCGAGCGCGCAGCCGCGCACGCGCTCCCACGCGCCGAGCCCTTCGAGCAGCTGCCGCCCGCCGGGCGCCAGCGTCTCGCCGATGCGCGGCCGCTCGAACGACGACGCTTCGACCAGCGCGACGCGCAGCTCGGGACGAACCTGCATCAGCGCGAGCGCCGCCGCGCTCCCCGCCGGCCCGCCGCCGAGCACGACGACGTCGTACGAAGACATCGCGCGTTTCAGCTCAGCGTCTTGACGTCACTCTGCCACACCGCGATCCACTGCGCGACGACGCCGGCCGGCGCCGTTCCGCCGCTGCCGTCGGGATGCGGAATCGTGCGCACGATCGAGCCGACCATCGCCGGCCGCTGATCGACGCCGTTCGGCCACGCCGGCACGACCCAGCCGATGTAGTCGTAGACCCACTCCGACCCGCCGACGTTGCCTTTGCCTTGGAAGCGCACCGACCACGGCGTCCCGTACCCGATCGAGCCGCTCAGCTCGAGCGCCCAGCCCGGCCCGAAGATGCGGCCTTTGAACGTCCCCACCGGTGCGTCGATGACGGTGATGTTGCCGCGGCCGAACTCCAAGTCGTTGAACGCCGTCGCGAGGTTCGGGTCGGCGAGAAAGCTGCGGTACGTCCAGGTGCCGGCGAGTCCGCCGGTGTCCGGGTTGAGCGCCATGACTACACCTCCTTTATGTTAGTTCTCGGTGTTGATGAAAACGGGCTGGGTCGCATCGACCGTCCCTTTGAAGCCCGGCTCGAACATCGGGTTGCGCGTGATGAACCCGAGCGAAGACCACGCGGTGACCATCTGCAGATCGCCCGCCGGCGTCTGCGCGGTCGGCGACCACGGTCCGGTGCTGACATTCATCGGGCGGTGCGCCGGCCACCAGTAGATCAATTGCACGACCGGCGTCACCGGATCGCCGGTACTGTTCGGATAGAACACGTTCCAGTCGCGATACGTCACGTCGATGTCCTGCGTGGCGCACTCGTTGAAGTCGGCTTGCCACGGCACCGCGTCGTACTTCGAGATGTCGCCCGGCTCCAAGCCGTTCGAAAGCAGCGCCGGCGTCGCGCCGGAGACGACGGCGGGCTGGCTCAGCATCCCTTGCTGGTACGAGGCGGCCTGCTGAATCCGATACGGCCCGGCGTAGATCGCCGGATTGCGAAAGATCCACGACACCTCGCCGCCGGGGCAGAACGAACCGCCGAGAACGGCGCCCAGCACGCCGCGGTCGAGCGCGCCGGCCTCACCGCCGGGCAGCGGCGGCGCTTCGATGCCTTCGCGCTCTTCGTTGACGAACTTGCCTTCGGCCCACTGCTTCAGAATGAAGAGCATCGTGTCGGTGAGGCGCAAGAACTTCGAGGGCGGCGCGACGTCGTCGGGATCCTGCAGCGGGTTGTCGCCGCACAGCCGCGGCATCAGGTAGAGCAGCATGTTCTCTTTACCGGGATACGGCGGCGCTTGCGCGACGTTCTCCTGCCCGTCTTTGCGCAGCACCCAGTACAAGAACATCCGCGCGCCGCGCCGCCGCTCGCGCTCGACCGGGTCTTCGCCTTCGAACGGCGGGATCGAGAGCAGCTGCAGATCGAAGTTGCCGCCGGGGCCGATCTCGTGCGGATAACCGCCGACCGTCGGATCGAAGTCCATCACGTACTGGTAGAAGTACGGCCGCATCAAGATGGGGCGGATGTCGCGCTTCCAGTACGGCCGGTACTCCGGGTTCCAGCGCGCGCGGCTGCGCCAGTCGGGAAGCTCGTCCGGCGTGGGCGCCGCGACCGTGCCGTCGAACGGCGAATCGCCGTACAGATAGGGCTCGTACGCGAAGTGGCGCACCGCGAGATCGTACGCCACGTCGTCGCCGGTGACGATGTCGACGATCTCCGGCGCGTAGCGCGGGTAGCCGACGATCACCCAAGCCGAATCGTCGACGGCGACGCTGGTGGTCGGCAGATCGCCGTTCTTGTTGCGCGGCGCGTCGACGCCGCTGATCTGCAGCACGGTGCAGAGCAGCTGCGCGCCGACCGGGCCGTCGGAGACGTCGTCGAACCAGCCGTCGTTGTTGGCGAACGTCTGAATCTGCGGCTGCCCGAAGCCGCTCTTCATCGAACCGGAGTTCCCGAACCCGCCGAGCACCAGCAGCCGGTTCGCGTCACCCTGCTGCGTCGCGATCAGCTCGCCGAGCGTGGAGATGGAGTGCGGCTGCAGCGGCGGGGGGAACGACGCCGGCCCGGGGCTGCTCGCCGCGTCGAAGCTCGCGCGGCGCTGCGAAGCGCCTTGGTATTTGTCGTAGAACTGCACGGTGCGCGGGCCGGGGTCGATGATGAGCTGCTGCCGGTCGAGCGCGCTCGTGTAGTGGGCGTTCCGCAGCGGATGGGTCGGTGTGTAGCCGTGCTCGCCGGAGAGCGTCAGGAACTCGTACCAGCTCGCCTTCTTGTTGGCGAGATAGACGGTCCACGCGATCCCGTTGACCTGCACCTTCAGCGTCTGGTCCTGCTCGCGGCCGCCGCCCTGTTTGCGCACTTCGAGAATCTCGCCGACGCGGAGCTCGCGGCCCTCGGCGGTGCCGTCGTAGACGAAGACGCGGAAGCGCGCGGCTTGGCGGCGGATCGCGCCGTTGCCGTCCTTGTACTGGGTGACGCGCTGCTCGACGCCATTCACGACGATCGGATCGCCGTTGGCGTCGCAGTCGATCGGTACGGCGCCCGTCGTCTCCGGCGCGATGTAGAACGAGGTCTTGCTGTTGCCGAGCCGGGCGATCCCGATTCCCGGATGGATGCGAAACGTTGCTGGCATGCGTTCCTCTTGCGCCGAGCTAGTCCAGGAAGTTCAGGGAGACGCCGTCGATGAACAGCGCGTCGTCGGCCGGCGTTCCGTCGGTGTTCAGCACGACCAGGTCGACGTGAAAGTCGGTCTCGCCTTTGGCGGAGAGCGCGCGCACGACGTCCGTGGCGTCGAACCGCAGGTTCGAGGGCGTCTTGTGGTGGCGGGGGCGGCGGTCGAACCGGTTCGTCGGCCGCTGCGGAACCGCGCAGTGGCCCGGTCCGCCGATGCACAGCCCCGTCAGCACGTTCACTTGGCCGACGTACCGCTCGTTGTTGCGCACGTCGGTGCCGGCGTTCGCGTCGGGCGAGTTGAGGAACGCGCGCACATGGTAGCCGGCGCGGGTGACGTACTGCACGGTGTGCACGCGGATCTCGGCGCGCCGCCGCTTGTCGATCACCTGCGGCGGGACGCTGACCGCCTCGGAGCGGAAGCGCTGGATCCCCGTGTCGCTGTCGGTGAGGAAGAGGTGCGTCTTCGCGACGTACTCGTAGCCCAGCTTGCGCGTGCTGTAGGTGTCCTGGACGGTGAAGTTCCAGGGCGGCAGCACCGCGGTCGGATCGTCGGGGTGCGCGCTCGGATGAAGCGCCTGCCACTGCGCCCACAGCCGGTCGACGTTGCTGTGGTGGAACCAGAAGATCGGGTCGAACGCCGTGAACGCACCGTTCTGCATGTCGCCGAAGGCGACTTCACCGTCGTCCGGGTTCGCCGGATCGTCTTGCGCCTCGTCCGTCGCGGGGTTGTATTTGTAGTTCGGATTGAGCCCGCCGGTGAAGTTGTGGATCAGGTTGTGGATGTTCTCGAGCGCGCCGAAGAACTGGTCGTCGGTCGAGCCGCTGCCGAAGTCGAAGAAGTTCGCGATCTTCATGATCTGGTCGACGTCGTCTTGCTGCGGGTACGCCTGGAAGATCAGCGAGGCGTTGCCGCCCGGCCAGCGCTTCCAGTGGAAGAGCGGGTTGATGCGCTCGAGCTCGGCGGCGATCGCTTTGTCGCTCGCGCGATCCTTGCCGTACTCGATTCCGGCTGCGGCGAACAGCCGGGAGCCGGAGTTGAACGGCTTGTCCTGCACGGTCTTCAGCGCGGCCAGCACGTCCGAAGGAATTTTGCCTGCGAGGTTCTTCAGGCCCTCGGCGTCGATCCAGCATTGGAATGCCGCGGGGATGATCCCGTTGTCGCGGTTGTCGACCTTCGGCCCCATGTCTTGCACCGAGACGATCACGTCCTCGGCCGAGTCGTCGGTCCAGTCCCAGTACGGCAGCGTGACCGACGGGTCGTAGTCCTGCAGCTTGAGCTCGAAGCCGTACAGATACGCACGGTGCCAGGTGAGGAACTGCTCCCAGCCGTGCTGGCACTGGCTGGCGTGGATGCGCGCCCAGTACTGAAAGCTGCGCTCGTCGAGGAACCACGCGTCGTACTTCTTCATCCACGCGAAGGCGTTGCGCAGCCGCGTCAGCTCGTCGTCGCTGAGCGCGTTGACGTTCTTGCGCTGTTTGATTGAGCCTTTCTCGGCGAAGAACTGGTTGACGTTCCCGTCGTGCTCCGGATGCGCGGCGTCGCCGTTCGCCAGCGCGCGCCGCCGCGCGTCGTCCTGCACCTTGGCGGGATCGGCGTCGGACTCGGGGCAACCGGCGTCGATCCACTGCTCGATCAGCGCGACGTCGGCGTCGGCGACGCGCTTGCCGCCCCACGGCAGCGGCGGGAAGAGCGTCTCGTCGAACGGGTACTCGCCGCGCAACCCGCGCACGATCCCGGACTGCTTACCGGTGAGCGGGCGCTGCGGATCGTCGCCGAGGAACATCGGCACGCCGTAAAGCCGCAGCCGCTTCAGCTCTTCGAGCGGCAGGTTCCAGAACGTTCCGTAGCCCTCGTACGTCGCGGACGACCCGGCGGACGCCGCCGTCATGATCTCCTGAAAGCGGCGATAGCGGGACGGCCGCGGCGCCGATGCGGCCGCGGCGTTGTCGTTCGGCATGGTTTCCTCTGTGTTACTTACGGTGCAGCAGCGTGTCGTGAATCGCCTTGACCAGCGCCGGCGGGAAGTGGTGCTTGCGGTGCGCCGGGATGTTCCTCAGCGCTTCCGCCGTGAGCCTCACGTTGGCCGGCGGCGGCGTCTGCGCGTCGCCCAGAACGAACGTGAACACCTGATAGGTCGGCGTCTGCGGCGCGCCTTGCGGGAAGCCGAACTGCGCGTGGCAGTCCATGCACGACTTGCCGAACGACTGCCCCTGGAAGTACGTCTCCATCGAGGTGTTCGCCAGGATGTTCGTGTTGACGGTTGCGCTGGTGATCGGGATCGGATACGGCGTCGTGCCGGGCGTCGAAGGGTTGATCGTGTCGATCATCTGGTAGTTCGCCCACACCGTCCCGGCCAAGTTGTTCTGCCAGGTTTGATTGATCTGCTGGACGTTGGGGCTGACGTTGGTCACCATGCAGACGTTCACCGGCGGATTTTGGTTGTTCCACGGAACGTTGCTCGGCGGCGCGGTTGGTGCGACGTTGTAGGGCGGCGAGGTGCAGCTCCCGTTCGGCGTGCCGGGTGATGCGAGCGTGGGCGGCTCCGGACTCCCCGGCGGCGGGTTCACATTGTCGACGTGCTCGAAGGTCGCCCAGAACCAGGTCGAGCCGGTCGTCGGCGTGAGCCGCAGAATGTGCAAGCCGATCAAACCGAAGAGCGTCGGCGGCGTGCACGTCCCGTTGGGCTGGATGAAGTAGCCGGTTTGCGTGTAGTAGCGCGGGATCACCGCCTTGTCGGCGACGGGATCCAGCACGCGCCACGCCGCCTTGATCTCGAGCGCGCCGAACTGCGCCGCCGGCGGCAGGTTCATCGACTCGGTGCCGTTCTTGGGGAACGGCACGAACGTCGGGTTCGCGTTCGGCTTGAACGCGGCGATCTGCGTCGCGCCGTTGTAGTAGCCGTTTTGCTGGATGTAGGTGTACTCCGACATGTCGAGCCGGATGTCGTAGGTGACGTACCAGCCGGTCTGCTCGATCAGCGGCGCGTCGATGAACGCTTCCTCGGCGTTGCCCAGCTTCGAAGACAGATCGAGGATCATCGGGTTGAACCCGGGCGCGACCGTGTACGGCGCGGCCGACGGCATCCCGCACGGCATCGGGCTCGGCGGCGAGCCCCACGTGCCGGGGTTTTGCGCGCCCGGCAAAAACGTGTTGCCGTCCGTGCGATAGGTCAGCCACACCGTCGGAATCATCGCGCCGTTCGACGCGCTCGCGCCGATCGGCAGCTGCTGATTGGGCAGGCCGGAGACGCCGCTCGGCGCTCCGGACGGGACCGGGCTGGGCGTGGTGGCCGGCCAGTTCAGCGCGACGAACGTCTGCCAGGCGAAGTTCGACCAATCGGCTTGCGAGGGCCCGGGCGAGGCCGTCGCGTTGGCGACGTCGACCGGAACCGCCCACGAGCCCGACGGCAAACTGCTGGGTCCGCCCGCGGCGGTCGTCTGTGTCGACGACTTTCCGCCACAGCTCACCGCCAGCGCGACGAGCCCGAGAACGACCGCGAACGGCATGACGGCCCGCGCGCCGTGGTGCAACAACTTCATAGCAACACCCCCGAAGACATCAGTCGTCGGCTGCACTCAACCGAGCGCGTCGATACCGCCCACTTGGACGAGGCGCTTGGTATGTCCTCCGGCCCACCCGAGCCGAAAGCACGAACTACCAGACGTGGTGGTTCATGTCGAGTAATAAGCCGTCCGTGGACTCATACGTACGAGCGATGTTGCCGACTGCGCGGACGATGGACGCCACCGGCAGGCTCAATCCGCTTCGGCCGTAGTGTATGACGAGGATGCCGTGGTGCTTGGGTGCTCCGGGTCGCGTTGCGATATCGGCAAAGTCCGAACCGTTCTTTGTGATGAGTGCCCGCCCGTTCGCCGCAGCGTAGTTATAGACAGCGCCGTCGGGAGCGCCCAGTCCGAGACTCTGGACATCGACTACCCGTTCGACGTCATGTCCGTCGCTACGAAGCGCGTTCGCTAGAGCATGCGCACCGCTGTCCTCATCGAGCAGGAGCAGCACGATGCAGGTGTGGCTCGATGCGACGACGCTCTTCCGCGGCTTCTGCTGCTATGAGACTCTGATGCCGATCGACGTAATGCAACGCCTCCACGACGGCGCGGCGATCGAGATCGAACTCACGCATGGCGTCTTCGATGCTCCAACCATTCGCGCGCATGTCCGCGACCAATTGCGCCGGCGTTTGGCGGCGCCCTTTGAAAACCAATTGCCGGCGCCACGAGTGCGGCACGCGAACGAGAAAGTCATAGGATGATTCCGGCCGCAGCGCGCGCGTCACATCGGGAAATGCGTCCGTGGCGTGCGGGTCGTCCGCTCGCTGCAATGCGATGACCTGACCTCCACGAACGGCCTCGGCAACGCGCTTCCAAAAGTCCAATAGGTTTCGGCCTGCCTGACTCTCGTTCTCAGCCCCAAACGCTTCGCGAACGAGGTCGATCGCTTCCTCATCCCCGCCGCGAAGCTCGATCTGCCACCTCCGGCGGCCGCTTGGCGTTGCCTTCACGGCTCCAATTCTACACCATATGGAGCCGGAGCGCAAGGAACTCCGCCCGCACCACGGAGAGCGGCCTGCGATGCCCGGCCCGTGGTGGGTCCCTGGCTTCTTTCAGTCGGAACGAAGCTGCGCGGATTCTTCGGCGTGCCTTCTAGAGCGTCGTCTTTTTCGAGCGTCGCTCCTTATCGCCAGCTTTATAGCCACGCTTGTAGTCGTCATTCTCGTCGTACTGTTCGTGTTTCATGAACCCCGGAATGAAAAACGGTTCCTTATTTGGCGGGTTTGAGTCGGCGCCGGATCGGCCGTCGCGTCGCCCTTTTTCAAACGCCTTGTCACCCCGTGACGATCCTCCACACACCCAGGTATTTGTATGCGGGGCAATGGCGCCGGGTGTGGGCCCGACGAGGAGACTCGCCCGACGGGCGCGCCGCCGCCCGTGACAAGCATAGACCCTTCGCGGCTCGCGTGCTAGTGGTTCGACTAGGTCTGCATGAATGCCGACCGCAACAACCGCTAGGGTCTATTTTAGACGCCGAGGTACGCTTTCTTCACTTGCGGGTCGTCGAGGAGTTGGGCGGAGGGGCCGCTCAGGGTGATGCGGCCGGTTTCGAGGACGTAGGCGCGGGAGCTTACTTCCAGCGCGGTTTGGACGTCTTGCTCGACGATGAGGATGGAGACGCCGGTTTTGTTGATTTGCGCGAGGAGCTCGATGAGGTGGTCGACGAGGACCGGGGCGAGGCCGAGCGACATCTCGTCGATCAGCAGCACTTGCGGGCGCGCCATCAGCGCGCGGCCGATCGCGACTTGCTGCTGCTCGCCGCCGGAAAGACGGCCGGCGAGATAGTCGATGCGCTCGCGCAGGCGCGGCAGTAGCGTAAGAATTTGCTCTAGGTCGCGTCGGACCTCGTCGTCGCGGCGCAGGTATGCGCCCATCATCAAGTTGTCTTCGACGCTGAGCGAGCCGAACAGCCGGCGGCCTTGCGGAACCTGCACCAGCCCGGCGCGCACGATGCGGTCGGGTTCCTCTCCCGTCAGCACGCGGTCGCCGTAGCGCACGCTTCCGCCCCACGTCGAGACGACGCCGCTCAGCGCTCCGAGCAGCGTCGACTTGCCAGCGCCGTTCGAGCCGATCAGCGCGACGATCTCGCCCGGATCGACGCGCAGCGAGACGTCCCACAGCACTTGCGTGTCGCCGTAGCCCGCGCTCAAGGCGTCCACGACGAGCGGGCTGATCGCGACGTGCGCGTTTGCCGCAGCCGTCACGGCGCAGCTTCCGGCGGGCGTTGCGTCGGGTCGAGCGGCGGTTGGGTCGCTTCGGGCGGCTGCACGCGCTCCGCTTCCGCGCGCTGCGACTCGATTTGCTTGAGCTGTTCCTGGCGCTTGAGCCAGCGCGAGCCGAGGTATGCTTCGATCACCTGCGGGGAGGCGAGTACGTCGCTCGGCGCGCCTTGCGCGATCTTCTTCCCTTCGGCGAGCACGACGATCGTGGTCGAGATCGACACGATCGCTTTCATCAAGTGCTCCACCACGATCAGCGTGACGCCGCGCCCGTTGACCGCGCGCAGCAAATCGAGCGCTTCGTCGACCTCGGCGGCGTTGAGCCCGGCCATCACCTCGTCGAGCAGCAGCACGTCGGGGTCGAGCGCCAGCGCCTTCGCCACCTCGAGCCGCTTGCGGTCGGGGATCGTCAGATCGCTCGCCGGGCGCTCCGCGACGCGCGCCAGCCCGACGAACTCGAGCAGCTCCTGCGCGCGCTCGAACGACGCGCGCGTCGAACGCTTCGCGCCGTTGCGGCCGTACATCGCGCCGACCGCCACGTTCTCGCGCACGGTCAGCGACGCGAACGGCTTGACGACCTGAAAGGTGCGCGCGATCCCGAGGTGACAGACCTCGTGCGTCGGCACGTCGGCGATCCGCTTGCCGGCGTACGTCACCTCGCCGGTCGACGGCTTGTAGACGCCGCTGATCACGTTCATCAGCGTCGTCTTGCCGGACCCGTTCGGGCCGATCAGCCCGACGACGCTGCCGCGCTCCACGTCGAAACTCACCTCGCTGAGCGCCCACAAGCCGCCGAAACGCATCCCGACGTTCGCGATGCGCATCGCGACGGCGCCCGGCGCGAGCGGTGCGGCCGTGGCGCTCATGCCTTGTACGCCGTGAGGGCTTTGAGCCACGCGCGCGCGCCGCCTTTCAAGCCGAACAGCCACACGAGGCCGCGCGGCAGGAGCAGCACGACCAGCACGATCATCGCGCCGAAGAACAGCGTGTGGATGCTGATGAAATAGCGCTGCAGCAGCTCGTTCGTGCCGGTGAGGATCAGCGAGCCGATGAAGGGACCCGCGACGCTGCCGACCCCGCCCAAGATCGCCATCACGATCGGGAAGACGTTGGAGTCGACGGAGAACGCGATCGACGGATCGAGAAAGCCGTTGGCGGGTGCAAACACCGCGCCGGCGGCGCCGGCCATCATCCCGCTGATCGCCCAGGCGGTCACCTTGTAGCGCGTCTGGCCGATCCCGAGCACCGCGGCGGCGTCCTCGTTCTCGCGGATCGCGACGAACGCATAACCGAGCTTCGAGCGCGCGATCGCGTACGTCCCAAGCATCGAGCCGAGCGCGACCAGCCACATCGCGTAGTAGTAGATGTAGAAGTGCGCCTCGTCGACGTGGTGGACGGCCAGGCCGCTCGAGCCGCCGAGGGCGTCGAGGTTCGCGACGATGTCGGTGATCGCCAACGCGATCCCCAGCGTCGCGATCGCGAAGTAGTGTCCCTTCAACCGCAGCACCGGGATGCCGATCACGATCGCGAAGGCCATGTTCACCACGCAGGCCAGCGCGACGTCGGCGAACAGGTTGTCCACGCCGTTCGCGCTGAGGACCGCCGAGCAGTAGCCGCCGAGGCCGAAGAACGCGACTTGGCCGAAGGAGACGTAGCCGGTGTAGCCGCCGATCACGTTCCACCCGTACGCCATCGCCGCGTACATCAGAATGTTCCGAAAGACGATCTGGAAGTAGTCGTTGTGTGTCGCCGGCACCGCGAGCAGCAGCGCCATGATCCCCAGCGCGATCGCGAACGCCACCGGGCTCCCGGTGATCCCGCCCAACCCGATGCGGCGCAGCACGGTGCCCGTGCCGCTCTGCACCGCGCTCGGAGAATGGTTCACGCGGTCGCTTTTCCGACGATCCCGGTGGGCCGCACGATCAACACGATCAGCAGCACGATGAGCGCGATCGCGTCCTGCAGGCCGGAACCGCTGATGTGCTGGGTCCCGATCGTGAAGTCGATCTGCGTCGCGAATGCCTCCACGATCCCGTAGACGAGACCGCCGATCAGCGCGCCCTCGACCGAACCCAACCCGCCGAGCACGCACACGACGAACGCCTTGATCAGGAACGGATCGCCCATCGTCGGGGTGAGCGCGTACGAGAGCGCGATCAGCGTCCCGGCAACGCCGGCCAGCCCGGCGCTCAGCCCGTAGACGATCGCGTAGATCTGCGGCGTGCGCACGCCGGAGAGCTGCGCCGCGCCGATGTCCATCGACGTCGCGCGGATCGCGCGGCCCGTCTTCGTGCGCGTGAGCCAGATCTGCATCGCGGCGGTGATCGCCAGCGCGACGAGCAGCGTCCACAGCTTCACCCACGGCACCGTCACGCCGAGCGCGGTGAAGCTGACGCCCGTGTAGACGGTCGTGATCCCGCGGCGATCGCCCGTCCAGACGATCTCGGCGATGTTCACCAGCAGCAGCGAGAGCCCGAACGTCAGCAGAAACGTGGTGAGAATCGGCGCGCGCGCGACCCAGTTGATCAGGAAGCGCTGGATCAGGTACCCCAGTACGAACAGCGCGACGAACGAGAGCGGGAGCGAGAGGAACGGGTCGACGTGAAAGCTCTGGAAGAGCTGGTACGTCAGGTACGCGCCGAGCATGATGAACGCGCCGTGCGCGAGGTTGATGATGTTCATGATGCCCCAGACCAGCGAAAAGCCGAGGGCCACCACGGCCAGGATCCCGCCTGCGAGAATCCCGTTGACGAGATCCTGGGCCAGCAGTTGCATCTACGCTATCGCTTGCCCCACGGCGGCGCGGGGTACTTCGGCGCCGCTTGCGCGAGGCCGCGCGGCCACACCGTCAGCAGCTTGCCGTTCTGGATCTGGTTCACCACCATCGGCTTGTACACGTTGAGGCCGCGGCTGTCGAACTTGAGGATGCCGTAGAACGTGGTGACGTCGAGCTTGGCGAGCGCGTCGCGCACCTTCTCCGGGTCGAGCGAGCCGGCGTTCTCGATCGCGTACTGGAACGCCAGGCAGGCCGCGGTCGACTCCGCGTTGTGGTAGTCGGGCGCGTGATGGTACACCCCCTCGAACGCCTTCGCGTACTCGGGCGCCGTCGCGTAGAAGCCCTTGCGGTCGGCCTTGTACTTCACCGCCTCCGACCACTGCGCCGCGCCGAAGACGTCGTTCGCGTCCTTGCCGAGCGCGTTGACGAAGTCCGGGGTGTCCGGGCCGACGGTGTAGCCGTAGCCCTTCGCCTGAACGTTCTGCTCGCGCAGACCCTTCTGCACCAGCAGCGCGTCCTGCACGTGGCCGGCGTTGAGGATGAGATCCGGGTTCTGCTGTTTAAGCGCCGAGATGATCGACGACACGTCGGTCGCGGTGTCGGGGTACTTGTTGTTGTAGACCACCTTCATGCCGTGCGAGTTCGCCCACGCCGTCGCGCCATCCGCGACTTCCTGCGAGAACGCGTCGCTTGCCGCCGTGATCGCGACGGTCTGCGCAACGGGCTTTTGCGAATGCGCCATCTCGAGAATCCCTTCGAGGTAGCGTCTAGCCGGCGAGAGGACGCCGAACGTGTACTTGAAGCCCTGTTTGAAGATCTTCTCGGCGGCGCCGTTCCCTTCGACCATCGGGATCTTCTTGCGCTCGGCGATCTGCGCGACCGTGAAGCTCGTTCCCGAGCCGTACGGGCCGAGGATGAAGTTGACGTGGTCCTGATCGATCAGCCGCTCAGCCAACTGCGCCGAGGTGTCGTTCTTCGACTCGTCGTCGTAGTACTTGATGTCGACCTTGTAGCTCTTGTTGCCGACCTTGATCCCGCCGTGCGCGTTGACGTAATTCTTCCAGAAGTCGTAGCCCTCTTGGGTGAGGTGACCTTCTTTCGTCAAGTTGCCGGTCAGCGAGATCGGCGAACCGAACACGATCGTGTCGCTTGCGGCCGCGACCGGTTCTATGCCAGCGCTGCTCCCACCCACCGCGAAGGCAAGCGCAAGCGCGGTGACGAGCAACGAACGATACTGCATGAAGCCTCCCGATGGGAATATTTCGTGCAGGAATAAGGCCCCGGCCCGGGATTTCCTTCCGCGAGGCGCGCGCGTTAGCGGCTAGCGCCGAACGATTGGGAGGCGGGCGGGTCCGCCTGCGACGTAGCACACCCGCCCGTCCGCGGTCGTTCCCGCGACCTGCCAGTAGTAGTGCACCTCAATCGCCGATGTGTCCGGAAGCCGCTCGAACACGACCCGCCAGAAGCCTTCCGGCGCCGGCCCACCGGTGACCGATTTCGCGCTCGCCGGCGGCGGCACGCGCTCGACGAGTGACGCGATTGTCGTGCCAAGCTCGGTGACGGCGAGAAACGTCAGCTTCACGCCGACGTCCTCGTCCGCCGGCCGAACGGCGAGATCGACAATGAGCGCGACGCCTTCCGGCCTCGACGCTCGTTCCTGCTTCAGAACTCGCACGAACTCAGCGGCTCGCGGAGCGGGGCTGCAGATCGCGAACACCGATGACGGAGGCGGCACGCCTGCCGTGCCAGCGATCATTCGCGCTGTGGTGGCGTAAGCGCCATCCTCACGCCCGCGCTTCGTGCGGCCCCAGCTCCAGTGAAGCGTTCGGCTGTCGCTGCTAGCAGGGCGTCGGTCCGCCGCGTCCCCGTCATCGGTGCGCGCCGCGCTGAGGAGATTATGTAGCACTGCGTGTGGTCGAACCCGACCCCGTAGCCACAACAGAGAGACGGATCATACCACGGGCAGCATTGGTACGCCGTTGGATAGAGATCGCAACACACCGAGGGATCGAAGCAGCCGCCGCCACCACCGCCTCCGGGCTGAGGCGGGGGCGGGGGCGGCTGGGACGGAAACGAGGCTGCGACCCACTCGTGGAACCGGTCGACGCATGTGTCGTTGCACGTCGGGGTGACGATGTAGTAGTCTCCCACACCCTGTCCGTCATCCGTGTTCATACACTCGGCGGGTAGGGGGGTCCCGATGTACGCAGTGCTGTCGAACGTGCCGAGAAACTGCCACGTGTTGGTTTGCGTGTTGTACCAGCGCTCGCCTGACGATTTTATGGGTTGCAGGTACGAGCACTGCACGCTGATCGCGAAATGCGTCTCGAAGATGTCCCAGCCGTTAGGCCCTTGCGCCTTCGGATTGAGCGTTGCCGTCCGGCTCGTGTATTGCGGCACCCATGCCGAGGTGTTGTAGTTGTAGAGCGCCACTGACCACGTTCCATCGTAATTACGCCACGTCTGAAACGTGTACTGCGGGAAACCGTCTCCGAAGTCACGCGTGTAGTTCGTCTGGAAGTTACCGTTGAGCGGTTGCAACGTGTGGAAGACGCCGATTTGGTCGGACGCCGTCGGATCGCAAAAGTCGTACGCGTACACCTCGGCGTAGGTCACGCCGAACGTTGGCGCTGCATTCCTGTAGCGCGTCCCGATTTCGAGGCACGACCCGCCTTCGCGCGAGGTGGGCGCGAACAGATCGCTTACGAAAGACGTCGACCCTAGCGCCACGCCCGTTGTGTATGCTGTGTGCAGTCCGTACGCGCCCGAGTGCGGCTGGGTGATGTTGTAGAAGTAGTAGCCGCTCTGACCGCCGCAGTCGACACACTCCGTGACGTTGGAGGGCGTGCGCCTGCTGCTCGACCTACGGTTGGCTGCCGAAAGCACGCGATTCCAGAAGCTCGCGACAAGCGCGTAGGGGTCGGTGGCACCGGCGACGGCGGCATCGTTTCTCCGCGCGCTTGCGAACGCCGCAGTTCCCTGCCACGCCGACGGTCCGTTGCCGCGCATGCGCGGGAGCGCGCGAAGCATCGCAGGCTCGGCCGGTGGCGCAGCGTCCGCACGGCGAAGTCCCGCGAATTTTTTTTGCATGATCGCGTTCGGGTAAGGGTGGTGCACGGACTGCGCACTACGCTTTCCCGATCCGGCGGGAATGTCGTGCGTCCTAGAGACTGGGCCGCAGCCCGATACGAATAGCGCCGCTGCGATACAAGAGAGTGGTAGCGCGCGGCAAAAGCGAGACAGAAGCATAGGGACACCCTCTTCCCAAGCATACCAGCAGAACCGTGCCACCGTCAACACCGAGGAACTGGAATAGCGCCCTATCGTTGCACCGCCTCTTTTAGTGCGCGCGTGAAAGCCGCCGCCTTGCGCGCGGCCTCCTGGCCGTGGGAACCGGCGTACGCGTCGATCAGCGCGCTCCCCACGATGACGCCGTCGGCGACCGCGCCGACCGCGGCGGCCTGCGCGGGGGTCGCGATGCCGAAGCCGACCGCGAGCGGAAGCCGCGTCGCTTCGCGCAGCCGCGCGAGAGCGCCGGCGATCCAACCGACGTCCGGCTCGCGCCGCGCGCCGGTCACGCCGAGCCGCGAGACGAGATAGACGAATCCGCTCGACGCGGCGGCGATCCGCGCCGCGCGCGCCGGCGGCGTCGTCGGCGCGATCAGGAGCGGGATCGCGAGCCCCGCGGCGCGCAGCGGCGGCGCGAACGTGTCGAGCTCTTCGAGCGGAACGTCGGGGACGATCGCGCCCGCCGCGCCGGCCTCGCGCGCACCGTGCGCGAAGCGTTCCGCGCCGTAGCGGTCGACCGGGTTCACGTAGGTGAAGAACACGATCGGCGCGGCGCCGCGCGCGCGAGCGCGTGCGGCAAGCTCGAGCGAGTCGGCGAACTTCATCCCGCCGGCGAGCGCGCGCTGTCCGGCCGCGGCGATCGTCGGCCCGTCGGCGAGCGGATCGCCGTACGGAATCCCCAGCTCGATCAGGTCGGCGCCCGCGGCGGTGATCGCGTCGATGACGGCGAGCGTGGTCTCGCGATCGGGATCGCCGGCGACGACGTACGGAATCAGCGCGGCGCGCCGCTCGGCGCGCGCGCGCGCGAAGGCCTCGTCGATCCCGCCGCTCGCGATCAGATCTCGGTCCCTTCGAGCGCGGCGACGGTGCGCACGTCCTTGTCGCCGCGGCCGCTCAAGTTCACCACGATCAGTCCGTCCGGACCGCGCGCTTTCGCCAGACAGCGCGCGAACGCGATCGCGTGCGCGGACTCGAGCGCCGGAACGATCCCTTCGCGCAGCGCGGTGTGGTGAAACGCGTCGAGCGCTTCGGCGTCGTCGACCGCGACGTAGCGCGCGCGGCCGCTGTCTTTCAGGTACGAGTGCTCGGGGCCGACGCCGGGATAGTCGAGTCCAGCGCTGATCGAATGCGTGTCGCGGACTTGCCCTTCGTCGTCCTGCAGCACGTAGCTGCGCGAGCCGTGCAAGATGCCGACGCTGCCGGCGTTCAGCGAGGCCGCCGTGTCGACCGCGCGCACGCCGTGCCCGGCGGCTTCGACACCCCACAGCTTCACCTCGGCGTCGGCGAGGAAGCCGCTGAAGATTCCCATCGCGTTCGAGCCGCCGCCGACGCACGCGACGACGTCGCTCGGCAGCCGCCCGTAGCGCTCGACGATCTGCGCGCGCGCTTCGATGCCGATCACCTTCTGGAACTCGCGCACCATGTAGGGATATGGGTGCGCGCCGACGACCGAGCCGATCACGTAGAAGGTGTCCGCGACCCGTGCCGCCCACTCGCGGAACGCTTCGTTCGTCGCATCCTTCAGCGTGCGGGTTCCGCTTTCGACCGGATGGACGCGCGCGCCGAGCAGCTTCATCAAATAGACGTTGAGCGCTTGGCGCTCGACGTCGACCGCGCCCATGTAGACGTCGACTTGCATCCCGAGCTTCGCGCCGACGGTCGCGGTCGCGACGCCGTGCTGGCCCGCGCCGGTCTCCGCGATGAGACGCTGCTTTCCCATCCGCCGCGCGAGCAGCGCCTGTCCGACGGTGTTGTTGATCTTGTGCGCGCCGGTGTGGTTCGTGTCTTCGCGCTTGAAGACGATCGGCGCATGCGGCCCGTCGACCAGTCGCTCAGCGTGATAGACCGGCGAAGGCCGCCCGACGTAATCGCGCAACAGCGTCTCGTACTCGTTCCAAAACGCCGCGTCCGCGAACGCCTCGTTCATCGCGCGCTCCAGGCGCACGAGCGCTTCCACGAGCACCTCGGGAACGAAGACGCCGCCAAAGCGCCCGAAGTACCCGCGCGCGTCCGGGCGGCGCGTCTCGACGCTCATGCGCCCAGCGCTTCGTCGTCCGTTTCGCGGACGGCGCGCACGAAGGCGCGGACTTTGTCGGGGTCTTTCACGCCGTTCGTTTCGACTCCGCTGCGCACGTCTACCGCGTACGGGCGCACGGCGCGCACGCAGTCTGCGACGTTCGCCGGCGTGAGCCCGCCGCTGACGACGAACCGCCGCTCGCCGGCGAATAGGCGCGCCGTCTCCCAGCGAAACGTGCGACCGGTCCCGCCGCTCAGGCCCTGGATGCCGGCGGTGTCGAAGAGCCACGTCGCGTGCTCGTACGGCGCGGCGAAACGCGCGAACGCGGCCGGATCGGGTGGACGCCGGTCGTCGAGGTGATACGCCTTCAGGTACGGACCGGCGGCGAAGGCTTCGCACGCGTCGGCCGGCTCGTGACCGTGAAACTGCGGGATCGCGCCGGCTTTCAACGCTTCGCCGACCAGGGGTTCAGGCGGGTCGACGAACACCGCGACCAGCGAGGTGAGCGCGGGAACCGATTGCGCGATGTCGCGGAAGCGCTCGATGCTCACCCGGCGTTCCGACGACTCGGCGAGGATCACGCCGACCGCGTCGGCCCCCGCGTCGACGGCGAGCGCGACGTCGGCCGCGCTCGTGCAGCCGCAGATCTTCACCCGCGTGCGCAACGCTTCGCTCTACAGCGGAACGTTCAGCGCGCCCTTCAGCGCGCGAATCGCTTCGCTCTTGTCGTCGGCGCGCATCAGCGACTCGCCGACCAGCACGCCGTAGACGCCGCGCACGACCAAGCGGGCGACGTCGTCCTGTGATTTCACGCCGCTCTCGCTAATCACGAGCACGCCGGGCGGCACGAGCGGCAGCAGCTCCTCGGTGACGGCGAGGTCCGTCTCGAAGGTGTGCAAGTTGCGGTTGTTGATCCCTAGGAGCATCGCTCCAGCCGAGACGGCGCGGCGCAGCTCCGTTTCGGTATGCACCTCGACGAGCACGTCGAGCTGGTACTGCCGCGCCTCGTCGAGGATCTCGGCGAGCTGCTCGTCGGTGAGCCCCGCGACGATCGCCAGGATCGCGTCGGCGCCGTACGCAGCCGACTGCACGACCTCGTACCGCGTGCGCAAGAAGTCTTTGCGCAAGATCGGGAGCACGCTCGCTTCGCGCGCGACGTCGAGATAAGCGAGGTCGCCGAGGAAATGATCAGCCTCGGTCAACACGCTGATCGCGTCGGCGCCCGCGTCTTCGTAGTCGCGCGCGACCTGCGCCGGATCGAGATGGGGAACGATCAACCCGACCGACGGCGACGCCCGCTTGATCTCCGCGACGATGGCCGGCCCACGCGCCGATTCAAGCGCTGCGCGAAAACGCCGGCGCTCGCCGAGCCGGTTCTGCGCGCGCTCGCGCAGCACCTTAATCGGCTCGCGCGCTTCATCGGCCGCGCGCGCCTCCGCTTTGGCTGCGTAGAGCTTTTCGAGCATGTCCGTCATACTGTCATCCTGAGCTCCGTCGAAGGATCGTTTTCGCGGTGCGCACGAAGCGCGTCGAGCGCGGCGCGAGCCCGGCCCGTTTCGACCGACGTGCGCGCGCGCGCCATGCCGTCATGGACGTCGACCGCCTCGCCGGCGACGACGAGCGCAAGCGCGGCGTTGAGACAGACCAGATCGGCGCGCGGGCTCCGCTCGCCGCCGAGAATCGCGAGCACCGCGGCCGCATTGACGGCGGCGTCGCCGCCGCGAATCTCCGCGCGCGACGCGCGCACGCCGTACGCAGCAGGATCGAGCTTCCAACGCCTTACGCCGGAGCGGTCGAACTGCACGACGTCGGTCGGCGCCTCGCCGGAAATCTCGTCGAGCCCGTCCTCTCCGTGGATCACCGCGCCGGCTTCGGCACCGAGCGCGCGCAGGGCGTCGCCGACGAGCGAGACGTGCTCCGGGCGCGCGACGCCGATCACTTGGCGGTTCGCACCGGCTGGGTTCGTCAGCGGCCCGAGCACGTTGAAGACGGTCCGCACGCCGAGCTCGCGCCGAATCGGGCCGACGGCGCGCATCGCGGGATGGTGGCGCTGCGCGAACAAGAACGCGACGTTGTGCTCGCGCAGCACGCACGCCGACGCGTCCGGCGAGCGGTCGATGTCGACGCCGAGCGCTTCGAGCACGTCGGCGCTTCCGCACGCGCTCGACGCCGCGCGGTTGCCGTGCTTGGCGACCGGAACGCCGCAGCCCGCGACGACGAACGCCGCCATCGTCGAGATGTTGATCGTGTGCGCGTTGTCGCCGCCGGTTCCGACGACGTCGAGGACCAACGGCAAGCCGTGCTCGACCCGCACGCTGCGCTCGCGCATCGCGCGCGCCGCGCCCACGACCTCGTCGACCGTCTCGCCCTTCGCGGCCAGTGCCGCGAGCAGTGCGGACGCGCGCACCGGCGAGAGCGTTTCGTCCATGATCGCGCCAATCGTGCTTGCCATCTCATCCGACGACAGATGATGCCCCGCAAGGACGCCGCGCAGCAGCGGGGGATAGGGGTCGGGCGCCGTCACGCGCGCATTTCCCGAACGACGTTCTCGGCGAGCGCGCGACCGGCCGTCGTCAGCACCGATTCCGGATGGAACTGCACTCCCGAAATCGGCAGCTCGCGGTGGACGAGCCCCTGGATCACCCCATCCTCACTCGCCGCATTCGCCCGCAGCACCGATGGGAAACCGTCATGGTCGACCACGAGCGAGTGATACCGCGTCGCCGTAAACGGCGAGGGTATCTGCGCGAAAAGGCCCTGCGCATCATGGGTGATCTCCGAAGTCTTCCCGTGCATCTGTCGCGGCGCGTGCACGACCCGCCCGCCGAACGCCTCGCCGATCGCCTGCAATCCGAGGCACACGCCGAACAGCGGCTTCCGCGTCCGCGCCGCCTCGCGCACGACGGCCATGGTGCGCCCCGCGTCCGCCGGCCGGCCTGGCCCCGGCCCGACGATCACGCCGTCGTAGCGCGCCGTAACGCCGTCCCCCAAGCACGGATCGTCGTTGCGAACCACCTCGACCTCGACTCCCTCAACCGACCCGAACAAATGCGCAAGATTCCACGTGAAGGAATCGTAATTGTCGACCAGCAGCAACCGCGTCACGAACCGATCCCCAGCACGGCGCGGACGATGCCGGTCTTCGCGAACACTTCGGCGTATTCGGCCTGCGGGACGCTGTCGGCGACGATTCCGGCCGACGCCTGCCAGTAGGCGCGACCGTTCGCCACCGCCACCGAGCGCAGGATGATGCACGAGTCGAGGTCGCCGTCGAAGTCGAAGTGCGCGACGCTGCCGGCGTAGAAGCCGCGCGCGACGGGCTCCAGCCGGTCGATCAGCTGCATCGCGCGGATCTTCGGCGCCCCGGTGACGGTGCCGGCCGGGAACGAAGCGGCGAACAGATCGAGCGCGTCCTTGTCCTCGCGCAGCTCGCCGACGACGTTCGAGACGATATGCATCACATGCGAGTAGCGCTCGATCACCATCAGCTCGTCGACGCGCACGCTGCCGGTGCGGCACACCGCGCCGAGATCGTTGCGCGCGAGGTCGACGAGCATCACGTGCTCGGCGCGCTCCTTCTCGTCGTGGAGCAACTCGTCGGCGATCCGCGCGTCGGCCTGCGGATCGGCGTGGCGCGGGCGCGTTCCGGCGAGCGGGCGAATCCGCGCCGTGCGCCCGTCGAGCCGCACGAGGAACTCCGGCGAGGCGCCGAACACCGCGCGCCCTTCGTGCTCGACGAAGAACATGTACGGCGAGGGGTTGCGCGCGCGAATCTCGCGGTAGAAGTCGAACGCCGTCCCCGCTAGCGGGCACGAGAAACGAATCCCGACTTGCAGCTGGTACGCTTCGCCGTCGTAGATCAGCTGCTTCGCCTGCGCGACGCGCTCCAGGAAGGTCGCCTCGTCCATCGACGCGCTCACCGGGCCGTCGGCGCGCACCGCGCCCGGCACCGTCGGGCGCTGGCCGAGCAGCCGCGCGGCGTACGCGTCGAGCCGCGCGTTGACGGCCTCGTGTTCGCTCGCCTCGCGCGCGAAGCCGATCAGCGTGAGCCGGTGCGTGAAGTGATCGAACACCAGCCACGTCCCGGGAATGACCACCAGCGCGTCCCCGAACCGCACATCCGCCGGCGGAACGCCACCGTCGTTCAGAGCTTGTCGCAGGACGGGCTCGAGCGCGCGCGCCGCGTCGTAGGTGAAAACGCACACCGCGCCGCCGGGGAACGGAAGGTCGTCGCGGTCGAGCCTGTAGCGGCCGATCGCGGCGCGAATGCGCTCGAGCATCCGCGGGTCGCGGTCGACGCCGAACGCGTCGAGGTAGTCGAGGCCGATGAACGAGAAGCGGCTGATCCGCTCCGTCCCGTGGACCGACTCCAGCATACACGAACGCCCCGGCTGGGCCAGGGCGAGGTAGGCGGAGATCGGCGTGATGCTGTCCGCGACGAACGATCGCGTAATCGAGGTGAGACTGAGCGGGTCGTCCGCGGTCACTAGCATACGGGGGTAGCCCCTACTGTAGCAGATTCTCGGCCGCTGGCTAGGGGGCCGGGCGGCCGAGACGGCGCTACAAGGCTACTTGACGAGCTCCAGGATGGAGAGCTCCGCCGCGTCGCCGGGGCGGACGCGGGACTTCGTGATCCGGGTGTAACCGCCCGGCTTGTCCTTCAGCGAGGGCGCGATCTGCTCGCACAGCTTCTTCGCGACGGCTTCTTCGGTGAGGTAGGAGGCCACCAGCCGCCGCGAGTGGAGCCCGCCGCGCCGCGCCTGCGTGATGAGGCGGTCGACGACTTTGGAGATCTCCTTGGCCTTGGTCGAGGTGGTCTCGATCTTCTCGTACTTGAAGAACGACGTCGCGAGGTTGCGGAGCAGCGCCTTGCGATGACCGTCCGTGCGCGAGAGACGCTTGTTGGCGACTTGGTGCGGCATGTTCCTTATCCGGGTGCGCGCGGTGCTTACGCCTGGCGGAGCGAGAGTCCCCGCTCCTCCAGAACTTGCTTGATCTCGTCGAGCGACTTCTTGCCGAAGTTGCGCATCTTGATGATCTCGTCTTCCGTCATGTCGAGCAGCTCGGAGACCTTTGAGATCCCCGCGCGCTTGAGGCAGTTGAACGAGCGCACCGAGAGGTTGAGCGTCTCGACCGGCACGTCCCACTCGCTGGCGGGCGCGGTCTGCACGGGCTTTTCTTCGGTCGAGAAGCCGATGAAGAGCCGCAGCTCCTCGGTGAGGATCTGGGCCGCTTCCGAGAGTGCGTCGTCGGGCGAGATCGAGCCGTTGGTTTCGATCTCCAGCGTGAGGCGGTCGAAGTCGACCGACTGGCCGACGCGCGTGTCGTCGACGCTGAAGTTCACCTTGCGGATCGGCGAGAAGATCGAGTCCATCGGGATGAGCCCGATCATGTGCTCGATGTTGCGCTGCTTGTCGCTGGTGACGTAGCCGCGCGCCTTCTCGACGCCGATCTCCATCGAGAGCTTCGCGTCTTTCTTCGAGAGCGTCGCGAGGTGGTAGTTCGGCTGCAGGATCTCGACGTCGGCGTCCGGCTGGATGTCGCCGGCGGTGACTTCCTTCGCGCCGCTCGCGCTGAGCTGGAGGACCTTGGGGTCTTCCGTGTTCAGCTTGATCGGCAGTCCCTTGAGGTTGAGCAGCAGGTCGACGGTGTCTTCGACGACTCCGGGAATCGTCGAGAACTCGTGCAGGACGCCGTCGATCTTGACGTAGGTGACGGCGGCGCCGGGGATCGAGGAGAGCAGAACGCGGCGCAGCGCGTTGCCGAGGGTGATGCCGAAGCCGCGCTCGAGCGGCTCGATCACGAACTTGGCGTAGTTCTCGCGGCGTTCGCGAACTTCGATGTTGGCGCCGGCGGGCGCTTCGAGGACGGTCATGTTGTTCGGTGTGGTCTTTCTCCGTTTACGTTATCCGCAGATGCGAGCCGCGCTCGATCCACGATCGGACGCCTAACGGTGGTGTGGTTTGGTCTAAGGATTAGCGGCTGTAATATTCGACGATTAATTGCTCGTCGACCGGGGTGTCGATCTGCTCGCGGCTGGGCAGCGCCAGCACTTTCGAGGACGCGTCGGTCTCGTTGAACTCGAGCCACTCGGGGTGGCGGCGGTTCTTCGCGGTCTCGATCGCGCCGGCGAAGAAGTCCGAGGACTTCGAGCGGTCGGTGATCGTGATCTCGTCGCCGGCCTTCACGATGATCGAGGGCACGTTGACGATGCGCCCGTTCAAGCGGAAGTGGCGGTGCGTGACGAGCTGGCGCGCCTGAGCGCGGCTCTGCGCGAGGTTGAGCCGGTAGATGACGTTGTCGAGACGGCGCTCGAGCAGCTGCAGGAAGGTCGCGCCGGTCTTGCCCTTGACGCGCTGCGCTTCGCGGAAGTAGTTCGAGAACTGGTTCTCAAGCACGCCGTAGTAGCGGCGCATCTTCTGCTTCTCGCGGAGCTGGCGGCCGTACTCGGAGATCTTCTGACGCGTCTTGGTGTTCTGCGTCTTCTGACCCGGCGCGGTCCCGCGCCGCTCGACGGCGCACTTTTTGGACAGACAGCGGTCGCCCTTGAGGAAGAGCTTGATCTTTTCGCCGGTCTTGCTCGTCGCGGTCTCGCGGCGGCAGAGTCGGCACACGGCTTCGGTGTAACGGGCCATCGTTTTCCTACAACTCCCTTACACTCTGCGGCGCTTCGGCGGCCGGCAGCCGTTGTGCGGGATCGGCGTGACGTCTTTGATGAGGGTGATCTCCAAACCGGCGGCCTGCAGCGAGCGGATCGCGGCTTCGCGGCCGGCGCCCGGTCCCTTGACGTAGACCTCGGCGGTCTTCATCCCGTGGTCCATCGCCTTGCGCGCGACCGCTTCGGCGGCCATCTGCGCGGCGAACGGAGTTGACTTCTTCGAGCCCTTGAACCCGAGGTTGCCGGCGGAGGCCCAGGCGATCGTCGACCCGGTGTTGTCGGTGATCGTGACGATCGTATTGTTGAACGACGAGTGGATGTGGGCGACGCCCGCTCCGACGTTCTTGAACTCGCGCTTCTTGCGCGTCTTGGTTTGCTTCTTGGCGGCCAAACGAAAACTACTCTCTGCTGGTTTATCCTGTCCGGGCACGGCCCGGTGTCGTCGCCTCGACCGGCAGCCCCGGCGACCCGGCGGCTCCGACCTCGTCTTCCGGCCGCCCGGCGAAGGCGGCGGGCGCGCGAACGCGCGTCATGCCCGGCCCCGGACACAACGGCTTACTCTACCACAGCCCGTCCTCGGCGTCAAAAGGTAAGACACACTCCGCCGCAACCGTCGGCATCCACGTTCGCGGCGACCGGGGTTCGGTTGGCAGGCAGCTTTGGCTCGCTTATATTAATTGGCGTAGCAGCTGTTAATACCGCGAAGCGGTAATTCAGTATTGCAGCATCTCAGCCGCTCTGGTATCATGGCGCCATGGCGCGGGCCGCAAAAATCTTGGTCGAGGTCTCGGAGAGGGGTACGATCACCCTTCCGAAGCGCTTTCGTGATGCGTCCCTGTACGAGGTTCGGCCACGGGAAGGCGGCGGGCTCGAGCTCATCCCGCAGCATGCCATCGATGCGGCTCAAGCGTGGTTCTGGTCCGACCGCTGGCAAGCGATGGAACGCGAAGCCGATGCGGCTATTGCCGCCGGTCGCGTTCGGCGATTCAATTCGGCCGACGACTTTTTAGCAGAGCTCGACAGACACTGAAATACGAGACCACGGAGCCGTTTCTCGCCGACTTCGGCTCCCTGAAACCACACGAGAAGGCGCTCTTCAGAGAGGCCGTTCACAAGCTCAACGACGCTTACGAGCAGCACGCAGCGTCCGGCGCAACCGATCGCCTGAAGTGGCCCAAGAGTCTCCGCATCAAGAGCGTCCAGGCGGCGCCGGGAATATGGGAACTGACTTGGTCGTTCAGTGGCCCCGACGGTCGGACTACCTTCGAATATGTCGATGTCGATGGAGAACCCGCGATCCGCTGGCGGCGCATCGGCGGCCACGAAATTTTCGCAACGCCGTAGCATGATCCGTCAGATGAGGCGGTTATCGCCATACGGGACCGTCAAGTCTCGAGAAGCGCCTGGGCCGCGAGCATGTTCGATTCATCCGTAAAGAATTTTCGGCTATCACGTCGCTGCAAAACGATTGGCTCATTTGCGACACGGTGATCGCTCGCCGTAATGCAGTTCAAGCGGCTGATGCTGCGCGAACGACCGCCTGAGGTTCGGGCGCGGCGGGTATGGGAAGACGTAATGCGGACGAGAACTCGATTCGGAGGAATGAGGATGACGACGAAAAATAACGCCGCCCGGACAGTTGTTGGCGTCTTCGTCCCGACGATTCATGAGGAGTTCTTCACGGAACGCGACAGCGCCCGGCGATAGTCGCGCAACTGCGTGACTTCCCCGTCAGTCCGGCGGGGAGGTTACCTGTCTCAAGCGTGTGCGCGCTCGGCTCTCGTGGACGTGAGGAACGACGGCCTCCGGCAGGCCTGGGTCGTTCAACGCGGCATCCAGCCAGACGAGAGCCTCGCGCAGTTCGCCCTCCGAAGCCTCACCGGCTTTCAGTATGTCGCCCAACAGCCACCTTTGGTGCGCGCGCAGTTCGGCTAGGTGCGGTTCTCGTTCGAACACCAACAGACTCTCGCGCGAGAGCCTCAGTGCATACTGCTTCACGTCGAGGCCCAGACGAAGCCCGAGAAGCTCTTCCTGTTCGCGCGCCAGAACCGAATAGAGCGTTTGGCTGACGTTCAATCCGTAGACCGCACGCTGCAACGCGCTCGACGTTATGTCGCGCGCTCTTGCCATCAGCGAAATCGACCGGTAGGCCGCATCAATGTTCCCGGTCTCGCGATGGACGGGTTCTCATGATTCCGGACGCGAGGTTCAATAGGTCTGTTGCCGCCTCGGTTGCGCCATATACCTGGTCGAAGACCGACTCGATGAACCTCACGAAGTGAACGCACGCCGCGTGAGCCTCGGGAGACCGTTGGAGCGTTCGAAAGTACTCGGCTAGAAAATGGACGTCGCTTTCGATCGACTCTCCGAAAGGCTCCGGGCCTTGGGGTAAGACGAATAAGCGCTTCGGAAACGGAGGGCTTACGACGCTGCCATGAGCGTCGAACTTGATGAGCTGCAGCCGTGGCGTTTCACAATTGGGACAGCGCGGCGTAACGGCACCGGAAAGTACCGACTTCCCATACTTGACGTCCGCCCACGAAATTTCATGGCAGTTTCCGCATTTGAAGTGCAACTGGCCGTTGAATGACAACGCCCCTTGCGCGGCCGGCTCGGCGAACTCACGCGGCAGCTCGTCCACTACCGGCTCCCACTTCAAATAGCTGGCCAGGCAAGCGCTGGAACCCTCCACGGGAACGCCATGATCCGCAATACCACGGCTCGAACCGCAAACCCCGCGCGTCTTACCGACCCCAAGTGTCGAAGTGGACTTTCTTTGTACCTTGTGCCACGCATGTCGCGGCATAGCGCTTACCGCGCGCGTTCGCTAGCTGATTCCACCCCGTTGGCCCCTCTGGTCGCTTGGATTCGGAACGAATTCACGGCTATAAGGGCGAACGGCCGATTCTGGTGCGCACCAACCGCGTCTCCGGTCTGTGGATCGGGACCATCGCCGCTTTCCTGATCCTCAGTGTTTTGGCCGCGGTCCGAGCGGCAGACTGGAGCTACGGGGCCGACACTGGGACCTTCGTGCAGATCGTGCTGGATGCGTTCGGTGGGATGCGGAACGGGATCGAAGGTGGGACGCACTATCGGTTTCACTGGTCGCCCACGCTGGTGCTCCTGTGGCCGTTCCTCGCCGCGACGCACAGCGTGTGGGTGCTGCAAGCGATCCTTGCCGCCGCCACGGTCGCGTCCGCGCCGCTGCTCGCCGCGGTCGCGCGGACGATGCGCCTCGAGCGCGGCGTCGCCGACCGGATCGGCGCCGTCGCGCTGGTCTACCCGCCGCTGGTGGCGGTCGGGTTCGGCGAATTCCGCGACCTCGGATTGCTGCCGGCGCTCGCGCTGGGCTGGTGGCTCGCGGTGCGGCGCCGCGCGTGGGCGTGGGTCGCGATCTGCGCGGTGTTGCTCGCGGGGCTGCGCGAGGACGTCTGCATCGAGCTCGCGATCGTGGGACTCGTCGTCGCGGTCGACGGCGCGCTGCGGCGCGACCGCGCGCTGCTCGCCGCAGGCCTTGCTTCCGCGGCGCTGGCGATCGCGTCCGACGCGGTCTACGCGCTCATAGTGTTGCCGCGCGTCGGCCCGTGGCCGCCGTCGCACTTCTACGACTATCCGTTCGCGCGCGGCCCCGCCGCGTTGCTGCTCGCGCCGCTCCTGCACCCGCTCGCGTTCTTCGCAGCGATCTTCACGCTCGGCCGGCTGACGTACGTGCTCGAAGCGTTCGCGCCGCTGGCGTTCGTGCCGCTGCGCTCGCGGCTCACGCTGCTCGCAGTCCCCGGGTTCGCGATCGTGCTTCTGGCGAACAGCGGCTTGGTGTGGCGGATGGGGATGCACTACGCGGCGCTCTGGATCCCGTGGCTGCTGATCGCGTTCGCCGGCGGGATCGCGACGCTGCGCGTTCAGCGCCGCTGGACGACGATCGCGTTCGTGCTCTCGGCGATCGTGCTGATCGCGTTCAGCCCGCTGCACCCGCTGCACTATCTCAAGCCGTCGTACCACGCGCTCGCCGACGCGCGCGCGGTGCTCGCGACGATTCCGCGCGACGCGAGCGTTGCCACGCACGACGAATGGTATACGGCGCTGTCGGCGACGCACCCGAACGCGACGCCGCTCGGCAGCGGGCCGTCATGGTCGCGTGCCGGCTACGTCATCTTCGCCGAAGACTATCCGAACGAGGATTTCCAGCACCGCGTGCTGCCGCTCATTCGCGACGTTTTGCGCGCGGGCCACTACCGGCTGATCGCGCGGCGCGGCGCGGTGGTCGCCTACGCGACCGGCCTGCCCAGATGACTTGCGAAGACGGCTTCAACGCCGGCGGATCGCGAGGCGGATCGTTTACAGCTGAATGCGCCTGGAAAGGTTGCCGCTCTGCGGTGCTCCGATCGTAAAGGTTACCGTCGCCGTCGGACTTGGCGTTGCGGTCCCTAAGGGCGTTTTGGATTGCGGTGACCGTATCGCCGACTCGGGTCCTGGCGCTCCCGCGGCGGACCAGGTTGCCGTGACTTGTGCGGGGCCGGGCGCGTCCACCGTGATCGTTTGATTGGTGTACCGAAGCACCGGCGCACCGTAGGTGGGAGTATTGAGGTAGACGATGACGTTCTGAGGCGTAAAGAAGTTGCAGTTCGATACGACGAGTGGCGGGCCTTGGCCGGCTGGGAACGACAGGCTCGTGACCGGTGCGCGACCCGACATGATCGTAAGCACACCGGGTTGGCAGGGTCCGACCGGCGCGTACGTGTCAAGGTATTCGACGCCGAATCCAGGCTGAATGGTGACATATTGCGGTTCGCGCGATCCGGTCTGCGACGTCAGCTGACCCGCTGGTGGAACGCTCGAGCGACTTCCGGCACAGCCCGTGAGCAGAGCGACGAACGCTATGGCTGCGATCGTTTTCATCGTGGCGGCCTTTCCGAACAGCTTCCCGCAGGTGCTGCTCGATGCCGAGTATAGCATTGCAGGATAGCGACACAAGTGCCCCGGAGCAAAAGGTGATGCCGCATAGGTGACATTCCTTGGAGTATTCTTCAGATGCGTATTATTTGCGCAGCCTTACCGTAACGGCTACGAACAGTCGGCGCAATCCACGGTGCCGATGATCGTGGAGTGACGGCATTGACGACGTCGTTCATGAGGCCGGTACGATTTGATCCTACACTGCGGCTTCTCCGCATTTGCCGAAGACGTCGGACGCTTGTTGCTCGCCCCGGAAGGCAAGCGGCTCGAATGCGCGCAGCGCGGAACGCGGGTACAACGTCGGCGACCGACCACATTACCGATTTGAGGAGAAACCGCTTTGATCGCATGGTTAGGCACCGGACTGCTCGGCGCCAACTTCGTACGCAAGCTGCTGGAGCGCGGCGAGACGGTCTACGTCTGGAACCGCACCGCCGAGAAAGCGCGCGCGCTCGAAGCCGACGGCGCGAAAGCGTTCGACAACCCGGCCGACGCGGTGCGCGGCGCAGCGGAGATTCACCTCACGCTGAGCGACGACGCGGCCGTCGACTCGGTCCTCGAACCGCTCGCCGATCTGATCCTGCCGACGGCCTTCATCGCCGACCACACGACGACCGCGCCGACACCGACCGCCGAGCGCGTGCAGCGCTGGGCGGATCGCGGGCGCACGTTCGTCCACGCGCCGGTCTTCATGGGCCCGCAAAACGCGCGGGAGGCGACCGGGATCCTGCTGCTCTCCGGCGATCCCGCGGTGCGCGCGCGCGTGAAGCCGCGGCTCGCGCCGATGACGGGCAAGGTTCTCGAGCTCGGTGACGACCCGTCGCGCGCCGCGGCGTTCAAGCTGTTCGGTAACATGATGCTGCTGGTCATCACCGGCGGGCTCGCCGACGTCTTCGCGCTCGCGCGCTCGCTCGGGATCGATCCCAAAGACGCGCACGCGCTCTTCAGCGAGTTCAACCCGGGCAACGCCATCCAAGGCCGCGGCAAGCAGATGGCCGAGGGCCGCTTCAGCCCGCCGAGCTTCGAGCTCAGCATGGCGCGCAAGGACGCGCGGCTGATGATCGAGGAGGCGGCGCGCCACGGCACGCGCCTCGACGTCATGCCCGGCGTCACCGCGTTGCAAGACCGCTACATCGCCGCCGGCTTCGGCGGCGACGACGCCGGCGTCGTCGGCTCGGGCCGCGCGTGAACCCGCTCTATCTGACCGAAGGCGACGTCGTCGCCACGTTTACGATGCGCGACGCGCTCGCGCTGGTCGAAGACGCCGCGCGCGCGCTCGCCGAGGGGGGCGCCCAGAACAAGCCGCGCCAGCGCGCGTACACGAGCTCGTCGGTCATTCAAGTGCTGGTCGCGGCCTACGGCGGGCGCATGGGCCACAAGACGTACACCGTCGCGCCGAAAGGCCGCGGCGCGAAATTCTGGTACACACTCTTCGACGAGAACGGCGAGATGCTCGCGATCATCGAAGCCGACGCGCTCGGCCAGATTCGCACCGGCGCCGCTTCCGGGGTCGCGACGCGCTACATGGCGCGCGAGGACGCGCGCACGCTGGCGGTCATCGGCACCGGCTGGCAAGCGCGCACGCAGCTCGAAGCGTGCGCGCACGTGCGCCCGATCGAACGCGTCCGGGTCTACGGCCGCGACCCGCAGCGCCGGGCAGACTTCTGCGAGCTGATGAGCGAACGCGTCGACGTCCCGGTCGAGCCGGTCGCGAGCGGGCGCGACGCGGTGGCGGAGGCGGACGTCGTGTGCACGATGACCAACTCCAACACCCCGGTGCTGGAAGGCGCGTGGCTCAAGGCGGGCGCGCACGTCAACGCGGCCGGCTCGAACCGCGCGAACGCGCAGGAGATCGACGTCGAAGCGGTCGCGCGCGCGGCGGTCGTCGCGGTCGAAGACCTCGCTCAGGCGAAGATCGAGTCCGGCGACCTGCGCGCGGCGAACGAAAGCGGGCGCTGGCAATGGGAGCACGCGACGCGTCTGAGCGACGTCGTCGCCGGCCACGCGCTCGGCCGAACCTCGGACGATCAGATCACGCTCTTCGAGTCGCTCGGCATCGGCCTGTGGGACGTTGCCGCAGCATCGCACGTATTCGACCGCTGCGTCATCGAAGGGCGCGGCACCCGCCTCCCGATCCCGAGCTAACCGGTTCGGGTAGAACGGATTCGATGGTCATCACCGCTCGTCGCGCAGCCGCTGCCACCGCCGCGGCGCTCAGCCTGATCGGCGCCGGGCCGAATCCGGGCGACCGCGATCTCGTCGGCTTCACGCTTCCCACTATCGCGTGGCTGCCGAAGAGCGCCCGACGGCCGACGGCTGGTTCCTCCTATCGTATAACGGTCACCGCCTCGAACGGAGAGCGCTTCGTTGGAATCGAAGACGGCCCGCGGCGTTACAAGCTCGTGCGGATCCGCGGCGGCGAACGAACTGAAACGTACTTCATCGGTCCCATCGTCTATCAGTATTTCCGGCGAGAGGGCTGGCTGAAAATCGATACGGTGCGGATGATGAGGTCCGCAGCGGCACACGGTTTTCACCCGCGAAAGAGTCCGGTCGACGAGCGCGAGCCCCCGCTCGTCGTCCGGGAGCTCCCGGACCGGCACGTCAAGGGCGTCTTGACCGGCGCCGTGCGATTCACCGCGCGGGCGTGGTCTCCAGAGCATCGCTCCTACCGGCGCCGGCTGGTGACGATGACGTGCCTCTACGCGAAGGAAGGGCCCGAGTACGAATCGTGCACCGCCGGAAACCTGTTCACCGTGAGGTTCGATCGCTATGGCGATCCCACGAACCACTTCGTCGTCCCGCGCGCAGCCCTAGACGCCCCGCTCGCGCCATGGTCGCAGCAATAAGCGCTCAGGCTTAGCGGATCGCGAAGCTGCACGCTATCATCCTGAGCGTGTCGAGGGCGATCAGCTAGCTTGTCGTGAACGAACCCAGCTTGACCGTAACGGAGCGGAAGCAGACGATGTGCACCATGTTGATGTTGAAGCCGGTTACCGAGTACGTGGTCGCGGACTTCAGCGGCGGAATCGCCAACGAGGCAACGCCGGGACTGATCACCACCACGTCGTCGTGAACCGGATAGTCGCCGAGTTGGATCGGGAGCGAGCCGTCGTTCGCCGTGAGCTGGTAGAAGACGGTCGACGCGGACTCCTCGAGGCCATAGGAAAACGTGATGCTTCCGATCGTCGGCGAGACGCCCGTCGCGCCCGCCGGGGGCGAGATGAGCTTCGCCTGCGTGTCGGTGACGTTAGGCGCACACGGACCTTGGGGCGGCGCGGGGGTCGTCACACCGCCCCCGGAGCACGCCGACAGCGCGAAGACGCCAAGCAAGAATACCACACGCCGCATGATCCGCCACTTCGGCACGTTCAGTGCGAAAGTCCTCGTGCATCAGGCGGCAGCTCGTCACGAACAGTTCACCACCCTCGGTTCGGCGTCACGCAGATCGTCAGCGAATCGCTAGGATCGCGCGCGGGTAGTCCAGCGTCACCACGCGGCTCGCGTACGCGTTTGCGCCGAGCTTGCCGTCCAGCGAGGCATCGGGGCCGTCGAAGACGTCATCGCCGGGGCGAGTCGTGAACCACACCGGCCCGAGGTTGAGCGCTTCCAGACGGACCGCCGGAACGCGAATCGCCGCGATCCCCGGCGTCACCGAGACGTTCTCCATAACCGGCCAGTCCGGATGCTTCGCGCGCCAGGCCGCGAGCAGCGCGCGTTTGACGAAGCTCGTCGCGCGCACCTGCGGCAGATCGTCGGCGAAGCGCTTGCGCGCCGCCTCGTTCACCGCGACGCTCGCGGCGATATCGAACGCCATCGCGTGCGCGACGCCGTCGATCGTCACCAGGACGTTCGGATACTCGCCGCCGTCGACGCGGCTGCCGCTCGCGTCGTGCGGGAACGCCACCCGCACGCGCGCGCCGTCGTCCGCGGTGAGCGGGCCGCGCAACAGCACGCGCCGCGCGGGATAGTCGAACGTCCAGCGGCCGCCTTGGAACCAGCTCGCGCCGAGCTGGCCGTCGAAGCCGTTCAGGATCGGATCGCGCCGCGCATCGGCGTCCCGCGCAAAGACCACCAGCCGGCCGCCGCGCCCCGCCGGCTGCGGTATCGACGCATCGGAAGCGAACTCCGCCAGCCGCGCCCAGCGCGTCGGCTTGCCGTTCGGATCTGGGACGAGCGGCAGCTTCCAGCGCGCGACGGTCTCGCTGAACAGAAAGCCGCCGCCGTCGGTGTCGAGCCACAGTTTCATCATCGCGCCGTCCGCCGCGACGCGCGGCGTCGCGAAGAACCGGCCGCCTTCCAACACCGTCGGGATCACGACCGGCGCCGCCGGATCGTCGGCGGCCGGCGCGCGCGCCGGCGCCGCGGTAAGCGCACCGAGCGCGATCAGAAAGAGACGCCGGCTGGCGCGCACGTCATACCGCCGCGTCGGTGCTCGCAGCGACGCGCACCGCGCTGCCGAGGTACGCTCGCCGCATCTCGTCGCTCTTCAGCAGGTCGGACGCCGCGCCGCTCAGCGCGACGCGGCCCGTTTCGAGCACGTACGCGCGCGAGGCGATCTGCAGCGCGAGGTGCGCGTTCTGCTCGACCAAGAGCACCGTCGTGCCGTCGCGCGCGATCCGCGCGATCGTCTCCATCACGTCCTTCACCACCAGCGGCGCGAGCCCCAGCGAGGGCTCGTCGAGCAGCAACAGCTTGGGCCGCGCCATCAAACCGCGCGCGATCGCGAGCATCTGCTGCTCGCCGCCCGAGAGCGTCCAGCCCATCTTCGCGCCGAGCGGTCGCAGCGGCGGGAAGAGCTGCAGCATCTCATCGACGTCGGCTTCGGTCTTCGCGCGGCCGCCGTCTCGGCGCGGCGTCGCGCCGAGCCGCAAGTTGTCGACGACGCTCAGCCCCGGGAAGATCTTGCGCCCTTCGGGGACATGCGCGATCCCCAGCGCGACGACGTCTTCCGGGTCGAGCCCCTCGAGCGAACGTCCGCCGAAACGGATGCTGCCGCCGCTCGGCGGCAACAGCCGCGAGATCGCCTTGAGCGTCGTGCTCTTGCCGGCACCGTTCGCGCCGAGCAGCGCGACGATCTCGCCCGCTTCGACGCCGAGCGAGATCCCGTGCAGCGCCTCTACGGCGCCGTAGCGAACGACCAGCCCGTCGATCTCAAGCAGCATCGAGCGTTCCGCCCAGGTACGCGGTGATCACGTCGGGGTTGCGCGCGACCTCGGCCGGCGGTCCTTCGGCGATGTGCTGGCCGAAGTTCAGCACCGTGATCGTGTCGCTGACCGACATCACGAGGTTCATGTCGTGCTCGATCAGCAGCAGCGTCGTCCCCTGCGCGCGGATCGTGCGCAGCAGCGCGACCAGCGCGTCGGTCTCCGAGGGGTTCATCCCGGCCGCTGGTTCGTCGAGCAGCAGCAGGCGCGGCTCGCTCGCGAGCGCGCGCGCGATCTCGACCCGCCGCTGGTCGCCGTACGGCAAGCTGCGCGCCGGCGCCCCGGCGACGTTCTCCAAGCCGACGAACCGCAGCAGCTCGTGCGCGCGCTCGCGCGTCTCGCGCTCTTCGCGCGCCGTCGCGCCGCCGGGCAACAGCGCGCCGAAAAAGCCGGTGCGCGTGCGCGCGTGGCGGCCGATCATCACGTTCTCCGCGACGGTCAGCTCGCCGAACAGCCGGATGTTCTGAAAGGTGCGCGCGATCCCGCCGGCCGCGATCGCGTGCGCGGGACGTCCGGCGATCTCGGCGCCGTCGAAACGGATCGAGCCGCCGTCCGCGCGGTACAACCCGGAGATCACGTTGAGCGTGGTGGTCTTGCCCGAGCCGTTCGGTCCGATCAGCGCGTGGACGTCGCCGGCCCGGACCGTCATGTCGAGCGCGTTGACCGCCGTCACGCCGCCGAAGCGCTTGATCAAGCCGCGAATTTCGAGCAGCCCGCTCTGCGCTGCTGCGCGCGCGTTCGAAACGCTCATGCCGTCCCGGGCTCCGCCTCGCCGACGAGCCCGGCGGGCGCGACGTCGGGCGGCGGCGAGCCGCCTTGAAAGCGCGCGCGCAGCGCCGCGAGCAGTCCGACCAGTCCCTGCGGCATGAACACGATCATCGCGATCACCGCCGCGCCGTACACCATGATGTACGAGGTTTTCAGCGGCCGCAGCACCTCGGGCAGGAACGTCAGCAGCACCGCGCCCAGGATCGCGCCGCCGATCGAGGACGAGCCGCCCAAGATCAGCATCACCAGAAACACGACCGACTGGTCGAACGAGTACGAGTCGGGGCTCAGGAACTTGATGTCGTGCGCGAGCAGGCTGCCGGCGAGGCCTGCGTACGCGCCGGCGAGGGCGAACGCGACGACCTTGTAGCGCGTCGCGTCGATCCCGCTCGCGCGCGCGGCGATCTCGTTCTCGCGGATCGCGTGCAGCGCGCGGCCGGGGCGCGTCGTCTTGATCCGCCAGGCGACGTACGCGCAGACGAGCACGGCGGCCAGCACGAGATAGTAGTACTTCGCGTAGCTGTCGAGCGTCCAGGGCCCGATCTCCGGCGGCCGGATCCCGGTCATCCCGTCGCTGCCGTTGGTGACGTCCTTCCAGTTGATCAGTACCAGCTGCGTGATGATGCCGAAGCCGATCGTCGCCAGCGCGAGGTAGTGCCCGGAGAGCCGCAGACAGGGATAGCCAACGATCACGCCGATCAGCGCGCTCATCGCAACGGCGAGCAGCATACCGAGCCACACCGACCAGCCGGGATGCCCCGGGAACAGGTTCGAGTGCGTGGTGATCCAGCCCGACGTGTACGCGCCGATCCCGAAGAACGCCGCTTGCGCGAGCGACATCTGCCCGGTGAACCCGAGCAGAATGCCGAGCCCCATCACTGCGATCGCGTAGATTCCGGCAAGGTCGACCAGCGTCAGCACGTAGTCCGACGGTGCGACCTTCGGCAGCAGCGCGAGCACCACGACGAGCGCGGCTACGGCGATCCAGCGGTAGCTCACGCCTTCTCCGCCACGCGTTCCCCGAAGAGGCCGGACGGCTTCACCAGCAGCACCGCGATCAGGATGACGAACGCGATCGCATCGACGTACGCGGCGGAGAAGTAGAACCCGCCAAACGTCTCGACGACGCCGATCGCCAAGCCGCCGACGATCGCGCCCGGGATGCTGCCGAAGCCGCCGACGATGCTGGCGGCGAACGCCTTGAGCGCGATCAGCCCGCCCATCTCCTTCGTCACGGTGAACAGCGGCGCGACGAGCAGCCCCGAGATCGTGCCGAGCAGCGCGCTGTAGACGAACGTGATCGCGACGATCCGGCCGACCCGGATCCCGATCAAGCGCGCGGTGGTGCGGTCTTGCGCCGTCGCGCGCATCTGCTTGCCGAGCGTCGTGCGCTCGAACAGCACGTACTGAAACGCGATCAGCAGCGCGGTGACGCCGATGATGACCAAGTCCTGCGGCCGGATGTGCAGCGGCCCGACGGCGACCGTGTCGACCGGGAAGAGGCTCGGGATCACCAGCGGCTGGCTGCCCCACGTCAGCTGGGCGGCGTTGCGCAGGAAGATCGAGACGCCGATCGTCGAGATCACGACCGGCAGCCAGCCGCGGTCGCGCAGCGGGTGGTACGCGATGCGGTTGAAGACGAGGCCGAACGCGACCATCAGCACGAGCACCAGCAGGTACACGCCGAGCACCGGGAGCTGCCAGTGCACGACCGTCCCGAACACCGTGACCGCCGGCAGCAGAAACGTCGCCGCGACGTAGGCGGGAAACATGACGAACTCGCCCTGCGCGAAGTTTACCACCCCGACGGCGTTGTAGATCAGCACGAACCCGAGCGCGACCAAGGCGTAGATCGACCCGATCGCCAGCCCGCTGACGAGCAGCTGCATGTTGGCGACCGGGTCGAGGTGCGGCACTAGCCGGAGACCTTCTTCACCAGATGCAGCTTGCCGTTCTGAATCTGCCCGATCGAGACCGAGTGCACCATGTTGCCTTCGGCGTCGGCGTCGAAGCGCCCGAGGACGCCTTCCCAGCCTTTGACGCCTTTGAGCGAGGCGATCGTCTGCTTCGGATCGGTCGACCGCTGCTTCTTGTAGACCGACGCGAGCATGTAGACCGCGTCGTAGACCCAGCCGGAACCGGTTCCGACGTCGGGCAGGTGGTGGTATTTGTTGAAGAACGCCGTCAGAAAGTGCGTCGCGACGTTCGAGTTGAACCCGACGATGAAGTCGACGGCGCCGTACGCGCCATTCGCGTCTTTTCCGGCCACTTCCATCGCGGTCTGGTTGGTGAGCGAGGGCGAGCCGATGATCGGGATGCCCAGCCCCAGCGAGCGAATCTGCTTGAGGATGATCGCCGTGTCGCTGGGGTTCTGGATGTACGTCAGGAGCACGTCGGCTCCGGCCTGCTTGATCTTGAGGATCTCGGCGGTGAAGTCTTTGGCGTCCTTCGGATACTGCTCGTTGGCGACCGGGTCGAGACCGAGCTTCTTGAGGTCCTGCACGATCTGATCGGCACCGCCGGTGCCGAACGCGTCGCTCGCGTGAAGGATGGCGACCTTCTTGCCTTTCTTGTCCTTCACGGCGAAGTTCGTCATTCCGGCGGCGGTGATGGCGTCGGAGGCGCGCAGGCGGAACATCCCCGGCACGCCGAGCTGCGTGTTCTTCACCGCCGTGCCGCCCGTCATCCAGGGGATCTCGTGCGTCTTCATCACCGGCGCCATCGCCTGCACTTGCGTCGAGAGCACCGGGCAGACGACCGCGACGACGTTCTCGCCGAGCAGCTTGTTCAGCGCCGCCACGGCCGACTGGTTGTCGTTGGTCGCGTCTTCCTCGACGATCTCGAACGGCCGGCCCCCGTAGACCTTGTCGGGCCGCGCGTTGATCTCTTCGACCGCCAGCGCGATCCCCTCGTGCTCCTGCTGCCCGAGCAGCGCGTTCGATCCGGTCAGGCACGGAATGGTGCCGAGCCGGATCGGTTCCGGCGCGGCGCCCACGACGGCGGGAAATCCGATCGCCGCGCCGGCCGCCGCAGCGCCGGTCGTCGCAAGAAATCTCTTCCGGTCGAGTCTCACCAACGAACGCTCCTTTCCAGAGTGCAGTGTTGCAGCTACATTGTCATCCTGAGCTCGTCGAAGGATCAGAACGACGGCCCGATGCGGTTGATCGCGAAGTCGCGGAAGCCGAGCTCTTCCGCCGCGGGCTCGCGCCCGTTCGCGGCGTCGACGATCCACCCGAAGATCTCCTCGCCGACTTCTTCCAGCGTGCGCGTCCCGTCGACGATCGCGCCCGCGTTGACGTCCATATTCTCGCGCATGCGCTCGAACATTGCCGTGTTGGTCGCCACCTTGATCACCGGCGCGATCGGCGAGCCGGTCGGCGTTCCGCGGCCGGTCGTGAAGACGACGACCTGCGCGCCGCCGGCGATCATCCCGGTGAGCTGCTCGATGTCCTGGCCCGGCGTGTCCATCACCACCAGCCCCGACTCGGACGGCCGCTCGGCGTATTCGACGACCTCGCGCAGCTCGGTCGAGCCGCCCTTGTACGCGGCGCCGAGCGACTTCTCTTCGATCGTGGTCAGCCCGCCGGCGATGTTCCCCTGGGTCGGGTTTCCGCCGCGCATGTCGACGTGCATCGCCCGCGCGCGCGCCTCGACGCGCTCGATCAGCTCGTACAGCTTCGCCGCGACGGGCTCGCTCGCGCGCGCCGCGAGCAGGTGCTCCGCGCCGACCAGCTCCGGCACCTCGGCGAGGATCACCGTGCCGCCTTCGGCGACGACGCGATCGCTGGCGCAGCCGAGCGCGGGGTTCGCGGTGATCCCGCTGAAGCCGTCGCTCCCGCCGCACTCCGTCCCGACGATCAGCGCGCTCACCGGGCACTCGGTGCGTTCGTGCCGCGCCGCTTCTTGCAGCAGCTGCCTCGCGATCGCCACGCCGCGCGCGATCGTCTCGGTCGTCCCGCCCGACTCCTGAATCCCGATCACCTCGACCCGCTGGCCGCGCGCGGCGATCTCTTCGGCGAGCGCCTTCGACTCGTTCGTCTCGCAGCCGAGCCCGACGACCAGCACCGCGGCGACGTTCGGGTTCGCCGCGAAGCCCGCCATCGTGCGTTTCGTCTGCTCGAAATCGGCGCCGACTTGCGAACAGCCGGTGGGGTGCTGCACGGTCACGACGTCCGGAACTTTGCGCCCGATCAGCTCGACGACGTGGTTCGAGCACATCACCGACGGCAGCACCAGCACGTGGTTACGGATCCCGACGGTCCCGTTCGCGCGCCGGTAGCCCATGAACGTCTTGGCCGCGGAGGCAGCGCTCATCGTACCGCTTCCTCGAGGTCGCCGCGGCCGCGCGTCCCTTCGACGTTGTGCACGTGCACGTGCTCGCCGGCGGCGATCGGCGCGCTCGCGCGCCCGATCACCTGCCCGTACTTGCGGATCAGTGCGCCGGCGGCGATCGGCCGCGTGGCGAACTTGTGACCCGTCGGTATCTTCGATGCGAGGCTGACCGCCGGCGCGCCGCCGGCGAACCGGACGGTGTCGCCGGGCGCGAGCGGCCGCAGCGCGACGGCGACGTCATCGTCGTCCTTCAAACGCAGGGCGGCCCCGTCGTCCGAGAGCGGCATGTTCGCCGGTAGCATCGTCGCGGCCGGCGGACAACTCCTGCCGGCCCGGCGCGGAGGACCCGTCAAGTCACCGGACAACCCCGCGAGACGTCAGCTTGATGTTGGAGGCTCGATGAGCGCGAGCGGCGCGCGGCTGGTCCGCGACACGCTGAACGTCCCCGCGATCGCCGGCGTCGCCGCCGCGGCGCGCGGCGCGCTCGCGCCGGTGCTCGCGAACGCCGGCTTGCGCCCCGGGGCACGGGTCGCCGTCACGGCCGGGAGCCGCGGGATCGCGCGGATCGGCGAAGTCTTGCGCGGCGCCTGTGAGGCGGTGCGCGACGCGGGCGGGACGCCGTTCCTCCTCGCCGCGATGGGCTCGCACGGCGGCGGAACGGGCGAGGGCCAGCGCGCGATGCTCGCGCACCTCGGCGTCACCGAAGCCAGCGCCGGCGCGCCGATCGAGAGCGGTATGGACGTCGTCGACGTCGGCCGCACGAGCGCGCACGGGATCGAGGTCGTCTGCGACGCACGCGCGGCGCAGGCCGACGCGATCGTCGTCGTCGGCCGCGTCAAGCCACACACCGACTTCAGCGGCGCGATCGAGAGCGGCCTCTTGAAGATGACGGCGATCGGCTTGGGCAAAGCGATCGGCGCCGCGCGCTACCACGCGGCGTTCGCGCGCTGGGGCTACGAGCCGATCATCCGCGAGATCGCCGCGCTGATGTTCGAGCGGATGCCGATCGTCGCCGGCTTGGCCATCGTCGAAGACAACCGCGGCGGCACGCACGCGCTCGAAGCGGTTCCTGCGAGTCACATCGTCGCCGCCGAAGAGCGCTTGCTGCTGCGCGCGCGCGAGCTGATGCCGCAGCTGCCGTTCGAAGCGCTCGACCTGCTGATCGTCGACCGCATGGGCAAGAACTACTCGGGTGCCGGGATGGACACGAACGTCACCGGCCGCGCCGTCGACGGCCGCTCGCAGAAAGTCCCGCGGCCCGTCGTCGACCAGCTCTACGTGCGCCACCTTTCACCGGAATCCGACGGGAACGCGACGGGGATCGGCTTGGCCGACTTCTGCACCCGCCGCCTGGCCGACGCGATCGACTGGGGCGCGACGTATCTCAACGTGCTCACCGCCGCGCACCCCGCGTGCGCGCGCTTGCCGATCGTCTGCGACAACGACGCCGACGCGATCCGCCACGCGCTCAACGCCGCCGGCATCGCCGACGCCCGCGACGGCCGCATCGTGCGCATCCTCGACACGCTGCACGTCGAGACGTTCGCCGCCTCCGAAGCGGCGCTCGCCGAGCTGCGCGGTGACGGCCGCTACGCGCTCGGCGAACCGACCGCCGCCCTCTCGCTCGCAGGCGACGAGCTCGCACCGTTCGCCGCCCTCGCGGCGCCCGCGTAGATGCGCGTTCTCATCACCGGCGGCCGCGGCTTCATCGGCGCCTGGACCGCGCGCGTGCTGCTGCAAGGAGGTCACGACGTCCGGATCTTCGACGTGCACGACGAGCGCACGACGTTCGACGCGCTGCTCGGCGACGACGTCGACGCGGCGCGGGTCGAGCACGTCCGCGGCGACGTCGCCGAGCCGAGCGACGTCGACAAGGCGGTCGCCGGCTGCGAAGCGATCGTCCACCTCGCCGCGGTGCTGATTCCGACGGCGCGCAAAGACCCGCTGCTCGGCGCACGCATCAACGTTCTAGGGACGCTGCACGTCTTCGAAGCGGCGAAGCGCGCCGGCGTGCGCGGCATCGCGTACGCGTCGAGCGCCGCCGTGTTCGGCCCAACCGACGGCGTCCATCCCGAGCCGCGCACGCACTACGGCGCTTACAAGCTCTGCAACGAAGGCAACGCGCGCGCGTACTGGGACGACGCCGGAATCCGCAGCGTCGGCCTGCGTCCGTCGACGGTCTACGGCCCCGGCCGCGAGATCGGCGTGACCGCCGACCCGACGCTCGCGATGCGCGCCGCCGCGGAGAACCGCCCATACACCATCCGCTTCACCGGCGCGACCGGGATGGACTACGTCGAAGACGTCGCCGCCATCTTCGCCCGCGCCGCAACCGAAACACCGGACGGCGCCCACGCCTTCAGCTTACAGGGCCAGCTCGCTACGATGGACGACGTCCTCGACGCGATCCGTCGCATCGTCCCGGCCGCCGAGGTGCGCGCCGAAGGCCCGGAGCTGATGTTCGCCGCGGCGATCGACGAGACGCCGCTGCACGCGCTCTTCCCGAACGTCCGCCGCACCCCGCTCATCGACGGCACGCGCGCAACGATCGCGTTCTACCGCCGCTGACGCAAAACGATCGCGTACGCGCGATCAGTGGATCTTCGCACCCGGGCGCAGGATGTCGCCGAGCGTTTGGGCTGCGGTGAGCCCCTTGTCGGCGTGCTGCGGATCGAGCATCCCCCACAGGCCGACGACCGACGCGATAACGCCGGTGAAGAGCACGTTCTGCCGAATCTCGCTCGGCAGCCCCGGGATCGGCACGTAGTAGACGAACAGCCCCGTAAGCGCCGGGAAAGCGATCTTCCCGGCGTCGCCGAGCCGGTCGGTCCAGCGCAGGGGAGCAGCCGCAGGCGCGGTGACGTCGGCTTGCTCGATGGCGTTCCAATCGCCGCCCGCCGCGTGCAGCAGCGTCGCGAGCACGTAGCTCGAGACGCGGTCCATCCCACCGCTCTGCGGAAAGGCGACAAGCCGTTCGCGCAACCGGCACGCCGCGGCTAGCCGCGCGCCGGTCTCCCGCATCCAGGCGTTCGTCACGGCGTCGCCGCGGCAGAAGCGCCCCAAGAAGTCGCGCTCGAAGCGCTGCGCGATCCACTCCAAATCGTCGACGATCGCGATGCGAACGCGCCCCGAGACCCAGGTTCCCTTCGCGGTCGAGAGCTTGCCGAGAACCGCGTTCAGCGACTCGATGATCTCGTCTTCCGGATACAGCTCGAGCTTCGCGGCGGTCGCCCACGAGTACAGCCGGTGAATCCCGAACAGCACGACGAGCAAGACCGCGTTGAACGCCGCGCCGCCCCAGCCGATCGCCAGTAGCACCTGCACGATCGCCGGCGCGGCGCTCGCCCACGAATCGGGCAGCCACGCATCCAGATCGTGCTGCCGCAAGAGAATCGTGAAGATCCCAACCGCGACGATGCACGCGATCGCATCGAGCGGCCAACGCCGCGAGAGCAGGCGCGTGATCCGGTCCCCGAGCCCGACGACCACGACGCCCGCGGCGACGGCGATCAGCGGCGAAATCAAATCGTCACGCTTCCCCAGAAACAACTGAAGGCCGAACGCGAGCACCGCGGCGTAGCCGGCGAAGAGCGCTGCGCCGTAGCCCACCCGAAAGAGGTGGCCGACGATGTCGTACCACGCCCCGAACGAGGCCGTGCGCCGGATCGCCGTCGTCACCCGCAACGAGAGCGCGGTCTTCTCGTCGTTCGGCAGCTCGAGCGCCTGAAAGATGCCGGTCTCGCGTTGCACGATTTCGCCGAACTGCTTCACGTACCGCGCGTACAGCCCGGGCAAGAACGGCGACTTCAACCGGTTTGCCGCAGCCAGCCGAAAGAGCCGCTCGTCGTCCGCGCTCGGAACGTATGCTGCGCCCGGTACGCCCGCACGACCAGCAGCCGCCGGCGGTGCGTTCGCCGGCGTTTCCACCGCGCTCGCGGTCGCCGGTGTAACGGCGGGTGGGATCCCGCTCACGTCTTGCCGTCGTCCGGGTCAGGCGGCGGCGCCTCGGGATCATCTTCGGGTGGTTCGTCCCAAGGTCGAGGTTGCGGCATCGTGCTGCCGCGGACGATCGGCAGTTCCAGCACGTGCATGACGCGATCCCCCGGCGAAACGGTAAAGCTCGTTTAGGTAGCCTTTCCCACGACCCCTTTTGAGCGTTCGTGCGGCGAGCGTCAACCCGCAAATCGCCTCAACCATCGTGCCGGGTCGCGGGGGCGACGCGTCACCGTGACGGGTCGTGTGAGCGAGCGTGCGCAGGATGCGCGGAAGCGATGCGAAGACAGAGCGGCCCCGGACAGGAAGTCCGGGGCCGCGTGCCCATCACGGTGATGCGTCGCCCCCGCGACCAACCACCATGTTACTTCTTAGCCGCGGTCTTCTTCTTCCCAGCGACGGTGCGCTTCGGCCCTTTGCGCGTGCGAGCATTGGTCTTGGTGCGCTGCCCCCGCACCGGAAGCCCGCGGCGATGCCGCAACCCCCGATAGCACCCGATGTCCGTCAGCCGCTTGATGTTCGAAGCGATCTCTCGCCGCAGATCGCCCTCGACCTTCAGCGTCTCGACGACTTCGCGAATCCGCTGCTCGTCCTCGGTCGAAAGCTCCTTGACGCGCGTGTTCGGGTTGACCCCGGTCTGCGCGAGGATCTTCTTCGAGGTCGGCAACCCGATCCCGAAGATGTAGGTGAGTCCGATCTCGATCCGCTTCTCGCGCGGGAGATCGATGCCTGAGATACGAGCCATCAGCCTTGAACCTGCTTGTGCTTGGGATTGACGCTGCAGATCACGCGCACTTTGCCTTCCCGGCGAATGATCTTACACGCTTCGCAAATACGCTTTACTGAGGGGCGGACTTTCATGATGCTGCTCTTGCTGGGTGAGTGGTGCGGCCGGGAGCCATCTCAGGCCGCGACCTCTTCGGAAGGACGATAGCGAGCTATGTCCGGGTGCTCGGCGACGTCCCGCAACGTCAGGATCTTCGGACCGTCGTCCGTGATCGCGATCGTGTGCTCGAAGTGCGCCGCTAGTTTACCATCCTCGGTAACGACCGTCCAGCCGTCTTCGAGGGTTGCAACCTCCCAGGTCCCTTCGGTGACCATCGGCTCGATCGCCAGACACAAGCCCTTGCGAAGGAGCGGCCCCTGGCCGGGCTCGCCGAAGTTCGGGACCTGCGGGTCCTCGTGCATCTTGCGGCCGATCCCGTGACCGACCAGGGCACGCACGACACCGTACCCGTGCGATTCGGCGTGCCGCTGCACCGCGTGCCCGATGTCGCCCAGGTGGTTGCCCGCCTGCATCTGCGCGATCCCGAGCATCAGACACTCCTGGGTGACGCGGATGAGCCGCTTCGCCGCCGCGCTGACGTTTCCGATCGGCACGGTGACGGCCGAGTCCGAGACGTAGCCTTCGAGCGTCGTCCCGATGTCGAGCGAGAGCAGGTCGCCGTCGTGCAAGACGCGCGAGCCCGGCATCCCGTGCACGACCTCGTCGTTGACGGAAGCGCAGATCGCCGACGGATACCCGTTGTACCCGATGAAGGTCGGCACGCCGCCCATCGAGCGAATCGACTCGTCGGCGAGACGGTCGAGCGCGCCGGTCGTGATCCCCGGGCGCGCGGCGTCCATCAGACGCTCGAGCGTCTTCGAGGTGATCTTGCCGCTGCGCCGCATGATCTCGATCTCGCGCGCCGACTTGATGCTGATCACGCCGCGCCCTGCCTGCCGTTGCGGTCGTTGCGCACGAGGCTCACCAGCGCTTGCGTCACCGTGTCGATCGGCGCGAGCGCGTCGAGCCGGTGCAGCGGCGTAGCGGCGCTGTGCTCGTAGTAGCCGACCAGCGGCGCGGTCTTCGCGTCGTACTCGGCCAGCCGCGTGCGGATCGTCTCTTCTTTGTCGTCGGCGCGCTGAACCAGCGGCTCGCCGGTGACGTCGTCGATCCCGGCGACCTTCGGCGGGTTGTGCTTGACGTGGTAGGTGCGGCCCGACGGCGCGTGCGTCCAGCGGCCGGTGAGCCGCTCGGCGAGCACGCCCGCGTCGACGTCGAACGCGATCGCGACGGCCGGCCTGCGAGTGCGCTTCAGCAGCGCGTCGAGCGCCTGCGCCTGCGGCACGGTGCGCGGGAAACCGTCGAAGATCACCTCGCCCGGCTGCGCGGCGAGCTCGTCCTCGACCATGCGAATGATCAAGTCGTCCGGCACCAACGCGCCGCGATCCATGTAGCCCTGCGCCTCGATCCCGAGCGGCGTCTTCTCCGCGCGATGGCGCCGCAACACGTCGCCGGTGGAGAGCTGCCGGTACCCGAAGCGCTCCTCGAGCACCTTCGCCTGCGTCCCTTTCCCGGCGCCGGGCGGCCCGAGAAAAATAATGTTCACCTGTTAATAAATCCGCGGTAGTCGCGCATGGCAAGGCGCGCTTCGATCTGGGTGATCGAGTCGAGCGCGACGCCGACGACGATCAGCAGCGAGGTCGAGCCGATGTAGAGCGAGGTCACGCCGACGTCGCGCTGCAGCGAGGGCAGCACCGCCAGCAGGCCGAGGTAGACCGCGGCGGCGGTCGTGATGCGGGCCAGGATCTTGTTGATGTAGTCGACCGTCGGCTGGCCCGGCCGGATGCCGGGGATGAACGAGCCGGACTTCTTGAGGTTGTCGGCGATATCTTTGGTGTTGACGACGATCGCCGAGTAGAAGAACGTGAATATCACGACCAGCAAGAAGTAGACCGCGTTGTAGAGGAACGAGCTGGGCCCGAAGTAGGTCTGGACGTAGAACGAGATCTGCCCGGCGAGGGTGTGCGTGTCGCCGCGTGCGCCGCCGAACCACGAGAGCGCCTGCTGCGGGAGCAGCAGGATCGAGATCGCGAAGATGATCGAGATGACGCCGGCGTTGTTCAGGCGGAGCGGGATGTAGCTGGAGCGCCCGGCGTACATCTTGCGGCCGATCACGCGGCGCGCTTGCTGGACGGGGACGCGGCGCTGCCCCTGGTACATGAAGACGATCGAGACGATCGTCACCAGCGCGATCGCGATCCACAGCGCCAGGCCGAGCCAGTTGACATTGCCCTTGTTCGCCAGCGAGAACGTCTGCGAGACCTGGGTCGGGAAGCGCAGCACGATCCCGACGAAGATGATCAGTGAGATTCCGTTGCCGATCCCTTTGTCGGTGATCTGCTCGCCGAGCCACATCAGGAACATCGTCCCGGAGACGAACGCGATCACCGCGTACACGACGAACTGCCAGGAGTGGTCGTAGAAGACGCCGCCGCGGTTCATCGCGATCGCCATCGAGGTCGCCTGCACGGCGGCCAGCACGATGGTGAGCCAGCGGGTGTAGCGGCTGATCTTCTTGCGGCCTTCCTCGCCGCCTTTCTTCGCCATCTCCTCGAGCTGCGGGATGACGACCGTCATCAGCTGCATGATGATCGACGCGTTGATGTACGGGGTGATCCCCATCGCGATGATCGAGAGCTTCTGCAGCGCGCCGCCCGAGAGGAAGCCCAGGAACTGGTAGAACGCGCCCGACTGGATCAGCTGGTTCCACGCCTGCTGGTTCACGTTCGGGAGCTGGACGTGGATCATGAAGACGAAGACGGCGAACGCCAGGAACACGAACCCGATCCGCTTGCGGATGTCGGGAACGGTGAGCGCGTTGCGCAGCGTGTTGAGCACGGAGGCTCTTACTCAGCCGGGGCGGCTTCGGTGTCGCCGAAGTCGGCGCCGACCGCGCCGAGCGCTTCCCGCGCCGAGGCGGAGAAGAGCACGTCGCGGAACTTCAGCCCGGCCGGGAGCGAGCCGCCCTTGGCGCGCTTCCCCGAGCCGCCGAGGATCTTGACGCCGTCCTTGACCGCGCTGATCTTGCCGTGCGCCTTCAGCGATTGCGGACTGACCTCGACCGCGGCGTCCCACCCGGCGAGCTCGCCGACGTTGATCACCGCCAGCTCCGTTCTAAAGTGGCCGATGTCGCGCGACTTCTGCGAGTAGCCGCGGCGCTGCGGAAGGCGCCGGTTCCACGGCGTCTGGCCGCCTTCGAACGCGGGGCCTTTGCCGCCGCCGGAGCGGACGGTCTGACCCTTGCCGCCTTCGCCGCCGGTCTTGACCATGCCGGAGCCGTGCCCGCGCCCGATGCGCACGCGCTTCGGCCGGGAGTGGGGGTTCGGCTTGAGCGTCGCCAGCGAGAACGCCGGTGCGGCGGCCGCCGCGCTGCTCGAGCTCTTCTTCTTTGCTGCCATAGTGCGCCTTACGCGTAGATTTCTTGGACCGTCTTGCCGCGCAGCTGCGCGACCTTCTCGGCGGTCTTGAGCGAGCCCAGCGCCTCGAACGTCGCGAGCACGACGTTGATCGGGTTGTTGGTGCCGAGCGACTTGGTGACGATGTCGTGGATGCCGGCGAGCTCGAGCACCGCGCGCATCGCGCCGCCCGCGATCACGCCCGTTCCGGGCGAAGCCGGCTTGAGCATGACGTGGCCCGAGCCGACCTGCACGTTCACCTGGTGCGGGATCGTCTTCTCGACCATCGGGACGGTGATGAGCGCCTTGCGCGCCTGCTCGACGCCCTTGCGGATCGCCTCCGGAACTTCGCCGGCCTTGCCGATCGCGAACCCGACGCGGCCCTTCTTGTCGCCGACGACGACCAGCGCGGAGAAGCTGAAGCGCTTCCCGCCCTTGACGACCTTCGCGACGCGGTTGATGCGCACGACGGCTTCTTCGAACCCCTGGTTGTCGCGGTCGCGCCCGCCTCGATTGTACATGCGCTAGAACTCCAAACCCGCTTCGCGCGCCGCCTGAGCGAGCGCCGCGACGCGGCCGTGATATTTGTGGCCCGAGGTGTCGAACACGACGGCGTCGATCCCGGCGGCCTTCGCGCGCTGGGCGATCGTCGAGCCGACCTTCTGCGCTGCTTCGACGTTCGTCCGCGAGCCGAGCCCGTCGGCGATCGCGCCTTCGCGCGTCGACGCGGCGACCAGGGTGTGGCCCTTGGTGTCGTCGACGACGAACGCATAGGTGTGGTGCAGGCTGCGGAAGATCTGCAGGCGCGGCCGCGCGGTCGTCCCGGTCACCTTCTTGCGCAGGCGCTGGTGGCGCTTGACGCGCTGCTCGTTGCGTGAGACCGGCATTATTTCTTACCGGCCTTCCCGGCTTTGCCGAGCTTCTTGCGCACGACTTCGTCCTTGTAGCGGATCCCTTTGCCCTTGTACGGCTCGGGCGGGCGCAGGCTGCGAATCTCCGCCGCGACCTGGCCGACGCGCTGCTTGTCGATTCCGTCGACGTGCACCGTGTTCGTCCCCTCGACGGTGAACGCGATCCCTTCCGGCGGGCTGAAGCTGACCGGGTGCGAGTAGCCGAGCGAGAAGTTGAGGACGTCACCGGCCTTGTTGACGCGGTAGCCGACGCCTTGCAGCGTGAGCGACTTGCGGAAGCCCTTGGTGACGCCGTCGATCATGTTGGCGACGAGCGTGCGGGTGAGTCCGTGCGCCGAGCGGCCGGACTTCTCGTCGTTCTTGCGCTGCACGACGACGTGTCCGCCGTCGACGCTGACCTCGACGACCGGCAGAATGCGCTGCGAGAGCTGGCCCTTCGGCCCTTTGACGGTGACGGTCGAGTCTTCGAGCGTCACGTCGACGCCGCTAGGGACTGCAACCGGCAATTTTCCAATTCGCGACATGAATGATTTACCAGACGTAAGCCAGGACTTCGCCGCCGAAGCCTTCGCGCTTGGCGCGCTTGCCCGACATGATGCCCTTCGAGGTCGACATGATGACCAGACCCAGCCCGCCCAGGACGCGCGGGATCTCGGTCTTCGAGGTGTAGACGCGCAGACCGGGCCGGCTGATCCGGCGCAGGCCGGTGATGACCTTCTCCTTCTCCGGCCCGTACTTTAGGGCGATCCGAAGCGTGCCTTGCGGCCCTTCCTTGATCTCCTCGATGCCCTTGATGAAGCCTTCGTCGAGCAGGATCTGCGCGACGGCCTTCTTCATCTTCGACGCCGGAACGTCGCAGGTCTGATGGTTCGCGGTGTTCGCGTTGCGGATGCGGGTGAGCAGGTCCGCGATCGGATCCGTTATGACTCCCATGCTATCTTACCAACTGGCCTTCGTGATGCCCGGAATGAAGCCGCGGTGCGCGTTCTCGCGGAAGCAGATGCGGCACATGCCGAACTTGCGGTAGTAGGCGCGCGGCCGGCCGCAGACTTTGCAGCGGTTGTGCGCGCGCACCGCGTACTTCGGGGTGCGCTTCGACTTCTCGATCAGCGAGGTCTTGGCCATTTATCGCGTCGCTCCGGCCGTCGTCTGCTTCTGCAGCGGCAGCCCCATCTGGGTGAGAAACTCGGTCGCTTCTTCGTCGTTCTTTGCGGTTGTGACGATGATGATGTCCATCCCGCGCGCCTTCTCGACCTTGTCGAAGTCGATCTCCGGGAAGACCAGCTGCTCGCGCAGGCCGAGGCTGTAGTTGCCGCGGCCGTCGAACGAGCGCCGGCTCAGCCCGCGGAAGTCGCGGATGCGCGGCAGCACGATGTTGAACAGCTTGTCGAGGAAGTTGTACATCCGCTCGCCGCGCAGCGTGACCTTGGCGCCGATGTTCATCCCCTCGCGGAGCTTGAACGCCGCGATCGACTTCTTCGCCTTGGTGATTACTGGCTTCTGGCCGCTGATCGTCGTCAGCTCGTCGACCGCCTTGTCGAGCGCCTTCGAGTTCTGGATCGCCTCGCCGACCGACATGTTGAGGACGACCTTCTCGAGCTTCGGGACCTGCATGGGGTTCTTGTAGCCGAACCGCTCCTGCAGCTTCCCGCGCACCTCGTTGTCGTACTTTTCTTTGAGTCTCGCTGCCATGACTATTTGGCCTTGCTCGGAACGAGCAGCTCTTCGCCGGACCGCGCCGCGACGCGGACCGTCGTGCCGTCGGAACGGCGGGCGCGGCGCACGCGGGTCGGCTTGTCGGTCTTGGGATCGATCACCATCAGCGCGCTGAGCGGGATCGGCGCTTCCTTCTCGAGGATGCCGCCGCTCTGCACGCCGGTCGTTCCCGGCTTGGTGTGGCGCTTGACGACGTTCAGCCCTTCGACCGTCGCGCAGCCGTCCTTCGGCCAGACGTGCTTGACGATCCCGCGCTTCCCTTTCTCCTTGCCGCGCCGCAGCACGACCGTGTCGCCTCTGACGATCTTCGCCTTCACGCCCATCTTAGAGCACCTCCGGTGCTAACGAGGCGATCTTCAGGAAGCCGCGGTCGCGCAGCTCGCGGCAGACGGGTCCGAACACGCGCGTCCCGCGCGGGTCGAGGTTGTCCTTCTCGCCCTTGATGATCACGCACGCGTTCTCGTCGAACTTGATGACCGAGCCGTCCGGCCGGCGCATCGGCTGCGAGGTGCGCACGACGACCGCCTTGACGACTTGGCCCTTCTTGACCGCGGCGCCCGGGATCGCGCTCTTCACCGTCCCGACGATGATGTCGCCGACGTGCGCGTACGGATGCCGCGAGCCGCCGCTGACGTGGATGCACAGCAGCTCGCGCGCCCCCGAGTTGTCGGCCACCTTGAGCCGCGTCTCTTGCTGAATCATTTCGCGCGCTCCAGAATCTCGACCAAGCGCCAGCGCTTGTCGCGCGACATCGGGCGGCACTCTTGGATGCGGACCAGATCGCCGGTCTTGGCGTCGTTCTTCTCGTCGTGCGCCTTGAAGCGCGTCGACTGGCGGACGACCTTGCGGTAGACCGGGTGCGGGACGCGCGTCTCGGTCACGACGACGATCGTCTTGTCCATCTTGTCGCTCGCGACGCGGCCTTGCTTGACGCGCCGGCGGTTGACCCGTTGATTATGCTGCTCCATGACGTGCCTCGGCGATCCGCTTCTCGGAGATCGCGGTTTGAATCTGGGCATAGGTGCGCCGGACTTGCTTCACCCGCGAGAAGTCGCTGAGGTGTCCGGTGCGCAGCGAGAAGCGCAGGTTGAAGAGCTCTTCCTTCGTCTCGCGGGCGCGCTGCTCGAGATCTTTGAGCGAAAGCTCGCGCAGATGGCGCAGATCGTTGCGCTTCATCAGATGGCCACCCCCGTCTCCTCGTCGCCGCGCGTCACGACCTTGGTCGAGATCGGCAGCTTTTGCGCGGCCAGGCGCAGCGCTTCGCGCGCCGTCTTCTCGTCGACGCCGGCGAGCTCGAAGAGCACGCGGCCCGGGCGCACGACGGCGACCCAGAACTCGGGGTTGCCCTTGCCGGAGCCCATGCGGACCTCGGCCGGCTTCTTCGTCACCGACTTGTCGGGGAAGACCTTGATCCAGACCTTGCCGCCGCGCTTGATGTGGCGGGTCATCGCGATACGCGCGGCCTCGATCTGCCGGTTGGTCATCCACACCGGCTCCAGCGCCTGCAGGCCGAACTCGCCGAACGTCAGCGTGTTGCCGACCAGCGCTTTGCCGCGCATGCGGCCGCGGTGCTGGCGGCGCCACTTCACTCTTTTCGGGGTCAGCATGTCTACTGTCCACCCTCCGTGTCGTCTTGAGCCTTCGGCATGTCGTCCTGAGCTTGTCGAGGAGCGGCGTTGTCGTCTTCGGGTCCGGTCGCCAGCTCGGGACGGTCGTGCGTGCCGCCGCCCGGCGCGGGCTCGGGATGATGTGCGGTCGGCGCGCTGGACTCGGCGCCCGGGCGCTCCGCTTCGTCGACCGTGTGCTGCGACTCCGGATCGACTTGCGAGGTCTCGCGCGTCACGCCCTCACCCTCGTGCTGACCGCTGCCGCCGGCGCGGTGCGACGGCTCGGCCGGCACGTGCTGGTGCGGCTGGTGCACCGGCGCGTCGCCTTCGATCGCCTCCGCGAGCGAAGGACCGGTCTCGCGCTGCGCGGCGCGCAGCGCCGCTTCGGTGTCGACCGCCGGCGTCTCGGACGCCGTCACGGCCGGGCGCGCCGGACGCTCGCCGGCAGGACGGCCTTCGCCGCCGCCCGCGCCGCCACGCCCGCGTCCGCCGCGCGTCCCGCGGCGGTTGTCGCGGAAGCGCGCCGCGTCGCCGCCCTGGCGGCCGGCGCCCGCACCGTCGCGCTCGCCGCGCGGCTGGTCGGGGAGCACTTCGCCCTTGTAGATCCACACCTTCACGCCGATGCGGCCGAAGGTCGTGAACGCTTCGACGTGCGCGTAGTCGATGTCGGCGCGCAGCGTGTGCAGCGGCACCTTGCCGTCGTGGTTGCGCTCGGTGCGCGCGATCTCCGCGCCGCCGAGACGGCCCGAGACCTGTACCTTGACGCCGCGCGCGCCGGCCTTCATCGTGCGCATGATCGCCTGCTTCATCGCGCGGCGGAACGCGATGCGCTTCTCGAGCTGGTCGACGATGTTCTGGCCGACCAGACGCGCGTCGAGCTCGATCTGCTTGATCTCGACGACGTTCACCTGGACTTGCTTGCCGGTCAGCGTCTCGAGGTTACGGCGGATCTCGTCGATCCCGACGCCGCGCTTCCCGATGATGATCCCAGGTTTCCCGGTATTGATGATAACGCGAGCCTGGTTCGCGCGCCGCTCGATCTCGACGCGCGAGATCGCCGCCGCGCGCGTCATGCGTCCGAAGTACTTGCGGATCTGCACGTCCTCGTGCAGCCACGCGACGTAGTTCTTTTTCTCGAACCAGCGGCTGTCCCACGTGCGCGTGATGCCCAGGCGCAGCCCGACCGGATGAATCTTCTGTCCCATGTTACTCCGATGCCCCCGCGCCCGCGGCCGCGGTTTGCTTCTTCCGGCGCGGTGCGGCCGGCTTCGAGGACTTCTTGCGCCCGCCGGCGGCCTGCGCTTGGCGCTGCGCGCGCGTCTTGAGGCCGATCGCGGCGCCCGCGCGCTGCTTCGGCTGGTGCTTCGGCGGGTTGGCGCCGACCGCGATCGTCACGTGCGAGAGCCGCTTGCGCTTGAACGCCGCGCGGCCTTGCGCGCGCGGGTCGAGCCGCTTGGTGAACCCGCCGCCGGGTCCGCCGTCGACGGTGATGCGCGTGACGTAGAGCCCGTCCGAGCTCATGTCGTGGTTGTTCTCCGCGTTCGCGACCGCGCTCTTGAGCAATTTTTCGATCGGCTCGGCGGCGAAGACGCCGGCGAACTTCAACAGGACCAGCGCTTCGCGCACGGTCTTGCCGCGGATCGCGTCCGCGACGCGGCGCAGCTTGCGCGGCCCGACGCGGGCGAACTTCAGGTGCGCCACCGCCTCCGCGCGCAACTCGATCGGCGAATCGTTCATGATACCTTGGCCTTATCGCCCGCGTGGCCCTTGAAGGTGCGCGTAGGCGAGAACTCGCCGAGCTTGTGCCCGACCATGTTCTCGGTGATGAACACCGGGATGTGCGCCCGGCCGTTGTGCACCGAGATCGTGTGGCCGACCATCGCCGGAACGATCGTCGAGGCGCGCGACCACGTCTTGATGACCCGCTTCTCGCGCGTCGAGTTCAGCTTCACGACTTTGGCGGCGAGATGGTCCGCGACGAACGGACCTTTCTTCAGTGAACGGCCCATGCTACTTGGACTTTCTCTTGCGGACGATCATCTTGGTGGTGCGCTTGGTGCGGCGCGTCTTCTTGCCCATCGTCATCTGGCCCCAAGGCGTCGTCGGCGGGCGGCCGGAGGTCGAGCGCGCTTCGCCGCCGCCGTGCGGGTGGTCGACGGGGTTCATCGCGATGCCGCGCACCGAGGGGCGCTTGCCGAGGTGGCGCTGGCGGCCGGCCTTTCCGATGATCTCGTTCTCGTGGTCGAGATTGCCGAGCTGGCCGATCGTCGCGCGGCACACGATCAGGATCTTGCGCACTTCGCCGGACGGCATGCGCACCTGCGCGTAGTCGCCTTCCTTCGCCATCAGCTGCGCGGCGCCGCCGGCCGAGCGCACGAGCTTCGCGCCCGCGCCCGGCTGCAGCTCGATGTTGTGGATCACCGTGCCGAGCGGGATGTTGGTCAGCGGCAGCGCGTTCCCGGTCTTGATGTCGGCGGCCGGGCCGGACTCGACGACGTCGCCGACCTTCAGCGTGGCGGGCGCGAGGATGTAGCGCTTCTCGCCGTCGCGGTAGTGCAGCAGCGCGAGCCGCGCGGTGCGGTTCGGATCGTACTCGATCGCCGCGACTTTGGCCGGGATCCCGTCCTTGGTGCGCTTGAAGTCGACGATGCGGTACTGCTTGCGGTATCCGCCGCCTTTGTGGCGCGTCGTGATGTGGCCGTTGTTGTTCCGGCCCGAGTGCTTCTTCTTGACCTCGAGCAGCGAGCGCTCCGGCGCCTTCTTCGTGATCTCGCTGAAGTCGGCGGTCGTGATGAAGCGGCGGGCGGCGCTGGTCGGCTTGTACTTTTTGACGGCCATGTTACTGCTCGAAGTAGTTCACGCCGCCCAGTTGAATTTTCTGGCCGGGCGCGATGGTGACGATCGCCTTCTTCCAGTCCGACTGGACGCCGGACGTGCGGCGGCCGCGGCGGGCGAAGTTCTTTTTCTTGCCGCCCACGTTGACGGTGTTGATCTTCAGCACGGTGACGCCGAAGATCTCGGCGACCGCGGCTTTGATCTGCGTCTTGGTGGCGTGCGGGCTCACCTCGAAGGCGTACTGCTGCGCGAGCGTCCCCGCCATCGACTTCTCGGTGATCAGCGGCGCGATGATGACGTCTCTGGCGTCCACGGCTACCTCGGCTCCTGCGCGTACTTCGCCGCGAGAGCGTCGTGCGCGGCGGTGGTGAGGACGAGCCGGCCGTAGCCGACGACGTCCTTGACGTCGAGCTCGCCCGTATGCGTCACGTTGACGCGCTCGAGGTTGCGGCCGGTGCGGCGCAGCGGCGTCCCGACCGCCTCCAGCTCCTCCGTCGCGAAGACGACCAGCGTCTTCGGGCCGGACTTCGCGGCCTTCGCCGAGCCGAACAGCAGCGTGGCGAGCGCCTTCGTCTTCGTCAGATCGAGCTGCTCCGTGGCGAGCACCGTCACGCCGCCGGACTGGAACTTGTCGGCCAGCGCGGCGCGCATCGCGACGCGGCGTTCCTTCTTGTTCAGGCTCGAGACGTACGAGCGCGGCTGCGGACCGAACACGACGCCGCCGTGCGCCCACTGCGGCGAGCGGATCGAGCCCTGGCGGGCCCGGCCGGTCCCCTTCTGGCGCCACGGTTTCTTGCCGCCGCCGCGGACTTCGTCGCGCTTCTTCGTCGACCCGGTTCCGGCGCGCGGGTTCGCGAGCTCGCGGAAGACCGCGCGGTAGATCGCGTTCGCTCTTCCTTCGACCGGGCCGGCGAAGGCGGCGGGCGTCTCTTGTTCGCGCACGGCCTTGCCTTGCGCGTCGATCACCTGCGCCATTACGCGCTCGCCTTCACTTTGACGGACTGTTGCACGATCACCAGGCCGTTTTTCGGGCCGGGGACGGGGCCGCGCACGAGCAGCAAATTGCGCTCGGTGTCGGCGCGGACGACTTCCAAGTTCTGGTGCGTCACCTTGTCGACGCCGTAGTGGCCGGGGCGGCGGCTGCCGCGGTGCGTGTGGCCGGCGTTGGTGTCGCCGTTCGAGGCCGGCTGGCGGTGGATCATCGAGCCGTGGCTCGCGCCGCCGCCGCTGAAGTTCCAGCGCTTGATCCCGCCCGAGAAGCCGTGGCCCTTCGAGATCCCCTGCACGTCGACGCGGTCGCCGGCGGTGAAACCTTCGACGGTGATCGTCGCGCCGAGCTCGACGCCGTCGATCCCCGTGCGGAACTCGCGGATGTCGCGCTTGGGCGCGATTCCGGCTCGCTTGTAGTGGCCTTGCAGCGCTTTGGTCAGGCGCGACGGTTTCACGTCGCCGAACGCCAGCGCGACGGCTTCGTAGCCGTCGGATTCCTTCGTCTTCTTTTGCACCACGGTACACGGACCGGCTTGGATCACGGTGACCGGAACGCTCCGGCCGTCGTCCGTGAACACGCTGGTCATCCCGACCTTGCGGCCGATGATGTTCTTCACGTTGATCGATCCCTTACGGATATCCACGGGTCCTGGCGTATCAGTTACACCTTTCGCCGGGGCATGCTTTCAGGCGGCCTCGGCGTGGACCACAACCGGGATAGTGTACCGGCCTTTGCACGAAACGTCAACCCTGCTGACGGCGGTTCGTCCACTTGGCCTGGCGTTTCGTGGGAGGATAGCTGGGCGGGGTGGGCGGCACCCGTGCCGCCCACCCCGCCCCGGCACGATGTGCGTGCTGGTTCCGATGGGTGCTTACTGCTGCCGCCGAGCAGCTCAGTGAGGGTCTGGCAGCATGATGCCGCGGTAGATCTTCTCCCAGTCAAGGACCAAGCCGTCGAACGGCTCGAGCGCCCATGAACCGCGCGCTTCACGATGTTGGACGGTCCCGTCGTTACGGTGAATCGCGACGGTGCGCTTCACCGGGTGCACCACCATGACGAGCGTCGCGCCGAACTCCAAGTACGTCTCCACCTTCCGCAGCGTGCGACCCGGCCGATCGCCGGGCGAGAGAATCTCAATCGCGATGTCGGGCGCTACGCGTGGCCGCTGCGAGCTATCGTCCATGCTGTTCGGCACTCGGGCGTATGACAGGTAGTTCACGTCCGGAAGCAGCGATGACCACGCTCCGTCAGCGCGCAAAAAGTAGAACCTGACTTCGACGCCCACGCTGCCGCGGTCGTCCGCCCATTCGTCGAGCTGCGCGCCGATGCGGACCGCAATCTGCCCGTGAACGTAGTAGGGGCTCATGTCGGGCAGCTTCTCGCCGTCGAGGACTTCGATGTACGGCTTTTTCTCGTCCAGCGCCGCCAGCCAGCGCGGGATCTTCGTCTCAACCATCTCACGCCGAACCTATCACGCACCTCGTCGCGACGGCAAGTCCGTATTGAAAGTCGGCCGTTCTGCCAAACTATGCGAGAATGACCAAGCGCGGGGAGCGTCCGGCGCGGCTCCCGAACCTACGCTCTATGACGACCGCGAGCACCGACACGCACCGCGCCGCGCCGCCGGCGCCCTCGCCGAGCGACTTCCTCGGAATCGACGCGCTGCTGAACGACGACGAGCGCCTCATCCGCGACACCGTGCGCGCGTTCGTGCGCGACCGCGTGCTGCCGAACATCGCGGAATGGTTTGAGGACCACACCTTCCCCAAAGCGATGGTGAAGGAGATCGGCGAGCTCGGCCTGCTCGGGATGCACCTGCACGGCTACGGCTGCGCGGGCACCAGCGCGGTCGCATATGGCCTCGCATGTCTCGAGCTCGAAGCCGGCGACTCCGGATTTCGCTCCTTCGTCTCGGTGCAAGGCTCGCTCGCGATGTACGCGATCTGGGCGCACGGCTCCGAGGAGCAGAAACAGACGTGGCTGCCGCGGATGGCGGCCGGTGAGGCGATCGGCTGCTTCGGGCTGACGGAGTGGGATTTCGGCAGCGATCCGGCCGGAATGCGGACGGTCGCGCGGCGCGACGGCTCCGACTACGTCTTGAACGGGACGAAAGCGTGGATCACGAACGGCGGCATCGCCGACCTGGCGATCGTGTGGGCGCGGCTCGACCCGCAGGACGGGCACCGCAGCGGCTCGATCCGCGGCTTCATCGTGCCGAAAGGCACGAAGGGCTTCTCGACGCGCAACATCGAGAAAAAGCTCTCGCTGCGCGCGTCGGTGACCTCCGAGCTCGTCTTCGAGGACTGTCGCGTTCCCGGGGACGCGATCTTGCCGAACGTCTCCGGATTGCGCGGCCCGCTCTCGTGCCTGAACGAAGCGCGCTACGGGATCGTGTGGGGCGCGCTCGGCGCGGCGCGCGCATGCTATGAGAGCGCGCTGGAGTACGCCAAGACGCGCGTGCAGTTCGGCAAGCACCTCGGCGCGTTCCAGCTCACGCAGAAAAAGCTGGTCGACATGATGCTGGAGATCAACAAAGGTCTGCTCGTCGCGCTGCACGTCGGCCGGCTGAAGGATCAGGGCAAGGCGCATCCCGCGCACGTCTCGTTCGGCAAGCTCAACAACGTCCGCGAAGCGCTCGCGGTCTGCCGCGAAGCGCGCACGATCCTCGGCGCCAGCGGGATCACGCTGGAATACCCGGTGATCCGCCACATGAACAACCTCGAGAGCGTTCTAACCTACGAAGGGACGAGCGAAATCCACACGCTGATCCTGGGGCAGGCGATCACCGGCGAGAACGCGTTCGGCTAAGACTACCGCTTCAGGACGCGAGTCAGCTTGTCGAAGAGCCCTTCGATCGCGCGCTCGTGCTGCTCTTCGAGCCGGCGCCACAGCAGGCGGCCCTGAACGTCGTCGAGCGTCGCCGTGAGCCGGTGGCGCACGGTGACGCGGCGGCCGTCGGCCTCCAGCGAGAACGTGTGGGTCCCGTCGACTCCCTCAGTGTCGATCCGCCAGACGATCTGCTTCTCGGGCTCGACGTCTTGCAGCACCGAGTGCAGCCCGAGGTGCCATTCCTCGGTCGTCCCCGGCGTCAGCGGGCCGGGGCTGCGCATGAACGGCTGCGAGGCGAACGGCCACACCCGGTCCTGCGAGGTCCCCATGTCGCTGAGCAACTCGAAGATCCGGCGCGTCGTCCCGCTGAATGTGCGCTCGTACGTGACGTCGATCGGCGTCGGCATCCCGGCTGCTTCGACGCCCGGCCGGAAACCCTACCGAAGGACCGCGGCAAAGAAAGACCCCGGCCGTTGGGGGCCGGGGTCCGTCCGTTCGGGATGGTCGCTCACCCTTCGACAGGCGCAGGGTGACCGGGCCGGCTCACGCCTTCAGTTCGATGTCCACGCCCGCCGGCAAGTCGAGGTGCATCAGCGCGTCCATGGTCTTCGGCGAGGCCTGCAGAATGTCGATGAGGCGCTTGTGCGTGCGCATCTCGAAGTGCTCGCGCGACTTCTTGTCGACGTGCGGGGACCGGTTGACGCAGAACCGGTTGATCTCCGTGGGGAGCGGCACCGGACCGCTGACGAACGCGCCGGTGCGCTTCGCCGTGTCGACGATGCGCTCGGCCGATTGATCGAGCACGCGGTGATCGTACGCCTTGAGCCTGATACGAATCTTCTGCTTCGACATCGTCGTTAGTCGGCGACCGTCGTCACGACACCGGCGCCGACGGTACGCCCGCCCTCGCGGATCGCGAAACGGAGTCCCTCTTCGCACGCGATCGGCGTGATCAGCTCGACGTCCATCTGGACGTTGTCGCCGGGCATCACCATCTCGACGCCTTCCGGCAGCTTGATCGTCCCGGTCACGTCGGTCGTGCGGAAATAGAACTGCGGGCGGTAGTTGGCGAAGAACGGCGTGTGGCGCCCGCCCTCTTCCTTGGAGAGGACGTACACCTCGGCCTTGAACTTCTTGTGCGGCTTGATCGAGCCCGGCTTCGCGAGGACTTGGCCGCGCTCGATGTCGTTGCGCTCCACGCCGCGCAGCAGCACGCCGACGTTGTCGCCGGCGATGCCCGCGTCGAGCAGCTTGCGGAACATCTCGATGCCGGTCACGACGGTCTTGCGCGACTCGTCCTTGAGTCCCACGATCTCGACCTCTTCGCCGACCTTGATCTGACCGCGCTCGACGCGGCCGGTTCCGACCGTGCCGCGCCCGGTGATCGTGAAGACGTCTTCGACCGGCATGAGGAACGGCTTGTCGACCGGGCGCTCGGGCGTCGGAATGTAGTCGTCGACCGCGTCCATGAGCTTGAACACGCAGTCGGCATCCGCATCGCCGCGCTTGCCGGAGCTGTTGAGCGCCTTGGTCGCCGAGCCGCGGATGACCGGGACCTCGTCGCCGGGGTACTCGTAGGCCGAGAGCAGCTCACGCACTTCGAGCTCGACGAGCTCCAGGAGCTCCTCGTCGTCGACCAGGTCGACCTTGTTCAGGAACACCACGATCTTCTGCACGCCGACCTGGCGCATGAGCAGCACGTGCTCGCGCGTCTGCGGCATCGGACCGTCGGTCGCCGCGACGACCAGGATCGCCCCGTCCATCTGCGCCGCGCCGGTGATCATGTTCTTGATGTAGTCGGCGTGACCGGGGCAGTCGACGTGCGCGTAGTGGCGCTTCGCCGTCTCGTACTCCTGGTGCGAGATCGCGATCGTGATACCGCGCTCTTTCTCCTCGGGCGCGTTGTCGATGTCGTCGACGCTGCGCTTCTGGATGCTCGCGTTCTCGGTCGAGAGGCAGTTGATGATCGCAGCCGTAAGCGTCGTCTTACCGTGGTCGACGTGTCCCGTCGTCCCGATGTTGACGTGCGGCTTCGACCGCTCGAACTTTGCCTTTGCCATGATGCCCTTTTTTGCTGTCCTTTTTTTGTGATGTGCGCGGAGGTGAAGTGCCTGTGGGTCGTATGCGCGCTAGCCGCCCGCTGTCGGGCTCTAGCGTTTCCGGCGAGGCGGCTTGTCCTTGTCGTCGCCGTCCTCGTCTTCGTCATCCCCTAAGCGGTCGCGAGTTTTTTTCCTTGAGCCTTGGCGACGATCTCTTCCTCGACGGACTTCGGCGCCTTCTCGTAGTGCGAGAACTCCATGGTGTACGTCGCGCGCCCTTGCGTCGCGCTGCGCAGGTCGGTCGCGTAGCCGAACATCTCGCTGAGCGGAACGTTCGCCTTGATCACGACCGCGCCGCCGATCGCCTCGTCCTGCGATTGGATCTGGCCGCGGCGGCGGTTGAGGTCGCCGTTGACCGCGCCCATGTAGTCGCGCGGCGCGGTCACCTCGACGCCCATGATCGGCTCGAGCAGGATCGGCCCCGCCGCGCGGTTCGCTTCCTTGAACGCCATCGAGCCGGCGATCTTGAACGCCATCTCGCTGGAGTCCACGTCGTGGAACGAGCCGTCGAAGACCGTCGCCTTGAAGTCGAGGACCGGGTAGCCCGCCAGCACGCCGGACTCGGCGGCCTCGCGGATCCCTTCCTGAACCGGCTTCTGGAACTCTTTCGGGATCACGCCGCCGACGATGCCCCACACGAACTGATAGCCCGTGTTCGGCTCGCCCGGCTCCAGGCGCAGCCACACGTCACCGTACTGGCCTTTGCCGCCGGTCTGCCGGACGAACTTGCCCTGTTTCTCGACCTTCCTCGTGATCGCTTCTTTGTACGCGACCTGCGGTTTGCCGACGTTCGCCTCGACTTTGAACTCCCGCTTCAAGCGGTCGATGATGATCTCGAGATGGAGCTCGCCCATCCCGCCGATGATCGTCTGCTGCGTCTCCTCGTCGGTGCGCATGCGGAAGGTGGGATCTTCCTGAGCGAGGCGCGAGAGCGCGACGCCCATCTTGTCCTGGTCGCCCTTCGTCTTCGGCTCGATCGCCTGGTGGATGACCGGCTCCGGGAAGGTGATCGACTCCAGCAAAATCGGGTGCTTCTCGTCGCACAGCGTGTCGCCGGTGCGCGTGTCGGAGAGCCCGACCGCCGCCGCGATGTCGCCGGCGCCGATCGCGTCGATGTCCTCGCGATGGTTCGCGTGCATGCGCAGGATGCGCCCGATGCGCTCCTTGCGGCCGCTGCGCGCGTTGTAGACGTACGAACCCTTTTCGAGCACGCCGGAATAGACCCGGAAGTACGTCAGGTTGCCGTACGGGTCGGTCGCGATCTTGAACGCCAGCGCCGAGAAGTACTCGTCGTCGCTCGGCTTGCGCGTGATCTCCGAGTCCTCGTGCTGCGGGTCCTTGCCGGTGATCGGCTTGGCGTCGAGCGGCGAGGGCAGAAAGTCGACCACGGCGTCGAGCAGCGGCTGCACGCCTTTGTTCTTGAACGCCGAGCCGCAGAGCATCGGCAGCACCTTGCCCTGGATCGTCGCGGCGCGCAGCGCCTTGTGCAGGCGCTCCACCGGGATCTCTTGTTCGGCGAAGAACATCTCGAGCAGCTCGTCGTCCTGCTCGGCGATCGCCTCGATCAGCGCCTGGCGCCACTCCTGCGCGGTCGTGTAGAGCTCTCCGTCCGCTTCGGTGACCGGCTCCTGCGCCATCGTCGAACCGAGATCGTCGGTGTAGACGATCTTCTTCATGTTGAACAGGTCGACGACGCCCGCAAACTCGTTCTCGGCACCGATCGGAACTTGGATCGGCGTCGCCGGCGCGCCGAGGCGCGTGCGAATCTGGCGGACGCAGTTGAAGAAGTCCGCACCCATGCGGTCCATCTTGTTGACGAAGATGATGCGCGGGACGGCGTACTTGTTCGCTTGGCGCCACACCGTCTCGGACTGCGGCTGCACCGCGGCCACCGAGTCGAACAGCGCGACCAGGCCGTCGAGGACGCGCAGCGAGCGCTCGACCTCGACCGTGAAGTCCACGTGGCCTGGCGTATCGATAATGTTGATGCGCGTGTCGCGCCAGGTGCAAGCGGTCGCGGCCGACGTGATCGTAATCCCGCGCTCCTGCTCCTGAACCATCCAGTCCATCGTCGCGGCGCCGTCGTGGACCTCGCCGATCTTGTGCGTGCGGCCGGTGTAAAAGAGAATCCGCTCGGTCGCCGTGGTCTTGCCGGCGTCGATGTGTGCAGCGATCCCGATGTTTCGGGTGCGGTCGAGCGGATATTCGCGTTTGAGAGGCATGGTGCTACAGGGAAAAGGGGCCGCTACCAGCGGTAGTGCGCGAAGGCTTTGTTCGCCTCCGCCATCTTGTGGGTGTCCTCGCGCTTCTTGATCGAGTTGCCCTGGTTGTTCGACGCGTCCATCAGCTCGTTGGCGAGCTTCTCGGTCATCGACTTGCCGGGCCGCTGCCGCGCGTAGCTGATCAGCCAGCGCATCGCCATCGCCTGCCGGCGATCGGGACGGACTTCCATCGGAACTTGGTACGTCGCACCGCCGACGCGGCGGGGACGGACTTCGACCAGCGGCATCGCGTTGCCCAGCGCCTGGTTGAAGACGTCCATCGGCTCGCGCCCGGTGCGGGTCGCGATCAGCTCGAGCGCGTCGTACGTGATCAGCTCGGCGACCGACTTCTTCCCGCGCAGCATCACCTTGTTGATGAAGCGCGCGAGCACTTTCGAGCCGAACTTCGGATCGGGCAGGATCGGACGTTTCGGGACGGGGCCCTTACGCGGCATGAGAACGCGGTTTCCTTACTTCTTCTTGGCGCCGCGCTTGGCGCCGTACTTGGAGCGGCCTTGCTTGCGGTTCGCGGCACCGGAGGTGTCGAGCGTCCCGCGGATGATGTGGTAGCGAACGCCGGGGAGATCTTTGACGCGGCCGCCGCGGATGAGGACGACCGAGTGCTCCTGGAGGTTGTGGCCGATCCCCGGGATGTAGGCCGTGACCTCTTCGCCGTTGGTGAGCCGCACGCGGGCGACCTTGCGGAGCGCCGAGTTCGGCTTCTTCGGGGTGATCGTCTTGACTTGAGTGCAGACGCCGCGGCGCTGCGGATTTCCCGGGACCTCGAAGGTCCGGTTGGGCAGGTCGGGGTGACCCGGCTTGGGTCCGGTCGAGACGACGCGGAACGCCGGGGTCTTCACCTTTTTCTGCTGCTTCTCGCGGCCCTTACGGACCAGCTGGGAGATCGTCGGCACTCAGTTCTCCGGATTGCACACGAAAGCGACCGAACCACGGCGGTCCGGCCGGAACCTCCGAAGCATACCATCTTCGCCCTAGAGCGTCAACGCGCGCCGGCCGCCTCGGCCAAGCAGGCGCGCGCTACTCCGAGGCCGGCTTCAGCCGGCCGTAGCGGATCGGTTTGAACGTGCCGCCGTTCGAGGCGGCCGCCGAGCACGCCGTCAGCCCGATCACCAAGCGCTCTTCGGCCCGCAGGACGAGCGCGTCGCCGGCGCGCGAGCGCGGCGGAAGCACCGTCAGCGCGCCGCCGGGGCCGACCGCCACGTGCATGAAGACGTTGAACGTCGTGGGGATCGCGTGCGGCTCGATCCCGAACGGCGCCAGCGCCGTGACGAGGTTACCGAAGCAGCCGGGAACGTCGTCGTGCTCGCCACCGTAGCAGATCCGCCACGTCTCGCGGCTGCACGCCGTCAGCAGAAAGTCGTGCGTGCCCACATCGTCGCGCACGATGGTCAGCAGCGGGCGCGAGCGGTTCGACCACAAGCGGTTTCCCGCCGTCAGCGCGAGAGTTCGCTCGTAGTCGAAGGTGCGGCCGTTGCTCAGCGTCTCGCGCACGTCGCCGGCCACGAACGCGACGAGGTCCGCGACTTGTCCGCCGTCCGGATCGACGATCGTCAGCTCCTCGCCGCGCTCCAGGACGAACGCCGTCCCGCTGCGCGGCGGTATCTCGGTCAGCGCTTCGCTGTGAACGGACACGCCCAGTTCGCCTCGACGGCCCGGCCGGAATACTGGCGAGCCTCGGAGTGATAGCCGAAGTCGGACAGGTTCGGGTTGATCGTTCCATCGAGCCGCAGCTCGCGCGCGCGGATCTGTTGCTGCAGGCCACGGAAGCGCCCGTCCGCGCGCAGGCGCTCGAACTGCTCGTGAGCGTTGAAAACGAGCGTCGGCCAGGCGAAGCGCCGCGCCGCGCGCGACGCGTTCGGGTGCATCCCGATCACGAAGAACGCGTCGCCCGCGACGCTGAACGAAAAGCTCGGATCGGCCGGATCGCTGCTGACCCGCGCATCCCACGGATGATACCGCACGTCGAGGTCGTGCAGGCGCTGCAGCTGCGACCACAGCGCGCGCTCGAACGCAAGCTCGTCGTCGTGCGCGCGCTCGCGAAAGACCGCCACGTAGGTGGTGAACTCGCTCTCGAAACGCTTCCGCTCGGCGGCGAACGCGTACAGGTCGCGCGCAAGCCCTTCGGTGACCGCGGGATCGTCGAGCCGCGCGTAGGCGCCGAAGCGGTAGTTGCCGCGGTGGATCGCCGCCTTCGCGCCCAGGCACGAGAACCGAGCGTCGTTGACGAACGCGCGGAACGAGGCGTGCGCGACGCGCGCGAACGGCGGCGTCGGCGCGGTCTCGAGCAGCCGCAGCAAGTCGCCGTCGTGCGGCGCGAGATACGAGGAGTTCGCGCGCGCGGCGTCGCTCTCGAACGGGTTGCGCCACGCGCACTCGAGGTGCTCGAGCGCGATCACGGCTGCACCGCGGCCAGCGCGGGCGCCGTCTTCGCCGCATAGCGCTCGCGCAGCGCGCGTTCCGAGTTCGCCGCCACCCGCAGCCGGCCGTGCGAGTACCGCACGCCGCCGCGCGCGAGCCGCAGCCCGAGCGCGGCCCACGACGTGAGCGCGCGCTCGGCGACCCACGCCGGCGCGCACGCCGCGGCAAGCGCGGGAAAGACACGGCGCCCGCCGGCGCGGCGCCGGCCGCTCTCCGCGACGAGCACCGAACCGAGCGCGAACGCGGCGAGCGCGGCCGGACCGAAGCGGTAGGCGGCGAGCGCCATCGCGGGCGCGAGCGAAAGCTGCACCGCGAGCCGCCGCGGCCGCGCGAGCTCGTCGTACGCTTGCCGCACGCGCTGCGACAGATACCGTGCCGTCGCCGGCGCACGGCGTTCGACGAACAGATCGTATGCAACGTGCTCGCGCCCGCCGGCGGCGCGCACCGTGCGCACCAGCTCCAGGTTCTCGAACAGCACGTCGCCGTCGTACTCGCCGGCGCGGCGATAGGCGTCCATCCGGACGCCGAGCGTTCCGGGCCAATCGCCGCCCGTCGCGCGCGCGATCAGCGTGCGGCCGGTGTCGAGCAGCGCGTGCCACGGCAGCGGAACGAAGACGTTCTGCGGGCGCACGACGTCGGCGCCGTCGAGCAGCGCGGCGACGCGCCGCAGCGCGAACGGGTCGTAGCGCACGTCGTCGTCGGCGATCACGGCTTTCGGCGTGCGCACGCGGCGCAGTCCGGTCACCACGCCGGCGACTTTGCCGTTGAGGTCGATGCGGCGGTCTTCGTCGACCGGCACGTGCTCCACGGCGCGCGGCCAGCTCGCACGGTGCGCCGCGAAGACGGCGGGCGGCGAGCCGTCCACGACGACGACGGGCAAAAGGCGAGCGAGCACTTCGAGGTACGCAGCCAAATCGTCGTGCGGTTCAACGATGGTGCGTCGGATCGGCAGCACGTACGTCGTCTCGGCGATCGGGGTGTGCATCTGAGCGAGATTGTGTTCCCCTGCTCGGCGGCCCGGCAAACGGCTGCGGGCGCCTGCTCGCTACGCGGAAAACGTGCGGTGGCGTTCATCGCCGCGCGCGAAATCGAACGCCATCGAATGGTCGTACGAGCCGGTGTCGGCGATCAGCAACGTGTCGCCGGCCGCGACGTCGGGCGGGAAGCGCAGCCCGTCGACAAGGTCGTATTCCAAACAGGTGCGCCCGAGCAGCCGGTCCGGCCCGCGCCCGAGCGGCGTCCAGCGGCCTTCGCGCCAGGCGAAAAACCCGTGCACGTACGCGTGCATCTGCGGCCAGTCGGAATACCCCAGATCGATCACCGCCTCACGCCGCCCGCGGCGCGCGCGCACTTCGACGATGCGGGTGAGGAGTGCCTCGGTCGGCGTGCACACCGCTTGACCCGGCTCGAACATCAGCTTCGTGCAGTACCGGAGCAGGCCGATGATGCGGTCGACGAGCCACCGCACGTCGGGCCGAACGTTTGCGTCGAACTCGTCCGGTGTCCAGCCGCCGCCGACGTTGAACGCGACGACGTGCCGGCCGGTGCGCGCTTCGAGCGCGACCGCGCGGTCCAGGACGTCGCCCGCGACGTCGCGCCACGACGCGCCGTGAAAGTCTTCTTGCCGGGCGTGGAAGGAAACCCCGAGCGCCGTCCCCGGCGGCGCCGCGGCGACCAGCGCGGTTAGCTCCGCTTCGTCGTCGACCGGCACGCCGAACCGCGAAGCGATCATCGAGGGCCGCAGTCGCACGCCGTGCACGTGCGCGACGCGGCGGTCGAGGTTGCTCGCGAACGCCTCGACGCTGTCGGCGAATGCGAAGGCGAGCCGTTCGCCGGCGGCGCGCTCGAGCAGCGGCTCGGGTCCGTTGTAGATCATCTCTTCGGGCACGAAACCTTGGCGCTGCGCCCACTCCAGCTCGTCGGCTGAGATGACCTCGGCGAAGAAGCCGTGCTCGCGCGCCAGCCGCAGCAGCTCGGCGCGCGGGTTCGTCTTGACGCTGAACGCCGCGAGCAGCCCCACCGGCGGGCGGCCCAGCTCCTCGCGCAATCGGGCCACCGCGTCGAACCGCTCGCGCGCCGTGTGCGGGCGAAGGACGCGGCGCGGCGTCGGCTCGCTCGCCGCCGGCGCCGGAAGATCGTCCAGGACGGTCATCGCCCGAGAGTATTCCCGCCGCGCAAACCGGGAGGCTTATGGGCCTTTTCCTTCCGGCCGATAACGAGCGTGATGGCCCCGCTCGGCGAGCACCTCGTCGGATACCTCTCGATGTTCCTTCAGCTCGGCGTGCTGGCGCTGCTGACAGTCCTGGCCGCATTGGTGCGCCGCTCGCTCGGGCGGCGCCCATTCGACGCCTGGACGCTCGGGCTCGGCGCGAACGCGCTCGCGCTGCTGGTCCTCGCCGTCGCCGCCGTCGGGCGCGACGCCGGACTTCTTCCGCCGCTCCCGGCGGCGACGATCGCCTACGCGCTGCTCGAAGATCTGTGCGCGGTCGCGTTCGTCGCCGGCGCGCGGCTGCGGCGCGGCGCGCGCCCCGTCCCCGGCTGGCTGATCGGCGCCCTCGCGGTGGGGATCGGTTTCACCGCGTTCGGCAGCCTGACGTCAAGCACGTTTCTGGACGTGTACCGGCTGCACTCGACGTTCTTCGCGCTGCTCCTCGGCGTGGCGGTCGTCGAGCTGCTGCGCGCGCCGCGCGCGGGCTTCGGCGCACGGCTGCTGGCCGGCGTGCTCGCCGCGCTGACGCTCGACTACGCGCACGTTCCGCTGCTGACGCTGGCCGGCGTGCAGTTCCCGACGAACTATCTCGGGCTCGAAAGCTACCTGACGATGGTGCTCGACATCGCGCTGGGCGTCGCGCTGGTCGTGCAGGCGACCGACGCCGCGCAGTTCGAGCTCGAACGCCGCAACGCCGAGCTCGCCGGCGCACAGCGCGCGCTGCGCGACGCCGCGTACACCGACGCGCTGTGCGGGATCCCGAACCGCGCGGCGTTTCTCGAGCGGATCGCCGAGCCGCCCGCCGCGGGCGTCGTCGCGATGATCGACCTCGACGGCCTCAAGACGATCAACGACTGCTTCGGCCACGCCGCCGGCGACCACGCGCTGGCGAGCGCGGCGCGCTGCTTGCGCGAGCGCGCCGGCGCGAGCGGCACGATCTACCGCATCGGCGGCGACGAGTTCGCGGGGATTTGGAACGGCGTGCACCCCGGTGAAGTGCGCGCGATGCTCGGCGGCTGCGAGCGCGATCTCGCCGTCCTGGCCGAAGATGCCGAGCTGCCGGCGCGCATCTCGTGGGGCGTCGCCGCGTTCGACGCGCGCACGCCGTTCGCCGAAGCGATGATCGCGGCCGACGCGCAGCTCTACGACCGCCGCAGCCTGCGCCGCGACTGAACGAGCGCGCTTCAGGCCGCGGCGTTGGCGGCTTGCGCTTTTGCGGCCGCGATCGGTGTGCGCGGAATCGCGAGCGCGGCGACGAGCGCGGCCAAGAAGCACACCAGCGCCGAAGCGATCATCACCGCTCGAAAGCCGGCCAGATAGCTTTCGCGCACGGCGTCCGCGACGGCGGGACGATCTTGCAGCGGGACGTCGTTCGGAACCGTTCCGGCGTAGAGGCGCGCGCGGTCGTCGTGCGCGATCTTCGCCGTCTGCGCGCTGACGTGGTGGCGCGCCATCCGCTGGTCGAAGCTCAAGTTGAACACACCGGCCAGCACGATGCCGAACGCGGCCACCGCGAGCAATCCGGCGGTGCGCGCGACGGCATTGTTCACGCCCGACGCGACCCCGCTCTTCTCGGTGTCGACGGCGTCGAAGACCGTGGTGGTGAGCGGCGCGACGAACAGCACGCCGCCGATCCCGAGCACGACGACGGCGGGAAAGTACGTCGTCCAGTACGGTCCGCCGATTCCGGGAACGGCAAACAGCCCGAAGCCGATCCCCGCGATCGTGGCCCCGGCGACGAGCGGCACGCGCGCGCCGATGTGCGCGACCAGCCCGCCCGACCAGCGCGAGGCGAAGAACTGCAGCAGGATGAACGGCAGGAACACCGCGCCCGCCGCCGTCGGCGAATAGCGCTGCACGTCGATCAGCACGAACGGCAAGAAGTACAGCGAGCCGCCCAGCGCCGCGTACAGCAACAGCGTGTAGAGGTTGGCGGCGCTGAACGTGCGCGAGCGGAACAGCTCGAGCGGCATCATCGGCGCCCGCGAACGCCGCTCTGCCCACACGAAGACGCCCAACAGCAGCACACCACCGATCAGCGCGGCGACCCCGCGCAGGCCCGGATGCCCGCCTTGCGATTGGATCAGGCCGTAGGTGAACGCGCCGAGGCCCAGCGTCGCAAGGAGCGCGCCGGGGAGATCGAGGTGCTGCGGCATCTCCTCGTCGCGGCTCTCCGGGACGCACGCCACCGCGATCGCGAGCACGCACACCGCGAGCGGCAAGTTGATCAGAAAGACCCAGCGCCACGAGGCGTGCTGCGCGAGCCAGCCGCCGAGGACCGGCCCCGCCGCGCCGGTGATCGAGGCGAACCCCGACCACAGCCCGATCGCGCGCCCGCGCTCGGCGCCTTCGAAGGTCGCGCTGATCAGCGCGAGCGACTCCGGCATCGCGCACGCCGCGCCGATCCCTTGCACGCAGCGCGCCGCGATCAGCACGTTTACGCTGGGCGCGATCGCGCATCCCAGCGACCCGACCGCAAAGACCAGGATGCCCAGGACGAACAGCTTCCGGCGTCCGTAGAGGTCGCCGAGCGAGCCGCCCAGCAGGATCAGCGCGGAAAGAAAGAGCGCGTACGCCTCGACGACCCACTGCATCTGCGCGGCGTCCGCGCCCAGCTCCCGCTGGATGATCGGCAAAACGACGTTGACCGCCGTCCCGTCGATGAAGGTCATCGCCGAGCCGATGATCGCGGCCGCCAAGACCCACGTCTTCGCCTGCGCCACACGTCGGATCATGGGGTATGATGACGGCGCACCCCTGCTTGAAGAGAGAGAAGCATGAGCGAGATCGCGTGGCTGCCGTCGCTCGACGAGGCGCTGCAAAAGGCGCACGCCGGCCAGCGTCTGATCCTGATGGACGTCTTCAACCCGACTTGAGGCGGCTGCAAGGCGCTGGATACCGTGACGTATCCCGAAGTCCCGGTCCGCGAGGCGATCGAACGCCTCACCATCCCGTTTCAGTTGGACAACACCGTCGAGGCGAACCAGCCGGTTCTGGACCGTTACCGGCACGTCTGGACGCCCGACCTCCGCGTCCTCGACGCCGACGGCACCGAGCTCTACCGCTGGAACGGTTACCTCCCGCCGGCAGAGTTCGCCCCGCAGCTCATCGCCGCCGTCGCGCACGCGCGCCTGCGCCGCAAGGAGTACGACAAGGCGAAGGCGTTGTACGAGGAAGTCCTGCGCCGGTTTCCGACCGCCTTGGTCGCCGCCGAGGCGCAGTACTACGCCGGCGTGAGCGCCTACCGCGCCTCGCACAGCGCGAACGACCTCCTCCACGCCTGGCACGACCTGGAGAAAAGCCATCCCGAAAGCGAGTGGACCGTCAAGCAAAACTTCTAGACCGGCGCGCAAACCGACGCCGCCGGACCGAATCCCGCACGTCGTCGAGAACCCCACGCTGAGCGATCATCTGGCGATCATCACCCGCGCGGTGATGCAGGCCGGCATGTCGTGGTCGTTCATCGACGCGCGCTGGCAAAACTATGTCGCGGCCTTTGAAGAATTTGACGTGGAAAGAGTCGCGGCGTACGGCGACATGGACGTCGACCGCTTGATGCACACCGACGGCATCATCCACTCGAAAGCAAGAATCGAAGGCACGATCCGCAATGCGCGCACTCCCTTAGCGCT
>Ga0213878_10000051_pt1 | contig 77521 bp, 68 predicted proteins | sample VelepicoBEBS_R02_FD_161053 | JGI IMG/M metagenome (GOLD analysis project Ga0213878, IMG submission 161053) | Vellozia epidendroides bulk soil microbial communities from rupestrian grasslands, the National Park of Serra do Cipo, Brazil - BS_R02 | ecosystem: Environmental > Terrestrial > Soil >... | reverse complement strand
GACCAGTTTCCGTCCGCGGACTTCGCCGACTGCCTCCTCGCCGCCCGAGCGACACACCTTGGCCGCTCGCGCTTCGTAACCTTCGATGCCGGGGCCGCGCGCCTGCCACGCGGAGAGTTTCTGCAATAGGCCAGCAGTCCAAAAGCATCCGCAGTCGGCCAGATGCCGCCGTTCGATGCTGCGGGCTCGACGGCCGCAACGCCTTGGAAGCGGTCCCACGCCTTTGGGTGACGGTCTAGGCTATCACGCCCATCGGGCCAATCGTTCTCAAACTTGCTTCAAGTGCAGCATAATTTGCTGCATGACTTCGTTGGCGCATCATCTGCTCGGTCAAACCCGTTCTGCTGTGCTGGGTGCGCTACTGCTGCATCCACAGGACTCGTTGCATGTGCGTGAGCTGGCCCGGCTGACCGGCGCCTCCCCTGGCTCCTTGCACCGGGAGTTGCGCCTGCTTTCCGGCCTGGGTCTGTTGCTTCGCCAGGAAGTTGGGCGTCAAGTGCACTACCGCGCCAACCCTGACAGCCCTGTATTCGAGGAATTGGCCGGCATTCTGCGCAAGACCGCCGGCATCGCCGACGTGCTTCGCGACAGGCTCGCGCCGCTGCTCGACAAGGTGACATTCGCCTTCGTGTATGGATCGGTCGCAGCTGGGAAGGAGCGTCCGGGCAGCGATGTCGACTTGATGGTCCTTGGTTCCGCTGGGTTTGCAGACCTGGCGCGGGCGCTGGCCGATGCCCAGCCGATTTTGCGGCGCGAGGTGAACCCGACCGTGATGACCGCGCGCGGGTTCATGCAAGCTCTCGCGGCCGGCGACGGCTTCGCGCGCAGCGTGGTCCAGGGCCCCAAGCTTTGGCTGATGGGAGACAAGGATGACTTTGCAAAACTTGCTGCGAATCGGGCGGCTTAAGCAACATGCCGCAACAGCGGATGAAGTGCAGCGCCTGCTGGCCGCTATCGACCGCAATCTGGCCGACGCGGCGGTGTCCACCATCAGCGACGAGACTCGTTTTGATGCGGCCTACAAGGCCGTCATGCAGTGCGCACTGGTTGGCATGTTGGCGGCTGGATTCCGCCCCTCCTCCACTGAACCGGGCCACCACCAGACAATGATCCAGTCGCTCCCGCTCACGCTGGGCGCCGAAAACGACGTGTGGGTGGTGCTGGACGCGCTACGCCGTCAGCGCAACGCCAACGACTACACCGGCCAGCCCATCACACCTGCCGCATCGGCTGAATGCATTGCACAAGCGAAGGCATTGCGAAAGCGGCTGCGCAAACACCTCGAGACAGTTCACCCAGATCTTCTGAAGACACCGCAATAGAGCCGCCCAACCAAGTTCACCACTCATCTGCCAGCAAGGTGGCCCGGCCTGATGGTGAAGGTTTGAAAGGTTGGCACGATGGCGTCGGACTTCCTGAATGGCCGCGATAGGTCACATGGCCGCCCGTCGGAACACGGGCGCGGTCGGCAGCACTGGGTCGATAGCAGCCCCTTGCACCGCCCTACTGCAGCTGGATCAAGCCTATCTGATCCAGCCAATCACCGAACGTCAGAAGAACACGATCCCTCCCAGCGCGACCCCATTCATCCGCGCCTCATTCCCAACCACGGGCCTGGACATCGTGCGGCTCAGCTCCGTGACGAGCGTGACGCTCTTCGTCAGCCCGTAGTACAGCCCCGCCGTCACGTTGCTGTTGCCGCGCAGGTCGCTGGCCGTGCCGTCCTTCAGCCGGCTCTCGCCCCAGTTCAGGCCCAGCTTGGTCTTGGCCGTGGCCTGCCAGGTGGCCTGCAGCAGCAGGTTGGTCTGCTTGCGGTTGCCGCTGTCGCCGTCGGTCAGCACGCCCAGACCCTTGCCGGACTGGATATTGGCCGCCAGGCCCAGTGCGCCCAGCGTGACGCTGGCGCCGACTTCGGCGCCGTTCATCGTGAAGCCGGCCGCGCCGCCCACACCCTCGAACTTCTGGTGCTTGACGCCCAGCCAGGCCTTGCCGCCGCCGAACCTGGCGGTGGCCAGCGCCTGCAACTGCGGCTCGTTGCGACCGATATGGCTGCTGCCGGCGTCCACCGGGCTCATCAGCGCAACGGTGGCCGAGAAGTTGCCACTGACTGGCAGCGTGTAGGCTACCTGGCCGTAGGTGCCCAGATAGGTGTAGCCGGAGCCGATGTGACCCAGCGTGACGCGGTTGCGCTGCGTGGCGCTGACGGGCGCGCCGGCGCCCAGCAGCGTCATGTCGCCAAGGATGGCGGATGAGCCGAACAGGCCGTAGTCGCGGCCCAGCTTGACGCTGCCTATGTCGGCGTTGCCGAAGGTCATGAAGCCCTGGCGCACATCCACGTTGCTGTTGTTGGAGATGGCGTCGCCGCTGGCGACGGCCGCGCCGATCATCAGCGTGGCGCTGATGTCCAAGCCCTCCTGGCGCGTCTTGGCCATCGTCGTCAGTGCGTTGGGCAGCAGGCCGTTGCCGATGACGGTGCGGCCGTCGGTGCCGCCGCAGCCCAGGCCCTTGCTGGCGAGAGCGACGCCGTCGACGGCCTGCGAGCCGGAGCAGCTGGTGTGGGTGTAGTAGGCGTTGACGATGCCGCCGAGGGCGATGTCCCATTCGCCGGCCTTGAAGTCGGCGGCGTGGGCCGTGCCGGCGGCGAGCGCGGTGGCAAGGGCGATGGCGGTGTGGGTGGTGTTCATGTCGTCTCCAGTGGTGTTGATGGGGCCGCAGCGCCTTGCGCAAGGGCTGTGCCAGTGCCGGCCTGGAGCGACGGGTGCGCGCGGGCGTTGCCGCGTGGCGCAATGGGGACAGGTTGGGGGCGCAGGGGCGTGCCGCGCTGGCGCGCCGTTGCGGGTCGGCCCGGACGCGTGCTGTTGCGCGGCCCCGCCGGGCCGCTGTGCCAAGCCGCAGCGCGCCTGTGGCAACGCGCAGCGGCGCCCTAGGGCTAGTACTCGTACCTCAGGCCCAGCGAGACGGCGCGCGGCGCGCCCGGCGCGTAGAACGTCGCATGACGCAGCGGCCGGTCGCCGTTGGCGTTGGCCGGGAAGGGCCGGCTCTGGAAGTTGCCGGCGGCGTCGAAGCCCGTGGGGCCCAGCTGGGCGGCGGTGCTGTAGGCGCGGTCCAGCAGGTTGCTGACCTGCGCGAACAGCTTCAGCCCCTTCGCCGGCCGCCAGGCCGCGTTGACGTTGAGTACCGCGTAGCCGGCGCTGCGGCCGGGGCCCAGGTAGTAGATGCCGTCGGGCCGGTGCTGGCCGTTCTCGTTGCCGCGCGCCATCGAGCCATCCATGGCGATGGCGTCGGCGCCCAGCGACCAGGCGGTGCCCAGGTCCAGGTCCGCATAGAGCTTGAGCATGCGGCGAGGCAGCAGCGGGATGCGGTCGCCGACGGCGATGGCGATGTTGCCGTCCACGCCAGGCAGCCCGGCCCGAGCCGCGTCGTTGGCGCTGCTGGACGAACCATTGACGACCTCGGCCGTGCGGTAGGTGGCGTCGAGCAAGGTGAGGTTCGCTCCCGCCGTCAGGCCCTGGGCAGGCTGGCCGCTCAGGCCTAGCTCCAGGCCCTGGCGGCGCGTCTTGCCGAAGTTCTTGAAGTAGCCGAAGCCGGCCGCGTTGTCGGCGACGAAGAGCAGGTCATCGCGGTTGTCGGCGCGAAACAGGCCCAGGCTCCAGGCCAGTGGCGCGCCGGCCGCGCTGCGCAGGCCCGCCTCCAGTGTGGTCGTGACGACCTGCTTGAGCGGCGGGTCGCCGGCGAATGCGTTGGGCAGCTTGCAGGGGGTGGCCGGGTCGGCACAACCCAGCTCGACGGCGGAGGGGGCGCGGCTGCCCTGGTTCACACCGACCCAGGCGTTGATGCCGGCCATTGGCGTGAAGCTCAGGCCGATGGCGGGGTTGAGACGGCTGAAGCGGTGGTCGCCGTCCAGCGAGCCGGGGCCGCCGCCGGGCGTGATGGCGTCGCGGTTGCGCACGCTGGTGTGGTTGTAGCGGCCGGACAGCGTCACGTGGGTGCCGCCGGCCACTGTGAGGACGGTGCTGGCAAAGGCGCTGAGCGTGCGTGTGCGGCCCGCCAGGTCGACGCGCGTGTCGTAGGGCGTTCCGTCCACGTTGCCGCCCGTCACGCCGTCGCCGAAGGCACCAACGCCGGTGATCGTGCGGTTGGCGTTCAGGTAGCCCAGCTCCGAGCCCTGGGTGAAGTGGATGCGGCTGAAGTCCGCTGCGGCACCGACCAGGGACTGGCTCTTCAGCCCGAACAGCGGGCCGTTGTAGGCCAGCTGCGCGGTGACGCCGCCTTGGCTTTGGTGCGTGCGGGTCTGGCGGATGACGCCGCTGCACTTCTCGGCGGGCTCGTCGCGCAGCAGCGCCTGGGCGATGCAGCGCCATTTGGGGAAGGGCGTGTTGGCCGCGCTCTCGCCGGCGGTGGGGAAGCCGCTGAAGCCGGCGGACGCGAGCGCGGCGCGCTCGACGGCGCTGGGCTGGTAGAGGGACTGGTCCAGCGAGTCGTCGTTGAGGTCGCCGTTGAAGGTGCGCGTCGCGATGCGGCGCGCGTAGGCGTTGCCGCTCAGCGTCCAGCGCGCGTCCAGCTCCTGCGACATCGCGAGATTGAGCAGCAGGGCACGGTTCTTCGTGTTGTCGGGCCGCGTGTAGACGCTGGCGCGGTCGCGCTCCAGCAGGCGCTGCTCCTGCAGGCCGTTGCCGTTCAGGTCGGTCCCGGCGACGGCGGCGCTGAGGCTCAACTCGGTATCGCCGCTGCGGCGGCCGAATTTGCCGAACAGCTGGCTCACGCCGGAGGCCGAGTCGACGCGCCAGCCGCGCTCGTGGAAGCGGTTGCCGGTGACGTACCAGTGCAGGCCGTCGTCGTCATGGCCGCCGTGCTCGAACTCCACGGCGCCGCGGCTGTGGGAGCCGGCCAGCAGCTGCAGCGAGGTGCCCGGATGCACAAGCCCGTCCTTGGTCTGCAGTGCCAGCGCGCCGCCCAGCGTGTTGAGGCCGAACAGTGGGTTGGAGCCGGGGTTGAGCGACAGCGACGCGATGGCGGCCTTCGGGATCAGGTCCCAGCTGACCACGTCGCCGAAGGGCTGGTTCAGGCGCACGCCGTCCAGGTAGAGCGACAGGCCCTGCTGCGTGCCCAGCAGCGGCGAGGCCGTGTAGCCGCGGAAGTTCAGGTCCGGCTGCAAGGGGTTGCCCTGCACCTCGTTGACATGGACGCTGCCCAGGCGTCGGTTCATGAAGGCGCTCAGGTCCAGGGCCTGGCTGCGTTCGAGGTCGGCCGCGCGCGCGGTCTGCACGTGGGCGGGGATGAGGTCGCGCGCGACGTCCGCGCCCGGCACCGGCGACAGGCCGACGACCTCGACGCGGTCCAGCTGCTGGATCTGCGCATGCGCCGCGGGCGATGCGGCCAGGGCCAGCGCGGCGCAGCAGAGCGTGGGGTTCATGAGTGGGTCTCCGTTCCAAGAATCCGTGCGGTCGATTCTTCGGAGCGAGGGGGCCGGGAACCCGGGAAGATTTCCCGCCACGGCCCCCGAGGAACTACCGCGTCATGCGCCAGGCTGGAGCACATGCAGCGCTGAACAAACCCCTCGTGGAGCGCGCCTGGAACTCGTCCAGCGCTTCAGCGGATCACCACCCCCCAGGGCAGCTTGCCCACCGCCACGTCGGCCACGCGCTGCTGTGACTCGGTGTCGATGACAGACACGGCGCCCGAGCGCCCGCAGGCCACGTAGAGCTTGCGGCCGTCGGGCGTCAGCGCCATGTTCCAGGGCCGCTGGCCCACCGGGATGGTGGCGACGAGCGCCATGCGCTCCACGTCCAGCACCGAGACCGTCCCGTCGCCGCCGTTGGAGATGAAGACGCGCCGGCCGTCGGGGTGCACGCTGATGCCGTTGCTCTTGGGGCCGGCCTTGAGCTTGTGGGCTACCGTGAAAGTCCGGGTGTTGATGACGTAGATCTCGCTGGACATCTCGGCCGCGACGAAGGCGCGGCGCCCGTCCGGCGAGAAGCCGATGCCGCGCGGCCGCGTGCCGACCGGGATCTGCGCGACCTGACTGCGCTTCTCGACGTCGATGACGTCCACCGCGCCGCCCTCTTCGGCGCTGACCAGCACCCAGCGGCCGTCGGGGCTGAAGACCGCGTGTTCGGGGTTCTTGCCGCGCACCTTGACGGCGAAGCTGCGGGCCATCGTGCGCGTGTCGACGAACACCACCTCGTTGGCCTCCTCGACGGCGGCCGTGACCCAGCGCCCGTCCGGTGACTGGCCCAGTCCCTCCGGCGATTCGCCCAGCGGGATCTCGCCGGCCAGCCGGCGCGCGGCCAGGTCGACGACGACGAGCCGGTTGCCTGGCTGGTCGCTGACATAGGCACGGCGGCCGTCGGGACTGACGACGGCGCCGCGTGGCTTGGCGCCGGCCGGCAGCTCGTAGAGCACCGCGTCGGTGGCGGTGTCGATGACGCTCAGCGTGCCAGAGCCCTCGTTGGACACGTAGGCCAGCGGGCCAGCATGGGCCGAGGCGATGGCGGCGGCGAGCAGGGTGAGCGAGGGCAGCAGTCGGTGCATGGTGATGATCCTCAGAAGCGGTAGCTGGCGTTGACGCCGGCCAGCCAGCCGCGGCCCGGCGCGGGTTCGAAGAAGCGGCCGTTGCCGTCGTTGACGATGACGGAGCCGGCGTAGCGGCGGTTGGCCAGGTTGTCCACGCGCAGCAGTGCGCCGACGTCCCAGGGGCCGAGGCCGAGCTGGTAGCCGGCATGGGCCGCAAGCGTCGCGTAGCCGGGTGCGGCGTCGCTGTTCAGGTCATTGACGTACACCCTGCCGAGCGCGCGGCCTTCGACCCCCAGCCGCCAGCCGCCGGCGGGCTGCCAGGTCAGCGCGCCGTAGGCTGCCGTGCGTGCAATGCCGGGGATGCGGTTGTTGGCGGCCACTTGCTGGTTGGCTGTGGCGCACGGCGTGGCGGTGCAGGTCAGGAAGCCGTCGCGATAGCGCGCATCCAGCCAGGTGGCGGCGAGTTGTGCGTGCAGCGTTGGCGCGAGCTGCCATTGGCCACCGGCCTCCAGGCCGCGGCGGCGCGTCGCGCCGGCGTTCTGGTAGGTGGCGCGGCCGCCCACGTTGGTCTGCGTGACGATCTCGTGCGCGGTGCCGGTCTGGAACAGCGCCAACGTGAGCTCGGCGCCGTTCCATGGCCTGGCCTTGAGGCCCATCTCGACGCTGCGACTCAGCGATGCCTGCAGCGCGAAGTTCAGCCCCGTGGCGCCACTGGCGCGATAGGCCAGCTCGTTCAGCGTGGGCGTCTCGAAGCCGCGGCCGGCGGTGGCGTAGACACGCAGGTGCTCGTCCAGCGCGTAGCTGACGCCCAGCACCGGCAGCGTGGCCGAGTAGCTGGCGCTGCCGCTGTCGTCGGGGTTGGTCTTGGTGATGTAGGCGTCGGTGGAGCGGAAGTCCACCTTGCTGCGGCGCAGGCCGGCGCTGAGCAGCCAGGCCGGCGTGGGCTGCCACTGCGCCTGCAGATAGGGGTCGGCGTTGCCGACGCGGTTGGTCTCGTCGCGGCGCAGGGCACCTTGCACGCCGAGCTGGGTGCCGATGAAGTTCTGGTAGCCGAGCCGGTGCTCGCGCAACTCGTCGGCCGCGATGCCGGCGACGACGCTCGACGTGGCGCTCTTCCAGCGCCAGCGGATGTCGGCGCCCTCGTAGTCGCGCGCCAGGTCTATGACGCCGCCGGGATGCAGCGGGCTGGCCTGCGTCGCGACCGGGATGGCCTGGAACTGCGTCGTCGTGCGGTGGCCCTGATAGACCATCACGCGCAGCGTGTTGGAAGCGTCCATGCCATGTTCCAGCACCAGGCCGCCCTGGGCCTGCTGCATGGTCTTGCGGGTGTCGAAGCTCAGCGCCGACGGGTCGACGCCGCGCGGGTCGGTCTGCCATTGCGCGCGGGTCAGGCCCAGCGGGTCCTGGGCCTCGGGCAGTTCCACGCTGTTGGCGATGAGCGTCAGCTGGGTGTCGCTGCCAAGCTTCCAGCTCAGCCGCGCATTGCCCAGTCGACGGTCGGCCGTGCTGTGCTGGCGGTAGCCGTCGGTCTCGAAGCGGCTGGCGCCCAGCGTGTAGGCGAAGCCGCCCAGCTTGCCGCTGCTGGAGGCGGCAAGGCGGCGCAGGCCGTCGCTGCCGAAGGCCACGCTGGCGTCCAGCTTCGGTGGGCCGGTGGGGGCCTCGGAATAGATGCTGATGACGCCGCCCGACGAGTTGCCATACAGCGCTGAGAACGGCCCGCGCAACACCTCGACGCGACCCAGGCTGCCGATCTCGACGTTGGTGATCTGGCCCTGACCGTCGGGCAGCGTGGCGGGGATGTCGTCCACGTAGACGCGCACGCCGCGGATGCCGAAGCTGGCGCGGGCGCCGAAGCCGCGCACGGAGATCTGCACATCTTGCGCGTAGTTCTGGCGGTCGCGCGCCAGCAGGCCCGGCACGCCGCCCAGGCCCTCGGAGAGGTTGACCTGGGCGCGGCCGGCGCGCAGTGAATCGCCATCGATGCGGTCGACGGAGGCGGGCAGGGCCAAGGGGGCGGTCTCGGTACGCGTCGCCGTGACGACGACGGGCTCCAGAACAGTGGTCTCGGCATGCGCGGCGGTGGCGCCCGCGGCCAGCGCGAGGGCCGTGCTTCGCGCCCGGCGCGCGAATCTTGCGGTCATGAAGGTCTCCAGATGCGTGGGGCGGCTCAGGCCGGACGCCAGGCCACCTTGTACTTGGCAAAGATCTCGCCCAGGCGGCCGGACTGTGCCAGGCCGTTCAGCGCGGCCTGCAGCGCCTCGGCGAGGTCGGCCGCGTCGCGCTTCACCGCCATTCCGGCGGCCCAGCCATCGCGCGGTGCGCGTGGCGACGGCAGCGGCTCGATGCGGTAGGCCGCGTCGCCGGCCAGCACCGTCTCCAGCTCCGATGCCAGGCCGGCCGCCGCGGCCACTTCGCCGCGCTGCAGCGCGCGGGCGGCCTCGCAGCCGTCCTTCCACTGCGTCAGCAGCTGTTCGCGGTAGGCGCCGCCGTCCGCGCCTATCAGCAGCCAGCCTGCCAGCGTCTGGCCGGGCACGGCGACACGGTGCGTGCCGAGCTGGGCCAGGCTGTCCAGCACCGGCAGCTCGTCGACGCGGCGTGCCAGCATCACTCGCTCGCGGTAGTAGGGGCCGAAGATGCGAGCCTGCGGCGTGGCCTCGATCAGCGGGCGGTCCACCGGCACATGCAGCAGCACATCGGCGGGGCCGTGGCCCAGGTAGTGCCCCTTCCAGACCATGTTGCGCAGGTCGTCGGCCATGTTCTCGTCGGCCTGGAATGGCAGCGGCGCGAACTTCACGCCCAGCGTCTCGGCCAGCGCATGGCCCAGCTCGACGTCTATGCCCCGGCCCTTGACGTGGAAGGGCGGCATGTCTTCGTACAGGCCCACGATGAGGCGGCCGCGCTCGCGCACCTGGGCCAGCGTGGTGGCGGACGCCTGAGTGCCGGGCAGCGCCCCGGCCGCTGCCCAGGCCAGCAGGTTCCGGCGCCTCACAGCGGCTTCTCCCGGTGCGCTTCGAGGTAGGACTTGACGGCCCAGATCGCCTCCTGCGTGAACACGCCCTCGAAGGGCGGCATGTAGACGGCGCCGTTGCGGCTGCGGCCGTGGCGCACGGTGTTCAGGAAGTAGTCGTCGTTCTCCTTCACGCAGGCGGCCTTCCTGGCCTCGTCCTTCAGCGTGGCGCAGTCGTTGTCCAGCTTGCGCAGGTCGGGTGCGATGCCGCCGGAGATGGCCTCCAGGCCATGGCAGCGGGCGCAGTTCTGGTTGTAGGCCGAGGAGCCGATCTTGATGGCGGCGTCGTTGCCGCGGTAGGGGTTCTCGGGGCGCCAGCCTTCGCCCAGCTGGGGCAGGCTGGTGGTGTCCACGGCCTGCGGCGTGACGTCGCCGTGGGCCCAGGCCTGCATGGCGGCCGCGGCGGCGGCCAGACACAGCATGCCGCCGATGACGAGGGGGTGTTTGAGTTTCATGGGGGCGGTCTCCATCGTTGTCGAGGTCTGAATGGCCAGTGGGGGCTCGCCGGGCCTGCTGCAAGCCACATGCCAGCACCCGATTGCTCCAACTTGGCACAGTGGCCAGGCCACGGCCGCGTGGGCGTCGATGGACAGGCGAATCGCTTTGGGACAGGATGCCCGTCAGATGAGCGCGGCAGCGATCGCGCATCACGGAGACAAGCCTGTGGAGGCAGGCCAAGGACGCCTCTATGCCCATAGAAAACCCAGCGCCGGCCGGTTCGGCGCCGCTTGCGCCGCCGCGGCAGGCCTTCATCGAGCGCAGCCACCAGCGCAGCGAGGCGCTCGGGCTGAAGCGCAGCGACTGCGGGCTGGCCCCGCTGATCCGCAGCGACCTCAACGTCGCGCGGGAGCGCAATCAGCGCCTGTACACGCATGCCGCGCCGGTGATGCAGCTGCTCTACGAGCAGATCGTCAACACCGAAAGCATGATCGTGCTGACCGACGCCCAGGGCACCATCCTGCACGCCGTGGGCGACGATGGCTTCCTGGCGCGCGCCCACCGCGTGGCGCTGGCACCGGGCGAGAACTGGGCCGAGCATTCCAAGGGCACCAACGCCATCGGCACGGCGCTGTTCGAGGAGACGGCCACGCTGGTCCATGGCGGCGAGCATTTCATGCACGCCAACAACTTCCTGACCTGTTCGGCCTCGCCCATCTTCGACCCGCGCGGCAACATGCTGGGCGTGCTGGACGTGACCGGCGACCACCGCGGCTACCACCAGCACACCATGGGCCTGGTGCGCATGTCGGCGCGCATGATCGAGAACCACTGGCTCTCGGACGACTACAACAGCCGCCTGCGCCTGCATTTCCACAGCCGGCCCGAGTTCATCGGCACGCTGCTGGAGGGCATCCTCGTCGTCTCGCCCGAGGGCCGGCTGCTGGGCGCCAACCGCGCCGCGCTGGACCAGCTCGGCATGAGCGGCGCCGAGCTGCGCTCGCGCAGCCTCTCCAGCCTGCTGGGCACGACGCCCGCGGCCATCTACGACCATTTCCGCATGCCGCTGTCGCCACCCATGCAGCTCAGCCTGCCGACCGGCCAGAGCCTGTTCGTCAGCGCGCGCTTCGACTGGCCGTCGCGGCCGGTGGTGGCGGGCCTGCACCGGGCCGACGTGGATGTGGCGCAGGCGCGTGAACCCGCGACCGTCATCGAGCCCCCAGCCTCCGCCGTGGGTGCCGACGCGTCCCAGCGCTTCTCCGGCCTGCAATACCTGCGCACCGGCGACGCGCAGCTGGAGACCGTCATCCAGAAGGTGCGCCGCGTGCTGGACCGCGGCATCCCGCTGCTCATCCTCGGCGAGACCGGCACCGGCAAGGAGCTGCTGGCGCGCGCCGTGCACCATGACTCCAGCCGCGCCCGCCAGCCCTTCGTGGCGGTGAACTGCGCCTCCATCCCCGAGAGCCTCATCGAGGCCGAGCTCTTCGGCTACGAGGAAGGTGCCTTCACCGGCGCGCGGCGCAAAGGCGCGCCGGGGCGGCTGGTGCAGGCCAATGGCGGCACGCTCTTCCTCGACGAGATCGGCGACATGCCGCTGGCCCTGCAGGCTCGCCTCTTGCGTGCGCTGCAGGAGCGCAGCGTGACGCCTCTTGGCAGCACCAAGTCCATCGCGGTGGACATCGCCGTCATCGGCGCCACCCATCGCAACCTGCGCGAGATGATTGCCGCGCAAACCTTCCGCGAGGACCTCTACTACCGCCTCAACGGTCTGGCGCTGCGCCTGCCGGCGCTGCGCGAGCGCAGCGACCTGGAGGCCATCGTGCGTCGCATCCTGCAGGCCGAGCGCCCGCAGGACACGCCCGAGTTGAGCCCGCAGGTGCTGGCCATGTTCAGCCGCTACCAGTGGCCGGGCAATATCCGCCAGCTCGCCAACGTGCTGCGCACGGCGGCCGTCATGTCGGCCGGCGAGCGCCTGGTGACGACGGCGCACCTGTCCGACGACTTTCTGGACGACATCCAGCGCGCGGTGGGCGGCGTGATGCCGCTGCCCGCGCCCGCACCGGTCTGGTCCGCCTGCGAGGCGCCCACGGTGCTGCCGGCGCCGCAGCCCGTCTTCGCGACGGCCGAGCCCGCGATGGCGCGCACGCTGGAGCAGGCCGAGATCGACATGATCCGCGCCACGCTGGACGCGGTGGGCGGCAACATCTCGCTGGCCTCCAAGCAGCTGGGCATCAGCCGCAACACCATCTACCGCAAGCTGCGCTGGAACAGCCCCGCGGCTGAGTGACGCCCCCGGGACCCGGAGGTCCCTGTTGACCGTTGTTCCCGGGCCTCAACACAGGCCCGGGACTTTCCCCAGGGGATGGGGGCTTCACCCTGTGCCGATCTGGAGCAAAACCCCCGATTGACGGCGGTATTGCGCAAGGCACGGGTCTTGCACGGGTCGGGCATAGACCTGACTCCCTGCTCCCATGTCCCGTTCTTCCCTGTGGTGCCACCCATGAAGCTGCGCGTGCTCGGCTCCGGCGCGGGCGGCGGCTTCCCGCTGTGGAACTGCTGTTGCCGGCAATGCAGCGCCTGGCGGCGCGGCGAACTCGACGCGAGCGCGCGTACGCAGAGCTCCATCGCCATCTCGCAGGACGGCCGGCCCGGTGATGGCTGGCTGCTCGTCAACGCCTCGCCCGACCTGCCGCAGCAGATCGGCGCCACGCCGGCGCTGCAGCCCGGCCAGGCCGGCGAGCAGCCCATCCGCGCCGTCGTGCTGCTGGACTCGCGGCTGCACCATGTCGCGGGCCTGCTGAGCCTGCGCGAGAGCCGTGAGCTGGAGGTCTATGCGACACCGCTGGTGTTCGAGGACCTGACGTCCGAGTTGCCGCTGCTGAACGTGCTGGAAAGCTACTGCCGCGTGCGCTGGCGCATGCTGCCCATCGCCGGCGACACGCGCAGCGCGGCCTTCGAGATCCCGGGTTTGCCGGCGCTGAGCTTCGCCGCCGTGGCCGTGCCGGCGCAGGCGCCGCGGCACGCGCGGCTGCGCAGCGACGCCGCAGGTGAATGCATCGCACTGCAGGTGCAGGACCTGCGCAGTGGCCGGCGCCTGTTCCTGTCGCCCGCGCTGGCCGGTGTCGGCGAGGCCGAGCTGGCCTGCATGCGCGAGGCCGACTGCATCGTCGTCGACGGGACGTTCTGGACCGAGCTGGGCCTGCGCGACGCCGGCCTGGGCGCCGTAAGCGCCAGCGACAAGGGCCACCTGCCGCAGCGCCGCCACGGCGAGCAGCCCGGAATGATGGACGTGCTGCTCGCCAGCGGCGCGCCGCGAAAGGTCCTCACCCACATCCACCACAGCAACCCCATCCTCGACCGCCGCGGCCCCCAGCGCCGCGAGCTGCAAGAGCAGGGCATCGAGGTGGCCCACGACGGCATGGAGATCGAACTTTGAACGCGCTGCCCTTCTTCACCCGCTCCGCATCACCCGCCCGTCCGCCCGAGCCGCTGTGGCTGCAATGGCTGACCCTGTGCGGGGGGCTGGCCTTCTGCACCTGGCTGCTGGGCCTCAAGGGCGTCTGGGCTCTGCTGCTGGGCGCCGACCCCACGGGGCTGACGCTGGTCATCATCGCGGTCTTCCTGTGCGCCACGCTGTGGTGCGGCCAGCGCTCGCGCGAGCTGCAGCGCCAGCGGTCGCTGCTGGCCGCGCCGCGTGCCGATCAACCCAGCTGGGCCAGCGACTACATGGCCGCGCTGCGGCATGACGCCGGTACCGCCGCCGACCTGCTGCTGGAGCACAGCCATGGCCCGCACGGCACGGCCTGGTGGGTCAACGGCATCCAGTTGAAGCTGGGCCTGCTGGGCAAGGTCATCGGCTTCTCCATGCTGGCGTTGACCATAGGCAGGATGCAGAGCTTCGACCCGGCGCAGTCGCAGGAGCTGTTGCGCAGCCTGACCGCGGGCCTGGGCGTGGCGCTGCTGACGACCATGGTGGGCCTGGTGGGCAACATCCTGCTGGGCCTGCAGCTGACACGGCTGGACCGCTTCGCGGATGTCCTCGTCGCCGACATCCAGCGCGCCGCGCTGCCCGGGGACGCCGCGTGACACGCCGCCCGCGCCGGGCCTCGCGCGAGGCCGAGGTCGACCCCTTCTACGACATGCTGTTCAACCTGCTGATCGGCTTCGTGTTCTGCTTCATCGTCGCCTTGCTGGCGATGAATCCGCGCGCGCTGAAGGCCGGCGACGTGCCGTCCAAGGCCGAGTACCTGATCAACGTCGCCTGGCCCGACAACAGCCCCAACGATATCGACACCTGGGTGCAGGACCCGGGCGGCAACCTGGTCTGGTTCCGCCAGCGCGAGGCCGGGCTGATGTACCTGGACCGCGACGACCGCGGCGAGGGCAACGCGTCCACCATCATCAACGGCCAGCGCATCCAGAGCCCGTTCCGCCAGGAGGTGGTGACCATACGCGGCATCGTGCCGGGCGAGCATGTCGTCAACGCCCAGTACTACCAGTCCCACGACGGCCAGCCGGTGCCTGTGACCGTGACGGTCATCAAGGTCAATCCGCGCGCGGACGTCGTCTTCCACGGCACGGTCAAGCTCGCCCGCCAGGGCGACGAGGTCACGGCCGTGCGCTTCACGCTGCTGCCGGACGGCAGTGTCACCAACGTCAACACCCTGCCCAAGAGCTTGATGCAAAGACCATGACCCTGCCCATCATCCTGAGCTTCGCCGCACTGCTGCTGCTTTGCACCCTGGCCCTGCTGCAGTCACGCTGGCCCGCCTGGCTGCGCGGCCTGCTGGTGGTGGCGGTGAGCGGCTTCTACTTTTACGCCGAGGTGGCCATCCACACGCTGTGGGGCTGGCCCAGCGGCGACCCGCTGCCCGAGCGCTTCGTGCTGCTGGCCGCCGTCATCGAGGAGCCCGGACCCAAGCGCGACGGCGCGCTCTACGTGTGGGTCAACGCGGTGGAGGACGGCAAGCCCGCGGCCCAGCCGCGCGCCCACCAGCTGCCCTACAGCAAGGACCTGCACGGCCTGCTCAACGAGGGGCTGAAGAAGGTCCGCAACGGCATCAGCCAGCTTGGCACCGCCGAGGCCAAGCCGCGCAAGGGCTTGGCCTGGCTGCGCCCGGGCAGCGACGAGCAGCAGGTCAAGCTGCGCGACATGCCGCTGCCGCAACTGCCGGAGAAGTGAGCATGCGCCTCTGCCTCCTGTCCGTCCTGATGGTGCCGATGCTGCTGTGCGGCTGCGGCCGCTCGCCGGGTGCCGGCAACGAAGCCTGGTTTCCGCTGGAGGCCGGGCATCGATGGACCTATGTGGTCACCACGCGCAACGGCGCCGACACCTCGGAGCGCGAGCGCCTGACGCTGAGCACGCTGGGCTCGGACACGCTGGTGCTGGACGACAAGCCAGCCTGGCAGCGCCGCAGCGACAGCGGCGCGAGCTACTGGCTGCGCGCTGACGACACCGGCGTCTACCGTGTCGCCAGCAAGAGCGACATGCAGGTGGACCCGGTCGCCGATGCGCCGGGCCGTTACGTGCTGAAGGCGCCCTTCGTGGTGGGCACGCAATGGCAGGCGCCGACGACGGCCTATCTGCTGATGCGCACCCACGAGTACCCGCGGGAGATCAAGCACAGCCACCCCGCCATCCCCATGACCTACCAGATCGAGGCGGTGAACGACGAGGTGCAGGTGGCGGCGGGCAGGTTCTCGCCATGTCTGCGCGTGCGCGGCAGTGCCAGCGTGCGGGTCTTCGTCGATCCCATCAGCGGCTTCCGCGACCAGCCGCTGGCGACGCTGGAGTGGTACTGCCGCGGCGTGGGCCTCGTGAAGCTGGAGCGCAGCGAGCCGTCCAGCTCGCCCATGCTGGTGGGCGGCTCGCGCACGCTGGAGTTGGAGGCCTGGCAGTGAAGGCCTCCGTGCGCGGCGACCTGTTGTGGGTGGGCGCGGCTACGCTCGCCGCCTATGCGCTGGGCAGCGCCTGGCAGTGGCGCGAGGGTCTCAGCGGCCTGCTGGAGCACTACGAGCATTGGCAGGTTGACGAGTTGCCGCTGGCGATCACGGTGATGGCGCTGGGCCTGGCATGGCAGGCCTGGCGCCGCCACCGCGAGGTCGCCCGGCTGCTGCGGCACAACCGCGAGCTGGCACGCCAGCTCCTCAATGTGCAGGAGCGCGAACGCCAGGCGCTCGCGCGCGAGTTGCATGACGAGCTGGCCCAGCATTGCGCGGCGATCCGGCTCGAAGCCGCCGTGGCCGAGCGCTGTGCCGAGCTGGTCCAGGCCCAGGACGCCGCGCGCCGCGCCGCCGCCAGCGCGCACAGCCTGCAGGTCGGCGTGCAGCGCCTGCTGCGCCGGCTGCGCCCGGCCGACCTCGACGCGCTGGGCCTGTGCGCCGCGCTGCGCACCCTTTGCGCCCAGCGCCCCTGGCCAAGCTGCCGTTTCGCCACCGATGCGGACGAGCATGGCAGCTTCGGCGAGGATGTGGACATGGCCCTCTACCGCGTCGCACAGGAGGCGCTGTCCAACGTGCTGCGCCATGCCCACGCGACGGCGGTGGACATGCGGCTGGACGCGGCGCCCGGCGGTGTGCGCCTGAGCGTGCGGGACGACGGCCTGGGCTTCGATGCCGACACGGTGACCGGCGGCCTTGGCCTGCTGGGCGCGCGCGAGCGCGCGGTGGTGCTGGGCGGCGAGCTGAGCGTGCACAGCGTGCCGGGCCAGGGCACGCGCGTCGAGCTGTGGCTGCCGCTGAACGGAGGCCCCGCGTGACGCGGCTGCTGCTGGTGGACGACCACCCGGTCGTGCGCGCCGGCTACCAGCGCCTGCTGGAGTTGGGCGGCGCCTGGCGCGTCGTCGCGCAGGCCGGCTCGGTGGACGAGGCGCTGGATCTGCACCGCGATCACCAGCCCGAGCTGACCATCACGGACCTGGGTCTGCCCGGGCGCGGCGGCCTGGAGCTGCTGCGCCATCTGCTGGAGCGCGACGCCGGCGCGCGCGTGCTGGTGTTCAGCATGCACGAGGGCGAGGCCATGGTGAGGCGTGCGCTCGCGATGGGCGCGCGCGGCTATGTCAGCAAGAGCAGTGCGCCGCAGGAACTGCTGGACGCCGTGGCCCGCGTGATGGCGGGCCGGCGCCACCTGTGCGCCGGGCTGCCGGCGCATTGGCTGCAGGCCGCGCCGCGCGACCCGGACGGGCTGGACGCATTGAGCGATCGGGAGTTCGAGGTCTTCCGCCTGCTGGCCGAAGGGCGCACGCCGGCGGACTGCGCCGGCACGCTGCACCTCAGCCCCAAGACCGTGTCCAACCTGCAGACGCAGATTCGCGACAAGCTGGGCCTGGCCAGCACCGCCGCGATGGCGCACCTGGCGCTGCGCCGTGGTCTGATCGGCACCGCCTGAGCGGCGGCGCCCGGGTCAGCCAGGGATCTTGGCCCAGGCCACGCACCAGCCGTTCTTGGCGACCTGGGCCTTGCGGCCGAACATCGCGCAGCCGCTCCATGGGTCGGTGGGCTTGGCCTGCCAGAACTGGCAGTTGGCGCAGTGCTGGTCGGCCTGGTGCCTGGGGAACTTGGCGGCGTCGACCTTGGTGGTGTCGTGCTTGTAGCCCAGTGCGACGGCGGTCTCGCTGGATTCGTCGACGGGGGTGGCCTGGACCAGCGTCGGGCAGGCCAGGCAGGCGGTGGTCGCCTGGAGCATGAAGATGCGGCGGGTGGGATGCATGGGAACCTCGGAATAAAACGCGGCGCCGGCCGGCCTGCGCGGGCCGGCGCCTTCACAGCAGCGGGAGGGACCGGCTTACTTGGCGAGCTTGAAGACCCAGACCATGCCGCCCTGCTCCAGGTAGTTCACCTTCTTGGCCACGTCGCCGCCCCACAGCGGCACGGCGCCACCCCAGCCGGAGACCACGCCGATGTACTGCTCGCCGTTCTGCATCCATGACACCGGGGGCGCGACGACGCCCGAGCCGGTCTGGAACTGCCAGACGACCTTGCCGGTCTTGGCGTCCGCGGCCTTGAGCCAGCCCTCGGGCGTGCCCCAGAACACGAGGTTGCCGGCGGTGGTCAGCACGCCGCCCCACAGCGGTGCGCCGTTCTTCACCTCCCAGACGATCTTGCCGGTCTTGGGATCGATGGCGCGCAGCGCGCCGATGTAGTCCTCGTTCAGCGTCTTGATCGTGAAGCCGGCGCCGAGATACGCCGCGCCTTTCTTGTAGGCGATGGGCTCGTTCCAGATCTCCATCCCCCATTCGTTGGCGGGCACGTAGAACAGCTTGGTGTCGGGGCTGTAGGCCATGGGCATCTGGTTCTTGCCGCCCAGGAAGGAGGGTGCGGAGAACACCGAGTTGCCCTTCTTGCCGTCGGCGCCGGCGGTGGGGTCGCCGGGGCGGTTCTCGGGCACAAAGTTGGGCCGGCCGGTCTTCAGGTCTATGCCGGAGGCCCAGGTGATCTTCTTGACGAAGGGGAAGGCGTTGGCAAGCTGGCCGTTGTTCGCGTCCAGCACGTAGAAGTAGCCGTTGCGATCGGCTTTGGCGCCCATGCGCTTGCCGTCCATGTCGAAGGTGATGAACTCGTTGACGCCGTCGAAGTCCCAGCCGTCGTTGGGCGTGCCCTGGTAGTGCCACTTGATCTGGCCGGTCTTCACGTCGATGGCGACGGTGGCGCAGGAGAACAGGTTGTCGCCCTGGCGCAGGTGGCTGTTCCAGGGCGCGGGGTTGCCGGTGCCGAAGTAGGCCAGGCCGGTCCTGGCGTCGTAGCTGCCGCCCAGCCAGGTGGCAGCGCCGCCGGTCTTCCACAGGTCGCCCGGCCAGCTCTTGCCCAGCGTGCCGGAGACACCGTTCTCGGTCTTCTTGCCGTTCTTGTCCCAGATGTAGCCCATGTGGCCTTCCACCGTGGGGCGCATCCAGACCATCTTGCCGGTCTTGGGGTCGCGCGCCTCGACGCGACCCACCACGCCGAACTCGCCGCCGGACACGCCCGTCAGCAGCAGGCCGCCCGCGATGATGGGCGCGGCCGTGGCCGAGTAGCCGGCCGCGTAGTCGTCGATCTTCTCCTTCCAGACCACATCGCCTGTGTTCTGGTCCAGGGCCACCAGTTGTGCGTCCAGCGTCGCGAAGATGACGAGGTTGTCGTACAGCGCCGCGCCGCGGTTGACGACGTCGCAGCAGGGCATGATGCCCTCGGGCAGGCGGTGCTCGTACTTCCAGAGCTTGGCGCCGGTGGCGGCGTCGAGCGCGAAGATGCGCGAGTACGACGCGGTCACGAACATCTTGCCGTTGTGGATGACCGGCTGCGACTCCTGGCCGCGCTGCTTCTCTCCGCCGAAGGAGAAAGCCCAGGCCGGCACCAGCCGGGCGGCGTTGCCGGTGTTGACCTGCTTGAGCGGCGAGTGGCGCTGGCCCTCGGTGCCCAGGCCCCAGGACAGGACCTCCTGGCCGGACTTGGCCGAGGCCTGGATCATCTGTTCGGTCACGGCGGCCGGCGCGCTGCCGGCGGCCAGCAGGGCCAGGGACAACAGGGCGGCGAGGGGTTTGAGTTGCATGGTTCTGTCTCCGGTGTTGATGGGGCTCCGCGGCCGTGCAGAGGCGGCGCGGATGAGCGGCAGCGGCGCAAGCTCCATGCCAGTCGAAATCGCCGCGGGATGGAGCACTCCGCGGCGCCGGGCGGCCCGGCGGGCTGTGGCAGGGCGGCCGGGCTGCTCCAGGCTGCAACAGTCGGCCCGTGCTTTCCCGTAAGCGCGGGCCTTGCAGCCGGGCCCGGCGGCGCTGGCACGGGTTCTGCGTTGTCCAGCGAGCCCCAACCCATCCGCACAGGAGACAGCCATGACCGTCTACGCCGCCCCCGGCACCCCAGGCGCCAAGATCGCCTACAAGCCCCGCTACGACAACTTCATCGGCGGCAAGTTCCAGCCGCCCGTCGACGGCCAGTACTTCGATGTGGTGTCGCCCATCAACGGCAAGGTCTACACCCAGGCCGCACGCTCCACGGCCGCCGACATCGACAAGGCGCTGGACGCCGCCCACGCGGCCGCGGCGAAGTGGGCCGCCACGCCGCCGGCCGAGCGCGCCAACCTGCTGCTGAAGATCGCCGACCGCATCGAGGCCAACCTGGAGCTGCTCGCCTATGCCGAGACCGTGGACAACGGCAAGCCCATCCGCGAGACGCTGAATGCCGACATCCCCCTGGCGGCCGACCATTTCCGCTACTTCGCCGGTTGCGTGCGCGCACAGGAAGGCGCGCTCAGCGAGATCGACCACAACACCATTGCCTACCATTTCCACGAGCCGCTGGGCGTCGTCGGCCAGATCATTCCGTGGAACTTCCCCATCCTGATGGCCGCGTGGAAGCTGGCCCCGGCCCTGGGCGCCGGCAACTGCGTGGTGCTCAAGCCGGCCGAGAGCACGCCCATCAGCCTGCTGGTGCTGACCGAGCTGATCGCCGACCTGCTGCCGCCGGGCGTGCTGAACATCGTCAACGGCTTCGGCCGCGAGGCCGGCATGCCGCTGGCCAGCAGCAAGCGCATTGCCAAGATCGCATTCACCGGCTCCACGGCCACCGGCCGCGTCATTGCGCAGGCTGCCGCGACCAACCTGATCCCGGCCACGCTGGAGCTGGGCGGCAAGAGCCCCAACCTCTTCTTCGAGGACGTGATGGCGGCCGACGACGCCTTCCTCGACAAGGCCATCGAGGGCCTGGTGCTGTTCGCGTTCAACCAGGGCGAGGTCTGCACCTGCCCCAGCCGCGCGTTGATCCAGGAGAGCATCTATGACCGTTTCATGGAGCGCGCGCTCAAGCGCGTTGCGGCCATCAAGCAGGGCAACCCGCTGGACACCGACACCATGATGGGCGCCCAGGCCTCAGCCATGCAGATGGACAAGATCCAGACCTATCTTGCGCTGGGCAAGGAGGAGGGCGCCAAGGTGCTGATCGGCGGCGAGCGCGCGCAGCTGGGCGGCGACCTGGCCGGCGGCTACTACATCCAGCCGACGCTGTTCCAGGGCCACAACAACATGCGCATCTTCCGCGAGGAGATCTTCGGCCCGGTGCTGGCCGTGACCACCTTCAAGGACGAGGCCGAGGCGCTGGCCATCGCCAACGACACACCCTACGGCCTGGGCGCCGGCGTGTGGAGCCGCGACGGCAGCCGCGCCTACCGCCTGGGCCGCGGCATCCAGGCCGGCCGAGTGTGGACCAACTGCTACCACGCCTACCCGGCGCACGCGGCCTTCGGCGGCTACAAGGAATCCGGCATCGGCCGCGAGACCCACAAGGCCATGCTGGACCACTACCAGCAGACCAAGAACCTGCTGGTCAGCTACTCGCCGAACGCGCTGGGCTTCTTCTGACGCGGGCGGGGCGGCCCCGGCCGCCCCCTTCATCGCCATGAGCGACCGCATTCCCCGCGTACGGGCCAGCGAGGCGGCACAGGCGCTGATCGCAGAACTGCAGCGCGAGCATGGCGAGCTGCTGTTCTATCAGTCGCACGGCTGCTGCGCCGGCAGCGCGCCCATGTGTTTCGCCGCGCACGAGCTCAGGCTCAACGCCGACGATCGCCTGCTGGGCAGCGTGGACGGCGTGCCGGTCTACGCCAGCGAGGCCCAGTGCGACTACCTGGCCGGCCTGCAGATGACCCTGGACGTGGCGCCCGGCAACAGCGGCAGCTTCGGCCTGGAGGATGGCTCGGGGCAGCACTTCGTCGCCCACCTCCGGCTCTGGACCGACGCGGAGGTGGCGCGACTGGCGCCCATCACGCCTGCTCAGGGCTTGGCGTAGGGGCCGCTGCGCAGTGCGTCGGCGATGCCCTTGCGGTTCTGCGCCAGCGCGGCCATGCTGAAGTGGACATGGCCGCTGCCCGGCGAGACGCTCCGGATGATGTCGATCTGGGCCAGCACCTCGTCGGGCTGCCAGCTCTTGTCGGTGTCGTTGATGCGGCTGGTGAACAGGCCCGGGTGGATGGGCCGGCCCAGCGGGTTCTGCGCGCGCCAGGCTTGCAGCAGCGGCTCGAAGGCCTGGGCCGTCTGCGCGCGCGGCCAGTAGAGCTGGGGCGCGAGATAGTCCATCCAGCCCTCGCGCAGCCACAGCTCCACGTCGGCGTAGAGCTTGTCGTACTGGCTGAAGCCGCTGATGCCCGGCGGGCGTGCGGCGGGCTTGGGCATGCCGAAGGGGCTGACGCCCACGCGCGTGCCGGGGCGCACCTCATGGGCCAGCGCGTACAGGCGCTGCACCAGCGTGTTGACGTTGTAGCGTCGCCAGTCGTGGCGGCTGAGCGAGCCGCCCTTGGCCAGGTACTTCTGCCAGCTGGGCTCGTCGGGGAAGTCGATCTCCTGCTTGGTGGCCGGGTCCTGGATGGGGTAGGGGTAGAAGTAGTCGTCGATGTGCACGCCGTCGACGGCGTAGCGGCTCAGCAGGTCACGGACGACGGCCAGCGTGTGCTCGGCGGCCTGCGGCTCGCCCGGGTCCATCCACAGCTGGTCGCCGTAGCGCTTCACCCAGTCGGGGTGGGTGCGGCTGACGTGGCTGTCCGCCACCGCCGACTTGGCGGAGCTGTGACGCGAGCGGTAGGGGTTGAACCAGGCGTGCAGTTCCAGGCCGCGCGCGCGGCACTCCTTCAGCCAGACGGCCAGCGGGTCGTAGCCGGGGTGTTGGCCCTGGGTGCCGGTCAGGTACTCGCTCCACGGCTCCAGCTTGGACTCGTACAGCGCGTCGTTGCTGGTGCGCACCTGCAGGATCAGTGCGTTCAGGCCGACGCCGACGGCGGTGTCGCACAGCGCGCGGATCTCTGCCTGCTGTGCCTCGGCGCTGAGGCCGGGCTTGCTGGGCCAGTCGATGTTGGCGACCGTGGCGATCCATGCGGCCCGCCATTCGCGTGGCGGCGGCGGGGGCAGGGGGCCGGCTTCCGCTGTCGCGGGTGCGGGCGGCGCGGCGGCGAGCGCGGCTTCGCCGGGCTGCACGGTCGGCACCGGGGGGGTCGCGCAGGCGGCGAGCAGGGGGGCGGAGGCGAGGCTGAGGAGGTGTCGGCGTTTCATTGTCAGACTTTCACGAACCAGTGCTTGCGGTACATGAGCCAGGCGATGGCGTACATGACGAGCAAGAAGAGCAGGGCGTGCAGCAGCGAGGCGTTGACGGGCGCAAGTCCCGAGTCGCGCAGCGGCGCGTACAGCACGCGGCCCAGCGTGCGCCCGTCGGCGAACTTGACCGTGTACATCATCTTGGCCAGCAGCCCCGACAGCGCGAACAGGAACAACGCGTTCATGCCGAACACGACCAGCGGGTGCAGCAGGCGGGCCCAGCGCGCGCGGGCCAGCGGCTGGGGCATGGCGTCCAGCAGCCAGTAGAAGGCGGCGAAGACGATGCAGGCCCAGCCCGCCATCGTGAAGACATAGGACGGCGTCCACAGCGACTTGTTGATGGGCATCAGCCAGGCGTCCAGCACCTGGCCCAGCCACAGCGACGCCAGGCCGGCCAGTACCCAGGTCATGGTCTTCTCGGCGGGCTGGCGGTTCGACGCGAGCACATAGCCGGCCAGCACGCCCAGCAGCTGCGAGGCCACCGCCGGCAGCGTGGACAGCAGGCCCTCCGGATCCCAGGTCTTGGCCTGGCGCCACAGGTGGCCGTCCAGCAGCAGGCGGTCGAGCCAGGCGCCGACGTCCTTGCCGGGCTCCAGCAGGCCGACATGGACGACGCCCTCGGCGTCCGGCACCGGCACGCAGAGCTGGATCAGCGCATAGACCGTCATCAGCCCCAGCGCCCACAGCGCCACGCCGCGCCGGCCGCACCAGATCACGATGGGCGCGGCCAGCAGCGTGCACAGGCCCAGGCGCTGCAGCACGCCGGGCAGGCGCACGGTCTCGAAGTTGAAGCCGGGGATGAGGTTGAGCAGCAGCCCGATGCCGATGATGACGAGGGCACGGCGCGCGGTATTGAGCAGCAGCGCCGTCTTGTCGGTGCCGGCCTGGGCACGGCGCGCAAGGCTGATCGCCATCGCCATGCCGCTGATGAAGACGAAGAAGGGGAAGACCCAGTCCGTGAACGTCCAGCCGTGCCACCTGGCATGCAGCAGCGGCGCATAGACGTTGCCCCAGTCGCCCGGGTTGTTGACGAGCAGCATGGCCGCGATGGCGAAGCCGCGGAAGGCGTCCAGGGACAGCAGCCGGTCCTTCATGCGTCGCCCTCCTTCTTGCCGAAATCGTCCGGCACCCGGATCAGCGCGGCCATGACGATACTCGGCACGGTGGCCAGCAGCACCCAGACGAAGAAGGGCACATAGCCGATGTGGTCCTGCAGCCAGCCGCTCCACATGCCCGGGATCATCATGCCCAGCGCCATGAAGCCGGTGCAGATCGCGTAGTGGGCGGTCTTCTGCGGGCCCTCGGCGACGTGGATCATGTACATCAGATAGGCCGTGAAACCCAGGCCGTAGCCGAACTGCTCGACGGCCAGCGCGGCGCTGATGATGGCGAGATGGGTCGGGTGCGTCAGTGCCAGCACCAGGAAGGCCACGTTGGGCACATGCATGGCCAGCACCAGCGGCCACAGCGCGCGCTTCAGGCCGATGCGGGAAATGACCCAGCCGCCGGCCAGCCCGCCCAGTGTCAGCGCCGTCAGGCCCACCGTGCCGTAGGCGATGCCGACGGCCTTGGTGGACAGGCCCAGGCCGCCCTTGTCGACCGGGTCCAGCAGGAAGGGGCTGGCGAGCTTGAGCAGCTGCGCCTCGGGGAAGCGGTAGAGCAGGAGGAAGCCGAGGATGACGGCGATGCCCGGCTTCTTGAAGAAGCTGGCGAAGACGGCGAAGAACTCGGCCACCAGGCCGCGCGCCGCGCCGCCGCCGACACCGCGCGCATCCGCCGCGGGCCGCGGCAGCACCAGGCCATGCCAGACGGCCAGCGCCACGAACAGGCCACCCAGCAGCCAGAACACCAGGCTCCAGGCCTGAACGACGCTGCCGCTGCGCTCGGTCAGCTCGCCGGCCAGGTAGACCAGGCCGCCCTGGCCGCCGATGTTGGCCAGGCGGTAGAAGGTGGAGCGCACGCCCACGAAGGCGGCCTGGCTGTGCTGCGGCAGCGCCAGCATGTAGTAGCCGTCGGCCGCGATGTCGTGCGAGGCCGAGGCGAACGCCATCAGCCAGAACACCGCCAGCGAGAGCTGGAAGGCCTTGTCCGTCGGGATGGTCAGCGCCACGCCGGCCAGGGCCGCACCGACGAAGAACTGCAGCACCGTCACCCAGCGCCGCTTGGTACCGAACAGCTCCGCCAGCGGCGACCACAGCGGCTTGATGACCCAGGGCAGGTAGAGCCAGCTCGTGTAGAGCGCGATGTCGGTGTTGGAGATGCCCAGGTTCTTGTACATGACGACCGACAAGGTCATCACGACGACATAGGGGATGCCCTGGGCGAAGTAGAGCGTGGGGATCCACGCCCAAGGCGACCGGTGGTTGGCGCTCACGCGGCCAGCGCCCGGCTGACGCTGCCGTCGACGGCCTCCAGCAGCCTGCGGGCCTCATCGGCGCCCACGCTGCGCTTGAGCATGACCAGTGCCGTCTTCACGTGGTTGTCGCAGGCGGCCAGGGCCGCCTGCGCTTCCGCCTCGCTGGCGCCGGAGGCGCGCACCGTCAGCGCCAGCGCCCGCTTCACCAGCTTGGCGTTGGTGGCCTTCAGGTCCACCATCAGGTTGCCGTAGACCTTGTTGAGCCTCACCATCAGCGCCGACGAGAAGGTGTTCAGCGCGATCTTCTGCGAAGTGCCGGCCTTCAGCCGGGTGCTGCCGGAGATGACCTCGGGGCCGGTGTCCAGCACGATGCCGATGTCGGCCTGCTGCGCCACCGGCGCGCCGGGGTTGTTGGCGATGCCGATGGCCAGCGCGCCGGCCGCGCGCGCGGCCTCTATGGCGCCCAGCACATAGGGCGTGCCGCCGCTTGCTGCCAGCAGCAGCGCGACGTCGTTGGGGCCGGGGTTGAGCGCGGCGAGGTCGGCTGCGCCCTGGGCGCGGTCGTCCTCGGCGCCTTCGACGGCGACGAACATGGCGCTCTGGCCACCGGCCAGCACGGCCACGGCGCGCTCGCGTGGCCAGGAGAAGGTGGGGTAGAGCTCCACACTGTCCAGCACACCCAGGCGGCCCGAGGTGCCGGCGCCGGCATACAGCAGCCGGCCGCCGGCGCGGATGCGCGGCAGCGCGGCGTCCACGGCCGCGGCGAGCTGCGGCGCGGCGGCCCGGACGGCGGCGATGGCGGCCGTCTGGTCGTCGATGAAGGCCTCCAGCAGGGCGGGTGTGGCGTAGCTGTCCAGGTCGGGGTGGCGGGTGCTCGGGGTTTCAGTGTTCAGCATGGGCAAAGGGGGCGCGATCATCAAGCCCGCGGACTCTAGCTCGCCCCCGGCCCCTGACGAATGCCGCACACCATTGCAGCCATAACGGCAGGTAATCAGAATCCATGGGCTGGCTGTAAGGACTCGGCGAGTCCTTACGACGCAAGCTGGCAAGTCGGCTCGGGCTGAGCTGGGCCGGCCTGTGGTGACCCGATCTCATCCACTTACCTTCTGGAGACTCCCTATGAATGCATCCCTGAAGAACGGCCTGGGCATCGCCGCCGCCGCTGCGGCCCTGTTTGCCACCACGGCCTTCCCGACGACCGCCGTGGCGGCCGACGGCATGGTCAAGTGCTCCGGCGTGAACAGCTGCAAGGGCACATCCGAGTGCAAGACGGCCAAGAACGACTGCAAGGGCCAGAACGGCTGCAAGGGCCAGGGCTGGGTCAGCAAGAAGAGCGCCGACGACTGCACAAAGGCTGGTGGCAAGGTCGAGAAGTAAGGCCGCCCCCGAGACGCTCCGCGTCTCCCCTCGAGGTGGCGCACTGAGCGGCCCGGCACAGCCGGTTCCGCCAGTGCCGCTGGATGGGGTGCGAGCACTTGTGGTGCCGCGCCGTCTTTGCGCCTGACATGACCAAGATCCAAGGTTTCGGCCTGGGCCTGCGCGTCGAGCATTACGCCGCCTTCGAGGCCGGCGTGGAGGCCGACCGGCGGCCCGACTGGCTGGAGATCATTGCCGAGAACTACCTGGTGCCCGGCGGCCCGCCGCTGGCGCACCTGGAGCGCATACGCGCGGACTATCCGCTGGTCATGCATGGCGTGTCGCTGTCCATCGCCGGGCCGGCGCCGCTGGACCTGGGGCATCTGCGCGCATTGAAGGCGCTGGCGGACCGGATCGAACCCGGCTGGGTGTCCGACCACCTCTGCTGGAGCGCCGATGCCCACAGCCAGCTGCACGACCTGCTGCCCCTGCCGTTGACGCGCGCCGCGCTGGCTCACGTGGCGGGCCGTATCGCCCAGGTGCAGGACCTGCTGGGCCGGCCGCTGGTGCTGGAGAACGTGTCCAGCTATGTGCGCTTCGCGGCCGACGAGATGACGGAATGGGACTTCATCGCGCAACTGCTGCAGCGGACCGGCGCGCAGCTGCTGCTGGATGTCAACAACATCTATGTCTCCGGCCGCAACCACGGCTTCGACCCCGCCGCCTATCTGGCGGCGATTCCGGTCGAGCCCGTGCGCCAGATCCATCTGGCCGGCCACGAGGATCGCGGCGACATCGTCATCGACACCCATGACCACCCGGTGCGCGACGAGGTCTGGGCGCTGTACCGCCAGGCGCTGCGGCGCTTCGGCCCGGTGCCGACCATGATCGAGCGCGACGACCACATCCCCCCGCTGGACGAGCTGCTCGCCGAGCTGGCGCAGGCACGCCGTTTGGCGGCCGAGGCATGAGCGCCGCGTCGAGCCGCCCCAGGCTAATTCGCGCCCGCCCGGCGGGAGCAAGCCCGCGAAGGGTGCACCCGTGAGCACGCGCGAGCTCCAGCAGCGCCTCGCCGCCGCGATCCGCGACGGCGCCGATGCGGACGGCCTGCTGGCAGGCGACTTCGCAACCGGCCTGGCCGTCTACCGTCACGCCTACCGTGCCCGCCTGCTGGCCGCGCTGGCCGACAACTACAGCGTGCTCGCGCGTGCGCTGGGCGACGCGGCCTTTGACGCGCTGGGCCGTGCCTATGTCGATGCGCGGCCCAGCCGGCACCCGTCCATACGCTGGTTTGGCCACCAGCTCGCCGATTTCATGGCGGCGGCTGGCGACGCGCTGGTTCCCCATGCCAGTCTGATCGATTTCGCCCGCATGGACTGGGCGCTGCGCGCGGCCTTTGACGCCGCCGACGCGCCGCTGCTGGAAGCCGCCACGCTGGCCGCGCTGGGCCCGGACGACTGGGCCGGCCTGGTGCTGCAGCTGCAGCCCGGCGTGCACCGGGTGCACCTCGCCCACGCCATCGAGCCCGCCTGGCGAATGTTGCGCGCATGGGAGCCCGGGTCGGGAGCCGATCCGCCCGCGCTGCCCGAACCCGTGCCGCACGAGCATGTGCTGCTGGCATGGCGCCAGGGCCTGGAGACGCGCTGGCGCTCGCTGGAGCCGCTGGAGGCGGCGTTGCTGGAGGCCATAGCCACGGGACAGCCCTTTGCGCGACTGTGCGAGCGCGCCGCGGCGCTACTGGGCGATGCCGAGGCCGCCGCGCCGGCCGTCGTCGGCGCGCTGCAGCAATGGCTGGCCGAGGGGCTGCTGCGGCGGCCGTGTTGATGCGATAGTGGCGCGGTCGTCGCGGCGCAGAACCGCGCCAGGATCAGGGAGTCTCCATGAGCCAGCCACCGGGCGATACCGCGCAGTCCCTGCAAGCCGCGATCGCGGCACTCGAGTCGCAGCGTGCGGTGCTCGGCGATGCGGTCGTCGACGTGGCGGTGGCGGGCCTGCGAGCCCAGCTGGACGGGCTGCGCGCGCCGCCGGACGCCGGCGAGCAGGCCCTGCGCCTGGTCAGCATTCTGTTCCTCGACGTGGTGGGCTCCACCTCGCTGGGCCAGCGGCTGGACCCGGAAGAGATCCACGCGGTGATGGACGGTGCCATGACGCGCTTCACAGGCGTCGTGCAGGCCCATGGCGGCCGCGTGCTGCAGTACGCTGGCGACAGCCTGCTGGCGGGCTTCGGCACCGTCGAGGTGCATGAGGACGACGCCGAGCGCGCCGTGCGCTGCGGCCTGGCACTGCTGGTCGAGGCTGGCCGGGTGGGTGGCGAGGTACGGGCCGCGCATGGCCATGACGGCTTCAACGTCCGCGTGGGCATCCATTCCGGCCGCGTGCTGCTGGGCGGCGGTGTCGATGCCGAGGGCACGATTCGCGGCAGCGCCGTCAACGTCGCCGCCCGCATGGAGCAGAGCGCGGCGCCGGGCAGCCTGCTAATCAGCGTTGACACCTACCGGCTGGTGCCGGGCCGTTTCGAGGTGCAGCAGGGACAACTGCTGCGCGTCAAGGGCATAGATGCGCCCATGCTCAGCTACGGGGTCGAGCGCGAGCTGCCGCGCAGCGCGCAGCAGGTGCGGCACGGCCTCGACGCCGTCACCGCCGCCCTGGTGGGCCGCGACACCGACCTGGCCCGCATGCGCGACGCGCTGGCCGCCGCGCAGTCGGGGCAGCAGCAGGTCACGCTGGTCGGCGACGCCGGCCTGGGCAAGACGCGGTTGCTGGCCGAGTTCGAAGCCGGGCTGCCCGCGGCCGTCGTCACGCAGCATGCCGGCGCCCATCCGCAGGGGCTGAACCAACCCTATGGCGTGATCCGCGACCAGCTGTTCCGCTGCTTCGACGTGCAGGACAGCGACCCGCTGGCGCAGGCCCAGGCCAAGCTGGCCGCCGGGCTGGCGCCGCTGTTCGGTGAGCGCGCCGAGGAGCAGACGGCGCTGCTGGGCCAGCTGATCGGGCTGGACTACCGGGCCAGCCCTTTCGTCGCCGGCATCCTGCAGGACGGGCAGCAGTTGCGCGCCCGCGCCGTGCATGCCTGGGTCGAGTACCTGCGCCTGTCCTGCGCGCGGCTGCCGGCGGGGGGTGTGCTGGTGCTGATGCTGGACGACCTGCACTGGGCCGACGACGGCTCGCTCGACGCCATCTCGCAGCTGGCCCGTGCGGGGCAGGCGCTGCCGCTGTTGCTGTTGTGCGCGGCGCGGCCCGAGCTGATCGAGCGGCGGCCCCGCTGGGCCGAGGGCTGGCCGGCCCATCTGGCGCTGGCCTTGTCGCCGCTGGGGGCGGCCGACCGCCACGCGCTGGCGCAGTCCCTGCTGCAGCGCCTGGGCGAGCACCCCGACGCACCGCAGCTGCAGCGCCTGCTGATCGAGCGCACCGAGGGCAATCCCTTCCACATGGAGGCGCTGCTGCAGATGCTGGTGGACCAGGGCGTGCTGGTCACGAGCGCCACCCCCTGGCAGCTGGCGGCCGCGGGCCTGCCGGAGCTGCAGGTGCCGGCCACGCTGGTGGGCGTGCTGCAGGCCAGGCTGGATGCGCTTCAGGCGCCGCAGCGGCGCGCGCTGCAGCAGGCCAGCGTCGTCGGCGCCGTGTTCTGGGACGAGACGCTGGCCGCGCTGGACACCCGCGCGCCGGCGGCGCTGGACGCGCTGGGCCAGCGCGGGCTCGTGCTGCCGCAGGCGCAGAGCGCCTTCGGCGATGCGCTGGAGTTCGCTTTCAAGCATCATGTGCTGCACGACGTCACCTACGGCACGGTGCTCAAGCGCGACCGCACCGAGCAGCACCGCCGCGTGGCCCTGTGGCTGGAGGCGCGCAGTGCCGGGCGCGGCGCAGAGTTCGCCGGCCTGATTGCCGAGCACTTCGAGCGCGCCGGCATCGCCGACCGCGCTGCCACCCATTGGGCGAGGGCGGCCCAGGAAGCCGCCGCCCGGCATGCCGACGCCGCGGCGCTGGCGCATGCCGAGCGCGCGCTGGCTCTGGACGCCGGCGATGACGTGCAGCGCCGGTTCGCGTTGCTGCGCGTGCGTGCGATCGTCGGGTCGCGCCGCGGCGACGTGGCCCAGCACCTGAAGGCCATCGAGGCGCTCGAAGCCCTGGCAGACGCGCAGGGCGACGCAGTGATGCGGCTCATCGCCGCCCAGGCCCGCATGCACCGCCAATGCTGGGATGGCGACTACGAGCGGGCGCTGGCGCTGGGCCTGACCCATCTGGCCGCGGCCGAGGCGCTGGCACCGCTGGAGGCGGCCAAGGTCCGCAACATGTTGCTGATCGCGCTGGCGCGTCAGAACCGCCACGCGGAGGCGCGCGAGCAGGCCCATGCCGCGCTGGCGCTGGCGCGCGCCGCTGGCGACGCCTACACCGAGGCCTCGCTGCTCAACAACCTGAGTGTCGGCTACACGGCCCAGTACCAGCTGCGCGAGGCGGCGGCCTATGGCGAGCAGGCGCTGGCGCTGTACCGGCGCATCGGCAGCCGCTACGGCGAGGCCATCGCGCTGCTGAACCTGGCCTATGGGGCGCAGCTGCGCGGCCAGCTGGGCCAGGCTCGCGACCAGTTGCTGGACCTGCTGCCCATGAGCGACGCCATCGACCACCAGCAGATCAGCGGCCAGGCCCGCTGCAACCTGGCCGGCGTGCTGGCCGAATCGGGGCAGATGCTGGAGGCGCTGGAGCACGCGTACCACGGCATACGCATAGGCGAGCGCAGTGGCGACAGCTACATCCAGGCCTCGGGCCATGGCGCCGTGTTCGAGTGCTGCTACCTGTTGGGCCGCTGGCAGGAGGCCGTCGAGCACGGCCGCCTGGCGCATGCCGGTTTCGCGGCCCATGGCGAACCGGCAGATGCGCTCATCAGCGAGGCCGGCGTCGCCTGCGCGCTGCAGCAGGCGGGCGACGAGCCCGCCGCGCGCGCCGCCGTCGAGTCCTTGCTGGCCGACGTAACCGGCCGCGGCGGCTGGCGGAACGACGAGGCCGATGCCGCACTCTGGTGCGCACGCTTGCTGACGCTGCAACGCGACCCGCGCGCCGCGGCTACCGCGGATGCCGCGCGCCGCTGCCTGGCGGGCCGCGCCGCGGTGTTCGAGGATGCGCTGGAGCGCGAGCAGTTCCTGCGCGCCACGGCGTTGCGCCGCGAGATCCTTGTTGCGTAGGGCCGCAGCAGCCGGTGGCCCCGCCGCGCGCCGGGACTTCGCGCAGCCCGCATACTGGCGCAGCCCCGATTTCGTGAACCAGGATCCGCCATGAACACCTTTCCGACTCGCCTGCGCCGCCTCACGCTGGCCGCCATCCTGCCGTTGCTGGCCATCGCGCCGGCCCGGGCCGCGCTGAGCGTGGGGGCCGCCGCCCCGGACTTCACGGCCGACGCCGCCGTCGGCGGACAGCCCTTCAAGTTCCGCCTCGCCGAAGCGCTCAGGCAGGGCCCGGTGGTGCTGTACTTCTACCCCAAGGCCTTTACCCGCGGTTGCACCGTGGAGGCCCACCAGTTCGCCGAGGCCACGGACAAGTTCAAGGCCCTGGGCACCACCGTCATCGGCATGTCCAACGACGACATCGAGACGCTGAAGAAGTTCAGCGTCGAGGCCTGCCGCAACAAGTTCGGCGTCGCGGCGGATGCCGGCGGCAAGGTCATCAAGGACTACGACGTGGAGCTGAAGATGGTGCCGGGCAGCATGGCCGACCGCGTCTCCTACCTGATCGCTCCCGACGGCAAGGTCGCTGCCGTGCACGCCAGCATGAACCCCGACGGCCACATCGACGCGATGCTGAAGGCCGTTCAGCAGCTGAAGAAGTGATCGCCGGCCTCGGCGCGGCCGAACTGCTGGCGGCCTACCGCAAGGGCACGCTGTCGCCCGTCGAGGTCATGCAGGCGGTGCTGGCCCAGGCGCAGCGGCGCGAGGGCGAGTTGCATGCGCTGTGCGCCGTCGACGCCGATGGCGCGCTGGCCGCCGCCCGCGCCAGCGAGGCGCGCTGGCGTGCCGGTACCGCCGGGGCGCTGGACGGTGTGCCGGTCACGCTGAAGGAGAACATCGCCCAGCCCGGCGCGGCCTACCGCCTGGGCACGGCGGCGACGGCCGACGCGGCGATCGCCGACTTCGAGGCCCCGCCCGCCGCGCGGCTGCGCGAGGCTGGCGCCATCGCCTGGGCGCGCACGACCATGCCCGACTACGGCATGCTGAGCTCGGGCCTGTCCAGCCTCTACGCCGAGCCGGCTCGCAACCCCTGGGATGCGCGCATGACGCCCGGCGGGTCGAGTGCCGGTGCAGCCGCGGCGGCGGCGGCTGGCTATGGCCCGCTGCACCTGGGCACTGACATCGGCGGCTCCATCCGCTTGCCGGCCGGCTGGTGCGGCTTGGTCGGGCTCAAGCCCAGCCATGGCCGCGTGCCCATCAAGCCCGGCTATGCCGGCCGCGTCGCCGGACCGTTGACGCGCACGGTGGCGGACGCCGCGCTGATGCTGGCCGTGCTCGCGCAGTCGGACGCGCGCGACCCCACGCAACTGCCGCCCGGCCCCTTCGCGTCTCGCCTCCTCGAGCTGCGCGGCCTGCGCCTGGGCTTGTTGCTGGATGCCGGTTGGGGCGAAGCGGTGCGGCCCGAGGTGGCGGCCGCGGTGGCCGCTGCGGCGCACGCCTTCGAGCGGGCCGGCGCCGTCGTCGAACTGCTGGGCGCCTTCACGACTCGCGAGATGGCCGACGGCATCGACCGCTTCTGGCGCATGCGCTCCTGGCTGGACATCGCAGCCCTGGCGCCGGAGCGCCGCGCCCGCGTGCTGCCCTACATCCTGGACTGGGTCGCGCCCGCGGCCGGGTATGACGGTGCGACGGTCTTTCGCGGCTACAGCCAGATGCAGGCCTTGCGCGAGGCCGCCCATGCGGCCTGCGAGCCCTTCGACTTCGTGCTGTCGCCGGTGGCGCCCATGCCGGCCTACCCGGCACATCTCGCCAGCCCTCTGCACGATCCGGCCAAGCCCTTCGAGCACATCGCCTTCACGCTGCCCAGCAACATGAGCGAGCAGCCGGCATTGGCCATCAACGCCGGCTACACGTCGGAGGGCTTGCCGATAGGCCTGCAGATCATCGGCCGCCGCTTCGACGATGCAGGCGTGCTGGCGCTGGCCGCGGCCTGGGAGCAGTTGCGCCCGGCCCAACGAGCCTGGCCCGCCTGAGTTCAGGGCCGCGACGGCGGCGGCTGCGTGGGCAGGCCGGCCGCTGCGAGGTCGGCGTTGACCAGTGCCCAGGCAGACTCGAAGTTGTCCGCGCGGCGCACCGGCCGGCTGGCGCGCCAGATGTCCATCAGCGCCGGCAGGCGCTCGATGCCGGGGATGCCGGGGCGCACCAGGAAGACGGTGGAGAGGGCGACGATGCCGCGCGCCGCGAAGCCATCGATGCTGGCGCGCAACTGGGTCAGCGCGTTGGCGTCAATCAGCAGGTTGCCGCGGATCTCCAGCAGGTCGGCGAAGCGGCGGTCCGTCGGCAGGCGCTTGCCGGCCAGCGTGATGGCACGCCGCGTGGCGGCCATCAGCTCGGCGTCGAAGGGGCCTTCGGCGATGGACATCATCACGCGGCCGTGCACGCCCACGCTGACCCGGCCGAAGCTGGGCCTGGGGCTGGCGCGGCGTGACGGGGGCAGAGCGGGGCGGGCGTTCATGATGTGCGACGATTTTGCACGCTCAACGAAGGAGTCATGGCGATGTTGACCCTATACGGCACCAAGGGTTCGGGTTCTGCGGCCATCGAGGCGGCGCTGGCGCGCGCGGGCCTGGCCTACACCGGTGTCGACGCAGCGTCGTGGAATCCCGGCCCGGGGCGGGACGAGCTGCTGCGCGTGAACCCGCTGGGCCAGATCCCGGCGCTGCTGCTGGCCGACGGCACGGTGCTGACGGAGAGCGCGGCTATCCTCATCCATCTCGGCCTGACGACACCACCGGGCCTGCTGCTGCCCAGCGATGCCGGCGCGCGGGCCCGGGTGCTGCGCGGCCTGGTCTACATCGCGGCTAACTGCTATTCGGCCATCGGCGTCATCGACTACCCGGAGCGCTGGTGCGAGCCCTGCGACGACGCGACGAAGGCGCAGATCCGCGCCGGCACGCGGGCTCGGCTGCACGAGCATTGGCGGTGCTTCGCCGACCAGTTCGAGATCGGCTTCGACGCTGGCTCGCCCGGCGCGCTGGAACTGCTGGCGACGGTGGTGTCCAAGTGGTCGGGCGTGCGGGCGATGCTGCAGGCCGAGCGGCCGGGCTTCTTCGCGCAGCTGCTGCGCGTGGAGCAGCAGCCGGAAGTCGCCGCCGTCTTCCGGCGCCACTGGCCCTGAACCCGTGAGGACCCCATGACCCATCCCATCGATACCTGGCACAAGCTGGTCCGCGCTCGCAGCGTCAGCGGGCTGGACGCGCTGCTGGCCGAAGACGCCGTGCTGCATTCGCCAGTCGTCCATACCCCGCAGAAGGGGCGCGCCATCGTCAGGCAATACCTCAGCGCCGCGCTGGCGGTGCTGGCCAACGACAGCTTCCGCTATGTGCGCGAGATCCGCGGCGAGCATGATGCCCTGCTTGAGTTCGAACTGGAGCTGGCGGGCGTGCAGGTCAACGGCGTGGACATCATCCGCTGGAACGACGCCGGGCAGATCGTCGATTTCAAGGTCATGGTCAGGCCGCTCAAGGGCATGCAGGCCGTGCACCAGAAGATGGGCGAGTTGCTGGCGCAGATGCAAAAGCGGCCGCAATGAACGGTTGCGGGGCTTGCACCTGACGCGGCGTCAGGTTCCAGAGTTGTGTTTGTGACTTCCGAGACCCCGCCATGAGCCGCTTCCTCAGCCCTGCCGGCATCGCCCGCCGTGCCGGCGTGACGGTGCGCACGCTGCACCATTACGAAAACCTGGGTTTGCTCGCCCCGCCGCGCAGCGAGGCAGGGCACCGCCGCTACCGCGAGAGCGACGTGGCCCAGCTGCTGCGCATCGTCTGGCTGCGCCGCCTGGGCTTTGCGCTGGAGCGCATCGGTGCCCTGCTCTGTGCGGACGCAGCCGGGCTGCAGGCGGCACTGCGCGAGCAGCGGGCGGTGCTTGAAGCCGAGCTGGCCGATGCGGCCTCACGGCTTCGGGGCCTGGACGTCGCCCTCCTCAACATTCTCGACTGGAGCCCCGCGATGCGACTGCAAGACCAGAACCTGCCTGAACCCGATCCCGAATCCGCCCCCTTCGCCGACGAAGCCGAACAGCGCTGGGGCGCCAGCCCGCAATGGCGCACATCCGAATCGCGGCGCAAGGCTCGCGGCCCGGCCGACGCGGCGGCGATGAAGGCCGAGGAGGCGGGCATCCTGGCCGACTGGGCGGTCGTCATGCGCCAGGGTGAAGCCGCCGACAGCGCCGCCGCCCGGTCGCACGCCGAGCGGCATCGCGAGCACATCCACCGCTGGCATTACCCCTGCTCGCGCGAGATGCATGCGCAGATGGCCCGGCTCTACGAAACCGACGAGCGCTTCGCAGCGCATTTCGATGCCGTGGCACCCGGGCTCGCGGCCTATGTCGTGGCGGCGATCCGGGCCAACGATCAGTAGACCGGATCGGCCAGCTTTTCCCTGGCCACCACGCGTTGCGTGGCCGCGCGCTCGAGCACGCGCTGCAGATAGGCACCCAGCACCGGCCGCGCCCTGGCCGGGCGGGCCTGCATCCGGGTCCAGCGGCACAGCATGAAGACCAGCGGGTCGACGGCCGTGTAGTGCTGGCCCATGAACCAGGGCCCGCCATGGCGGGCCAGCTCGGCGTCCAGCTGGTCCAGCATGGGCGCGATCTGGGCCTCGGCGCGGTCCTTCACCTCGGCCGCAGCGCTGGCCATGCGGTCCGGATAGAAGTAGTGGATCAGCATGGCCTGCAGCGTGTTGGTCAGCCACATCATCCACTTGTAGTACTGGGCCCTTTCGGCGGTGCCGGTTGCCGGCGCGAAGACATGGCCACCAGCAGGATGGCAGTCGGCCAGGTGCATCAGGATGGCGGCCGTCTCGTAGAGGACGATGTCGCCGTCGACGAGCACGGGGATCAGGCCATTGGGGTTGAGCTTGAGATAGGCCGCCGACTTGTGCTCGTCGTTGGCGCGGTCCACCTCGCGCAGCCTGTACGGAATGCCCATCTCCTCGAGCAGCAGATGGGGTGCGAAGCTGGCGTTGCTGGGGTAGTAGTGCAGTTCGATCATGGCGGGATGGCGTGGCGACGGGTGAGTCGGCGAACTTTACGTTGCCGCAACGCCCCCGCAGTGCACCCGCGCGAGGCTGAACGCGTTGGCAAACTCCCGCGGCTTCACGGCTGAAGATCATGAAGACCTTGCTCCACTCCTGTGCAGCGGCCCTGCTCGTGCTGGGCACCTCGATGGGCGCGCCCGCCGCCCACGCCGACGCGCGTGCCCACGCCCGCATCGGCATGGTGTTCGATGGCCGCTATCACCACGACCACTACTACCCCGCGCCCGGTTATGTGGCGCCGCGCGTGCCCTACGGCGCCGTGGGCGTCGGCGTCGGGCCCGGCCGCTACTGGTTCCATGGTGGTGTCTGGTACCGGCCGTATGGCGCCGGCTTCCGCGTCGTGCTGCCGCCTTTCGGCCTCGTCATCCCGCTGTTGCCGGCGGCCTACGTGACGCTGACGCTGGGCGGCCTGCCCTACTACTACGCCAACGGCGTCTACTACCAGTCGGTGCCGGACGGCTATGTCGTCGTCGCACCGCCCCCCGGGGCCGACGCCGCGCAAGTCATGCCGCCGCCACCGCCCGCGTCCAGGGCCGATCCGGTCATCTACCCGCGCAACGGCCAGTCGCCCGAGCAGCAGGAGAGCGACCGCCGCGACTGCAACCGCTGGGCGACGACGCAGCCGAATGCGCAGGCGGACACCAGTGTGTTCAACCGCGCCGTCGAGGCCTGCATGGACGGGCGCGGCTACACGATGAAATGAACCCCTGTCCGATGAATACCTTGGCCTGTCCTGCAGGCCGCGCCGCGGCCCCTGGGCAGGCACATCGCGCCCACTGGGTGTAGTTTGTCCAGCCTCTGTCCCCGGGGCGGCCCGGGGCACGGGGCTAAACGACGCAACCGGCCTCGGGCCGGGCGCCCGCCGCGCGATAGCGCACCGAGGTCATCTCGGCCAGGATGCTGAGCGCGATCTCCGGCGGCGTGCGTGCGCCGATGTCCAGACCCACCGGGCCGTGCAGGCGGTCCAACTGGGCAGCGGTCAGCCCGAAATGCTCGGCCAGCCGCGCGCGCCGCTTGGCCTGGTTGACGCGCGAGCCGATGGCGCCGACGTAGAAGGCCGCGCCGCGGAGTGCCTCCATCAGCGCGAGGTCGTCCAGTTTGGGGTCGTGCGTCAGCGCGACGATGGCCGTCGCGCCGTCGGGCCGGAAGGCGGTGACGACGTCGTCCGGCATGTCTCGAGTCAGCGTCACGCCGGCCAGGTGGAAGCCGTCGGCGTACTCGGCGCGCGGGTCGCACACCGTCACGCCATAGCCCAGCGCCAGGGCCATCTGCGCCAGGTAGTCGGTCATCTGGCCGGCGCCTATGACCAGCAGCCGCCATTGCGGTCCATGGTGGCTGACGAGCAGGGCGTCGGTCAGCGTCAGCCGGTCGGCGCCGGGCTCGGCCTCGGACAGCGTGACGGCGCCGGTCGCCAGGTCCAGCCTGCGCTGCACGCGCTCGCCGCGCTCAAGCCGCGCAAGCAGCGCGTCGATGGCCGATTGCGGCGACAGCGGCTCCAGCATCAGCTCCAGCGTGCCGCCGCAGGGCAGGCCGAAGCGCCGTGCCTCCTCGGCGCCGACGCCGTAGCGAAGCGGCGTGGGCTTCGTGATCGCCAGGCCGCCAGCGCGCAGCTGGGCGACGAGGTCGTCCTCGATGCAGCCGCCGGACACCGAGCCGGCGATCCGCCCGTCATCCCGCAGGGCGACCAGCGAGCCCACCGGCCGCGGTGCCGAGCCCCAGGTGCGCGTGATCGTGCCCAGCACGACGCCGCGGCCCTCGGCCAGCCAGCCAGCGGCCAAGCGCAACACGCTCAGGTCGAGGTTGTCCATGGATTGCCATCTCCAGCTTCGAGGTCTTGAACAAGGCCTTAGGGTAATCGGCAATCACAAGCCCTTGAAGCGGGCCGAGCATCGGCCTCACAACCAGGAGACAAGCGATGAGCCACAGGATCCATCTCGTGGTCAACGGCCGCGCTGTCAGCAGGGAGGTCGATGCCGACCGCCTGCTGGTGCAGCTGCTGCGCGAAGACCTGGCCCTGACGGGCACCCATGTCGGCTGCGACACCGCGCAATGCGGCGCCTGCACCGTCCACCTGGACGGCCGCGCCGTGAAGGCCTGCAACCTGCTGGCAGTGCAGGTCGACGGCGCCAGCATCACGACCATCGAAGGCCTGGCGGCCCAGGACGGCACGCTGCACCCCATGCAGGCGGCGTTCAAGGACTGCCATGGCCTGCAGTGCGGCTTCTGCACGCCCGGCATGGTGATGAGCGCCGTCGATCTCGTGCAGCACCACGACTGCTCCAGCGAGGCCGCCATCCGCGAGGGCCTGGAGGGCAATCTGTGCCGCTGCACCGGCTACCAGAACATCGTGCGCGCCGTGCAGGCGGGCGCGGCCGCGATGAAGGGGGTGTGACATGAATGCACCCGACAAGGGCTTCATCGGCCAGAGCGTCAAGCGCCGCGAGGATGCGCGCTTCCTGACCGGCCGCGGCCAGTACACCGACGACATCGTGCTGCCGCGCCAGACCTACGGCGTCTTCGTGCGCAGCGCCTATGCGCATGCGCGGCTTCGTGCCATCGATACCGCCGCGGCACAGGCGGCCGATGGCGTGCTGGGCGTCTACACGGGCGCGCATTTCCGTGCCGTCGGCGGACTGCCCTGCGGCTGGCTGATCACCAGCACCGACGGCACGCCGATGAAGGAGCCGAAGCACCCCATCCTCGCGGACGGCAAGGTGCGCTACGTGGGTGACGCGCTGGCCCTGGTCGTCGCCGAGACGCTGGCCCAGGCCAAGGCCGCGGCGGCGCTGGTCGACGTGGACTACGAGGAGCTGCCCGCCGTCGCCGACACGGCCAGCGCGGCCGGTCACGCAGGCTGCGTGCACGACGAGGCGCCGGACAACCGCAGCTATGTCTGGAGCTGCGGCGACAAGGCGGCGACCGACGCGGCCTTCAACCAGGCGGCGCACGTGACGACGCTGGCCTTCCGCAACAACCGCCTGATCCCCAACGCCATCGAGCCGCGCGCCGCGAACGCCAGCTACAACCCGGCCGACGACAGCTACACGCTCTACGTCGCCAACCAGAACCCGCATGTCGAGCGACTGCTGATGTGCGCCTTCGTGCTGGGCATTCCCGAGCACAAGCTGCGCGTCGTCGCGCCCGACGTGGGCGGCGGCTTCGGCTCCAAGATCTTCCTGTACGCGGAGGAGACGGCGCTGGTCTGGGCCAGCAAGCAGCTGGGCCGGCCGATCAAGTGGACGGCCGAGCGCAGCGAGAGCTTCCTCAGCGACGCCCATGGACGCGACCACGCGACGACGGCCGAGCTGGCGCTGGACAGGGCCGGCCACTTCCTCGCGATGCGCGTGCATACGACGGCCAACCTGGGCGCCTACCTGTCCACCTTCGCGTCGTGCGTGCCGACCATCCTGTACGCGACGTTGCTGGCCGGCCAGTACAAGACGCCCAGCATCTATGCCGAGGTCACCGGCGTGTTCACCAACACGGCGCCGGTGGACGCCTACCGCGGCGCGGGCCGGCCGGAGGCGACCTATGTGGTCGAGCGGCTGGTGGAAACGGCCGCGCATGAGCTGGGCCTGGACCCGGCCGAGATCCGCCGCCGCAACTTCATCACCCAGTTCCCCTATGCGACGCCGGTGGGCCTGACCTATGACACCGGCGACTACGACGCGACGCTGACCCAGGTGCAGCAGCTTGCCGACGTGGCGGGCTTCGCGGCGCGCAAGGCGGTCAGCGAGGCCAAGGGCCTCAGGCGCGGCATCGGCTACTCGACCTATATCGAGGCCTGCGGCCTGGCGCCGTCCAACATCGCCGGGGCGCTCGGCGCGCGCGCGGGCCTGTTCGAGGCCGGCGAAGTGCGCGTGCATCCCACCGGCAAGGTCACCGTCTTCACCGGCAGCCATTCGCATGGACAGGGCCACGAGACCACGTTCGCGCAGGTTGTCGCCGACCGCCTGGGCATCCCGCTGGAGGACGTGGACATCCAGCATGGCGACACCGGCAAGGTGTTGTTCGGCATGGGCACCTATGGCAGCCGCTCGCTGGCCGTGGGCGGCACGGCCATCGTCAAGGCGGTGGACAAGGTCATCGCCAAGGGTCGCAAGATCGCCGCCCATCTGCTGGAGGCCAGCGAGGGGGACATCGAGTTCAGGAACGGCGAGTACCGCATCGCCGGCACGGACCGCGTCGTCCCCTTTGCCCAGGTCTCGCTGACGGCCTATGTGCCGCACAACTACCCGCTGGGCGAGCTGGAGCCGGGCCTCAACGAGAACGCCTTCTACGACCCCGCCAACTTCACCTACCCGGCCGGCAGCTATGTCTGCGAGGTGGAGGTGGATCCGGCCACCGGCGTCGTGCGGGTGGACCGCTTCAGCGCCGTGGACGACTTCGGCAACATCGTCAACCCGATGATCGTCGAGGGCCAGGTGCACGGCGGCATCGCCCAGGGCATAGGCCAGGCGCTGCTGGAGCATGGCGTCTACGACGCCGAGTCGGGCCAGCTGCTGTCCGGCAGCTACATGGACTATGCGATGCCGCGCGCCGACGACCTGCCCAGCTTCCAGGTGCGGACCGCGCCCGGCACGCCCTGCACGCACAACCCGCTGGGCGTGAAGGGCTGCGGCGAGGCGGGCGCCATAGGCTCGCCGCCGGCCGTCATCAATGCGATCTGCAACGCCATAGGCGTCAAGGACTTGCCCATGCCGGCCACGCCCTGCGCGGTCTGGACGGCGCTGCAATCGGCCCGGGCCTGAGGAGACCACTGCGATGAACTACCAAGCCGCATCCTCCGTCGCCGCCGCCCGCCTGGGCGCGGACGACAAGTTCCTGGCCGGCGGCCAGTCACTGCTGGGCGCGATCAAGCTGGGTCTGGCCGCGCCCGCCGGCCTCGTCGACGTGCGCCGGCTGCCCGAGCTGCAAGGCATCGCCGTCGACGGCAAGACCCTGCGCATAGGCGCGGCGACGACGCATGCCGCGGTCGCCGCGTCGGCCGACGTGCAGCACGCCATTCCGGCGCTGGCCGACCTGGCCGGTCGCATCGGCGACCGTCAGGTGCGCAATGCCGGCACGCTGGGCGGCAGCCTGGCCAACAACGACCCTGCCGCCTGCTACCCCGCGGCGGTGCTGGCGCTGGGCGCCACTGTCCACACCGGCAGCCGCCAGATCGCGGCCGACGACTTTTTCCAGGGCCTGTTCACGACGGCGTTGCAGGATGGCGAGCTGATCACCGCGGTCGGCTTTCCCATCCCGAAGGCGGCGGCCTGGCAGAAGTTCAAGCAGCCGGCATCGCGCTTCTCGCTGGTGGGCGTGTTCGTCGCGCGCTTCGACTCTGGCGTGCGCGTGGCCGTCACCGGCGCCGGGCCGGGCGTGTTTCGCTGCACGCCGCTGGAGCAGGCGCTGGGCCGCGACTGGAGCCCGGCCGCGGCGCGCGCCGTCAAGGTCGACGCCGCGGGCCTGAACAGCGACCTGCACGGCACGGCGGCCTACCGCGCCGCGTTGATCCCGGAGCTGGCCGCGCGCGCGGTGGCGGCGGCCTGAGCGGTCAGCTGGCGGGACGCTCGCTGTCCTGGGCGGCGATTACCGCCTCGCGCCACAGCCGCGCGGGGATGAAGGTGCGCAGCTGCTCCATGGCCTTTTCGATCAGGGCCGGGTGCAGGCCATGGTCCAGATGGGGCAACAGGTCGGCCGTCACGTCGGCACCCAGGTCCACCAGCGACTGGGCCGCGTCGACGACCTGGCGGTAGGGGTAGCGCTGGTCGTCCAGCCCGTGCAGCAGGTGCACACAGACGTCCTGCGGCGCGTGCTCGGGCCGGGCCAGATAGCCGCCGGCAAAGGACAGCACGCGCCCGACAAGGGCGGGTTCGGACTGCACGGCCTCCAGCGCCAGCAGCCCGCCGTCGCCCATGCCGGCCAGCGCCACGCGCTGCCAGGGCAGGTCCAGCTTGGCGGCCTCCATGCGCAGGCGGGCTATCAGGTGCGGCAGGGCAGCATCGACGCCTTCGGCGCTGGGCTGGGCGTCGGCCCACCAGCGGCAGCGGCCCTCGGCGTCGCGCAGCGGCGGGTGCACGGTCAGCGTCGCGGCCCGGGGGTACTGGGCCTGCAGGGCTGCCGCCAGCGGTGCGAGGGTGTCGGGGCCGTCGGGCGCGAGGCCGCTGTCCGGCAGCAGCACGAACAGCAGGTCGGGGACGGCGGCATCAGGCATGGAACTCATGGGCGTATTTTCGGCGCCGACAACTCCATCCCAATCATGTCGGGATATTTTTTCTTTCTAGTAAGAAAAATTACGCCGCGAGCATTTCTGGCCACGGCGGTGAAGGCCCTGATTTCTCCATCCGCAATCCCCAGATCTGGAATCTGCGAACGTTAATTTTTACCTTGCCGAGTATGTCTGGCGTGTAGCGCTGGGGTGCCGGCCTGCGCGGGTCGATCGCCGGCCGCCGGCTCGCTTTGTTGGTTGCGTGCAACGGTTCGGCCGCCTGGACCGGCCTGAAGACTAAGAGAAGACCCTAGGTTGGGCTCGAAACTTCTGGGTAACGCCACCCCATCCCTAACATGAATGTTTGTTGACGAGATGAAGGCTGAAGCGCCTGACCGCTTGGCGGATTGCTCGTGAACATGCTTTCTCAGCTGTATTTTCATATGTCTATCCAATATTCCGGTTTCAAGCCTGTTCAAAAACCCATCGCACTGGCCGTTCTTGGCCTGATCCTGGCGCAGCATGCTGCGGCGCAGCAAACCTCGGCCGAAAGTAAGTCCGAAACCACGGCGCAATCCACCGCCGCGAAAACCGAAGCCACGCAAAAGCTGGATACGGTCGTTGTGACCTCCGGCTCCCGCATCAAGCGTGACGCCTTCAGCTCGCCCGCCCCCATCCAGGTCATCAAGAACGAAGACGCCGCGCTGGCGGGCTTCACGTCGACGGCCCAGGTCCTGCAAAGCACGGCCGTGACCGGCGGCGCCGGCCAGATCAACAACGCATTCGGCGGCTATGTCACCGACGGTGGCCCGGGTGCCAACACGGTCGGCCTGCGCGGTTTCGCGCCGACCCGCTCGCTGGTGCTGCTGAACGGCCGCCGCATGTCGCCCTCGGGCACCCGTGGTTCGGTCGGCGCCGCTGACCTGAACACGCTGCCCAACGCCATCGTCGACCGCATCGAAGTGCTGAAGGACGGCGCCTCGTCCATCTACGGCTCCGACGCGGTGGCCGGCGTGATCAACATCATCACGAAGAAGGATCTGACCGACATCCGCCTCGACGCCTCTGTGTCCCAGACGGAGCATGGCGGCGGCAACGCCTACAACTTCTCCGCGGCAGGTGGCATGGTCTCGGACCATTCGCGTTTCCTGGTCTCGTACAACTTCAACGAGAACACCCGCATGACGCTGGGCCAGCGTGACTGGACCCGTTGCAACACCGACTACCGTCGCACCAGCGTGAATGGCACCGTCGGCGAATGGGGCAGCTGGGACTTCAAGGACCCGCTGACCGGCCAGGCCAAGTGCTACCCGATCACGGATACGGGTTCCAACGGCACGAGCCTCAACACCATCGGCACCAACAGCGTTGCCGGCACCGGTGCCGCAGGTTCGGTGGGCACGAGCTTCGACCGCTGGCGTCCCAACTCCGCCATCACGGGCAATATGGCCGGCTGGGAGGGCGTGGGCGGCGGCAGCAACAACCTCAACGTCCGCGATACCTTCGACCCGCGCATGATGAACAACGCGGTGATGTCGCCGGTGCGCAACCACAACCTCTATGCCCAGGGCGCGTTCGACGTGCCGGCGCTGGGCGGTGACGCCGAGGCCTACTGGGAACTGCTGTTCAACCGTCGCGACTCGTCGCAGGTCGGCTTCCGCCAGCTGGCGCTGGACTACGCCAAGGGCAGCCCGCTGATCCCGGCCAGCCTGGCCTTCAGCACGCTCCAGTCGGCGCCTACGTCGCTCACCAACGGTGCCGCGCTGGGTGTGCGCGCCTTCATCGGTGCCGGCAACAGCTTCTCCAGCCAAGCCGTGGACTTCACGCGCGCCGTCGCCGGCCTGCGTGGCTCGTTCGCCAAGATCAGCTGGGACTACGACGTCTCGGTGACCCACAGTGAGAGCCGTGGCTCCTATACGTTCGACGGCTTCCGCACCGACCGCCTGGCGCAGAGCCTGAACGTCGTGTCCAACGGCAGCGGCGGCTTCAACTGCGTCAATACGGCCAATGGCTGCGTGGCCGCACCGGCCCTGAGCTCCTCCGTGGTGGGTGGCAAGTTGCCGGCGGCATGGCTGGGCTTCGTCTACGGCAACTACACCGGCGTGACCAAGTACAAGGAAGACGTGGTGACGGCTTCGACGACCGGCAAGCTCTTTGCGCTGCCCTATGGCAACGTGCAGGGCGCGATCGGTGCGGAGTTCCGTCGCAACTCCATCGACGACACCCCGTCGATCGACCAGCAGACCGCCAACATCTACAACTTCACGTCCTCCACACCGACGCGCGGCAGCGACCAGGCGACCGACGTGTTCGCCGAAGTGGAAGTGCCGCTGCTGAAGAACCTGCCGGCCGCCCATGAGTTGACGCTGAATGCCTCCGCCCGCCTGGCCGACTACAAGTCCTACGGCTCTGGCACCACGCACAAGATCGGCGCGCTGTGGTCGCCCGTCAAGTGGGTCTCGCTGCGCGGCACCAGCGGCACCTCGTACCGCGCCCCGGCGCTGTTCGAGCAGTTCGTCGGTGCCACGACCAGCTTCGCGAACGCTTCGACCGACCCCTGCAACACCCCGTCCGCTGGCAGCGTGCGCGCCACCAACTGCGCGAGCGAAGGCCTGCCGGCTGACTTCGCGCAGAAGAACAGCGTTACCTCCATCACCAAGGGTGGTCGCGAGTCGGGCCTGGCTGCGGAAACCTCGAAGAACTCGTCGTGGGGCCTGATCCTGCAGCCGGCGCTGCCGACCGGCTGGGGTGATCTGTCCGTTGCGCTGGACCGTTTCGACATCCAGGTCGACAACGGCGTGTCGCGCGTCACCACCGGCTCCATCCTGACGCTGTGCTACGACGACCCGGCCTTCCGCAAGGGCGGCGGCTTCTGCAACCTGATCACGCGTGATCAGAATACCGGCGCGCTGACGGTCAACAACAGCTACATCAACCTCGCGACCGACGTCGTGCGCGGCTATGACTACAACCTGCGCTATACGAACGACGTGGGTATCGGCAAGCTGCGCGTCAACATGTCGGCGACCGAGTACCACTCGCAAGCCAGCAAGGTCTTCGCGACCGACCCGCTGACCCAGAACAACGGCCGCATCGGGCTGCCGCGCTGGTCTGGTGCGCTGGACGTGAACTACGCGGTCAAGGGCTGGAACGTCTACTACGGCATGGAGTGGGTCGGCAAGACGTCGAGCTACGAGTACTACCAGCGCCGGAATCCGACGTCCACGGCCTACAACCCGGACACGAGCATCTACAAGCTGAACACGCCTGACTACTTCCTGCACTCGGTGTCGCTGTCCTACAGCGACTCCGTCAGCAAGTGGAAGACCACGGTCGGCGTGCGCAACCTCGCGGACAAGACCCCGCCGTCGATTTCGTCGGGCTTCAACAACCGCGTCGGCAATGCGCCCCTGTACAGCGGCTACGACTACCTGGGCCGTCGCTTCTTCATGAACGTCTCCAAGACGTTCTGATCGGCTAGCGATCCAGTCGCCCTGGCAACCTCGGTTGCCGGGGCTTTTTTTTAGGTGCAGTCCCCATGAAAAACCACTTGAACCCCAGCAGCCTCCTACGGGCTCTCGCCGGCGCGCTGCTGGCGGCCGGGCAGGCGCTGGCGCCTGCCCAGGCGGCCTCGGCGGAGGCTCCCATCCGCGTGCCCAGCGTGCAGACGCTGGCGCAGTTCCCGGGCATGACCGGCTTCCGGCTCTCGCCCGACGGCAAGCACATGCTGGCCATCCAGAGCCAGGGCGACAGCCGCAGCATCCTGGTCTGGACGCTGGCTGACCCGGCCGCCAAGCCGACGGTCATTGGCGCCACGAGCATGCAGATCCGCAGCGCTTCGTTCCTGAAGAACGACATGCTGCAGGTCGTCATGTCGCAGCCCTATGACCTGCGCGCCGACGGGGTCACCAAGACCTTCATCAGCAAGCTGCTGTTCACCGACCTCGAGGGCAAAAACTGGGTCGAGCCCATGGCCTCCACGGACATCGCCCGCACCGATATCGCGAAGAAGCAGGCGGCGCTGGCCAACCCCCGGGTGCTGAACCGGCTGCTGTCGGACCCCGACAGCGTCGTGCTGGAAAGCGACAGCCGCGGCGAGAGCCGCGACGTCTTCCGCTACAACCTGCGCACCGCCAAGGCCACGCGCATCATGCGGCTGGGCGAGTCCGACATGGGCGTGCATGTCAACGACGCCGGCCAGCCCTGGGCCAAGTTGCGCTCCGGCAGCGACGGCAAGGGTGCCTACATCGCCCTCGACTTCCGCGACAGCGGCGGCGAGTGGCAGGAGCACTTCCGCAGCCATGTGAAGGACCGCGACGTCGTCGATGTGGTGGCTCCCGGCGTCAAGCCCGGCACGGCCGTCATCCTCAGCAACGTGGGCCGCGAGTTCGCCGGCCTGTACGAGTACGACATCGCCAACCGCAAGATCGGCGAGACGCTGTTCGAGCACAAGTACTTCGACGCGACCGGGGTGCTCTCCATACGTGATGACCGCGGCCCCGGCGAGGACGGCTTCGACGGCTTCGAGTTCGACGGCCACCAGGGCCTCGACGATCTGTGGGTCGATCCCAAGACGGAGTCCATCGTGCGCGGTGTTGCGCAGGCCCTGGGCATCAAGGAGGTCCAGCAGGAACTCGTCGGTGTGGCCAGCGGCGAGCGGGCTCAGATTCCCGCCTTCGATGGCGTGTCCGTGCAGGTCGTCGAGGCCAGGTCCGGCGCAACGCCGACCTACCTGATCCGCGTCAGCGGCCTGTCCTACCCGACCGAGCACTACCTGTTGCGCGGCCAGGGCATCCAGTTGCTGGCCAAGGAGTATCCGGACATCGACAAGCGTGCTCTGGGCAGCTCGCGCTTCGTCTACTACAAGGCGCGCGACGGCCTCAACATCCCGGCCTACCTGACCTTGCCCAACCCGCAGCTTTGCGGACCTGGGCCCTACGCCGCCGTCGTGCACCCGCATGGTGGTCCCTGGGCGCGCGACAACATGCAGTACGACGGCTCCGGCTGGGTGCCGCTGCTGGTGTCGCAATGCCGCGTCGTGCTGCGCCCGCAGTTCCGCGGCTCGGCCGGCTGGGGTCGCACGCTGTGGTTCGCGGGTGACCGCGAATGGGGCCAGAAGATGCAGGACGACAAGGACGATGGCGCCAAGTGGCTGATCAGCGAAAAGCTGGCCGACCCCAAGCGCATCGCCATGTTCGGCTTCTCCTATGGCGGCTACTCGGCCTTTGCCGCGTCGGTGCGCCCCAACGGCCTCTACAAGTGCGCCATCGCCGGCGCCGGCGTGTCCGACATCGAGCGCATCTGGGCGAAGTTCTTCACCAATCCGTTCTTCCAGCAGCGCCAGGAACCCACCGTGCGCGGCCTGAGCCCGCTGACCAAGGCCGACCAGATCGAGATCCCGATCATGGTCTACCACGGCGACCGCGACCAGACCGTGCCGCTGATCCAGTCGGAGCTCTTCGTCGACAAGGCCAAGGCGGCCGGCAAGCCGGTGGAATACCACGTGCTGAAGGACTACGCCCACGGCCCCGCCTGGACGCGTCAGACCAATGCCGATCAGCTGAACCTGATCAGTACCTACCTCGGCTCGGGCTGCGGCAAGGACGGCCTCTGATCGGCTGATCAGCCCTGCCGCGACCGCCGCTTCAGGCCTCGCGACCTCCGATGAGCCTCAGCAGCGTCTGGTGCAGCTTGGGCGTGTCTATGGGCTTGGTCAGGAAGTCGTTCATGCCGGCGGCTAAGGCGTCGTCGCGCTCAGAGACCAGCGCCGCCGCCGTCAGCGCGACGATGGGCAACTGCTCGGCGGAGAAATGCCTGCGCAGCTCGCGGGTCGCGTCATGCCCGCCCATGACGGGCATCTGCACGTCCATCAGCACGACGTCGAAGGGCTTGCCGACGCTGGCCGCCGCCAGCACGGCCTCGATGGCCTGGCGGCCGTCGCTGGCCTGGGACACCTCCATGCCCCATTGCTCCAGCTGGGCGACCGCGATCAGCATGTTGACCGGGTGGTCCTCGGCGACGAGGGCGCGCCGGCCGTGCAGGGCGTCGCTTGTGCCGGGGGCGCGGGTTTCGCGCGGCTGGTGGGTCATGGGCGCCGGCGCGGCGGGCAGCGGCAGCTCGGCCCAGAAGGCCGAGCCCTTGCCCGGCGCGCTGTCGACGCCGACCTCGCCGCCCATCAGCGTGGCCAGCTCGCGGCAGATGGACAACCCAAGGCCCGTGCCGCCGAAGCGTCGCGTCGTCGACTCGTCGGCCTGCGTGAAGGGCTGGAACAGGCGGCCCTGCTGCTCGGTCGCGATGCCGGGGCCGGTGTCACGCACCTCGATGTGCACCCACTCGCCGGCGCTGCCGCGGGCGTTGACGGCCATCGCCCGGATACCGACGGTGATACCGCCGGACTGGGTGAACTTCAGCGCATTGGTCAGGTAGTTGGACAGGATCTGGCGCGTGCGCAGCGGGTCGCCGAAGATCCAGGCCGGCAGGGCCGGGTCGATCTCCACGGCGAAGCTCAGGCCGCGCGCCTGCGCCAGCGTCAGGTAGGCCAGGCGGATGGACGCCAGCAGTTCGCGCAGCGAGAAGGGCTGGGTCTCCAGCGTCAGACGCCCGGCCTCGATCTTGGACAGGTCCAGGATGTCCGAGATCAGGCCGGACAGGCTCTCGGCGCTGTCCATCATCTGGTTCAGGTAGTCGCGCCGCTGCGTCTCGGAGATGTCGTGCTGCTGGGCCAGGCGGCCCAGGCCCAGCAGGCCGTTGAGCGGTGTGCGGATCTCGTGGCTGGTGTTGGCGAGGAAGGCGCTCTTGGCGCGGCTGGCGGCCTGCGCCTCGTCCTTGGCCTGGGCAAGCTGGCCCTCGACGCGGCGGCGCTCGGTGACGTCCTCGATGATCCAGATGGTGCCGCCGCGGCTGGGGTGGGCCGGGTCGACGGCCTGGGCGAGCAGGCGGGCCAGGAACGTGGAGCCGTCGCGCCGCCGCATCGTGCGCTCGGTCTCGACCTGCTCGCCGGCGGCCAGCGCGGCGCCGAGATCGCGGCCGACCGACTGCCAGTCCTCCACGCTGGGCCAGACGACGCTGCCATGCTGACCCAGCAGCGTGCCGCGCTCCCAGCCGAACATGGACTCGATGCGCGGGTTGGCCAGCACGAACTGCTGGTCGCGCGTCAGCGCGATGCCGATGGAGGCGTTCTCCAGGATGGCGCCGTGCACGAGGCGGGTGCGCTCGCTCTCGCTGACGTCGCGCGCATACAGAACGAGGTAGTTCTGGCCGTCCATCTCGAAGGGAGCGACGGACACCAGCATGGAGACCGCACTGCCGTCCTTGCGGCGGAAGCTGATCGGCATGTTGCTGGCGGTGCCGTCGCGGCGGATGGCTTCGCGCACGGCGGCGCGGTCGGCCGCGTTGTGCCAGATGCCGATCTCGTCGGACGTGCGGCCCAGCACCTCGGCGTTGTCCCAGCCGGTGAGCGCCTCGAAGGCCTTGTTGACCATCGCGTAGCGGCCGCTCTCGGCCTCGGTCAGCGTGATGACGTCGGGGCTGGTGGCCACCAGGTGCGACAGCAGGCCTTCCGAGCGGCGCAGTGCTTCCTGCGCCCGGCTCTGCTCGGTCTGGTCGGTGAAGAAGGTCAGCGTCGCCGGGCCGGAGGCGGTCTCGACGCGCACGCTGGTGGCCTGCACCCGGCGGCGGCGGCGTGAGAGCGTGCGCAGCCGGTACTCGGCCATGGGCTGCATCGCGCCCGGCGCCATGCCCTCCAGCCTCGCAGCCTGCTGGCGCGCGCTCTCGTCGTCGCCTGGTTCGTAGTGGCTGAACAGGTCCTGGCCGATCATGCTGGAGCGCTGCGCGTAGCCGAACATGGCCATGGCGGCCGGGTTGGCGTCGACGACGCGGCCCCAGCGGTGCAGAACCAGCGGGCTGGGCGAGCGGCGGAACAGCTCGCGGTAGCGCGTCTCGGTGGCCTGCACGGTCTGCTCGGCGGCGACCTCGCCCGTCACGTCGCGGCCCACGCCCCAGTAGCCGCGGAAGTTGCCCTGCGCGTCGAAGCGCGGCTCGCCGCTGATGGAGACCCAGAGCGTGCTGCCGTCGCTGCAGGCGCGGCGGGCCAGCATGCCGTGGAAGGGGCGGCGCGATTCGAGGTCGGCGCGGTGGGCATCGAGCTCGTCGTCCGACAGACCCATGTGGTCTATCTCCCAGGGCGTCTTGCCCAGGCAGGCCTGCTCGTCCAGGCCGGAACTGCCGGGCCGCTCCTCGGCGACATGGGTGAAGCGGTACTCGCGGTCCATCTCCCAATACCAGTCCACCGCCATGCCCAGCAGGCCGCGGAAGCGCGCCGTGCGCTCCTCGGCCTCCAGCAGCGAGCGCTGCACCATCCTCAGCAGCCCGACGCCGGCAATCAGGCCCGCAACGAGCAGGCTGAACTGCATGCCGGCGCGCAACGCCAGGTTGCCCATGGCCATGGGGTGTGTGATCCAGCCCATGGCCTCGGCGGCGGCCAGCCCGGCCAGCGCGCCGCCGGCCAGTGCGGTGAGCAGCAGGCCCGCGCCCAGACCCAGCATGCCAGTGGCGAAGGTGACGATCAGGCCTGCGGCCGTCAGGCCTGGCGTCCACAGGCCGAGGTCGCGCGACACGGCGACGGACACCGGCAGCGCGATGACGAGGGCCATGATCAGCAGCGCGACGGCCGGTCGAGGCTCGTGGCGAGGCCGGCGCGACAGCGTGAGCAGGCGCAGGAAGGCCAGCAGCGAGATCAGCGCCGCCAGCAGTGGCGGCAGCCAGCCGTCCAGCCATTCGTCGGGCTGGCGGCTGTGCCAGAGCAGGGCCGCCACGGGCAGGAAGATGGGGCCGCAGGCCAGCAGGAAGACACGCGCCGCATGCCAGCGCATGCTGGTGGTCAGCCGCATGCGCTGCTGTTCGGGCGGCGCTGCGGGGCCGACGAGGCTGCTGATGTCGTCGCCGGCGCGGGGCATGTCAGTGCCGCCCGGCCGCCCGAAGGCGCTGACGCGCCCCCTCGCGGGGCTGTTCCTGGCGAAGGGCCGAGCCAGGCAGCGAGTGGAGCGAGCGGGGGTGCAGGCGCATCTCAGCTCAAGGCTTGCCGGGTGGCTTCGGCGACGGCGCGGGCGCGTGCGGCGAAGTCGGGACCGCCGCTGGCGTAGAGGATGGCGCGCGACGAGTTCACGACCAGCGGCGCCACGCGGCCCGCGGCCTGCACGACGGCCGCGGCGTCGCCGCCCTGGGCGCCGACGCCGGGCACCAGCAGCGGCAGCGTGGGAGCGAGCTCGCGCACGCGGGCGATCTCGCCGGGGTAGGTGGCGCCGACGACAAGGCCCAGCTGGCCGTTGCGGTTCCACTGGGTCTCGGCGAGGTGGGCCAGGTGCTCGAACAGGCGCGGCTGGCCTGGCACGTCGGCCAGGCGTTGCATCTGCCAGTCGTCGCCGCCCTTGTTGGAGGTGCGGCACAGCAGGATGGCGCCCTTGCCCTCGTAGGCGAGGTAGGGCTCGACGCTGTCGAAGCCCATGAAGGGTGACAGCGTGACGGCGTCGGCCCGGTAGCGCTCGAAGGCCTCGCGGGCGTACTGCTCGGCCGTGGAGCCGATGTCGCCGCGCTTGGCGTCGAGGATGACGGGCACGTCGGGTGCGACCGCGTGGATGTGGGCGATCAGGCGCTCCAGTTGGTCCTCGGCGCGGTGGGCTGCGAAGTAGGCGATCTGCGGCTTGAAGGCGCAGACGAGGTCATGCGTCGCGTCGACGATGGCGGCGCAGAAGTCGTAGAGCTTGGACGCATCGCCGGCCCAGGCGCCCGGCAGCCTGCTGGGCTCGGGGTCGAGGCCGACGCAGAGGCGGGACGAGGAGCGGGCTTGGAGCTGGGCAACAAAAGTCTTCATGTCAGGGCGAAGGTGGAGAGGGGGGCGCTGCGGGTCAGCACGAAGTCCGCAAAAGCCTCGGCCGGCAGCGGGCGGCTGAACAGATAGCCCTGCACGGCCTGGCAGCCCTGGCGACGCAGGAACGCGAGTTGGCCCTCGGTCTCAACGCCCTCGGCCAGCGTCTGCAGGCCCAGTGCGCCGGCCATGCGGATGACGGCGTCGACGATGGCGCGGTCCTCGGCGTCGTCGGTCAGGTCGCGCACGAAGGACTGGTCGATCTTGAGCTTGCCCACGCGGAAGCGCTTCAGGTAGCTGAGCGACGAGTGGCCGGTGCCGAAGTCGTCGATGGACAGCTGCACGCCGCGCGCATGCAGCTCGTTCATGACGGTGATGGCGACGGCCGGGTTGTCCATCGCGGCGCCTTCGGTCAGCTCCAGCTCCAGCCGCCGGGCCGGCATGCCGACCTCATCGAGCACGCGGCCCACCAGCGCGGGCAGGTCGTTATGGCGGAACTGCACGGCCGACAGGTTGACGGCCATGGTCAGCTCTGGCAGGCTGCTGCGATCCCACCGCTGCAGTTGCGAGAGCGCCTCCTTCAGCACCCATTCGCCTATGGGCAGGATCAACCCGGAGGTCTCGGCGACGGGGATGAATTCCGCCGGCGATACCCAACCCAGCTCGGGGTGGTGCCAGCGCAGCAAGGCCTCGGCGCCGACGATGTGGGTCTCGCCGTGTGCATCAAGCGCGAACTGCGGCTGGTAGTGCAGGCTGAGCTGGCCGCGCTCCAGCGCGCGGCGCAGCGCGTTCTCCAGCTGCAGCGCGCGCGCCGACTGGGCCTGCATCTCGCTCGTGAAGAAGCGGTAGGCGTTGCGGCCGTCGCGCTTGGCGCGGAACATGGCCGCGTCGGCGCATTTGCACAGCGTCTCGAAGTCGTCGCCGTCGGTCGGGAACATCGCGATGCCCATGGACGGCGTGACGGTCAGCTCCTGCGCATCGACCTGGAAGGGCGCGCTTGCCAGCGCCATCAGCTTGGTGGCGAGGTGGGCGGCGCCGGCAATGTCGGTCAGCGGCAGCACCAGCACGAATTCGTCGCCGCCCATGCGGGCCACGGTGTCCTGCTCGCGCACGGCGCCGCGCAGCCGGGCGGCGAGCTGCGTCAGCAGGCTGTCGCCGACGCGGTGGCCCAGCGAGTCGTTGACGTTCTTGAAATGGTCCAGGTCCAGGAACAGCACGGCCAGCGGCTCGTCGCTGCGGCGCGCGATGTCGATGGCCTGGCTGGCGCGGTCGGCCAGCAGATGGCGGTTGGGCAGACCGGTCAGCGCGTCGAACAGGGCCAGGCGCTCGGCGCGCGCCTCCGCCGCCTGCTGCTCGGCGATCTTGAGCTCCAGCGCCGCGACGGTCTGGCTGAGCTGCTGGGTGCGCTGCTCCACCAACGCCTCCAGTTGCACCTTGCCCTGCACCAGCTCCAGCTCGGCCTGCTTGCGGGCCGTGATGTCCTGGGTGATCCAGATGGAGCCGCGCGACAGGTCGCTGCGGTCTATGGCCTTGCTGCGCACCTCGCAGTAGATGGCCGTGCCGTCCTTGCGGCCCAGCAGCATCTCGGCGTGGAAGGAATCGCCGCGCGACAAGGGCTCGTAGCAGGCGTCGCCGGCGGCCTTCCAGTCCTCGTCGCTGAGGTACCAGGCGCTAGACAGCTGGCCGTTGAGCTCGCCGGGCCCGTAGCCGAACAGCTGCTCGAAGGCGCGGTTGCAGCGCGTCACCCGGCGGCCGCGCAGGAAGACGATGCCGACCATGGCGTGGTCGAAGATGAGCTGCTGCTCGGCGTGCAGGTCGGCCAGCGCGGCGTCGGCCTGCTTGCGCTCGCTGATGTCGTCGACGATCCAGATCGAGCCGTCCGCCGGGTCGTCCGCGTTGATGAGACGGCCGGTCAGGTGGGCCCAGAAGCGCTCGCCGTTCTGGCGGCGCATCATCTGCTCGCCGCGGAAGGTCTCGCCGATGGACAGCACCGGGTAGGCACGGGCGCCCAGGCCGCGGGCGTCCTGTGCGCTCTCGTAGAGCTCGTGGCTGCTGCGGCCTATGGCGGCCTCGGGGCTGTCGAAGCCGTAGATCTCTGCGTAGCGCTGGTTGCAGCGCACCAGCGTGCGCGCCTTCACGAAGACGATGCCGACGCCTGCATTGGCCAGGATGACGTCCAGCTCTCGCAAGGCTTGGCGAAGCGCGGGGTTGTCGCTGGTGTCGGGCGCGAGGCTCATGAAGCGGCTAGGCGGCGGCGGCGGTGGTCTGGTCGTCGGGCAGGGATTGGAGCATGACCGGTTATTGTCCGGCCTCATGCACATCCTCATCACCGAACGCTTGGCGCTGCGTGAATTCACACCGCTTGACGCGCCCTTCCTGCTGCGCCTCGTCAACGAACCGGGCTGGATTCGCAACATCAACGACCCCGGCGTGCGCAGCGTCGATGACGCGCTGGCCTGGGCCGAGGGCCGGCTCTTCAAGGCCTATCGAGAACTGGGTCACGGTTTCTGGGCCATGCAGCGGCGCGAGGACGGCGAGCTGGTCGGCATGTGCGGGCTGTTCAAGCGGGCGGCCCTGCCCGAGCCCGACCTCGGCTATGCGCTGCTGGCCGAGCACGAGGGTCGCGGCTATGCGCTTGAGGCGGCGCGGGCCTGCGTGGCCCATGCGAAGACGGCGCTGGGCTGGCGAACGCTGATGGCCATCACGGCACTGGGCAACCAGCCCAGCGTGGCGCTGTTGCTCAAGCTGGGCTTCGTCGAGCAGGGCCAGGAACAGCTGGAGGGCTACGACGAGCCCTCGCGGGTGTTCCGGCTGAGCCTCTAGGCTAGACGCGGCGGGCCAGGTCTTGCGCCAGGCCCGTGTAGGAGCCGGGCGTCAGCTTCAGCAGGCGGGCCTTCTCGGCCTTGGGCAGGTCCAGGCCTTCGATGAAGGTCTGGATCAGCTTGCGCGTGATGGCCTTGCCGCGCGTCAGCTCCTTGAGCTGCTCATAGGGGTTGGGCAGGCCATGGCGGCGCATGACGGTCTGGATGGGTTCGGCCAGCACTTCCCAGGCAGCGTCGAGGTCGGCTGCCAGCGCGGCCTCGTTGACCTCCAGCTTGGAGAGGCCCTTGGCCAGCGAGTCGTAGCCCAGCAGCGCGTAGCCCAGGCCCACGCCCATGTTGCGCAGCACGGTGGAGTCGGTCAGGTCGCGCTGCCAGCGGCTCACCGGCAGCTTCTGGGAGAGGTGCGTCAGCACGGCGCTGGCCAGGCCGAAGTTGCCCTCGGCGTTCTCGAAGTCGATGGGATTGACCTTGTGCGGCATCGTCGAGCTGCCGATCTCGCCGGCCTTGGTCTTCTGCTTGAAGTAGCCCAGAGAGATATAGCCCCAGACGTCGCGCGCCCAGTCGATCAGGATGGTGTTGGCGCGCGTGAAGGCGTCGAACAGCTCGGCCATGTAGTCGTGCGGCTCGATCTGTATCGTGTACGGGTTGAAGCTCAGCTTCAGCTGCTTCTCGATGACGACCTTGGAGAAGGCCTCCCAGTCATGCTTGGGCCAGGCCGACAGGTGGGCGTTGAAGTTGCCGACCGCGCCGTTCATCTTGGCCAGCGGCTTCACGGCGGCAATGCGGGCGCGCGCCGCCGTCAGGCGGGCGACGACGTTGGCGATCTCCTTGCCCACGGTCGTCGGGCTGGCCGTCTGGCCATGGGTGCGGCTCAGCATGGGCACGGCGGCGAACTGGTGCGCCATCTTGCGCAGCGTCGCGACGATGCCGTCCAGCGCCGGCAGCATGACCTCGTCACGCGCCGCCTTCAGCATCAGCGCATGGCTGGTGTTGTTGATGTCCTCGCTGGTGCAGGCGAAGTGCACGAACTCGGACGCGGCCAGCAGCTCGCCGTGCACGGACGTATCGCCCTCGAAGCTGCGCTTGATCCAGTACTCCACGGCCTTCACGTCGTGGTTGGTCGTGCGCTCGATGGCCTTGATCTCCTCGGCGTCGGCCTCGCTGAACTTCTTCACCAGGCGGCGCAGGCGCGAGCGGGCCGCCGCCGACAGCGGCTTGAACTCCTTGAAGCCGGCATCCGACAGCGCGATGAACCATTCCACTTCGACCTGCACGCGGCGGTGCATCAGCCCGTACTCGGACAACAGCGGACGCAGCGCGGCCACCTTGGCGGCATAGCGGCCGTCCAGCGGCGAGAGGGCGCTGATCGGGTTGAAGTCGGTCGTGGTCATGGCGGGCCGGCGGGTCGTGGAAAACCCGCAATTCTAGTTTTCGCTGAAGAAGCGCACCCGCTGCGCGTCCGCAGGGTGGGTGGAGATCGCGATGGCGATGGGGTTCTCGTCCACCACCGCATGCCGCTTCGCGATGCGCTCGAAGAAGACGGCCATGCGCGAGGTGTCCACGCCGCCGGCGCGCGCCAGCTCGCGCGCATAGAAGTCGGCCTGGCGCTCGTTGTCGCGCGAATAGGCGCTGCCGGCCAGCACCGCCGGCGCGGCGGCCAGGAGCGCCGAGAAGTCACCGACGATGACGGACGCGACGACGCTGATCGTGCCGGCGTGCAGCATCAGCCGCAAGCCGTGGCGGTAACGCACATGGCCCAACTCATGGGCCAGCACGGTCAGCGCGGCATCGGGTTCGTCGGCCAGCAGCTCCAGCAGCGCGTCGGTCACGACGACGTCACCGCCCGGCAGCGCGAAGGCATTGGGCCCCAGCCGCTCGCCGCCATCGCGGAAATGGATCTCGAAGCGCGCCGGCATGGCGGAGCTGCCGTTGGCACGCGCCTTCGCAAGCATTGCTTCCCAGCGTTGCAGCCAGGCCAGCTGGCTCGCGGCCGGCAGCTTGCTGGGTTTGAGCCACTCGGCGTCCAGGCCTTCGAGCAGGCGCTCGCCGATGGTGCGCTCGGCGGCTGGGGGCAGCGCATCGACGGCCGTGTTCACCGCCCAGGGCAGGCCCCATCGATAGCCCGCGGCCAGCATGGCGACGAGCAGCAGCAACGACAGCCCCGCCAGGCGCCAACTCTGCTGCCACCGCACGACGACGCTGTCACTGCGGCCCGAGGTGTGCGCCCAGGCATCAAAGGCCTCTGCGTCGGCAAAGCTCAGCACGCCGCCGCCGGGCAGCAGGATCTGGCGCTGGCCGTGGCGCTGCCGCTCCGGCCAGGTCACTTCGGCGAGCGGCGCGCTCCGCTCGCCGAAGTGCAATGTCGCGCCGTCCAGCCAGGCCTCCACGGGCCGGGCGCGGGCGCTGCGGCCGTCGAACCAGTCGGCCGCGATGCGGGATGCACCCTCCATCACAGCCCCATGTCGATGCCGAAGAAGTCGCCAGCGATGTCGCCGGTGGCGTCGGCATGGCCTGCTTGTGCGGCGGCCACCCAGTCGGCGGGATCTTCGTCGCAGCCTATGCTCACGGCTTCCAGCCGCAGGCGCGCCGTGGCCACGGCGGCGAAGGGCCGGTACAGGCTGAGCGTCAGCGCGGTCAGCAGCCAGTTCTTCAGCGTCAGGCCGCAAAGGGACCTGAAGCTCAGCCGGCTGCGAAACCCCAGGGCCTCGCTACGCGTGCCGTTCCACACCAGGTCCTGCATGCGCGCCGCGCCGTAGGGCATGACGATGGCGAACATCAGCAGATAGGCGAGCAAACCGCCGACGCCCGAGATCAGGATGCCCAGCGTGCGGTACGGCCCCGTGGCCATCGTGTACGCCAGGCCCGCGAAAAGTGCCACCAGCGCGATCGCGGCGAACGTCGGAAGCAGTGCGACGCCGATGGTCTTCAGGGCCAGCAGATAGACCCTGGAGACCGGTAGATCGACGCGGCCGCGCTGGTCTGCGATGCGGTAGCCGTTGTGCTGGTAACGCTTGAACAGCGCAAGCGACAGCGGCGACATCAACAGCATGATGCCCATGGCGAACAGGCTGGTCGAGGCGTAGGCCGCCAGGGCCGCCCGGTCGGCAACCGTGTCGCCGCTGGCGTGCGGCATCATCAGGCGCGACCACGCGACGATGGCGATCAGCGGCAGGTACAACGGCGCGCACGCCAGGTAGGCGTCCTTCAGCGAGCCCTCGAAGCGCATGCGCAGGCCACGCCAGCTCGTGTTGCCGAGGCGGAACTGCAGCGACGCGCGCCACAGCGCCGGCCAGACGGCGCACAGGATCAGGAAGGCGATGAACGCCACCGTGGGCGAGAGGCGCCCGGCAAGGCTGTACGCGCCCATCATCACCACCAGCAGCACGAAGCCACGGAACATCTTCCACGGGTCGCCGTGGAAGCTCAGCGCCTGTCCATCGACCAGGGTGTTTGCATAGAAGTAGCGGATGCGCCGCGCCTTGGCGAAGGGCAGGTAGAGCCCCAGCGTGACGAGGATGAGCAGCAGATTGACCGCCCAGATGCGGAAGTACTCGCTGCCCGAGCCCGTGAAGCGGATCTCGAGCACGCGCGGTGCGGAGGGCAAGGGCGCGGGGGGCGCGGCCTGGTCGGTATCGGTGTCGAGCATGGAGTCTCCCTTGATGGGCCGTCGTCTGTCGCGGCGGGCCGGGCAGCACTGTGGCGGCCACCCGCCGGGCTGGCAAGCCCCGCGTGAGGTGGCTGTCGGGCCCAGCCGACAGGCCTCGTTCACGGGTCGTTCGCCGGGGGCGCTGGCTAGAATCGTTTCGACTTTTGATGCCCGTGTTTGCCTATGACCATGAAGTTGATCGGATCTCTCGCCAGCCCCTATGTGCGCAAGGTGCGCATCGTGATGGCCGAGAAGAAGCTCGATTACCAGTTGGTGCTGGAAGATGTCTGGGGCAGCGACGCCATCCTCAAGATGAACCCGCTGGGCAAGGTGCCCTGCTTGGTCATGGAAGGCCAGGATTCGATCACCGGCGCGGTGTTCGACTCGCGCGTCATCGTCGAATACGTGGACACGCTGTCGCCGGTGGGCAAGCTCATCCCCGAGCGCGGCCGCGAGCGTTGCGAGGTGCGCACCTGGGAGGCGCTGGCCGACGGCGTCGTCGATGCGGGTGTCCTCGTGCGCCTGGAGCGCACCTGGGCCCAGCGCCCGCCTGAGCAGCGCAGCCCTGCCTGGATAGATCGCAACCTGACCAAGGTCAACGCGGGGCTGGCCGCGATGAGCCAGGGCCTGGGCGATAAACCCTGGTGCTCGGGCAGCCATTTCTCGCTGGCCGACATCGCGGTCGGCTGCGCCCTGGGCTGGCTGGAGTTCCGCTTCCCCGAGATCGGCTGGCGCGAGACCCATCCCAATCTGGCTCGCCACATGGACAAGCTGGCCCAGCGTCAGAGCTTCATCGACACCATCCCTGCCTGAGGTCTCAGATGATGTTGGCCTCGTGGAGGGGCCGGCCATCGATCAGGCGCTGCGGCGTCAGCGCGGCGATCAGCGGCGCGTCCATGCCGGCGATCAGGCGCGCCATCGAGTGACCGACGGCGGGCGATTGCTGCATGCCATGGCCCGAGAAGCCGCAGGCCGCGAAGGCGTTGGCATAACCCGGCAACCGACCGGCGATGCCGTTGTGGTCGAAGGCGTTCATCTCGTAGTAGCCGGCCCAGGCCGAGCGCAGCCGTAGCGCCTGCAGCGCCGGCACGCGCGCCGCCAGCGCGGGCCAGAGCCGCTCCTCGAAGAGGCCATGGTCGATGTCGTGCAGCGGCGGCTCGTCGGTGTCCGCGCCGCGCGGCGGGCCACCGGCCAGGATCAGCCGGCCCTCCGTGCGGAACCAGACGCCGCTCGGGTCGATGACCAGCGGGCAGCCGGGCAGGGCGGCCGGCGTCTCCAGCACGAAGACGTCGCGCTTCTTCGCCGCGACGGGCAGGTGGCAGCCCAGGGCCTGGCCCAATGGCGCGCTCCAGGCGCCAGCCGCGATGACGAAGGCGTCGCCGCCGATGCGCGTGCCGCCGGCGCAGCGCACGCCGGTCACGAGGTCGCCGCGGCGCTCGAAGCCCAGCGCTTCGGCCTGAATGAAGCGTGCGCCGCAGGCTCCAGCCTTGCGTTGGAAGGCGCGGTGCAGCGCGGGGCCGTCGAACCAGCCTTCGCCGCTGAGGCCCAGCGAGCCGAGTGCGAGGTCGTCGACGGCCAGCCACGGGAAGCGGGCCGCGAGCTCCGCCGGGCTCAGCAGCGCGACGTCGACGCCTTCGGCGCGCTGCACGGCATGGACCTGACGCAGCGTTGCGGCGCCGGCCGCCGTCGCAAGGTAGAGGTAGCCGGGCTCGACGAGGCCCAGGGCTGGGCGGTCGTCCGCCGTCGCCAGCTCGCTCGGGGCGCGGCGCAGGAACTCGATGCTCCAGCGTGACAGCGCCATGTTGACCGGCTGGGAGAACTGCTGGCGGATGGAGCTCAGCGACAACGAGCTGGAGGCCCGCGCATAGCTGGGGTCGCGCTCGACGATGGTCACGGCGGCGCCGTGGTCGCGAGCCAGGAAACATGCGGTGGCGGCGCCCATCACGCCGCCGCCGATGACGGTCACTTGGAGCATGCTGGCAGCATAGAGGGCATGCGCCAATCCCATCTCGACCCCCGTGCCGTTGTCCTGCTGCTGCTGTGCTGCCTGTTGTGGGGCATCAACCAGGTGGCCGCGAAGGCGGCGCTGACCGAGATCTCGCCGCTATGGCAGGCGGGGCTGCGCTCGCTGGTGGCGGGCCTGCTGGTGTGGCTGTGGTCGGCCTGGCGCGGCATCCGGCTGTTCGAGCGTGACGGCAGCTTCGCTGGCGGCCTGCTGGCTGGCCTGCTGTTCGCGGGCGAGTTCGCCTGCATCTTCATCGGCCTGCAATACACCAGCGCGTCGCGCATGGTCGTCTTCATCTACCTGGCGCCCTTCGTCGTCGCGCTGGGCATGCCGTGGATCGCGCGCGGTGAGGCGCTGTCGGCGCGGCAGTGGGTGGGCCTGGTGGTGGCCTTCGGTGCGATGGCCTTCGCGTTCGCGGAAGGTTTCTCGGCGCCGGGCACGCCCCTGCAGTGGTGGGGCGACGCCCTGGGCGTGGCCGCCGCCGTGCTGTGGGGCGGCACGACGCTGGCCATACGCGCCACGCGGCTGGGCGCGGCGCCTGCCGAGAAGACGCTGCTCTACCAGCTGGGCGTGTCTGCGCTGGCGCTGTGCGGCGCGGCGGTCTGTGCCGGCGAGGCGCTGCCGCTGCACTGGTCGCCGCGCCTGGTGGGGCTGTTCGGCTTCCAGGCCGTGGTCGTGACCTTCGCCAGCTACCTGGCCTGGTTCTGGCTGGTGCGCCACTACGCGGCCACCAAGCTCGCCGTCTTCACGCTGAGTACGCCGCTGTTCGGTCTGGTCGCCGGCGCCTTGCTGCTGGGCGAGGGCATCAGCGCCCGCCTCGTCGTGGCGCTGGCAGCGCTGGCGGCGGGCATCGTGCTCGTCAATCGGCGCTGATGTCGCCACCGCGCCAGGGGCGCCCGGCGTACCCTGCATAGACTGCACGCCTGCATCCAGGAGACAGCCATGATCACCCTCTGCGGCATTCCGCTCTCGAACTACTACAACAAGGTCAAGCTTGCCCTGCTCGAGAAGGGCATCCCGTTCGAAGAGGAGTACGTGCAGACGCACTCCGATGACGAGGCGGTGCTGAGCCGTTCGCCGCTGGGCAAGGTGCCTTTCATCAAGACGCCGCAGGGCGCGCTGTGCGAGAGCCAGGTCATCGTCGACTACCTGGAGGCCGCCTACCCCGGCACGCCGCGGCTGATCCCGGCCGACCCCTACCAGGCCGCCAAGGTGCGCGAGCTGATCGCGTATGTGGAGCTGCACCTGGAGTTGGTCGTGCGCGAGCTGTATGCGGAGGCCTACTTTGGCGGGCAGGTCAGCGACGGCACCAAGAAGCGCGTCGCACGCGCGCTGCCCGGCAACATCCAGGCCTTCAAGCGCCTGGCCCGCTTCGGCCCCTACCTCGCTGGCGACCATTTCACGATGGCCGACTGCGCGGGCTGGGTCAGCCTGCCCCTGGTGGGTACGACGACCAAGATCATCTACGGCGAAGACCTGCTGCAGGCCGGCGGCGTGGACTGGAAGCCCTATGCCAAGCTGGTCGGCGAACGCCCGACGGCGCAGCAGGTCGCCGCCGACCGCAAGGCCGACCAGGAGCGCTCGCTGGCAGCCGGCCGCGCCTGAGGGCGCAGTCGTGAGCGACGCGCACGTCGAGATCGAGCTGAAGTTCCTCGTGCCGGCGGCCTCGCGCGCGGCACTGGCCGCCGCGCTGGCGGAGCGCGGCACGGCACGGCGCGTGGCGCTGATCGATGCCTATTTCGACACGCCGGACCTGCGACTGGCCCGCGCAGGACTGGCCTGGCGCATGCGCCGCGAAGGCGCGCGCTGGGTGCAGGGGCTGAAGGCCGCGCGCGGCGGCGCGCTGGAGCGCTTCGAGCACGAGGTCGTCCGCCCCGACGCGAGCCTGGACCCGCGGGCTCATGCCGAGACGGCGCCCGGCCGGCAGTTGCTGGAGATGCTGGCCCAGGCCTGCGCCGAAGGTCAGGACGCGGTCCAGCGCTTCCAGATCCAGCAACGCCGCCTGCTGCGTCGGGTGCGCACGCGCGGTGCCGTCGTCGACATTGCGCTGGACGAGGCCCGGCTGGTGGCCGGCGGCGATGTGCGGTCGTTGCGCGAGGTCGAGTTCGAACTGGTCTCCGGTTCGACGACCGCGATGCTGGACCTGGTCGAGCGCTGGCGGCGGCGCTACGGCCTGGTTCTGGACCCGCGCAACAAGGCCGAGCGCGGCCATGCCCTTGCCGCCGGCCTGGCCGACCCGCCGCTGCGCAAGGCCGCGTTGCCGCGCTACGACGGTGACGCCGGTGCGCTGGACGCTTTCGGCGCTGTCTGCGACGAATGCCTGGCCCAGATCGGCCGCAACGCCATCGGCCTGATCGAAGGCGAGCCTGCGTTGCGCGCCGAGCATGTGCATCAGACACGCGTCGGTATTCGCCGGTTGCGCAGCGCACTGCGCGCCTACCGGGGCTGGGTGGCCGAGCCGCCGGCCGAGCTGGTGGACGGCCTGCGGGCGCTGTTCGCCGAGCTCGGCAAGGCGCGCGACAGCGACGTGCTGGCCGGCGACATCGCCGCCGAGCTGCAGCGGGCCGGCGCGCCGCAGCTGGCCCCGGCTGCGGCGGGCGGCGAGCCTGACCTCACCGCGCTGGTACGCGGCGAGGCCACTCAGCGCCTGCTGCTGGCCTGGATCGCCTGGCGTGTGGGCCTGGAGCCGCTTGCCGGGCCGCAGCAGCCGCTCAAGCGCCTGGCGCGCCGGCGGCTGCGCCGTTGGCACCGGGGCCTGGTCGACGGGTGCCGCCGCTTCGACGAGCTCGAACCCGCGGCCCTGCACCAGCTGCGCAAGCATGTGAAGCGCCAGCGCTACGCGCTCGAGTTCCTTGCCCCGCTGCTGCCGCGCCAGCGCGCCGCCCGCCACCTGCAGGTCCTGGCCACTGCCCAGCAGGCGCTGGGCGAGATCAACGATCTCGTCGTCGCCCGTGACCGCTACCAGGCGAGGGTGGCCGACGACCCGGCCGCCTGGTTCGCCGTCGGCTGGCTGAGCGCCCGCCTCGGCGAGGCACGCGGAACGGCGCGCGCCGCACTGGCCCTGCTGGCCGCCGTCGAGCCGCTGCCGAGCTAGGCCTGCACCGACAGAGAACCGACAGTGTCGGTTTGCGCACATCCCAAAACTGAAAATCGGCCCCGATCAGCCACTTGGCGCTGAACGAGTCAGCGGGCGTTGAACCCGTGTCTCATTCAAGTCTGAACTTTCGGTTTTTCGTTTCGCTCAGCTTTGAACTTTCAGCGCCGACACGGCAGGTCTTCCAGCCTCCTGGCGGTGAGGCTGTGTGCGCAAACAACCGGGCTGCCAGCGACCGCAGACAGCCAGCAGGTGTGAACGCCGCTTGCTGAGGAACTCATTGAGCGCGGTGGCCCACACGGTGATGTTGCGCGCGCATCCTCATGTCTGAGGATGCGCCCCGCAGATCGGCTACCTATAACGAGGCTTGCTTGCGGAACACCGCCCCCACCGCGGGCTGTCGAATCGGCAAAGGCAGTCCCGTGGGTATCAACAGGCCAAGCCACTCATTTGGTCACGACGCCAGTCAAAAGGAGGAAACATGCTCTCTCCAGCGGAAATCGCAGCCGTTGTCGCTGCGACTAAGGGTGCCGTCGACCTTTTCGACAAGTTGGCAGGGCCGATCAAGCGGGTCATTCTGGGTCACCCTAAGTTCGAGCAGGCAGAAGCAAAGGATCAGCGTTGGCGTTTTCGCGTGGAGACCGAGGGAAAGGATGTCGTCGTCAAGGAAGGCGATTACACCCGCCAAACGATCACCGGTGCTGACCTCTCAAAAGCACTTGGTCCCCAGGATCTCGCGCTCGTTCAAACCTACGAACGCAAGATGCAGGACTACTTTGATCTGTGGACCAGCGTCTACGCTGCCAAGGACATGTCGCAAGACCCTCTGGTGAACGCCAAGACGGACGCCCAGTTGAAGAAGCTGATCGGCAACATGAGGGGGGAACTGCTCGGCATCCTCTCCTTCCTACAAAAGATCGGCGTGCATCTTGATGACCACTACATGCATGTTCGTTCCTTGGTCGAGCAAACAGTGCCCCAGTAGCTCCCGCGCGTTCACAGCCACGTTGCGCAAGCCGCATCGACCAGCCCATCCCTCCTGCTCGGCACCGGACATGAGGCAGAGCGCACGCTTACCGCGCCCCATCATCCAAAGATTTCGCCAGCCGAGCACCCCAGTTTTCGCGGTGATCAACACTGCGATAGTTGGGTCGGCGTAGGTCCACCGACGCCGCAGGCTTCACGAAGTATTGCGTCTATGCCTACGAAAGGAAAGCGGGCAGCGAGACATCCTTGTGGCACAGCATCGCTCGTTGCCCTTGAATGTGACGATGGAAACCGTATCCGCTTGCGGATCCGACGAGATGCAGCTAGCGCGAAGGCCGCTGCAAGCATGCGCAACGCAGTACTTGATCGACCGCATCCTTTAGCGGCCTCATGGCCCGATTGACGATATTCCGAATATCGGATTCCGAGGCGCCAACTGTGCAGTGCACGCCGCTCGGTCGTGCAATGCCCCACATGTCTCGCCCCGCAACAGGAGGAGCCGCGCAAACGGCGTCATTGCCAGCGTTTGCTGCTGGACTTGCTGGTAGAGGAATGTATGAAGGGCCGAAGGCCGGTGCGCCTACGGCGATAGTCGCGGCACAAGAAGCGCCGGGATACTGCAGATTGCCGCCAAGGTCCTCAAGTGGCGCGGCCACGTTCGGCGGACCACAAGCAGCAGTCGTGCCGCCGGACAGGATGGTGTTCTGAACGCGTATGGGCAGTGGGCCAGTGGAGCCCCCAACCACAGGCAGCAGAGCGCTGGCGGCGATCCCGGAAATGGCGGGACCATCGTTGTCCGCGATCGTCACATTGATGAATGAGGCCGCCTCGCCTGCGAAGGCGGCACCAGTGGGCGCGACATTTTTGACCAACAACGAGTTGGAGAGCTGCAGCGTTGCATCGCCGGTCTGCAGACTGACGATGGCGCCCCCTGCAGAAGCGGCACGATTGCTGCCGAAGAAGGAGCGACTCAGAACCACGTCGGCCCGCGATGAAAAAAGCGCACCGCCAAACATACTGGCTTGGTTCTCGAAGAACTGGACTGCGGCGCCGATCAGTGTGCGCGGACTCAAAGGAACGCCAGGCAACGCTCCGCGACCAAACGAGATTGCGCCGCCAATGCGCGCCTGATTGCCCTTCAGGGTCACATGATGCAGCTCCAGAACTTGCGGCGGCAACGTCCCGAAGACTTCAAAGCGCAGGCCGATGGCACCTCCGCTTGAGGTCGCGCTATTGCCATTGAATTCGACATCCAGCACATGGACCTTGGTTGCAGCATCACCCACGTAGAGCGCACCGCCATCCTTGGCTTGATTGCCGGTGAAGCTGCTGTGTGCGATAGAGGCATTGCAGTTCACCGTGAGCGCACCACCCGTCCCAGGGCCGCTGTTGCCGGTGAACTGAGAGCCGGTGATGGCGGCCGATGCGCATTGCGACAAATCGGAAGGTCGCTTGTTGCCTTCGAACGTCGAGTCAGCGATCACGACGCCGCCACCGCGCGCTACGAGCGGCGCGCCAAGGTTTCCGGAGAAACTCGAATGCCCGGAGACGGCAATTCGTGGCGCGACGATCACGTCCCGCTCGTTGTTGGTGAACGTACTCCCTGCGACGCTGACGCTCCCCTGGTCGAGAAGCACAGGCGCGTATGAGTTCTCGACAGTGACGCCCGACAAGAACAGATCGAGGTTGCCACGGACCACGTTGCCGCCTTGGAGGTTGGTGATGCCCCCGTCCGGAATCGGGGTCGCGTTCAAGATACGCAAATTGCGCAGCCTGAGCGTGTGCCGCGTGGGAGAGGCGTTTGCAAACATCACGTATGTGGAAGCCGATCCCCCACACCCAGGCGATGCGGGATTACCGCGCAATGCAACCTTGTCGCCGCCGTCAATCTCCGTGTTTGCTGTCAGCGCATGCGAGCAGTTGATGTTGATGGTCGCCGGCGCACCGCAGCTGAACGTAATGCGGCCGCCAGACGCAAGCGCGCTGGCGAGATTGACGCCTGCACCAGATTGAATGTCGGATCCGCACAGAGTGACTGTGCTGTCCGCGTGCGCAGCCTGCACGCAGCACGAAAGGAATATGGCCACGGCGATTCGCAGCATCTCAGTTGTCCGCCGCGGACTTGGGATGATCGCGATCACTGAAGTCGAGCCTTAGGACTCGGAACTTCGTTGGATCAGCAAGGGAGCGTAGCCGTGGGCTGGTGATCTCGACGGTGCCGTTGCCCACGGACCGCATCGGCGTCTGCACCTCTGGGCGCAACAGGGATGCCGAACCGGACCACTCGCCACCCGCAAACGGCCAGGCACCGAGATCGTGCGTTGCCACGTTGTCGACGTGGTAGACGCCCCACGTGTCGCTGTCGGTCTCGTGCCCCCAGCATGAGAACTCGAGCTTTTGTGCGCGCGCCGAGTGGTAGTCGGCCACCATGTTGGTCCCGGCAGCTAGTGCCAGCAGCGCAGTGTTGGCCGACGTGATCTGGTCACGGAACTTCTTGAACAGGTCCTCGCCCGCCGCAGCGCCCGACAACTTGCCGTAGGCATCGGCGTCGATAACTTCGAAGAAGCCGTAGTTGGTGCAGCCTTGGCCTGATGGACAGTCCTTCTTAAATACGACGATGAGCGTGCGCGGTGCACTCTTACGGCCCTTGCAGTTGGTCGTGTCGATGAAGATCCAGGGGGGTGTTGCCACGTCCGCGTCACAGTCGGTAGCCATTGGGCCGAGCTCAATGTTCGTCCCGCACGCGAATCCATCCCATACGCACAGGTTGTTGTCGTAGGTTGCCAGCTTGTTGCCATCGCTGTCGGTATCGACGTCGTACGCGCCTTTGATGCGAATGAACTCGCCGAGCGTGTTGCGCTTCTGAGCGTCCGGTGCCAAGTCGCTTAGGTACTTCGCGTAGATGCCATCGATGGCCGAGCCATCCTGTATAGGCTTCGCCGCGTGGTCGATGATCCACACGGGAGGTGCGCGTCCGGGCCCCGCCAGCTTTTGCTGATCCGCGTAGAGGGTGCGTTGCGCGTCGAGCTTGGGATCGCCAGATAGCGGCTCCCCGAGGAATCCCAGGTCCGGGTCTCGCTGCGCATTGAGGAAGAGCGTGGTGGGGACGCCCGAGCCCCAGTCATCCTTGTGACCATCAATGGCGGCAATGCCGGTCACCGGATACGCCAGCGGCGTGGCGAGGCCGCCAGCCGAAACCAGGTATCCCGCGCCACTCGAGTAGATCTCTTGCGTGGTGTGGCTGATGCGCTGGTAGATGGGCGTGTCGCGGACGATGGCGAGGTCGAGGATGGTGGTCTCTGGGACGAAGGTAGATGTGGCGGCATTGATGACCTCAGCTGCGAACCCACGCGAAGCCTGTCCAAGCGGCAGTTGCTGGGTCTGGCCTGAATACAAAAGGCCCAGCCCGACCTGGTGGTCGGCACCGCCACTGAGGTCGTACATGCCGTTCCACCCGCTGGCTTCGGCGTCGATGGTGGCCGGCAGATCGCTGCGGTGCCGCCGGTACGGCACCATGCGGCGGCCCTGGCTGCTGCCCAGGGCGAACTTCGCTGCCGTGTAGTTGAGCACCAGTTGCGCGGCGTTGCGCAAGTCGCTGTCCGCCATCGTCGGCCGCCCTGGATCGCCGGCAAAGTCGAACAGGTTGCGTATCGACTCGATCGAATGGCGCTGATAGGGGTGTGCGTTGAATTCGATGAAGTCGTGCTGAAGGAAGCCCTGCATTCGCTTTAGCAGCCACGCCTTGATCTCGATGTTGTCCTGGATGTAGGGCGCAGTCATGCCGAGGTCGTTGCCCAGCGTCTCAATGATCAGCTGGTTGTTCAGGTATTTGGTGGTGTTGATGCCGAGCAGGTGGTTCTCTGTCTCGGGAATGTTGATGAGCAGCACACCGACCAGGGCCGCCCCCACGACCGCGGCCGCTGCCGCCATGCCGAGACCAGCACCAAGGCCCGCGGCAATCACCATGCCTAACGCCAGCAGCGCCAACAAGATTGCCAACATCAGCAAGAACCAGCCAAGATCTCCCAGGGCATCACCCGGTGGGTTGCCGTGGCCTCCGCGGTCGATGGCGCGATCCTCGGCAGAACCACTGTGTCCCGTGCTGTTGCCGCACCCAAACCACACGTTGTGGCTATCGCCTTCCAGCCCGCGATCCAACGTTAGCAAGTCGTCGCGCAGGTGTGTGTCCGCGTTCTGAAGAACCTGGCCGTCTGCTGCCAGACCGTATTTGCGAATCAGGAAGGCGATGCGGATGAGGTTGCGCTCGGCCATATCCCAGTCACCGTAGATGGTTCCGAGACCATGACAAGGCGTCCCGTTGGTGCCGGCGCGCTGCTGTTCGCCATCGCGTACTGGGATCACGAGGGAACTCAATCCTTGGGCCGCCTGGCTCAGCAGGCAACTCTGCGATATTGCGAAGTCGATCTGGATGGCGCCACCGCGCACTGGGGTGGTCTTGGCCGGATCGATCTCGGGCCGTCCCTCATCCAGTGGGTCGAGCCGGCGCCAGCCAGCGATCGAACGGTCGGCGGCTGTGCCATCGCTGCCATTTGTTGAGACGAATTCGGTGTGGCATCCTCGCCCTCCGTCAGCCCCGTTGAGGATCTTCTCCTTCAGCGTGCTCAGGTTGCCATTGACTAGCTCGGCCCACAGCATGTCGGCGACCGCTTCGCGTGCCGCCTTCTCAAAGGCTTCCGCGGCGTCCTTCTTCTTCTTGTCGCTGCTGCCTTCGTCGGGAGAGATGCAAGTCGTGGCATCTTTGATGAGGGCGCACACTTCCTTGTTTGCGAAGTCGAGCCAGCGGAACGTGCGGCTGAAGCGGCAACCACCACTGACACGCGCATGCATCTGCGAGTCGACGTGACCTGCTCCCCATTCGATCTTGGCCATGAGGCGCGACGTCGTGTTCTCATCGGCCTCATGCGCCACTCGGTCGCGTGCGAACGCCAGTTGATCGCCACATGCGATCGCCGCCAGCACGGCCTGATTGCGATCGTCCAGCGTGCGAATCGCATCGGTCGCATCGATCGGACTTGGCGGCAGCTTCACCTGATAGTCGAAGTACTGGGGCCCCAGTACCGCAAGCGCAGGCGTTGCCACGGCGCAAGCAACCAGCAAGGTCGTAGCGGCCACCGTACGCAGGCCAACGCGCTTGCGCCGGCTCATAGGGGGCCTCCTGGTGGTGGCGCGAGGGCTTGGTACTCGAGTGCACGCGCAACGATGAAGAGCGCCGCGAGCAGCAGGATCAGCAGATAGAAGAACAGAAGCACAACGGGCAACAGTTCGCGCAGCAAGGCGGTGCAGTAGCGGGCGAGTTCCACTGCTGTCACCCCGGTGTTCGGCGCGTGAGTGGACAACCACCAAGCCAGACTCATTAGCAGCAGCGCAAATATGAGAGTCAGCAGAGCGGCCGGAACCATCAAGAGCGCTGCCACCTGCTGCAGCCTGGCGACGTTGTGTGCCGATGCCTGCCACGAAGCCTTGAGAGAGACGCGCTGCGCCGAAATCGTTGCAGGCCCGGCTAGGCTGAGGCGCGTCATCAACCAAGACAGCGTCAGCAGAGAGATCAGGATTGCAAGGGCCAGCACCAAGGGCGACACCGGAGCAGAAATATGGGTGACCAGAGCCATCATGGCGCCGACAAAAATCATCGCTGCACTGGCCCATGCAAACAGCAGCAGCGCTTTCAGCGCAGCCAGGATTGCGAGGCGCCGCTCGTCAGCGCCGAAACCGACGTAGTACGGTTTGGCAATCGGGACGCCGCGAAGGATGAAGGACCACAGGCCGCCGCACATGATCGATGACAGCAACGACAGACCGGCAAGGAGCAACAGCGCGCTCAGTGCAGCCACCAGACGGTCATACGCGCTAGCTGTCGTGCCATGAAGGCGCTCGAGCAGCGGCACGGCAATGTGCGGCAACAGGGCCCACGCCAGCAGGATCGACAGCAGCGACGGCAGCCACAAGACGCGTAGACACTCGCGCCAGTGGCCGAGAATGAATGCGCACGTCGCACGCGCCGTGCAAAAACTTGAGAGCCTCACTGCCTCCTCGTACACATGGCGTCGGTCATTCCTAAGGCCACGTGGAGACTTCGAATCGCGCCACGGCGACAAGCTCGCACTCGTCATGGAGGAAATGCTCGGAGGTGTCAAATCCCCTTCCGTAGCGGAACCTGGAGCGGCGGATCGGACTAACGGCATGGATAGTCAGAACCCGACCGTTGCCCTTTTGCGCGCGCACCTCGCAGCGGTTGTGAACCGCCTCCAGTATCTCGGCATGGATGCTCGCAGCGGTCTCGTGAATGCGAGCCTCGTAGACGCTGTGCTCAGCGCCTGTCGCGACTTGCGACTGCAGTAAGCCGATCAGCTCATTGAGCCTTGCAGCGCTGCTTTCACAGTCAAACGTTGACGTCATATCGCGCCCCTTGGCCCGCTAAAGGTATGCAGATTCACTGCGCCCGCCCCTGCGGAAGCACTATTGCAGGAGAAACGGCTGCGCAAGTCATCCACACTAAAGAGGAGGCGCGGCCGGTGCCTCCTGCTGGCACATTCGGGGACTTCAAGAGCGGCAGCGACTCTCGGCATCGAGTACATGATCGAACCGCCGCCGAGCCCGTGCGATGTCGAAATCACGCGTCGGCAATCCTTTCCGCGTTGGGCATTGGGTGAAGTGCACGCCCACGAGCTTGCGCCTCAGTGACCTCGATGACCCACGCGGCATTGAACTGGGCGTTCTCGAAGACTGTCTCGCTCGTCGGATACCCCCGCGGGTTGGAGACGACCCTGCATCCCTGCCGTTCGTAGTCCGATGTCGAATGCGTATGCCCGTGAATCCAAAGTGACGGCGCGGCAAAGAGCTCGCCCGGCAGATCGCTGACAAACGCTGGCGTGATCCAGCTGGACACGTACTGGGCAGCAACGGAAGCAATGGCAGGCGCGTGATGAGTCACAACGACCGTCGGTCCCTCAAACGGTTCCGCCAACACCCGGCGCAGCCAGTCTCGCTCGATCCAATGCTGAGCAAGCGTGTCCTCTGCTCGCAGCAGGCGGCGCACCTGCCGCTCCCGATACTGGCTTCGGGCCGGTGCCACAACCTCGATGCGCCTGAAATCGTTCATGCACATCGATGCTTCGTGCACGGCAAGTTCGACGTTGGTGACCATCCGACCATCAGGCTGTCGAACCGCCAGCTGAAAGTCTGTCCAAAGGGTGCAGCCAATAAATCGGACGCCTTTGATGATCGCCACGTCTCTAGACAAAACGTGGACGTCACTGCCAGACGTAGCGCTGCGCATGCGGCGCAACTCCTCTTCCATGACGCATCCGTAGTATTCATGGTTGCCAGGGACAAGCAGCACGGGCCGACCCTCAAACGCCTTCTCGCGCCGCGCCCAATCGACTGCCTGCCGCCCAGGGTTGTGGATATCGCCGGCCAGCACAACGGCATCGAACTGCAGATCCACGGGCAGACCCAGCGGAACGCCGAGCTCCAAGTGCAGATCAGACAAAGTGAGTAGTTTCATGTTTGGGCCCTCCGAGGCCTGCAAGTCCTCACGACGGTGCGCGATATCACGCGCCGGTCCTTCAAGGCCAGCATCGATGCCGCCGGTACAGCTCGATCTGGGTGACCACGCCCGGCCGGCGGAAATCCACGTAGGCAGGACCAACGGCGGCCAGGTCCGCTGAACATCGTTGGCAACGCCTCTGAGACGCGTGTCCAGCTTGCCCCGCTGCAGACTGCTCCATGTCGACCGGGTACGTGATGTATGCATCGCATTTCCAGCATCGGTCTTCCAACAGGCAGCTGTGCCGCAGGCAATGCCGCCAGTCGGCAATACGCCAGCGGATGTCGAGGTACGGTATCGGGCTTGTGGCCAAACAGGCGGGGCAATACCGGAAGCGAGATCTATCCCGCCAGGTAAGCAATGCCGGCGATGCCTTGATGTCCGTGCAATTCAGCAATGACATTGAGCCTGCAGCGTAGGAAAAAGCCGATCGATGAAGGGAACACTGTTGGAGCAACCGCGGCAGTCTTGTCCCCAGCAGCGCGAGATCCGGATCCCAGCGTTGGCGAAGACTGATTTGCAGGACCGCCATGATTTCCTTGAGCGGACGCCCTTGCGCCATTGCCAGTCGACTCATCCAGCTGCTGGGCGCCTCGTTCGTCAGCGGCGTTGGCACGCCGTGCCGCAGCACGGCGCCCGCACTCGATTTCTGCAGCGAGGCGCTCATAGGAATAGCGGCATCTGGCGACGAGGCCGCGCTCCGACCCGATGCTGACCTGTCGGGCGAGTTGCGCGATGGAGGTCCAGAAGCCAGGCTGCGCGCTGACCGTCTCCTTCAGCTGCTGGCTCGTCCGCTAGTTCCCTGAGAACCGGAAGGTGGACAACGTCGAACGCTTTTGGAGCGACGTCCCGCGCCAGCCCGATGTCCCACAGCCGCTGGAGGCCTCGCACGACCATCGCACCGACTTCTGGCAACTTGGCAGAGCTGTGACGGACATCGCGAACCGGATCGCCTGGCGCCTTCAGCAATCCGAACGCTTCGATCATGCGATAGGCGCCATCGAGCGTCATGTTGTGGAGGAGCGGTGGCAGTCCGCCAATCGCGTCTTGCGCGGCTGCTACGTCATCCTGCAGAACAGCCTCCGCCCAGCCGATCCAGGCGCGCACCTCGGGCTCCAGCAGCCTGCCGTCCACAGCCGGCTTGAAATACCGCCCACATTGGCAGATGCGCAAACCCGGTCGCGCCCACCGGACAGGCCGGTGGCAGCCACCGCACTCCTGAAGAAGGCTGTAGCCGTGTCGGCAACAGCCAGGCACTGCTCGCGTCAACCACACCAGCCGCGCGTACCCTGCCTCCCGAAGGCATTCAGGGCACAACTTGGCCAGCATGGTTGTCGGCGCTATCCACCGACTCAGCCGCTGTCCGGCAAGGTGCACCCAGCGCCCACCGCCGCGCCACTCAAGCAAGACCATACGACGGCGTACATCGTCCACTTCGGCGTGCAGCGCCCACGCCAAGGCGACGACGTCACTATCAACAAGGGCCTGGCGGCGGTCCAGCCCCAACCACTGCATGCCCTCCTGATACGCGACGCCATTGGCCTGAAAGGCACGCAGCATCATGCTCATGGCCGACTCGCCCGGCTGCCGTGGGACGAAGACGCCGAGCCGACGACAGTCACGCCGAGGCATACGGATTCAACACCTGGTTGGACGCGCCGCTGATACGCTGGAAGGCAGTCTCAAAGTGCTCGCGTGCGACTGCGTTGGCGCCAGAGTCGATGGCAACCAGTACCGCCTCCGTCAGCAACAGCTTGGTGCGGCGGCGATTTCCCAGTGCTGCCCGGTGCGTAAGCGCGGCGAAGCCCCGGTCGCTAAGCAGCTTGAAGTCGATGCACTTCGTGCGCTTGCCGATCTCGCTGAGGAACTTGCACCACACGGCGTCGTCGTCGAAGTAGCGAAGGCTTAGCCGGACCGATACCCGGTCTGCCAACGCCTCGTCCACGCGCTCGAGACCACCGAAGGTATCGCTAGCCAGGAACACGAGCGCGATGCCAGTCTCGTCCATCAAGTCGCGGAGCACTTCAGAGGCTGTCGTTTCGACCGCGCCTTTCGTTGCCCGAGTTGACTTCTTGACCGACTGCTCCAGTACATGAGCCTGATCGACGAAGATCACACGGGTGCCCAGTTGCTGTAGCGCCTCGAAGGCGATGTCACGCATGCCCCAGAAGCGGCCCTGGCGAATGGTCGTGAAGGGATGTCGGACCGCTCGCAACAAGTGCGACACCATGCCGCCTGCGCATGGGTTCGATCGCAATCGGATCCGCAGCGCGCCATGCCCCTCGATGATGTCCGTGGAGGTGGGCAAGCTTCGCTGGAAATACTCCGCGATGCTTGACTTTGACGAGCCGGGCGGGCCTGAAACCAGGATGCCCTGAGGGCGGTTGACGCGAAGCGCCAATTGATATGAACGGTCCAACGCCTCAAGGACAACCTTCAGCTCAGGAAAGAGCACGTACTTGCGGTCCACCTCGTCCGCGGCGAGGAGCGCACGCGCGGAGTACATGAACATGCGGCGCGCTGCAATCTGGCGCGCCTCCTCTTCGGCGCTGTCGCCGGTGTCGATGATGTCGAAATCGGTCATGATTCTTAAAAGTCGACGACTTCAAAGTCGTCCAGGTTGATTGGTGAGTGCTTCTTGATCTGTTCGGCGCTGATGGGTTCGACCGGCACTGCCAGAACTTTTGGCGTCTCGGCCGCGCTGCCGCCGAGAACTCGGGCTGACGTCGCGCCGGAGTAGCGCGCCGCCTGCTTCTGATCCGCGCGTGTCTTCCAGCTGACCGACTCTTGCCAGTGCTCATGCAGGCGCAGCCGAGCGCGTTCGAGATATTCGTAGGCGCCGTTGTTCTTGAACTCCTGCCGGGCGAACTTGCGAATCTGCAGGTGCTGGTTCCAGCTCAGGCCGTTGGTCGACCACGCGTTCGCGCGAATTGACCTTGATCTTGATTTGGATCGGGCGCGTGATGAAGCGCTCGGCACCGGGCTGCGCCAGGTCGACCAGTTCCTTGTCTTCGATCACGCGGTCTTCGCCGCCGGCCGCGTCCAGCCAGACGTCGGTGGTGTCGCCCGGTACGCCGGCCAGGCGCTTGATCGTGCTGCCCGAGATTTGCGACGCGCCCCAGTCGAATGCACGCTCATCCAAGAAAAAGCGGAACGTGCGGTCACTGCGGAACACGAGGAACTTCTCGGCGCCAGCGCTGCGCAGATCCACGGCCTGATCGGGACGAATGACTTCCAGCACGCCATCGCGCATGACCTGGAACACCAGGAAGTCACTCGCGGGGCGGGCGCCGGCGGCCGCCAGGATCTGGCTGCCCAGCACCACGGGGTCATCAACTACTTTGGGCACGAACTGCATCGACTGGTCACCGATCTGGATGCCGAACGGGCCACGCTCACGAACAGGGCGCCCCGCCGCCACAGCGGCGTAGACGTCCTCAACACCTTCTTCAAATTGCTTGCGCATCTACAGCTTTCATTGGTCACGCGGACAGCCGCGCACTTCGGTTTCGCGCTTGCTCAACGAGGTCGCTGCTGAGCGCTTGATGCAACTATGCGCAAGCGTGCTAAGTTTGTCAAGCACATCAAGCGCGCTTTGAAAACTTAGCGGCGCGACCTAAACTGTCTTGAGGCGGGTAGCCGTGAGGGTCACGGGTGCTGTCGCCGAAACAGGCAGTCCGTGAAAGTCACCCTTGGTCAATACCTCGCCTCGATCCGCAATGATCGAAAGATGTCGCTTAGGCAGGTCGAAGAGTCCAGCTGCAAGGAGGTTTCAAACGCGTACCTCAGCCAGCTCGAAAACGAGAAGATCCTTCAGCCAAGCCCGACCATCCTCAACAAGCTGGCTGAGATCTACAAGATCGATTACGTCACGCTCATGGAACTCGCGGGCTACCTACCTGCCGTGGGCAACCGCACAGCCAGCGAGCGTCACGGCCGCATTGCGACGTTTGCAGAGCACAACCTGAGCCCCGAAGAGGAGGCCCAGCTGATGGAATACCTGCAGTTCATCCGTACGAAGAAGCGCTCCTGATGAAGCCTGACGACAGCAGTCTCCAATCCTTTGAACTGGCCGCTGTCGAACGACGGGCTCAGGATCTACTCAATCGCGCATCTGCATGGGGTCGTTTCCCCACGCCGATCGACGACCTCCTAAGCGCTGCGAAGTTGCGGGTGGCGCCCAAAGGGATGTTCGATGCTGAAGCCTTCTTGCAGTTCGTCAAGAAAAAGGCGGCCCAGGCAGCGCAAACACTCAAGTCAGCCCTCTCGAAGGCTCTTTGATCGTTAGTTAGTGACAGGCTCACGCCCTGAGCCAGCCGGCCACCAGACTGGTCGCACGAGCCCCACGTGGAGGGCCGCTGGAGCTAGCG
>Ga0213878_10000050_pt1 | contig 80007 bp, 65 predicted proteins | sample VelepicoBEBS_R02_FD_161053 | JGI IMG/M metagenome (GOLD analysis project Ga0213878, IMG submission 161053) | Vellozia epidendroides bulk soil microbial communities from rupestrian grasslands, the National Park of Serra do Cipo, Brazil - BS_R02 | ecosystem: Environmental > Terrestrial > Soil >... | reverse complement strand
CCACTGCTTCAATTCCTTCGCGTCCATCGCCAGCTCCAGCGGCCCTCCACATGGGGCTCGTGCGACCAGTCTGGTGGCCGGCTGGCTCAGGGCGTGAGCCTGTCACTAACTAACGATCAAAGAGCCCGGATGCGGATGGCCACCCGAACCGGCGCCGGCCGTGAGACAGGTGGCGAACAGAATCTGCGCGACGAGACGAAATCCAGCCCGGGAGGATGAGTTGGATTGCACGGGTGCGGAAATAATCGACCGCTATATCGATTTTACTGGGCCAATGAATTGGCGGGGCTCAAGTTCTCGATATTGCCGGCCCTGAGTGCACGCATGATGACGGAGCGAAGCCGCCTGAGTTGGCAATCCCTGGCTTTGATTTCTGCTGCGGGACCCGTGGAGGCAGGCGCTATTGCATTGGCCATCAACGCGCTATCGGCCGGTCATTCCTGGCTGTACTGGGGAAGCCTCGGAACAATAATCTCGTCGCTTTTCAACCTGCTACCAGTCAATGGTTTTGACGGTTGCCACTTCATTTGCGCGCCAAAAATGCCCGCTCGGTAGATGCTTTCAACCCATCGTTCAAACCCCATCCTCACCACGCTTATGTTGGCGGTGCTACCGTCCGCGCAGGCGGCCGACGTTGATGCCAAGCAGGCGTTGCTGGAATACAACACATTGCTCAAGCATGTGTATGCGTCCGAAGTCAAGGTTGCCGTGATCGATCGTGCTGACGGGAACAAGGTTTCTCGCGGCACATATTTGGTGCAAAAGCCGATCGCCGGCGTGAAACCGCAACGGGAGCTCGTCAAGACGAATGAGCAGCCGCCCAAGTCGGCCATCATGGACCTGCCGATCGATCTGGCCGTCAAACCGGAACTCGCCCTGCCCTTGGGTGAAAAAATTGAACTGCTGGGTACCGAAACCTGCGACAAGGTCGAATGCGTGATCGTGCGCACCAGTGGCGATCTGAACGGCAAAGGCAAGATATTCTTCGAAGCACGAATCCGACTGCTCAAGCAGTCGGGCGTACCCGTGGATAGCGCCGTGACCATCACGAAGATTCCCTTCGCGGACAGTTATTCTTACTCCGCCAGTTTTGCGAAATCTCCAGAAGGATTTTCCATCGTCGGCAGCCAGGAATCCTTCCTGCTCAAGGTGGCGATGATGAGGATGGATCTGGAGAGAACCCAGTCTTTCGCCGGCTGGAAATCCCGCGACTGATTACGCGAGTGCATGCCAGGCCGATCTGACTCTGAATATTCATTGGATTCGAGAGTGAAGTCGATCCGGAAAAAATTTTCGTAGCGGGCGCGGTGATCTGCCTTTCGGCAGTGGTGGCGGCCAAAATACTTCGTCCTCGTCCCGCTTCGGCGCCCGTCACCGAGGAAATCGCCCGGGCCGACATCCGTCAGCTGGTGCGCGCCTCCGGCACCGTCCATCCACTGCGCAAGGTTGACGTTGGCGCCCAGGTCAGCGGGCAGGTGCGGACCTTGTTCGTGAGTCTGGGTAGCGAGGTCAAGGCCGGCGACCGCCTGGTCAGCCTCGACGCCGACCTGGCGTCCAGCGACGTTGTGCAGGGCGAGGCCGCACTGGCCCAGCAGGAAGCAGCTCTCAAAGTGAGGCAGCTCGACAGTGACCGGGCCCTGCTCAGCGACATGACGGTCGCCGTGCAGATCGAAACCGGCGCGGCCAAGAATGCCGCAGCCGTCCCGATGCGCGCGCTGGGCATGCGCTCCACCTATGGCACCTACGGCGTCGAGGTGCTGCTGGCCGACGGCTCCGTGGAGACACGTCAGGTTCGTGTCGGCCTGAACGATGGCAGCAAGGCACAGATCGTCGAGGGCGTGACGGTCGGCGAGCGTGTGGTGGTCGGAGTGGGTGCGGCCACGGCCGAGAAACCGGATCTGGCCAGACCCCGGAAGATCTGATGCCGCGCTTGATCGAGTTGCATGGCGCAGGGCGCTCGTATGCGCAGGGCGATGCCAGCGTGCATGCGCTGCACGGCGTCAACCTCAGCATCGATAGCGGCGAGTTCGTCGCCATCGTCGGCAAGTCGGGTTCCGGCAAGAGCACGCTGCTGAACATCCTCGGCTGCCTGGATCAGCTCACCCAGGGCCGACTATCCACTGCCATTGGCCTGATCTCAGGCACGGTCCCGGCTCGGCGGGCGGCGCAGATGAGCCCGCTGGTCGCGCTGGCGCGGGACTGAGCTCCAGGCAGCGCGGCCCCGTCCCTTTTGAACGTCAGTCGCCTGGATCCAGCCGTCGCGCCCGCGCCAGCCGCCAGGCGTCGGCCGGGTCGGTGAAGACGGCCTCGGCCGTCGTGCCCGTCTCGCGGCCGGCGGCGTCGATGGCGATGCGCTTGTCGAAGACGTAGCACTCGCCCTGCCAGTCCCGTGCGGCGTCCTCGGGGAAGGCCTCGAGGTAGTTCAGGATGCCGCCGTCGAGCTGGGCGACCTTCAGCCCCAAGGCCTGCATCCAGGCCGCCGTCTTCTCGCAGCGGATGCCGCCGGTGCAGTACATGGCGACGGTCTTGCCCTGCCATTCGTCGCGGTGCGCCTCGACATAGGCCGGGAAATCGCGGAAATGGGCCACGCCGGGGTCGACGGCGCCGCGGAACCGGCCCAGCTTGAACTCGAACGTGTTGCGGTTGTCGAGTACGACCGTGTCGGGATCGGCCAGCAGCTCGCGCCAACGTTGCGGGTTGACATGGGTGTCCGTCGCATCGCGGCCGCTGACGCCCGGGACGCCGAAGGCGACGATCTCGCGCTTGACCGATACCTTGAGGCGGCTGAAGGGCGGCCGCTCGCAGGCGTTGTGCTTGACGTGCAGTCCGGCAAAGCCGGGCTGGCGCTGCAGCGCGGCCTCGAAGCCGGCCAGTGTCTGGGCCGGCCCGGCCACGGCGGCGCTGAGGCCTTCCCCGGCGACGATGACCACGCCGCCCAGCCCGGCGGCGGCCTCACGCAGCCAGCCGGCGAGGGCGTCGGGATCCGCCACGGGCGTGAAGCGGTAGAAGGAGCTGTGAACCAGGGACATCACCCGCCATTGTCCGCGCTGACCCTAGTCCTTGGGCGGCAGGCGCGCTCCTAGAATCCGCGACCCTCCACGGCCCCCATGCCATGTCCGACCGTCTCAAAGTCCTGCCGCAGTACCTGATGCCCAAGATGGCCATGACGCGCCTGGCCGGGCACTACGCGTCCCAACCGCTGGGCGGCATCACGACGGCCACCATACGTCGCTTCGTCGCGCGCTATGGCGTCAACATGGCGGAGGCGGCGGAGCCGGACATCGCCGCCTACAAGACCTTCAACGACTTCTTCACTCGCGCCCTCAAGCCCGGCGCGCGGCCCATGGCCGACGCACCGCTGGTCTGCCCGGTGGACGGCGCCATCAGCCAGGTGGGCCGCGTCCAGGGCGACCAGGTCTACCAGGCCAAGGGCCAGGCCTTCTCGACGACGGCCCTGGTCGGCGGTGACGCGCAGCTGGCAGCACGCTTCCAGGACGGCCTGTTCGCCAACCTCTACCTCAGCCCCAAGGACTACCACCGCATCCACATGCCGGCCGCGGGCCGGCTGGTGCGCATGGTGCATGTGCCGGGCGCGCTGTTCTCGGTGAACCCGACGACGGCGCGCGGCGTGCCGGGCCTGTTCGCGCGCAACGAGCGCGTCGTCTGCGTGTTCGACGACGACGCGCTGGGCCGCTGGGTGCTGGTGCTGGTCGGCGCCACCATCGTCGGCAGCATGGCGACGGTCTGGCATGGCCGGATCAAGCGTGGCGGCCCTGTGCGCGAATGGGACTACGCGCCTGGCGAGGTCACGCTGGCCCAGGGCGACGAGATGGGCCGCTTTCTGCTCGGCTCCACCGTCGTCATGCTGTTCGAGAACAGCGGCCTGCAGTTCAACCCGGCGTGGCGGCCTGGAGGCTCGATCCGGATGGGCGAGTCGATGGCGCGCTGAGCAGCGCGCCGGCCGCCTCGGCCGGCAGGGGCTTGGACAGCAGCCAGCCCTGCAGATGCGTGCAGCCCAGGCGCTCGACTTCGGCGGCATGGGCCTCGGTCTCCACCCCTTCCGCGACGGTGGCCAGGCCCAGGGCCTGAGCCAGCACGCAGGCCGCGCGCACGACGGCGCCGGCCGAGGGTTCGGGCAGCGGGTCGACCATGCTGCGGTCCAGCTTGAGCGTCGTGATGGGCAGGCGGCGCAGCAGCGTCAGAGAGCTCTGGCCGGTGCCGAAGTCGTCGAAGGCCACGCCGACGCCGGCCTCGCGCAGGCGCGCCAGCTGCGGCAGCACGCGGTCCATGTGCGTCATCGCGGCGGTCTCGGTGATCTCGATCTCGATCAGCACCGGATCGACGCCATGGGCCTGCACCAGGGCCAGCAGCCAGTCGGCGAAGCCGCTGTCCTCGAACTGAAGCGGCGACACGTTGACCGCCACCTGCAGCGGGGTCAGACCTTGCTGGGCCCAGGTGCGAAGCTGCCGGGCGGCCAGGCGCAGGATGAGGGCGCCCAGCGGCACGATCTGGCCGGTGCGTTCGGCGGCGGGGATGAAGTCGGCCGGGCTGACGCGCCCAAACCCCGGCCGCTGCCAGCGCACCAGGGCTTCGAAGCCCGCCAGCCGCCGCGTGCCGGCTTCGAACTTGGGCTGGTAGTCGAGCTGGAACTCCTCGTGCTCGATGGCGGCGGCCAGCGCCTGCTCGATCTCCAGCAGGCCGCCGGCGCCGGCCGCCATGCCGGGCTGGAAGGTAACGACGGCCGCGCCGGCCTGCTGCTTGGCCCGGTGCATGGCCACGTCGGCCGCGCGCAGCAGAGCCGCGCCGTCCTGGCCGTGGGCCGGGAAGCGCGCGATGCCGACCGACAGGTGTACGTAGAGTGCGCGGTGGCCGACGAAGAAGGGCGCGTTCATCAGTGCGAGCAGGCGCTGGCCGGCCAGCATCGCGGCCGCGTCATCGGCCACGCCGGGCTGCAGCAGCAGGAACTGGTCCTCGCCAAGGCGCGCGACCATGGCCTCGGGCGGCAGCGCATCGCGCAGTCGCACCGCGATGGCCTGCAGCAGCGCGTCGCCGGTTTCATGGCCCAGGCTTTCGTTGACGAGCTGGAAGCGATCCAGGTCGGCAGATAGCAGCGCGAAGCCGGGGCTGCCGGGCGCCGTCTGCTCGGCCAGGCGGGCCAGCACCGCGTGGCGGTTGGGCAGGTCGGTCAGGTCGTCGTGCAGGGCCTGCCGGCGCAGGGCCTCGGTGGCGCGCTGTCGCTCGGTGTCGTCCAGCATCAGCACCAGCAGGGCCGGGCCGCCGTCCCATTCGAGGTAGCTGGAGACGCCGCGCACGTAGATGGCGCTGCCGTCGCTGCGGCGGCGCTCGCCCTCCCAGGCGATCTGGCCGCCGCGCTGGCGGATCAGTTGGGCCTCGCGCGCCCTGGCGCCTTCGGCGTCTGCCGGCGCGATGACCTCGTCGATGGAGCGCGAGCCCGCGCGCTCCAGGCCGAACATCGCCAGAGCCGCCGGGTTGGCGTAGACGGCGCGCCCCTCGCGCACGACGACCAGCCCCTGCATGGACTGCTCGTAGAGATGGCGCAGCCGCGCGTTGACGCGCGCGGTCTCGTGGTGGGCACGCCGCACCGACAGCAGGATGAGGGCCATGGCCAGCGTCATCTGCACATAGGTGCCGAGGATGTGGGTGAGCGTGGAGCGGGCCAGCGGGTCCAGCAGCGGGCCGCTGAGGTGCACGCCGCCCGAGGCGAAGAAGCAGGCGGCGACGAAGCGCTCGCTGGCCCCGCCACCGCGCCACAGCCAGGCCGCCGCCAGCCAGGCGCCGCCAGCCAGCACGACGGCCGCGACGACGACGGCCCAGTGCCGGTTTACCAGGGCCAGCACCAGGATCAGGCCCAGCAGCGCGGCGAACAGCGGCGCGTTGCGCTTCCAGTGCCAGGCCCGGCCGCGGTAGCGCGCGGCGCCGGCGAGCTGCAAGGCCAGCGACGCGATGATGCAGCCCGTCGCCCAGGCGGCCTGCACCTCGTAGTGCAGCGAGTGCGGGTCGGGCGGCACCAGGGCCACGCCCAGCGTCAGGCCCAGGGCCAGCAGCACATGGCTCCAGCCCCAGTCGCTGATGTGGGGATGGCCGGGCTCCAGCCGGGCCAGCGCGAGCAGCGTCAAGCCGAGCATGGTGATCAAGCTGGTGCTGATCAGGAGCAGGCCGGTCATTCGGCCATCCTAGCGACGGCATCCCGAACCGCGCCATGGGGTGAAAGTTCCCCGTCAGAACTCCGGCCGGATGTCACGAGTGGACAGCGGCCACCGGTCGCTGCGCCAGGGCGAGGCCGGCAGGCCGTCGCCGTCGACGAGGTTGGCCTCCAGCGGCGTGTCGGCCCAGGCGTAGCGCAGGGCGGCGGGCCGCGGCACGGCGTCGCTCCACACGCGCAGGCGGTCCTTGCCGACGATCACGGCCTGGGCCGGGACGAAGCGCCGGTCGGCGCCCGCGACGGCGAAACCCCGCAGCGGCTCGCCGCCGCGCGTGGACAGGCCGCCGGCCACGTCGCCGAAGCTCAGCTCGAAACTGCCGTCAGGCAGCTGGTGGCTGGCACGCAGCGTCGGGCCCTTGAAGGGCATGGGCTTGCCATAGGACCGTGCCAGCGCGATGCGGGCCAGTCGCTCGCCCACCGTACGCTTGTCGCGCGGGTGGATGTCGTTGGCGTCGCCCACGTCGATGCTGACCGCCATGCCGGTGGCGGGCAGCGCGAGCGCCTGGCGCTGCGCGTCGCGCAGCTCGGCGAAGGCGCTGCCATCGGGCTGCGGCGGGCGCGGGCCGTAGGACGAGAGCTGTACGAAGTAGAACGGCAGCCGCGGCAGACGCCACTGCGCGCGCCAGTCCGTGATGAGGCGCGGGAAGGCCTGGGCATAGCGGGCCGCGCGCGGCGCGTTGGTCTCGCCCTGGTACCAGATCACGCCGCGCACGGCGAGCGGGGTGAAGGGGCTGACCATGCCGTTGAACAGCAGGCCGGGCAGGTCGTTGGGGCCGGGCTCCTGCACGGGCAGCAGCGACTCGACGCGCGCCAGCCAGCGGCCGGCCAGGGGCTTGGTGCCGGCGGCGGTGTCGAGGCGCAGATTGGCCGCCGGGCCGTGGATACCGCCATCGCCGCCGGTGTCGGTCACGCGCACGGAGACGAGGTTGTCGCCCTCGCGCAGCAGGCCGGCCGGTAGCGCGTAGGCGCGCGGCGTGTCCCAGCCGCAGGTCTGGCCGACGGGCTGCCCGTTGACGAAGCTCTCGTCACAGTCGTCGACGAGCCCCAGGTGCAGCGTCGCGCTGCCTGCGGCCTCGGCCGCCGTCAGCGTGACGTGGCGGCGCAGCCAGACCTTGCCGTCCAGGCCCGGCAGGCCTTGTGCTTCCCAGACCTGTGGCGCGTTCAGCGTGGGCCAGGCACGGTCGTCCAGCCGGGGGTCGGCGCCAGCCACGTCCGCGGGCTCGTCGCCCTGGAAGCGGCGCACGCGCTCCAGCAAGCGCTCGCGGCGGCGCTGCACGAAGGCGGCCGCGTCGGCGGGCATGGCACGCATCGTGTCGGCCAGATCCGGGTCCGTCGCCGCGGCGCGCGGACTGGTCCAGGTCTCGACATGGGTGCCGCCCCAGCTGAGGTTGAGGATGCCGATGGGTACGTTCAGGTCGGCCTGCACATGGCGCGCGAAATGCCAGGCCACGGCGCTGAAGTCGCCGGCCGTCGCCGGACCGCTGACATCCCAGCGCAGCGGCGGCGCGTCCGGCTGCGGCTGCAGGCTGACGCGGTGCGGCATCTTGGCGTGGCGGATCTGCGGGTGCGCGCCGGCGGCGGCGATGGCGACGGCGGCGTCGCTGGCATCGGCCAGCCGCCATTCCATGTTGGATTGGCCGGCGGCGACCCAGACGTCCCCGATCAGCACGTCGTCAAGGCGGCGCTGTTCGGACCCGGCGCTGACCTGGAGCCGGTGCGGCCCGCCCGCCTTCAGCGGCGCGAGACTTGCACGCCAGCGGCCGTCGCTGCCTGCCATCGCCTCCGCGCTGCGGCCGGCCAGCTGCACCTGCACCTTCTGGCCAGGCTCGGCCCGGCCCCAGATGCGCAGCGGCACATCGCGCTGCAGCACCATGTGGTCGGCGAACACGCCGGCCAGATCCAGCGCCTGGGCGGCGCCGCTGACGGCGATCAACGCGGCAACGAGCGGTGTGCGCATCGCGATCACCAGGTGAAGGTCACGACGCCGCTGGCCGGCAGCTCGTAGCCGAAGCGCTGGCCCGGCGCCTGCACCGTGAAGCGGCGCGGCACGGCGGCGGAGTTGCTGACGATGAGGACGGTGCCGCCGTCGGGGTTGGTGAAGGCGACGTGATCCAGTCCGGTCTTCTTGTCCGCGCCGCCCTCGGATTCGATCCGTCGCGCGCCCTGGTGCACGAAGCGGCTGGCGTGGCCGAAGGCGTAGTACTCGATGTTGCGGGTGACCTTGCCGTCCTTGGGGTCGATGGTGACGACGCCGCGGCAGTCCGTGCAGCCGCCCAGGTGCGGGCCGTACTTCGGGTCCAGCGCCAGGTTCCACATCAGCACGCCGCGCGCCCCGTGACGGGTGCTGCCGATGATGAGGTTGCGCATCATCCACGGCAGCGTCTCGGCCCATTGCGGCTTCCACTCGCCGCCTGAGCATTCCGTGAACCAGACGTCCAGCTCGGGGAATTGCCGCGCCACCTGCGACTGCGCCGACACGTCGCCGGCGTAGCAGTGCCAGGCCACGCCGGACACATACTGCCGCGCCGTCTTGTCGGCGAGCATCGCCATCGGGCTCCAGGGCTCGTCCCAGTTATGGTCCCACTCCAGGATCTGCGTCTGCATGCCCCGGGCCTTCAGCAGCGGGCCGAGATGCTGGCCGACGACGGCGGCGCGCGTCGCGGGCGGCATGCGCATGCCGGGGTAGTCGCCGGGCTCGAAGTGGGGCTCGTTCTGCAGCGTCAGCGCGAAGATGGGCACGCCCTCGGCCTTCATCTCATCGACATAGCGCACCATGTAGCGGGCGAAGGCGCCGTAGAACTCGGGCCGGAGCTGGCCCTGCACCAGGCTGTCGGTCGTCTTCATCCAGCCCGGCGCGCTCCAGGGTGAGGCCATGACCTGCAGCCGCGGGTTCAGCGCCAGCGCCTGCCTGACAGCCGGGATCACGTCCTCGCGCTCGGGCGCCAGCGAGAAATGCTTCAGCTCCGGGTCGGTGCGGCCCGGCGGCATGTCGTCCAGGCTGTAGTGGCGGCGCGAGAAGTCCGACGCGCCGATGGTCAGTCGCGTCAGTTCGAAGCCCAGGCCCGTGCCGTCGCGCGTGAACAGCTCGCGCATCAGCGCGTCGCGCTGGGCCTCGCTCATGCCGTGGCGCATCAGCCAGGCCGAGCCCTCGGTGATGGCCGCGCCGAAGCCGGCCATGCGCTGGTGCTGGCGGCCGGGGTCGATGCGGATGACGGCATCGGCCCCGGCCGCGGGCCGGGCGACGTTGCCGGGCGCCAGCAGCCGCTGCTGGTCGGCCGTGGTCAGGAAGGCCTGCACGGGTGCCGCGTTGGCGAGGCCGGCGAGCACGGCGGTCAGGGTCAGGAGCAAGGTCTTCATGGCGTCGTCGAAGGGGCCGCGCAGTGGGCGGCGATGAAGTCGGCATGGGCCGGGATGACGGCGACGCAGCGGCGCACGACGTCGCGGGTGTTGGCGACAAAGGCCTGCACGCGGTCGCGCGCGCTCAGCTCGGCCAGCGGATGGAGGTGGCGTGGACGCAGGCCCTGGCCGACCAGCACCTGCAGCCAGCTTGGCTCCGAGAACAGCTCCTGGTCCCGGCGGTGGATGCGGCCGCTGGCGGCGAACAGGTCCAGCCGTGCCTGCAGTGCTTCGGGCACGGCCATGTCGCGGCAATGGCGCCAGAAGGGCGAGTCGTCGCGGCGCGTCAGCTTGTAGTGCAGGATGACGAAGTCGCGCACCGCGTCCATCTCGGCGGCGGTCTGGCGGTTGTATTCGGCGACATCGGCCGGGTCGGGCACCGCGCCGGGGAAGCAGTCGATCAGCCGCAGCACGGCGCTCTGGATCAGGTGGATGCTGGTGGACTCCAGCGGCTCCAGGAAGCCGCAGGCCAGGCCGATGGCGACGCAGTTGCCGACCCAGGCCTCGCGGCGGCGGCCGGTGCGGAAGCGGATCAGCCGCGGCTCGGCCAGCGGCGTCGCGTCGAGGTGGCGCAGCAGCGTGTCGCGCGCCGCGGTCTCGTCGACGAAGGCGCTGGCGAAGACATGGCCGTTGCCCACGCGATGCTGCAGCGGGATGCGCCACTGCCAGCCGGCGTCATGGGCCGTCGCCCGCGTGCAGGGCAGCAGCGGGCCGTGGGAGGCGGTGGGTACGGCCCAGGCGCGATCGCAGGGCAGCCAGCGGGACCAGTCCTCGAAGGCCACGCCCAGCGTCTTGTCGATCAGCAGGCCGTGCAGGCCGGAGCAGTCGATGAAGAAGTCGCCCTCGACCGTCGCGCCGCCCTGCAGATGCAGGCGGCGTATGCCCGCGTCGTCGCGCTCGACGCGGGCGATGCGGCCTTCGATGCGCTGCACGCCTTGTGCCTGCGAGTGCCGGCGCAGCAGGGCCGCGTAGCGCGCGGCATCGAAGTGGAAGGCGTAGGTGATCTCGGCCAGCGGCGAGCCGGCCATGTCGGGCCGCGGGCGCATGAAGCGGCCGGCGAGCGCGGCCTGGTTGCCGATGGAGTACTCGGCGAGCGGCAGCCCGGCCCCCGCGCGCAGCCAATGCTGGTGGAAGGGCAGCCCGTCCAGCGGCCGCCCCACGTCGCCGAAGGCATGCATGTAGCGCTCGCCGATGGCGCCCCAGTTCAGGAACTCTATGCCCAGCTTGAACGTGCCGCCGGTCTCGCGCAGGAACTCGTCCTCGTCCAGCCCGATCAGCGCGTTGAAGCCGCGGATCGGCGGGATGGTGGCCTCACCGACGCCGACGATGCCGATCTCGTCGGACTCGACGAGCTGCAACTGCCAACGGCCCTCGCCGTCCTTGCCGAGCAGCCGCGCCGCCAGGGCCGCCGCCGCCATCCAGCCGGCGGTGCCGCCGCCCACGATGACGATGCGGCGCGCGACGTCCATCAGCCCAGGCGCCGCTCGGTGCCCGCGTCGAAGATGCTGAGCATGGACTCGTCGATGTCGAAGGCCAGCGTGTCGCCGGCCGTCACGCGGCGGCCGTCGTGCACCAGCGCCGACAGGGCCTGCGCGCCCAGCTGCATCCAGACGACCTGGTGGTTGCCCATGGGCTCCACGAGCTGCACGCGGGCGCGCCAGCGGCCGTCGGCCTGCAGGCGCAGATGCTCGGGCCGGATGCCCAGCACGACGCCCTGGCCGGCGCTCGCGCGGCCCGGCGCGAGGGTCAGCGGCAGAGCGCCTTCCAGCGTGCGGCCGTCTGTGCCCACGCGGGCCGGCACGAGATTGATGGCCGGCGCGCCAAGGAAGCCGGCGACGAAGAGGTTTGCAGGCTGCTCGTAGACCTCGGCCGGCGTGCCGATCTGCTGGATGACGCCGCTCTTCATGACGACGATGCGCGAGGCCAGCGTCATCGCCTCGACCTGGTCGTGGGTCACGTAGACCATGGTGCTGCCCAGCGTCTGGTGCAGCAGCTTGAGCTCGCGGCGCAGTTCGGCGCGCAGCTTGGCGTCGAGGTTGGACAGCGGCTCGTCGAACAGGAACACGCCGGCCTCGCGCACCAGCGCCCGGCCTATGGCGACGCGCTGGCGCTGGCCGCCGGACAGCTGGGCCGGCTTGCGGTCCAGCAGCGCGGTCAGCTGCAGCATCTGCGCGGCCTTGTCGACGCGGCGCGCGATCTCGGCCTTGGGCGTGCCGGCCACGCGCAGGCCGAAGCTCATGTTCTTCTCGACGGTCATCGTCGGGTAGAGGGCGTAGCTCTGGAACACCATGCCGATGCCGCGCTCGGAGGGCTCCGCGTCGGTCATGTCCTGGCCGCCGATGTGGATGTGGCCGCCGCTGACGTCTATGAGCCCGGCGATGCTGTGCAGCAGCGTGGACTTGCCGCAGCCCGAGGGGCCCAGCAGCACGAGGAACTCGCCCTCGTGGACCTGCAGGTCCAGGCCCTTGATGACCTCGTTGTGGCCGAAGCGGATGCTCAGGCCCTGGATGTTCACGCCACTCACTTGACGGCTCCCGCTGCGATGCCGCGGACGAACCAGCGGCCGGAAATCAGATAGACCAACAGGGGCACGGCCGACGTCAGTATGGTGGCCGCCATGTTGAGGTTGTAGAGGCGCTCGCCCGTCGTCGTGTTGATGACGTTGTTGAGCTGCACCGTCATCGGCAGGTGGTCGCGGCCGGCAAAGGTCAGGCCCAGGATGTAGTCGTTCCACACCCCGGTGATCTGCATGATGGCCGCGACGATGAGCATGGGCGTGGACATGGGCAGCACCAGCTGCACGAAGATGCGCCAGAAGCCGCCGCCGTCCACGCGCGCCGCCTTGAACAGCTCGGCCGGCAGGCCCGCGTAGTAGTTGCGGAACAGCAGCGTCATGATGGGCATGGCGAACACCAGGTGCACGGCGACGATGCCGGGCAGGCTGCTGTAGATGCCGATGGCTGCCTCCAGCTTGACGAGCGGGTAGATCATCACCTGGATGGGGATGAAGGCGCCCAGCATCAGCACGCCGAACAGCCACTGGCTGCCCTTGGGCTTCCACCAGGACAGCGCATAGCCGTTGAGGGCGCCCAGAAGGATGGGCAGGATGACGGAGGGCACGGCGATGGCCACCGAGTTCCAGAAGCCGCCGCGCACACCCTCGCAGCTGACGCCCGTGCAGGCCTCGCTCCAGGCGGCGCGCCAGGCCTCGAACGTGGGCGCCGTGGGCAGCGCGAACAGCTGGCCCAGGCGGATCTCGTCCATGCTCTTGAACGAGGTCGTCAGCATCACGTACAGCGGCAGCAGGAAGAAGGCCGCGGCGAACCCCAGGAAGGCGTAGACGCCCGCCCTGGCCCAGAGCGCCGTTGACTTGCGCTTGCCCATCAATGGCCTCCCTTCGCCTTTTGCCGGCTGCGCACGTAGGCCAGCGGTGCGACGAGGGCCAGCACCGTGATCAGCAGCATCACCGCGCCTGCCGAGGCCAGCGCCAGGTTGGCGCGGCCGAACAGGTGGTCCATGATGAACTTGGCCGGCACGTCGCTGGCCGTGCCGGGGCCGCCCTGGGTCATGGCGACGACGGTGTCGAAGACTTTGACGACGCCGGTGGCCAGCAGCGTGAAGACGGTGGCCAGCGTCGGCCCCATCATGGGCAGCACGACGGACAGGTAGACGCGCCAGGCCGGGATGCCGTCCAGCCGCGCGGCCTTCCAGATCTCCTCGTCGATGCCGCGCAGGCCGGCCAGCATCAGCGCCATGACGAGCCCCGCCCCTTGCCATGTCCCGGCGATGACGACGGTGTAGATGACCATGTCCTGGTCGACGATCCAGTCGAAGGTGAAGTCCTGCCAGCCCAGCTGCTGCATCGTGTTCTGCAGGCCGCTGTCGGGGTTGAGCACCCATTGCCAGACCAGGCCCGTCGCGACGAAGGACATCGCGTAGGGGTAGAGGAAGGCCGTGCGCAGCACGCCCTCGCCGCGCACCTTCTGGTCGATGAAGACGGCCAGCAGGAAGCCGACGACCATGGCCGCCGCGATGTACAGCACGCCATAGACCGCGAGGTTGTGGATGGCATGCAGCCAGCGCTCGTTGTCCAGCAGGCGCTCGAACTGCTGCAGGCCGACGAAGTCGTCCTTGGGGAAGGTGCGCGACGTTGACATGGACGTTCTTGCAGTCCACAGCACCGTGCCGACATAGCCGACGCAGACGATGAGGGCCAGGGGCAGCAGCGCTCCCCAGGCCGCGAGGGACCGACGCTTCATGTCAGTTCCTGAGTGCGGAGACGATGTCCTTCTGGACCTTCTCGACCGGGATGTTGCGGTTCCAGTAGGCCGTCAGCACGTCCTGCAGGGCGCCGTTCTGGTCGGGCGTGATGTAGATCTCGCCGTTGGCCAGGTGGCGCGACTTGTCCTTCATCGCCGCCACGCCCATCTGCGCGCACAGGTCCATCTTGCCGACGTCCACGTCGGTGCGGATGGGGATGCTGCCCTTCTTCATGCTGAAGGCGACCTGCGTGGCCGGCTGCGTGATGACGCTGGCCAGCAGCTGCTGGGCCTTGACCTGGTCGGGTTTGCTGGTCTTGGGGAAGACCATCACGTCGCCCTGGATGATGTAGGGCGCGTGCGGGCCGAAGCCGGGCGCACAGCCGTAGTCCTTGCCGGCCTCCTGCCGGGCCTGGGCGAACTCGCCCTTGGCCCAGTCGCCCATGATCTGCACCCCGGCGCGGCCGCTGATCAGCATGGCGGTGGCGTCGTTCCAGTTGCGGCCCGGCGAGCCCTTGTCGGTGTAGCTCTGCAGCTTCTTGAAGGCCAGCAGCACCTTCCTGAACTCCTCGCCCTGGATGGCCCTGGGGTCGCGGTCGCGGAAGATCTTCAGGTACAGGTCGCGGCCGCCGTAATGGGCCAGCGTGGCGGTGAAGACGATGCCGTCCTGCCAGGGTTGGCCGCCATGGGCCAGCGGCACGAGGCCGGCGGCCTTGAGCTTGTCCAGCGCGGCGAACAGTTCGTCGAAGCTCCGGGGCTCCTCCGCGATGCCGGCTTTCTTGAAGGCGGCCTTGGAGAACCAGAACCACGTCATGTTGTGGATGTTGACCGGCGCCGCGTAGTAGTGGCCGTTGACGCGTATGGCCTGCAGCACGGTGTCGGGCAGGAACTTGTCCCAGCCGTCGCGCCTGGCGACCTCGTCGACGTTGTTCAGCAGCCCCTGGTCGACGATGTCGCGGAACTGCTGCGTGGTGTTGAACTGCGCGGCCGTCGGCGGGTTGCCGCCGGCGATGCGGTTGATGGCCACCGAGCGCGCCTGCTCGCCGAGCGCCACCGCGGTGTCGACCCAGACGCCGCCCTGGGCGCGGTAGGCATCGGCCAGCGTCTTGGCGGCAGCGGATTCGCCACCCGAGGTCCACCAGTGGATGACTTCGGCCTTCAGCTGCGCCGAGGCGGTGGACGGGACGCAAGCCGCGGCGGCGAGCGCGATGGCGGCCAGGGCGTGGCGGGGGAACTTCATCTTGTCTCCGGTTCTCGTGGGGTGGCGGGCGCAGTGTCACCCGGCAGGGCGTGGTGCGCCTGAGGGACGACTCTGTAATATTTCATTTAGAAACTGGCCGTTCCCCATCAAAAAATCAACCCATCGCGTTAATCATTCGTTCAGGAATCGGCCATACCAGAGGCCGCTGTCCTTGAGCGTGCGCTGCTGGGTGGCGTAGTCCACATAGGCCAGGCCGAAGCGGCGCATATAGCCCTCGGCCCATTCGAAGTTGTCCAGCAGGCTCCAGGCGAAGTAGCCCTTGACGGGCACGCCGGCATCCATCGCCTGCTTCAGCGCGGCGAGGTGGCGCTGCAGATAGGACAGGCGCTGGGCATCGTGCACGCGGCCGTCGGGTGTCAGCCGGTCCTCGAAGGTGGAGCCGTTCTCGGTCAGCTGGATGGCGGGCGGGTTGTAGTCGCGCTGGATGCGGGTCAGCAGGTCCACGAGGCCTTGCGGCGACACCTCCCAGCCGAAGCCGGTGCGCTCCACGCCCTCGCGCTCGACGAGCCGGGTGCGCATCGGGCCGTCATGGCCGGCATCGGGAGCGTCGGCCACCATCTCGGGGAAGTAGTAGTTCACGCCGAGGAAGTCGGTCGGCGCGGCAATGGCCTCCAGGTCGCCGGGCAGCACGTGGGGCGCGGCGTCGCCCAGCAGCGCCAGCGTGTCCTCGGGGTAGCCGCGGCCGAACAGCGGGTCCAGGAACCAGCGGTTGCGCAGGCCATCGTGGCGCTGCAGCGCGGCGCGGTCCTCGGCGCTGCCGGACGCCGCGCTGACGGGGTGCAGGCTCAGCGTGATGCCGACCCGGGCCTCGGCCACGTTACGGCGTATCAGCGCCACGGCCTGGCCGTGGGACAGGAGCACATGGTGGCTGGCCTGCATCGCATCGGCCAGGCGAGTGCCGCCGGGGGCGTGCACGCCCTCCCAGTAACCCATGATGCAGGAGCACCAGGGCTCGTTGTGCGTGATCCAGTGCTTCACGCGGTCGCCCAGGCGACGGGTCACGAGGTCGGTGTACTCGAGGAAGGCCGCGACCGTGTCGCGCGTGGTCCAGCCACCCTGCTCCTGCAGCGTCTGCGGCAGGTCCCAGTGATAGAGCGTGGCCCAGGGGTCCAGGCCGCGCTCCAGCATGCCGTCCACCAGCCGGTCGTAGAAGGCAAGGCCGGCCTCGTTGGGGGCACCGCGGCCTTGCGGCAGGATGCGCGGCCAGGCGATGGAGAAGCGATAGGCGTTGACGCCCAGCGACTTGGCCAGGTCGAGATCCTCCGGCCAGCGGTGGTAGTGGTCGCAGGCGACCAGGCCGTTGGAGCCGTCGCGGATGCGGCCGGGCTCGCTGCAGAAGCGATCCCAGATGGACTCGCCCTTGCCGTCCTCCTGGCCGGCGCCTTCGATCTGGAAGGAGGAGGTGGACACGCCCCATCGGAAGTCGGCGGGGAACTGCTTGCGGGTCGGGGCGGGGGTAGCGCTCATGCTTGGGGTGCGGGGCGCCGGCCGGGACGCATCCAGGCCGGTGCAGGTTCAGGAACGGTGCTCATGCCTGCCGGCTTGCAGGCTGGCAGTCCTGCGACGGGCGTCGAACAAGCCGCGAGACTTGTCCGCGGTCCCATCTCAGAACTTGTAGCTGCCGCCCAGCAGGAACTGGCGGCCATAGGTGGTGTAGCGCTCGGGCAGCGTCGCGTTCGGGTCCTTGGAGCCGGTCGAGATGCCCACCCGTGTGCGGTAGGGACGGTCGCGCAGGTTGTTGACCTGCAGCGTCAGCGACAGGCCCTTGAGCGACCCGGTCTCGAAGGCATAGCCGACCTGCGCGTCGATGATGGTCTCGCTGGAGATCATGCTGGGCACGTTCTCGCCGAAGGTGCCGCGCACCATGGTCACGAAGGGCGAGCGGTGGCGGCTGCCGAGGCGGGCCGAGACGCCGTTGCGTTCGTAGTAGACGGTGAAGTTCGTCGCCTTGCCGGAGAGTCCGTCCAGCGGCTTGCTGACGTCGTTGTCCTCGTGCAGCGAGCTGCGCGTGTCGGAGTAGCTCAGCGTGACGCCGATGCCGTCCAGCGCCGGGCTGATCAGCGACCCGTCCAGCGAGCCGCTGAGCTCGGTGCCGGCGATCATGCCGCCCTTGCCATTGGCCTGGGTCGTCAGCGTGCCGATGTTGCTGATGGGCGTGTAGGCCGTCGGGTTGGGGAAGCCCGTGAAGTCGAAGTCGATGGACTGCGAGTAGACGAAGTTCTTGATCTTCTTGTAGAACGCCGCCGCCGCGACATAGCTGCGCTTGCTGAAGTAGTGCTCGACGGACAGGTCGGCCGCGTCGGCACGCCAGGGCTCCAGCTTGGGGTTGCCGCCGCTGGCCGACCACTTGCGGTCCATCTGGCCCACGCTGATGTCCCTGAAGCCGGCGCGCATGTCCTCCATGTTGGGCCGCGCCATCACCTTGGCCAGGCCGAAGCGCACGATGGTGTTGGCGGTGACGTCCGCCGCGAGGTTGAAGCTGGGCAGCGTGTCGGTGTAGCTGGTGCCGCCGTTCTCGGGCACGGTGCTGCTCGTCGCCGGGTTCCACAGCAGGCCGTTGCTCCACTGCTTGGCATGCACGACGCGCAGGCCCAGGTTGCCGTGTACCGGCACGCCCCAGTCGAACTCGAAGCCGAGCTTGGCATGCGCCGCCGTGACCTTCTCGTGCACGGACCAGATGCGGCCCGGCGCCTGGTCGAGGGCGGTGGGCGTCACGTCGTACAGGCTCAGCGCGCTGGGCAGATCGAAGTTGACCATGCGGATGTTGCTGCCGGCGAAGCTCAGGTCCGTCGGCCCGCGCAGCAGGTTGGACGGGATCAGCATGGGCGCGCGGCCGTTCTTGAGGTTGTAGTTCACCTCGGTGCGGTTCATGCTCTTGTCGCGCTCGGAGTAGTCCAGTCCGGCCTCGAAGCTGCTGAGCCAGCTCTCGAAGGAGCGAGCGGCCGTGAGCTTGAACGCCTTGATCTGGTCGCGCACCTTGGGGAACTGGCTGCGGCCGTCGCGGCCCCAGCCCGAGGGGTCGCTGAGGTAGACGTTCTTGGCGTCGCCGAAGTCGAAGCTGGGCGCGAAGGTGGAGAGGCCGTCGCCGGTGGCGATGGTGGTCTGGCCCAGGCTCACGCGGCCCAGCGAGCCGGCCTGCAGCTCGGCGTTCTGCTCGTCGCGCTTGGCCTTGGACCAGCTCAGGTCGCCCACCAGCTTCCAGTCGGCCAGCTTGAGCTCGTTGTTCCAGCCTATGGCGCGGATGTCGTCCCGGCGCTTGTTGAAGGTCGTCAGCGCCACGGGCGTCGTGTTGTTGACGATGCCGCTGGTGACGATCTTGTCGCCGTTGACCACCGTCGTCTGCGCGTTGCTCCAGCTCACGCCGGCCCAGGTGGACATGTCCGCCATCACGGTGCGGCGCGCCTCGGTCTGGTCGAACTTGGAGTAATAGAGGTCCAGCGTGCTGTGGAAGTCGGCGTTGGGTTTGTACTCCAGCACGCCCATCAGGCCGTCGCGCTTCTGGCGCGACGATGCCGCGCCCAGCTCGAAGCCCTGCAGCGCGACGGCATCCGTTGGCGCCCCGGGCAGCGGCGAGCCCCAGTCGTTGGTGTTGGCCCACCACCAGCTCTTGTAATGCTTCTCCTGGTTGGGCGAGTCCAGGTGGGCGAAGCCCACGGCCGCCCCCCAGGTGCGGTCGGCCGACTGCGTCACGTAGGAGGCGCTGAGGCGGTTGCCGGTGCCCGAGATCTCGGGGTTCAGCGAGCCGTTGGAATTGCGCTCCAGGCGTGCGCCGACGACGGCCTGGGTCTTGCTGAAGTCCAGCGGGCGCAGCGTCTTCATGTTGACCGTGCCCGACAGGCCCTGCGCCGACAGGCTGGCATCGGGCGTCTTGTAGACGGTGGCCGCGTTGATCAGCTCCGACGGGAACTGGTCGTACTCCACCGAGCGGTTGTCGCCCGTGGAGACGATCTCGCGGCCGTTCAGCAGCGTCACGCCGTAGCGCGGCGCCATGCCGCGGATGCTGATGACCGAAGAGCGGCCGGCGATGCGCTGGGTCGTCAGGCCCGGCAGGCGCGAGATGGCGTCGGCAATGGACACGTCGGGCAGCTTGCCGATGTCCTCGGCCGACACGGACTCGACGATGGCATCGGCGTTGCGCTTGGTGCTGATGGACGTCTCCAGGCTGGCGCGGAAGCCCGTGACCGTCACGGTGTCGAGTTTCTTCCCGGGCGCCGGCTCGGCCTGGGCCAGCGCCAGCAACGGCGCGCTCAGCAGGCCGACGCAGACGGCGGCGACGGGGGTGAGGCGGGGCCGGATGGAGAGGGGGGCGCGCCGTGGATGGGGCTGTCGAGCGCGCGACATGGGGCTGGGCATTTTCGTCTCCTGGTTCGATCTTGTTCGCTGCCTGGACAGGACCCGGGAATGCGCCCTCTTGCCAGGCAGGAGGATCGCGCTTCAAAATGGAACCGGTTCCAAACGCGGCGCAAATCTAAGGCGGCGAAGTCGACGCTGTCAATCTCGTCGGCCCGGGGGTTGACGTTTTTTCGCTTCACCCCCTACCGTCGCGCCCCAACCCCAAGACGACGATGACGCGCAAACCCTCACTCCTCCTGCTCGCCGGCGCGCTGCTGGCCACAGCCGCGGGCGCGGCCGACACCGATGCCGTCGTGCAGGCATGGCCGGCGCGCAGGCCGCTGCGCGATGCCGCGCTGGAGGCGCGCGTCGAGGCGGCGCTGAAGACGCTGTCGCTGCGCCAGAAGATAGGCCAGATGACCCAGCCCGAGATCGGCGCCATCACGCCGGACGAGGTGCGCGAGTACGCCATAGGCACGGTGCTGAACGGCGGCGGCGGCTGGCCGGGCCAGGACCGCGCGGCCACGCCGGCGCAGTGGCGCGCACTGTCCGAGCAGTTCCAGGCCGCGGCGCTGCAGGCCACGCCGGGCATCCCGCTGCTCTGGGGCACGGACGCCGTCCACGGCCACAACAACGTGCGCGGCGCCACGCTGTTCCCGCACAACATCGCGCTGGGCGCGACGCGCGACGCCGACCTCGTGCGCGACATCGGCCGCGCCACCGCCCGCGCCGTGCGCGCCTCGGGCCTGCACTGGGCCTTCGCGCCGACGCTGGCCGTCGTGCAGGACATCCGCTGGGGCCGCACCTACGAGAGCTTCGGCGCCGACCCGGCGCTGGTGAAGCGCCTGGGCCAGGCCTCGGTCGAGGGGCTGCAGGAGGGCATGAAGGACGGCCGCGGCGTCCTCGCGACGGCCAAGCACTACATCGCCGACGGCGGAACGCGCCGCGGCATCGACCAGGGCGTCAGCCCCGCCACGCCGGCCGAACTGGCACAGGTCCATGGCGCCGGCTATCTCGGCGCGCTTGATGCGGGCGTGCTGACCGTCATGGCCTCGTTCAGCAGCTGGACCGACAGCGCCGGCCATGTGGAGCACGGCAAGATGCATGGCAACCGGCTCCTGATGACCGGCGTGCTGAAAGACCGGCTGGCCTTCGACGGCCTCATCGTCAGCGACTGGGACGGCATAGGCCAGGTGCCGGGCTGCACGGTTGACGACTGTCCGGCCGCCATCAACGCCGGCATCGACGTCGTCATGGTGCCCCTGCACTGGAAGCCCTTCATCGCCAACACGGTGAAGGCCGTCGAGCAGGGGCGCATCCCCATCGCCCGCGTCGACGATGCGGTGCGCCGCATCCTGCGCGTGAAGCTCAGCCTCGCGGCGACCACGCCGGTGCCCGCCACCGTCGAGGCGCTGCAGGCGCCGGAGCTGGCCCGTCGCGCGGTGCGCGAGTCGCTGGTGCTGCTCAAGCACAGTCCCGGGCTGCTGCCGCTGAAGCCGACCGCGCGCGTGCTGGTCGTCGGCCCGGCGGCCGACAGCCTGGCCCACCAGAGCGGCGGCTGGAGCGTGACCTGGCAGGGCCGCGACACCAGCAACGTCGACTACCCGCAGGGCACGACGCTGCTGGCCGCGCTGCGCCAGCGCCTGGGCGCGACCCGGGTCAGCTACGACGCCGACGGCAGCCAGAGCGACCCGAAGGACTTCGATGCCGTCATCGCGGTGCTGGCTGAGACGCCCTATGCCGAGGGCGAGGGCGACGTGCGCATCACCGAGAACCTGCGCCACAGCCGCCGCCATCCGCAGGACGAGGCCGTGCTGCAGCGCGTGTCGGGCCGCGGCGCGCCGGTGGTCACGCTGCTGTACTCCGGCCGGCCGCTGTACGTGAACGATCTGGCCAACCGGAGCGACGCCTTCATCGCCGCCTGGCAGCCGGGCACCGAGGGCGCGGGCCTCGCGGACCTGTTGGTCGCGCCGGCCGATGGCAAGCCCTGGCCCGGCTTCACCGGCCGACTGTCCTTCCCCTGGCCCGCCGGCCCCTGCCAGTTCAGCGCCCGTGAGGCCAGGCCCTGGTGGCCGGTCGGCGGCGGCCTGAGCGGCAGGGAGACGCGGGCCGACGCCAGGCCCCTGCCCGAGCCGGCGGACCCCGCGCCGATCTGCCCGCTGTGATTCAATCCGCCCTGCTAACCTAGAGGGCGAATGGCAACGATCAAGGACGTGGCGCGGCTGGCCGGCGTGGGCGTGGGCACCGCCTCTCGCGTCATCAGTGGAAACGGTTCCGTGGCGCCCGCCACGGCCGAGCGGGTGCGCAAGGTCATCGCGCAGCTGAAGTTCCGGCCCTCGCACACGGCACGGGCGCTGGGCGCCGGCACGTCCAAGCTGATCGGTGTCTACATCCCCTTCCTGCGCGGCACCTACTACACGCCCATCCTGCGCGTCATAGACACGGTGCTGCGTACCCAGGGCCTGCACATGGTGGTGGCTTTCGGCGAGGGCATAGAGGACGAGCGCGTCGAGACCAACGACGGCATGCGCTTCCTGCTGGACCGCGACTGCGACGGCCTCATCGTGCTGTCCAACGCCATGCAGTACGAGGACCTCAAGGCCCTCGGGCCGGCGGCGCGCCAGGTGGTCGTGCTGAACCGCCACTTCGACCGCATCAAGGACCAGTGCTTCACTGCCGACCATGTGCAGGGCGGCGTGCAGGCCGCACGCGCGCTGCTGCAGCACAAGCACAAGGACATCGCCGTCGTCTCCGGTCCCACCACCTCGCCCGACAACGTCGCCCGCCTGGCAGGCTTCATGGGCGAGCTGGCGCTGCGCGGGCTGGACGTGTCCAAGATCCTGAACGTGCCCGGCGACTTCTCCAACCAGGCCGGCTGGGACGCAGCCGGCACGCTGCTCGCGCGCAAGCGCCTGCCCACCGCGGTGTTCTGCGCCAACGACGAGATGGCCATCGGCCTGCTGGCGCATTTCCAGGAGCGCGGCGTGTCGGTGCCGCACCAGGTGTCGGTGCTGGGCTATGACGACTCGCCCAGCGCCGAGTTCGCCGCGCCGCGACTGACCTCGGTGCGCATCCCCAGCCACGAGGTCACGCTGGCCGGCCTGCACTGGCTGCTGAACCGCTGCTACGGCCTGGCGCTGCCTGCCGCGCGACAGTTCGACATCTCCGTCACCTGGCGCGCCTCCGTGGCCGCACCTGCGGCGCGCAAACGGTGACAATCCGGGCCGAACTTGGCTTCGGCTTGAACATGTCTCATCGCGTCCTGACCGGCATCACCACCACCGGCACCCTGCACCTCGGCAACTACGTCGGCGCCATCCGCCCGGCCATTGCCGCCAGCCGCGCGCCCGGCGTGGAGAGCTTCTTCTTCATGGCCGACTTCCATGCGCTGATCAAGTGCGACGACCCCGATCGCCTGGCTCGTTCCAGCCGCGCCATCGCCGCCACCTGGCTCGCTGCCGGCCTGGACCCCGAGCGCGTCACCTTCTATCGCCAGAGCGACATCCCCGAGATCCCGGAGCTGACCTGGCTGCTGGACTGCGTCACCGCCAAGGGCCAGATGAACCGGGCCCATGCCTACAAGGCCGCGGTGGACGCCGCCGTCGCTGCCGGCGAGGAGCCGGACGCCAACGTTTCCATGGGCCTGTTCAGCTATCCGGTGCTGATGGCGGCCGACATCCTGATGTTCAACGCCCACCACGTGCCGGTCGGCAAGGACCAGATCCAGCACATCGAGATGGCGCGCGACGTCGGCCAGCGCTTCAACCACCTGTTCGGCCAGGGCCAGGCCCTGTTCACGCTGCCCGAAGCGCAGGTGGACGCCGAGATGGAGCTGCTGCCTGGCCTGGACGGCCGCAAGATGAGCAAGAGCTATGACAACGTCATTCCGCTCTTCGAGGGCGGCAGCGCGGCGCTGAGGGACGCGGTCGCGCGCATCGTCACCGACAGCAAGCTGCCCGGCGAGCCCAAGGATCCCGAAGGCCAGGCGCTGGTCGCCCTCTACGACGCCTTCTCGACGCCCGAGCAGCGCGCGGCCTTCCGCGCGGCGCTGCGCGGCGGCCTGGGCTGGGGCGAGGCCAAGCAGCAGCTGGTCGCGCAGATCGAGGCGCAGATCGGCCCCATGCGCGAGCGCTATGCCGAGCTGATGGCCAATCCCGAGCAGCTCGAGGCCACGCTGCAGGCCGGCGCGGCCAAGGCGCGCGCGATCGCCCGGCCATTCCTGAAGCAACTGCGCGCCGCTGTCGGCCTGCGCCCCTACACGGACACGGCGACGACCGCGGCTGCCAAGGCCGAGAAGTCCGCGCTGCCGGTTTTCAAGCAGTACCGCGAGGCGGACGGCAAGTTCTACTTCAAGCTGCTGTCCGCGGGCGGCGAGCTGCTGCTGCAGAGCAGTGGCTTCGAGCAGGGCCGCGAGGCCGGCCAGTGGGTGGCGCGACTGAAGCGCGAGGGCCTGACGGCCGACGCGCCCGTGCAGCGCGAGGCGCGCGACGCCGACATCGCGGCCGCGCTGGCGGCCTTCCAGGAGTCCTGAGGAGGCACCGGCGGCGCGGCGATGGCGCGCCGCCGCAAGGTGTTTTCCCGTAGCGGCGGGCCGTTTGCGCGCGGTTAACTTTGCGTCTCCGAAAAGAATCCCTAGGAGACGCGCCATGGCAACCATCGCCACCGATCAGCTCGCCCTGCAACGCCTCTATCACTGGGAGCGCGTGGCCGGCGCCAGCGTGACGCTGACGCAACCCATGGGCGCGGGCGAGCTCCGTGACTTCAGCTGGGCCCAGGTCGGCGACCAGGTGCGCCGCATGGCGGCCTTCCTCAAGGCCAGGGGCCAGGCCGAGGGCTGGCCGGCCGATGCCAAGGTGGCCATCCTGTCCAAGAACTGCGCCTGGTGGCTGATGAGCGACCTCGCCATCTGGATGGCCGGCTATGTCAGCGTGCCGCTGTACCCGACGCTGGCGGCCGAGACCATCGCGCAGATCCTCACCCACAGCGAGGCGCGTTTCATCTTCGTCGGCAAGCTCGACGGCTGGGAGGGCATGAAGCCCGGCGTGCCGGCCGGCCTGGCCGGCGCCAGCTACACGCTGTCGCCCGACGACGCCCGGCAGGCCTGGGAGGACTGGGACGCCATCTGCGCCCGCACCGAGCCGCTGCAGGGCGAGCCCACGCGCGGCGCCGACGAGCTCTGCACGCTGATCTACACCTCGGGCACGACCGGCCTGCCCAAAGGCGTCATGCACAGCTTCGGCGCCTTCGCCTGGGCGGTGGGCGCCGGCCTCCAGCGCATCCCGCTGACGGGCCGCGACCGCATGCTGTCCTATCTGCCGCTGGCCCATGTGGTGGAGCGCACGCTGGTCGAGCATGGCTGGCTGGCCACCGGCATGCGGGTCTACTTCGCCGAGTCGCTGGACACCTTCGCTGCCGACCTGCAGCGCGCGCTGCCGACGGTGTTCTTCAGCGTGCCGCGGCTGTGGGTCAAGTTCCAGCAGGGCGTGCAGGCCAAGATGCCGCAGCAGAAGCTGGACAGGCTGCTGCGCCTGCCCCTCATCGGCGGCCTGGTGCGCAAGAAAGTGCTCAAGGCCCTGGGCCTGAACCATTGCCAGTTCGCGGCCGGCGGCGCCGCACCCATGCCGGTGGCCCTGCTGGAGTGGTATGCGGGGCTGGGCCTGCACATCAACGAGGGCTATGGCATGACCGAGAACCTGGCCCTGTCCCACCTGACCGTGCCGGGCAGGAACCAGCGCGGCACGGTGGGGCCGGCCTATGACGGCGTGGAGGTGCGCATCGACGCCGTCAGCGGCGAGCTGCAGATGCGCAGCCCGGCCGTGATGCTGGGCTATTACAAGGCGCCCGAGCTGACGCGCGACACCTTCACCGCCGACGGCTGGCTGCGCACCGGCGACAAGGCCAGCCAGGACCCCGACGGCTGCGTGCGCATCACCGGCCGCGTGAAGGATCTGTTCAAGACCAGCAAGGGCAAGTACGTGGCCCCCGCGCCCATCGAGGACCGGCTGGGCATGAACCCCAACGTGGAGGCCTGCTGCGTGGCCGGCGCCAACATGGGGCAGCCGCTGGGCATCGCGATGCTGTCGCCGCAGGGCCTGCAGCGCGCCGCCAGCGATGCGGCAGGTTTGCAGGTCGAGCTGGCCAGGCACCTGGACGACGTCAACGCGCGCCTGGACCCGCATGAGCAGCTGGACGCGCTGGTGCTGATCAAGACGCCCTGGACCGTGGACAACGGTTTCATCACGCCCACCTTCAAGGTCAAGCGCAACCGCATCGAGGAGGCCTACGCGGGCCGGTTCGACGCGTGGGCCGGCGCGCGCGCCAAGGTGGTCTTTGGCGACTGACGTCAGCCGCGCCAGTAGTCGGCGCGCCCGTAGTGCGCGCGCAGGTGCTCGACCCACAGCCGCGTGCGCAGCGGCAGGTGGCGGGCCTGCGGAAAGACCGCGTAGATGCCGTTGGGCGGCGCGGCGAACTCGTCCAGCAAGCTGACCAGGCGGCCCGCCGCCAGGTCGGCCTCGACCTCCCAGGTGCTGCGCCAGGCGATGCCCAGTCCCGCCACGCACCAGTCGTGCAGCACCTGGCCGTCGCTGCAGTCCAGCCGCCCGACGGGCCGCAGGTGCTGGACGGCGTCGTCCATGCGGAAGGCCCAGCCGCGCGTCTGGCTGGCCTCGGAGCTGAGCGTCAGGCAGGCATGCCGCGCGAGTTCGTCGGGATGCTTGGGCGTGCCGGCTCGCTTCAGATAGCTGGGCGCCGCCACGCACAGCCGCCGGTTGTCGGCCAGCCGCGTGCTGACGAGGCTGGAGTCCGGCAGGTCGCCCACGCGCACCGCGCAGTCGAAGCCCTCGTGGACGATGTCGACGACGCGGTCGCTGAGGTTGAGGGACAGGTTGAGGTCGGCATGCTCGGCCAGGAAGCCCGGCACCAGTGGCGCGACGTGGCGGCGGCCGAAGCCGGCCGGCGCGGTGACGCGCAGATGGCCGCTGGCCTTGAGCCCGCCGGCGCTGACGGCGGCCTCGGCGTCGGCCAGCGCCGCGACGAGGCGCTGGCAGTCCTCCAGGAAGGCCTGGCCCTCGGGCGTCAGCGTCAGCCGCCGCGTCGTGCGCAGCATCAGCTTGACGCCCAGGCGGGCCTCCAGCGCATCCAGTCGCCGGCCCATGACGGCGGGCGCCAACCCTTCCGCCTGCGCCGCCGCCGTCAGGCTGCCCTTGGCGGCGACGAGGACGAAGGACTCCATCTGCTTGAGCTTGTCCATGCCGGGATTGTGCTGTCGCACCCATGCAAAGATAGCGGTTTCATCGCGTATCTTTGCGTTTTAGTCACAGATTCCATGCGCCGGCCGTTGCGAATCGGACCTCGCGCAACGGCAAGATGTGCGCCAATCTTTCATCCTTCTCCCTGGAGGCCGCCCCATGTCCAGCACCAGCCGCACCCCCCTCCACCGCCTGCAGGTCGATGCCGACCTGGCCCGCTTCATCGCCACTGAGGTGCTGCCCGGCACCGGCATCGAGGTGGACGCCTTCTGGGCCGGCTTCAGCCAGATCGCTCACGACCTGGCGCCGAAGAACCGCGCGCTGCTGGCCGAGCGTGACCGCCTGCAGGGCGAGATCGACGCCTGGCACCAGGCCCATCCCGGTCCCATCGCCGACATGCCGGCCTACCGCGCCTTCCTGGCGCGCATCGGCTACCTCGTCGAACCGCCGGCCCAGGTGCAGGCGACGACCGCCAACGTCGACGCCGAGCTGGCCCTGCAGGCCGGCCCGCAGCTGGTCGTGCCCATCCTGAACGCGCGCTACGCGCTGAACGCCGCGAATGCGCGCTGGGGTTCGCTGTACGACGCGCTCTACGGCACCGACGCGATCCCCGAGACCGATGGCGCGACGCGGGACGGCGCCTACAACCCGGTGCGCGGCGCCAAGGTCATCGCCTTCGCCCGCCGGGTGCTGGACCTGGCCGCGCCGCTGGCCGCGGGCTCGCATGCCGACGCGACCGGCTACCGCGTCGAGGGCGGCCGGCTGGTCGTCGCGCTCGCCTCGGGCGCCACGACCGGGCTGAAGGATGCGGCCGCCTTCGCCGGCTACCAGGGCGACGCCGCCGCACCCGGCAGCGTGCTGCTGGTCCACCACGGCCTTCACCTGGACATCCGCATCGACCGCGCGACGCCCATTGGCAGCCGCGATGCAGCCGGCATTGCCGACGTGGTGCTGGAAGCGGCGCTGTCCACCATCCTCGACCTGGAGGACTCCATCGCCGCTGTCGACGCCGAGGACAAGCTGCTGGCCTATCGCAACTGGCTGGGCATCCAGCAGGGCACGCTGACCGAGGAGGTCGCCAAGGGGGGCAAGACCTTCACGCGCCGCCTGAACGCTGACCGCGTCTATACGGCGCCCGACGGTGGTGCCGTGACGCTGCACGGCCGCTCGCTCATGTTCGTGCGCAACGTGGGCCACCTGATGACCAACCCGGCCATGCTGCTGGACGATGGCAGCGAGATCCCCGAGGGCATCATGGACGCGGTCGTGACGACCACCATCGCGATGCACGACCTCAAGAGGCGCGGCAACAGCCGCGCCGGCTCGGTCTACATCGTCAAGCCCAAGATGCACGGCCCGGCCGAGGTGGCCTTCGCCGCCGAGCTGTTCACCCGTGTCGAGCAACTGCTGGGCCTGCCGGACAGCACGGTCAAGCTGGGCATCATGGACGAGGAGCGCCGCACCTCGGTCAACCTGAAGGCATGCATCGCCGCCGCCGCCAGCCGCGTGGCCTTCATCAACACCGGTTTCCTGGACCGTACCGGTGACGAGATGCACACCGCCATGCGCGCCGGCCCCATGCTGCGCAAGGGCGACATGAAGACCACGCCCTGGATCCAGGCCTACGAGCGCAGCAACGTGCTGACCGGCCTGGCCTGCGGCCTGCGCGGCCGGGCCCAGATCGGCAAGGGCATGTGGGCCATGCCCGACCTGATGGCGGCCATGCTGGAGCAGAAGGTCGCCCACCCCAAGGCCGGTGCCAACACCGCATGGGTGCCCTCGCCCACGGCCGCGACGCTGCACGCGCTGCACTACCACCAGGTCAGCGTCGCCGCCGTGCAGCAGGAGCTGGAGCAGGTCGACCTGGCTGCCGAGAGCGAGGGCCTGCTGAACGCGCTGCTGACCATCCCCGTCGCACCGCGGTCCGACTGGACGGCCGAGCAGCGCCAGCAGGAACTGGACAATAACGTGCAGGGCATCCTGGGTTATGTGGTGCGCTGGATCGACCAGGGCGTGGGCTGCTCAAAGGTGCCCGACATCAACGGCATCGGCCTGATGGAGGACCGCGCGACGCTGCGCATCTCCAGCCAGCACATCGCCAACTGGCTGCGCCACGGCGTTGTGTCGGCCGAGCAGGTGCGCGAGAGCTTCACACGCATGGCCCGGATCGTCGACGGCCAGAACGCCGGCGATCCGGCCTACCGGCCCCTTGCGGCCCACCCGCAGGGCGCGGCCATGCAGGCGGCGCTGGACCTGGTGTTCAAGGGCGAGGCCCAGCCCAGCGGCTACACGGAGCCGTTGCTGCATGCCTGGCGCCTGAGGGTGAAACAGGCGCGTTGAGCCGGGTCGAGGTGGCCAGTTGTGCGTGACAGCTGCTAGGCTTGCCGCATGCGCATCCTCCTCATGACCACCCTTTCGATCGCCACCCTGCCGGCGCTGGCCCAGGACGGCCTGCAGCGCTGCCGCGGGCTGGCGGATGCCACGGCCCGGCTGGCCTGCTATGACGCGCTGGCCGATGTGGCCCGCGTGCCGGCAGCGCCGGTACGGCCTGCGGCACCCGTTGCAGCGGCGCCGGTGGCCGCTCCGGCCGCCGTGCCGGCGCGCAACGGCGAGGCCGTCTTCGGCCTGCCGGAGTCGCGGCGGCCCGGCGCGGTGGAGTCGGTCGAGAGTTCGGTGGGTCCGAGCTTCGGTGGCTGGGGGCCCAACTCCCGCATCCGGCTTGCCAACGGCCAGGTCTGGCAGGTCATCGACGGCACCTCCGTCGCGCTGCCGGAAGGACCGCGCAAGGTCAGCGTGAAGCGCGGTGCCCTGAGTTCCTTCTACCTGGACTTCGAAGGCCTGAAGAGCTCGCCGCGGGTGCGCCGCGTCGAGTGACTGGAGTCAGTCCGGCAGCACGTCGAAGGCCACCGTCAGCCGGTGGGCCGCATCCTGGAAGGGCGTCGTGCCGTGCCATAGATAGGACGGGAACAGCGCGAGGCGGCCCGGCTTGGGCGCCTCCATGCGCCCCGCGGGCAGGCTGGAGCGCAGCGGCTCGGGCAGGTCGGGCTCGCCGAACTTGATCCAGCCGTCGCGGCTTCCTTGTCCCAGCGCGCTGGGCGGCGTCGCCACGTAGTAGCAACTGCTCAGCCAGCCATGCGTGTGCACATGGTTGGTGTGGAAGCCGCTGCTGCGCAGCCGCGAGCTCCAGCTGTCGGTGAAATGCCAGTCCCCGGGGCGCGAGGGCAGCCGACCCAGGAAGGGGTGCTCGGCCTCGGCCGGCCGCGTGGCCAGCCAGGCCGTGATCGCCGCGGTGATCTGGACCTTGAGCGCCTGCACCAGCGGCAGGTCGAGGTCGAAGATGTTGCCGCGCGTCTGCGTGCCGTGGCGCAGCGTCTGGTCTATGGGCGCCTCGGCGTCGGTGTGCAGCCGCGTGAGCTCCTCGGCCAGCGCCGCATTGAAGCTGGCGATATCGGGCCAGCCGGGTGGAGCCTCAATATCGATGACGGCCACGCAGCGGTCCAGGTCGTTCAGCCAGCCGGCGCGCGCATCGCCCGTCAGCCGCCAGCCCAGGCCGGCGAGAGCCAGGGCATGCTGGTCCCGGGGCGCCAGCGCCAGCGCGCGCTCGGCCAGCGCCAGGCCCTCGGTCGACAGGCCGCCCGCATACAGGCTGCGCGCCGCGTTGCCGAGCACGACCACGTCCGCCGGGGCCAGGGACACGGCGCGACGGTGGGCGGCGCAGGCCTCCTCGTGGCGGCAGAGCAGGCTCAGGGCCTGTCCCAGGCCGTCGGCATAGGCGGCGTTGGTGGGCGCCAGCGCGGCGGCGCGGCGGTAGGCGGCCGCTGCGGCTTCGCCCCGCTCGGCACGCAGCAGCAGCAGGCCCAGCAGGCTGGGCGGCACGTCGGACTGCGGCACCGCGCGCTCGGCGGCGTCGAGCTCCGCCGTGAAGTCGGCATGCCCCAGCGCCCATCGCAGCTTGGCAAGGTCGTAGAGACTCAAGGCATGCAGGGGGGCCAGGGTAAGCGCGCGGCGGTAGGCCGCAAGCGCCGCCTCGGCGCGACCCAGAGCCTGCAGCGTGTTGCCGAGGTTGTAGTGCGCGTCGGCGACATCCAGGCCGAGGCCCAGCGCGCGTTCGTGCGCCGCCAGCGCTTGGGCATGGTGACCGAGGCGATGCAGCACGACGCCGCGGTTGTGGTGCAGCGCGGCGCGGTCCGGCGCCTGCCGCAGCGCGGCGTCCAGCGTCGGCAACGCGGCGGCCAGATCACCGCTCTCCTCCTGCAGCATGGCCAGCAGTTGCAGCGCGTTGGTGTCCTGCGGCGCCAGCTGCGCGGCCCGCTGGGCCGCCTGCAGGGCGCGCGGTCGCTCGCCCAGCTCACGGCGCAGGCGGGCATGCTGGTAATGCGCGGCCGCAAGATCGGGCTGGTACTCGGCGGCCTGGCCGAAGGCCTCGGCTGCTGCTGCGGGGCGCTGCAGCATCTCCAGGATCTGGCCCCGCGCCAGCCAGACGCGTGGCTGGCGGGCCTGCAGCTGCAACGATTGCTGGAACCAGGTCTCGGCTTCGGCCCATTGCCGGCGCTGCGCGGCCAGTTGGCCCAGGGCAGCGGGAACTTCCGGGGCGGTGGGCATCTCGCGCAGCGCGCGCTGCAGCAGGGGCTGGGCCGCGTCGAACTGGCCGGCGACCAATGCACGCAGGCCCTGACCCAGGGAGGAGGCCGGATGTATGGATGCCATGAGACGGTGAGTAGGGCCTGTCGTTGTTGGTGCCAATGAAGGGGCTAGGGCCGCAGCGCACGCTCCAGGAAGCCCGTCATGCCCAGGCGCTCGAACTCGCGTCGGGCCTGGTCGAGGGCGGCCTGCCAGCCGTCGTCCAGGCGCAGCTCGGCTTCCAGCAGCGCCGTGACGGCGGCCTCGTGGGCGGAGTTGCGCTGCTCGCCGGCGCCTCGCGCCAGGCCCAGATAGCGCCGGGCGCGGTCGGTGTCGCCGACGCCGGCCGCCAGGCGGGCCGCGGCGCGGTAGGCCATGGCGCCCCCTATCCAGTCGTGCCGGCGGCCGCGCCTGAGCGCCAGCGCGACATGGTGACGGGCCGCGCCGGCGTCGCCCTGGGTGGCCAGGATGTCGGCCAGCCAGCCATGCTGGAAGCTGCTGTACAGGCCACCGCCGCGCGGCGCGAGCCAGGCGGTGGCGTCAAGGATGTGCTGGCGCGCGGCTGGGTCGGCGTCCTGCATCCAGGCGCCGTAGGCGCCGGCCGCGTGGCCCATGGCGCAGGTGAACATGCTGCGCACCTGGGCGCCGACGCGGTTCGCCACGGCCGCGGCCTCGCGGGCCTCGGCCCAGCGACCCTGCCACAGCAGCACGGCGGCGCGCCAGCCCTGGATGCTGGCCTCCACCGCATGGCCGCTGCCGTCGAAGGGCGCCAGGGCCTCGGCGAAGACCTCGTGGGCCTGCTCGAACCGGCCCTGGTCGCCCAGCACATAGGCGCGGCAGCACAGCGAGAAGGACAGGCCGATCTGGTTGACGGCACTCTTGCTTGCGCGGATGCGCTGGCGCTCTATGGCCAGGTCCAGCATGGGCAGGGCGCTGGCGTAGTCGGCCGCGGCGGCCCGCAGCTGGCCGACCGTGCCGGGCAACTGGGCCAGCAGTGCATGGTCGCCGCAGCGCTGGGCGGTCTCGACGGCGGCCTGGGCGTGGTGCAGGCTGTCGCGCGTCTCGCCGAGGGCGTAGCCGACATAGGCCAGCCAGTACTCCGTGCGGGCGATGAGGCCGGGATCGCCTATGGCATGGGCCAGCGCGGCGGCATGCTTGAGCACGCGCAGGTCGTCCTGCGAGGCGTCGAAGACGCAGGCCATGCCCAGGCGCTGTGCGATGGCGATCCAGCGGCGCTGGTGGTCCGCGGCGTCCGGCAGGAACTCGAGGGCCGCCAGCGCGGCGCGGAACTGCTTCTTCGCGCGATCCAGTGCCGACACGGCCAGGGCCTGGTCGCCGGCGGCCTCGGCGTGGCGGGCGGCGGCGGGCCAGTCGTTTGCGGCGGCGTCGTGGTAGGCGAGCTGCTCGTGCAGCTGGTCCTCGGCACCACCATGCGCGCTCAGCGCGGCGCTGATGTGGCGGTGCAAGGCCTGGCGCGCGTGCAGTCCCGTGGCCTCGTAGACGACGTCGCGCGTGATGCCATGCTTGAAGCGCAGGTGGCCGGGACGCTGGTCCGGGAAGATGAAGTCCTGCGCGGCCAGGGCCAGCACGTCGGGGTGGCGTTCGCCGCGGCCGGACAAGGCCTTCAGCAGCCAGACCGGGATGACGTTGCCGATGACGGCGGCCAGGCGCACGAGCTGGGCCTGCGCGGGCGGCAGGCGGCCGACGCGCGACTCGACGAGGGCGGCCAGCCAGGCCGAGCTGCTCTGGCCCTCGACGAGGCCGCTGCCGCTGTCGGCCGCGGCGTGGCAGAGCTCCTCGATGAAGAGCGGGTTGCCGCCGGCGTGGCGCTGCACCTCGGAGGCGATGAAGGGGTCGGTCTGCGGCAGCAGCTGCTGCACGGCGCGGGCGGCCTCGGCCTCGGTCAGCGGCGGCAGCTCGATGATGTCGGCGTCGCCATCGTTGGCGCCTGGCAGCGCGACGAGACCGGGCGCGGGCCGGCTGGCGCTCAGCAGCAGCAGCGGCAGGCCCTGGGCCGAGGCGGCGCTGCGCAGCCGGTGCAGCAGGCGCAACGAGGCGTCGTCGGCCCATTGCAGGTCGTCGATGCAGACGAGCTGCGGCGTGCGCCGCGCCAGCGCCAGCAGCAGGGCCAGCAGGGCGTCGGCGCGCTGGGCCGGGGCGCTCTGCCGGGCGGCGAAGAGCTCGGGTGGCGCGTCGGTCAAGCCGCCGTCATAGGCGTCCATGGCGCGCAGCATCTGCAGGAAGGGCTGCAGCGGCTCGGCGCTGAGGTAGCTTTCGCAGTAGCCGCGGTGGATCTGGATGGCCTGGTCGGCCTGGTCCGCCGCCAGGCGCAGGAATTCCTCGGTGAGCCGGGTCTTGCCGACGCCGGCGCCGGCGCGTATGCCCAGCCATTGCGACTGGCCGGCCAGCGTGCGGGCCAGGGCCGCATCCAGCGCCGCGAGCTCGCCCCGGCGGCCGACGAAGGGCGCCAGGCCGCGGCGCACGCTGGCCTCGAAGCGCCGCCCGACCGGCGCGCGGCCGTGGACGCGGTAGGCCGCCAGCGGCGTCGCGCGGCCGCGCAGCTGCAGCGAGAAGCGCGGGCCGGTCTCGAAGAACTGGCTCTGCAGGCCCAGGCTCTCCTCGCTGGCGATGATCTCGTCGCGCCGCGCGGCCTCGGACAGGCGGGCGGCGATGTTGGGCGCATTGCCCAGCAGCTCGAAGCGGCCGCGCATCTGGTCGCCCTCGTTGACGAGGACGATGCCGGCATGGATGCCGCTGTGCAGGGCCAGGCCCGCGAAGTCGGCGGGCTTGGGGCCGGGCGGCACGATGTCGCGCACGGCGGCGTGCAGCTCCAGCGCGGCTTCGGTGGCTCGGCGGCCGTCGTCCTCGCGCACCTCGGGATGGCCGAAGACGGCCAGCATGCCGTCGCCCTGGATGCGTGCGATGACGCCGCCATGGTGGGGCACGATGCGCTCGTACAGCGTGCGCAGGCCGGCCAGCATGGCCGCGTAGTGCTCGGCCTCCATCCATTCGGCCATGGCCGTGGAGCCGCTCAGGTCGACGAACAGCAGGGTTAGCAGCCGGCGCTGGCCGACGGCGTTGGAGCTGACGACGGTAGAGGCGGGGGACTCGGTCACAACGCCCGGAATGCTAGCTGTTGCGGCCCCCTCGCGGCGGCAAAAACGGGCGTTTTGGAGACGTAACTCCAGACTGCCGCGCAGTCGCCTACTCCTGCAGTGGCGTGTAGTCCGTGTCCGCCGTCGTGCGTGGCGCGTCCTCCGGCAGGTCTTCCTCGCGCAAGCCCAGGTAGATGGGCTCGCCGTTGCGGCGGTGGATGTTGATCTTGGCGTTGTAGACGCGGTGGATGAGCCCGTGCTTGTCGGCCATCTGGTATTCGCTGATGCCCCACAGGCCGGCGGCGTCGCGGCGGCCGGTCAGGTAGCAGGCGATCTCGTCGACCTCGGAGCCGGCGAGCTTGAGGCCGTTGAGGCTGCGCAGCGGCGCGCGCGTGCGCTCGACGAAGTCCAGGCTGTCGATGCGCACGTCGCCGCCGCTGGCCTCGTCGTGCATCAGCGTGTTGAACTTGCCGACCAGGATCTGCCCCGGCTCGGCGCGCTCGATCATGCGCGCGAGCTCGATGGTCACCTGGCCGACCAGGTAGCTGAAGGAGGTCGGGTTCAGGCCCTCGGACTGGTAGAACTCGTAGTGCGAGCCGACGTGGAAGCAGGCGCGCAGCCGGGGCACCGACTCCGGCCGCGTCGCGCGTTCCTGGGCCAGCGCGTTGTCGGCCAGGATGAACTGCATCAGCTGGTACAGCTCGACGTTGGCCTCGACGCCTCGCATGCGGTTCCAGATGTAGAAGCCGTCGCCCGTCGTCGTGCGGGCGAAATTGATGTTGATCTCGCGGTCCAGCAGCTTGGCGTAGGCCGCATTGACGGAGCAGGACAGGCTGTTGAGCTGCACGACCTGCTGCAGCGGCGTCAGCAGCGAGAAGCCGACGGCGTCGAACAGGATGACGGCGCGGTCCTCCACCAGGCGGATGCCGTAGCGCGCCGCGATGGCCGCGATCAGCGGCAGGCCCAGGCCGCGCTCGGGTGCGAACGGCAGCTCGATGAACGTGGGCGCGACGCCGAGCGCGTTGCAGACGGCGTCGAAGGCCTGGGCGTCGAGCTGCTCCTGGTTGGACAGCAGCTTGTCCAGCAGCCGGGTGCGGCGCTTGACCTCGGGCTGCTCCAGCGTGCCGTCGCCGAGGGCGTACTCCGTCAGCATCTGGTGCGGCGCGACCAGCACGCGCAGGCCGCGCCCCTCGGGCATCCAGGCGTAGACGAGGTTGTCCCCCAGGCTCCACAGCGCATAGAGCGCCTGGTCCAGCAGGATGATGTTGTCGCGCAGCGTGGTTTCGCTGAGACCGGCCGGGGCCGGGTAGGCCATGAAGCCGTCCAGCCAGGATCGGCGTTTGCGCAGCTCTTCTTTCACTCGCGGGCTCCGTTCAAGAAGCCCGGATTGTCTTTCAGAGACGGCGGTTTGGCTGAGGGCAAGCCGACTCGGCGGCGCAGCCCCGGCCGCCGGCCTGCTGCGCCGGCGACTCGGCTCGGTGGTTCAGCGTCGAAGACGTCGTCATGCGAGGCTCAGGCGCGGCGCGCGATGATGGTCACGCGGGGCAGCTGGGCGAGCTCGCGGGTGGCGTAGCCGGTCACGACGACGCGCGGCAGCTGGGCGATTTCCGGTGTGGCCTTGCCCGTGATGACGACGCGGGGCAGTTGCTGGACTTCCCGGGGGGCGGCGCTGGCGGCGAGGGCGGTGAACGCGAAGGCGGCGACGGCGGCGGCTTGGATCAGGACGGTGGCTTGCATGAGGCTTCCTTGTGCGGCACGGCGGGATTGCGGTGTCGATGCAGGCAGTTTCGTCACCGCGGCCGTGCGCCGCCATGGCGCTGCGATGAAGCGTCAGACATGGGGCGCGAGCTGCAGGCGGCCGGGATGAACGGTCAGTTCTTGGTGCCGAGATGCCGGGCCAGGAAGCGCTCGACGCGGCCCCAGAAATCCTCGTTGGTCTTCAGGTTGAACCAGCCATGGCCTTCGTCGGCATAGACCACCCATTCCAGCGGCTGGTCGGCGCGCAGCGCGGCCTTCATGTCGGTGCCATGCTTCAGCGGCACGCGGTAGTCCTCGCCGCCGTAGGCCATCAGCAGCGGCATGCGGATCTCGCCGGCCCGCGCCAGCGGCGAGGTTTTGCGCATCTGCTCGGCGTCGGTGTCCGGGTCGGCCACGAGGCGCTTCATGCCGTACTGCTTCCATTCTTCGGAGAAGTCGCTCCAGTGGATGCTGCTCATCAGCCCGATGTCGGTGACGCCGACCCAGTTGACGGCGCATCTGAAGACATCCTGCTGCGTGACGGCCGCCATCATGGCCGCGTAGCCGCCGTAGCTGGCGCCCATGATGCAGGCGCGTCTGGGGTCGGCCCAGCCCCGCTTCACGGCCCAGGCCAGCGTGTCGGCGAGGTCGTCCTGCATGGCCAGGCCCCACTGCTTCCAGCCGGCCCGGAAATGCTTGAAGCCGTAGCCGGTGCTGCCGCGGAATTCGGGCTCCAGCACCAGGTAGCCGCGGCTGGCGAGGAACTGCGCATCGGGCGACCAGGGCCAGTGGGTGCCTCGCACATAGGGCCCGCCGTGCACCAGCACGACGGTGGGCGCACGGCCCTTCAGGCCGCCGGCCGGCTGGGTGACTAGCACCGGCAGCTCCAGCCCGTCGCGGGCGGGGACGCGGTGGTAGTCGCGCTGGCCCATGGCGGTGATGGGCAGGTCGGGACGGGTGCCGGCCAGCGGTTGCAGCTCCTTCCCGGCCGTCTGGTACAGGAAGTACAGCGGCGGCCGTGCGTCCGACAGCGAGGTGATGACGAAGTGGCTGGCCCCCACGCAGCGCAGGCACTCGATCAGGTTGACGCTGCCTGGCAGGCGGGCGTCGATGTCGGCCTGGTGTGCCTGCATCGTCTTGTCCAGCCAGACGATGCCGGGGGCGTCGGTCTCGAAGCGCACGCCCAGCAGCCGGCCGCTGCCGGGCTCGGAGATGAGGCGGCCCGTGAAGTCGTAGCCCGGCGTGGAGATCAACGGCTCGCCCACGGCGCGGCCGTCAGGGTCGAGGCGGAAGACGGCGTCGTAGCCGGCGTAGCCCTGCTCGCCCAGCATCAGGCCGTCCGGCCCCCACCAGATCGGCCAGGGGTGCTTGCGCGCCTGGGGATCGTCGTCGTACCAGGGCTGCCAGCGGCCCGCCTCGTCGCGGCGGAACAGCCGGCTGCGGCCCTGGCTCAGGGTCTCGATGAGGCGCGGGTCGCCGCGCCAGTCGAGCAGCCATTGCCGGCTATGGTCGGGGATGCCTTCGCTGAGCGAGCGCGTGAGCCCGGTCCGGGTGTCCAGCCGTGCAAGCTGCACACCTGTTGCGGTGCCTTCGCTCAGCCACGGCCGGCGCAGGACGATCACGTCGCCGCCGTCAAGCTGGGGTGGCACGCTGTGCAGTACCCAGTTGGCGTCCAGCCGGCGGTCGGCGATCAGCGTGGCCGTCGTGATGAAGGGCTTGTCGGTCTTGATCAGCTGGCGGAAGTTGCTGCCGTCGCGGTCCACCGCCCACAGGCCCTGGCCATTGACCCGCGTCGTGCCGTCGGGGGAGTCGGACACGTCGAACACCAGCCGGTCCTCGCTGATCCAGTGCTGGTTCGAGATGTCTGCGTCGTTGAAGCCGGCGACGAACTTCGGCGACTGCAGGTCCTGCAGGTCCAGCACGGCCAGCCAGAGGCGGTCGCCCTTGCCGGCGGCCTGCACGGCCAGGTAGCGGCCGCTCGGGCTGAGCTTGGGCGCCCGCACCGCGGCGCGCTTGAAGAAGGCGGCAGCGGGTGGTGGCTCGACCGCGCCGGCCCCGGCGGGGGCCAGCGTGGCGGTCACTGCGAGCAGGGCGGCAGCCAGATGGTTCTTCATGTTGGCCTTGCTGTCGTTTGGAGCGATGGATTGTGGCGGCCTATCATGGCCGGTTCGCTTGTGAAAACTGCCATGGCTCTCCCGGATCTGCCCGAGTCGAAATTCATTCGCGTGCGCGGCGCGCGCACCCATAACCTCAAGAACATCGACGTCGACCTGCCGCGGCATGCGCTGGTCGTCATCACCGGGCTGTCCGGCTCCGGTAAGTCCTCGCTGGCCTTCGACACGCTGTACGCGGAGGGCCAGCGGCGCTATGTGGAAAGCCTGTCCAGCTACGCGCGGCAGTTCCTGCAGCTGATGGACAAGCCGGACGTGGACGTCATCGAGGGCCTGTCGCCGGCCATCTCCATCGAGCAGAAGGCCACCTCGCACAACCCGCGCTCCACGGTCGGCACGGTCACCGAGATCCACGACTACCTGCGCCTGCTCTATGCCCGCGCCGGCACGCCCTTCTGCCCCGACCATGACCTGCCGCTGGAGGCGCAGTCGGTCAGCCAGATGGTGGACGCCGTGCTGGCCATGCCGGACGAGTCGCGGCTGATGCTGCTGGCGCCCGTCGTGCGCGACCGCAAGGGCGAGTTCGTCGAGCTGTTCCAGGACCTGCAGGCCCAGGGCTATGTGCGCTTCCGCGTCGACGGCGCCACCGTCGAGGCGCCGGACATCCCGGCGCTGAAGAAGGCAGAGAAGCACGACATCGACGTCGTCATCGATCGCATCAAGCTGCGCCACGAAGGGGCGGACGGCCTGCGCCAGCGCCTGGCCGAGAGCTTCGAGGCGGCGCTGCGGCTGGCCGACGGCCGCGCGCTGGTGATGAACATGGACAGCAACGAGACGACGCTGTTCTCAAGCAAGTTCGCCTGCCCGGTCTGCTCCTACTCGCTGCCCGAGCTTGAGCCGAGGCTGTTCTCGTTCAACTCGCCGGTGGGCGCCTGTCCCAGCTGCGAGGGGCTGGGACAGGTCACCGTCTTCGACGCGGACCGCGTCGTCGCCTTCCCGACGCTGTCGCTCGCCAGCGGGGCCGTCAAGGGTTGGGACCGTCGCAACCCCTACACCTTCTCGATGCTGGAGTCGGTCGCGGCCCACTACCAGTTCGACGTGGAGGCGCCCTGGGAGACGCTGCCGGCCCAGGCACGGGACGTGCTGCTGCACGGCTCTGGGCAGGAGGACATCGGCTTCGTCTACCAGGCCGAGACGGCCAGCGGCAAGAAGCGCTCGGTGAAGCGCAGCCACCCGTTCGAGGGCATCCTGCCCAACCTGCAGCGGCGCTACAAGGAGACCGACTCGGCCGCCGTGCGCGAGGACCTGGCCCGCTACATGGCCGCCAAGCCCTGCCCGGCCTGCGAGGGCTCGCGGCTGCGGCGCGAGGCGCGCAACGTCGTGCTGCAGCCCGCCGACGCGCCCGACGGCCAGCGCGGCCGGCCCATCTACGAGGTCGAGCATTCGACGCTGCGCGAGTGCCTGGACTATTTCGAAGGGCTCAGGCTCAAGGGCAACAAGGCCGAGATCGGCGACAAGGTCATCCGCGAGATCGCGTCGCGGCTGCGCTTCCTGAACGACGTGGGCCTGAACTACCTGAGCCTGGACCGTAGCGCCGACACGCTCTCCGGCGGCGAGGCCCAGCGCATCCGCCTCGCGTCGCAGATCGGCTCGGGCCTGACCGGCGTCATGTATGTGCTGGACGAGCCCAGCATCGGCCTGCACCAACGCGACAACGACCGCCTCATCGCGACGCTGCGGCGGCTGCGCGACCTGGGCAACTCGGTGCTGGTGGTGGAGCATGACGAGGACGCCATCCGCGCCGCCGACTGGGTGCTGGACCTCGGCCCCGGCGCAGGCGCGCACGGCGGCCGCGTGATGGCCCAGGGCACGCCCGCGCAGGTGGCGGCCGATCCGAACTCGCTGACAGGCCGCTACCTCAGTGGCGTGGCACGCATCGAGGTGCCCGCCAGGCGCCACCAGCCGGCCGCCGACCAGCAGCTGCGCATCGTCAACGCGCGCGGCAACAACCTCAAGGGCGTGACGGTGGAGCTCCCGGTGGGCCTCTTCACCTGCGTGACCGGCGTGTCGGGCTCGGGCAAGAGCACGCTGGTCAACGACACGCTCTACGCCGCCGTCGCCAAGAAGCTCTACCAGAGCCATGCGGACCCGGCCGCGCACGACGAGATCGAGGGCCTGGACGCGTTCGACAAGGTCATCAACGTCGACCAGTCGCCCATCGGCCGCACGCCTCGTTCCAACCCGGCCACCTACACCGGCCTGTTCACGCCCATCCGCGAGCTGTTCGCCGAGATGCCGACGGCGCGTGAGCGCGGCTACGGCGCCGGTCGTTTCAGCTTCAACGTGGCCGGCGGTCGCTGCGAGGCCTGCCAGGGCGACGGTGTGCTGAAGGTGGAGATGCACTTCCTGCCCGACGTCTACGTGCCCTGCGATGTCTGCCAGGGCCGGCGCTACAACCGCGAGACGCTGGAGGTGCTCTACAAGGGCAAGAACATCACCCAGGTGCTGGACATGACGGTGGAGGACGCCTTCGAGTTGTTCAACGCCGTGCCGACGCTGGCGCGCAAGCTGCAGACGCTCTTGGACGTGGGCCTGGGCTATGTGAAGCTGGGCCAGAGCGCGACGACGCTGTCCGGCGGCGAGGCGCAGCGCGTCAAGCTGGCGCTGGAGCTCTCCAAGCGCGACACGGGGCGGACGCTCTACATCCTGGACGAGCCGACGACGGGCCTGCACTTCGCCGACATCGCCCTCTTGATGAAGGTCCTGCACCAGCTGCGCGACGCGGGCAACACCATCGTCGTCATCGAGCACAACCTGGACGTCATCAAGACGGCCGACTGGCTGGTCGACATGGGGCCGGAAGGCGGCGCCGGCGGCGGCACGCTGCTGGTGGCCGGCACGCCGGAAGACGTGGCCGCCTGCGAGGCCAGCCACACGGGGCGCTACCTGGCGCCCTTGCTGCGACGCTGACCAGACGGGTCTGGCGCCGGGCCCGGCCCTCGGGGGCCGGCCCGGGGCTGTCCTGGCCGACGGGCCTCAGCGCTTCTGGCGGGCGCGAAACACGACGACCAGCAGGCCCAGGGCGATCATGGCCCAGGTGCCGGGCTCGGGCACGGCCGGGACGCCTTCGCCGGGGCCGGTGGAGTCGGTGGGCGTCACGCGGCCGGGCGGCAGCGCGGGGATGCCCAGGTCGACCAGGCCCGGGCCGCGACCGCCGCCACCGACCGAGGGGGCCGGGCCGCCGGGCAGGATGAAGCCGCCTGTGGCCGGGGCGTCGCTCAGCGCCGGCACGCCGGAGGCGGTGGCGAAGCTCTGCGCGGCCGGGCCGGCCATCGGGCCGGCGGCGGGCGCCTCGAACTCCAGCGGCACCTCCTCGCCCTCGCGGGTCGACGAGGCGACGTTGGAGGCCCCGGTCGCGGCGGGCTTGTCCAGGCGGCGGATGCGGCTGACGTTGCGGCAGACGGTGGGCACCAGGATGCATTGGCCGTCCTCGCAGTAGACGAGGCCGCGCTCCTGCGTCTGCGCCGTCCATTTCGAACGTGTCACCGTGCGGCAGACGGCGCCGGGGCCGAAATGCATGTCGCGGATCTCCGGCGCGTAGTCGGCCTGGCCCTTGATGGCGTCGCGCTCGATGAGGGCGATGTCGTCGTAGCTGCGCGCTTTCATGCGCGCCTTGAGCTTCTCGCGCGTCGCGGCGGGGATGTCCTGATAGCGATCCACGGCCGCGACCACGTCACCCATGAAGGGGTTGACGCCCGGGCGGTCCCAGCTGCACTGGGGCAGCGTGGTGCCGGCGGAAACGGCGAGGGCGAGGGTGGCGATCAACGACATTCGGCGGTCCGGAAAAAAAACGCGCCCGAACCAGGGCGCATGAACTGATTGTTAGGGATGACCAGGGTCTTCACCCGCCCCGCCCCCCGCGAAGCAGGGGTGAGCCGCGGGTGAGAAAAATCACGCAAAAGGCCGAAAACCTTTGTCGCGGCCCGGCACCGGCCGGCCCGGCATTGCTGCTATCGTGCCGACCGCTTCCCGCCGCCGCCCCCGAATCCGCCATGCCCGATCGCGCCCCGCCGCTGGTGCTCTATGTCGAAGACGACCGCATCCACCTCATCCTGATGGAGGAGGTGTTCCGGCTGATGCCGGGCTGGGAGCTGCGCTGCGCCGAGACCGGCGCCGAGGCGCTGGCGGCGCTGGCCGAGAGCCGGCCCAGCCTGGTGCTCGTCGACATGAACCTGCCGGACATGACGGGGCTGGATCTGATCGCCCGGGCGCGCGCCGATGGCAGCCTGGACGCGGCGCTCAGGGACGTGCGCTGGGTGGCGTTGTCGGCCGACGATCCCGGCAGCGTCGTGCGCGCCGCGCGCGAGGCGGGCTTCCACGACTACTGGCTCAAGCCCATCGACGTGCCGCGGCTGCAGGCGGCGCTGCACGAGCTCATGGCCTGAGCGGGCGACGCGCCGCCCGCCGCGGCCGAAAAAAAAGCCCGGCAGTGCCGGGCTTGGTTTCACGGGCCGCTGGCGCGGCGCCGCATCACTTCAGGTGGCTGTTGATCAGCTTGGTCATCTCAAACATGTCGGCCTTGGCCTTGCCGAAGATTTCCTTCAGCTTGGCGTCGGCGTTGATGACGCGCTTCTGCAGCTCGTCCTGCAGCTTGTTCTTCTTGATGTACTCCCAGACCTTCTTGGTCACGTCGGTGCGCGGCAGCGGGGCCGCGCCGACGATGGCCGCGAGGGCGGCGCTGGGGGTCAGTGCCTTCATGAAGGCGGCGTTGGGCGTGCGCTTCTTGGCGGGTGCCGCGGCCTTCTTGGCCGGGGCCGCCTTCTTCGCGGGGGCGGCCTTCTTGGCCGGTGCCGCCGCCTTCTTCGCAGCGGGCGCTGCCGCCTTCTTCGCCGGGGCCTTCTTGGCCGGCGCCGTCGCCTTCTTCGCGGGCGCGGCCTTCTTCGCAGTTGCCATGTCGATTCACTCCATCAAAGGTTGTTGATGTGCCGGGCCTGGGTGAAGGCCGCGTAAGCCTTCAATACTCTCTAGCACCCTGCGGCGGCGATGGTACTGCGCTCCCTAGGGGAAGAGAAGGCTTTCATAGAGGGGATGACCCGCAATAGCCCATGAAATGGGCCCTTTGAGGCCTTGCTTGTCGCGGGGCCGCATCACTCGGGCCTTCTCGCGGCCTGCGTTGAGCGGTGCACCCTCAGGCCCGCAGCCCGTCCCGCGAGGCGCGAGCGGGCCTGCCTGGGGCTGTCCGAGACTGCGGCGCTCAATCGACGTCGCCGCCTGCGGGGCCGCGCTTCATGCCGCTGAGCATCGCGGCGGCGAGGTTCTCGCGATGCCGCCAGCTGGTCGCGACGACGCCGCCCAGATGCGCACCGACCAGGGCCGCAATGAGCCAGCCCAGGGCCGCGTGCAGCTGCTCGAGCCATGCATAACCCCAGAGCCATTCGGTCGTGTAGAGCCAGCCGGTGGCGGCCACGGCGGCCGCGCACAGCCACAGCGTCAGCGCCATCCAGCCGCCCAGCGGGTTGTGGCCGATGTAGCGCGGCTCGTGGCCGGCACGCAGCGCGCGCGCATAGGCCAGCACCGCGCGCGGCCCGCGCAGGAACTGCGCGAGGCGCGCATGGCGGCTGCCGGCGAAGCCCCAGGCCAGGCGCATCGCGACGGCCGCGAGCGCGACATAGCCGGCGGTGTGGTGCACCGCGTCGAAGTCGCCGGGCGGCCAGTGACCGCTGATCCAGGCCGTCGCGACGGCGCCGGCCAGCGTCCAGTGCAGCGTGCGGACGATGCGGTCCCAGACGCGGATGCGCATGCCGCTGGCTTACTTCTTCTCGGCCGGCGACTCGCCCTCGGGATGGACGCGCTCGAAGGTCTTGGGGTTGAAGAAGGCCTCGGCCTTCTTGCCCTGGCCGTCGAAGCCGTAGACCTCGTAGCAGCCGTTGAAGTTCTTCACCTGGCGCACCTTCCAGCCCTCGCCCTCGAGCTTCTTCTGCAGCTCCATCTGCGGCCTCTTCTCTTCCTTGGGCATGGCGGGGCAGGAGACGTTGCCGTGGGCGAAGGCGGCGGTGACGCCGAGGGCAAGCAGGGCGCCGGCGATGAGACGTTGCATGGTGTTCTCCTTGGGGGTGAATGAAAGTGAAAGGATCAGCAATCCAGCCACATGCGCAGCAGGTTGTGATACGTGCCGGTCAGGCCGATGACGGCGGGGTCGCCCTCGCCAAGCCGGCTGCGCAGGCTCATCAAATGGGCGTCCATGTCGAACAGCAGCCGGCGGTGTTCGGCGCTGCGCACCATGCTCTGCACCCAGAAGTAGCTGGCCAGGCGGTGGCCGCGCGTGACCGGCTCGACGCGGTGCACGCTGTGGCCGGGATAGAGGATGAGGTCGCCGGCCGGCAGCTTGACGCGCTGCTGGCCGAAGGTGTCCTCCATCGTCAGCTCGCCGCCCTCGTACTCGCCGGGGTCGGCGAGGAAGAGGGTGCAGGACACGTCGGTGCGCACGCGCCCCTGGCCATCGCGCAGATAGCGCACGGCGCTGTCCACATGGTTGCCGAAGCTGTTTGCCGTGCCGCCGTAGCGGTTGAACAGCGGCGGCGAGATCACCTTGGGCAGCGCGGCCGAGAAGAACAGCGGATGGCGCTGCAGCGCCGGCAGCACCAGCGCCTGCAGCTGCAGCGTCGCCTCGCAGGTCTCGGGCAGCTGCTGGTTGTTCTTGGCCACCGCCGACTGGGAGCCGGCCGTCATGCGGCCGTCGCCCCAGGGCGCCTTGGCCAGGATGGCCCGGGCCCGGCGCAGTTCGTCGGGCGTGAGGACTTGCGGAACGTGCAGCAGCATGGCGTTGCTCCCCGGGCCTAGAAGCGCATGCCCAGCGTGGTCTTCAGCGTGCGGCCCTCGCCCGGCGTGTAGAAGCCGGGGTAGAGCTGGTCGCCGTAGAGCTTGTTGCCCAGGTTGTTGATGTTGAACTGCAGGAAGAGGTCGGCGTTGAGGGCGTACTCGGCCATCGTGTCATAAGCCACGTAGCCCGGCGCCCTGGCGGTCTTGGACGCCGCCGCGGTGCCGCCCAGCAGCGGATGGTTGACCGACGCGCCGCGCGCGCCGGCGGCGATGCGCAGCTTGGGCGTGAACTGGTAGCTCAGCCAGGCCGCCCCGGTGTGCTTGGGCGACAGGCCCACCGGCGCGCCGACCAGCGTCGTGTAGCCGCCGGTCGGCGTGACGGCGGTGCCGACCTTGTCGATGACGGCCTTGTGCAGGTAGGAGTAGGAGAGGTAGATCTCCAGCTCCGGCGTGATGCGGCCGACGACGTCGAACTCCAGGCCCTGCGAGTGGCGCTTGCCGCTCAGCACGGGGTAGGTGCCGGCGAAGTCCGAGTCGGTCGTGCGCTCGTTGTACTTCTCGGTGCGGAACAGCGCGGCGCGCGTCGAGAGCCGGCCGTCCAGCCAGTCCAGCTTGGCACCCAGCTCGATGTTGCGGCTCTTCTCCGCCGGCACGTCGGCGGTCTGCTGCGTCGTGTACTGGTAGGTGTCGGCCGAGGTGTTGAAGGACGTGCCCCAGGACAGGTGGTAGGACTGGCTCGCCGTGGGCTGGAACAGCAGGCCGGCGCGCCCGCTCCACAACGACGGGTAGGACAGCCGGCTGGGCGTGCTGCCATTGGACTGGTCGGTGCCGCTGTTGGCGTAGGTCACGTTGGTCATGTCGGCCTTGACGCGGTCCCAGCGCAGCCCGCCCAGCAGCTTCCACTGCGGCGTCAGCGCGACCAGATCCTGCGCGTAGGCACCGAAGGACTGGCCGGCGTAGTCGCTGGTCTTGCGGTAGACCGGCAGCGCCGCGGTGACGCGGCCGTTGTTGGGCTGGCCCACGACGACCGTGCCCTTGTTGTAGTTGGTACCCACCGTGCCCCAGGCGCCGAAGCGGTTGGCGCGCTCGTCGGCGAAGTCCACGCCGGCCAGCACCTCGTGGCGCAGGCCCAGGCCTTGGAACGTGTTGCTGTAGTCGCTCTGGACGTAGCTGCCGTCGATGTCGTCCTTGCGCGGCGACAGGCCCAGCGTCGAGAGCACCGTCGTCGGGCTGAGCGCGGCCGCCGTCATGCCGGTCGGGAACACGGCCGTGGTGCCCCAGGAGTCGCGCTTGTAGTTGCCCTTGCGGAACTGCGTGCGCAGCTCGCCGCCGCCGTTGAAGCGGTGCGTCCAGGAGCCGGTGCCGTAGAAGGCGCGGCCGCGCAGATAGTCGCTGGCGGTGCCGTAGAAGTTGCCCGGGTCTATCGCCGCCGCCACGCTGCCGTCGAGATAGCGCAGGCTGGACATGGGCCGGTTGTCCACGTCCAGGTAGAACAGTCCCAGCGTGAACTGGTCGTCGCTGTCCATGCCCCAGCTGATGGTGGGCGCGATGCCGCGCTTGTCGATGCGCGCGCCGCCGTTGTCGGCGGCGTTGAACATGGCGTTGATGCGCACGGCGGCGTCCTCACCCAGGCGCTTGTTGAAGTCGACCGTGCTGCGCAGCGCCTCGCCGGAACCCAGCGTGGTCACCACCTCGGTGAGGTCGACCAGCTGCGGCTTCTTGTTGACCTGGTTGATGACGCCGCCCGTGGAGCCGCGGCCGAACAGCATGGAGGCCGAGCCGCGCATCACCTCGATGCGGTCGTAGTTGAAGCTGTCGCGGTCGTACTGCGAGGGGTCCTTCATGCCGTCGATCAGCAGGTCGCCGGTCGTCGCCACGGGGAAGCCGCGCATGCGGATGTCCTGGTCGGTGCCGTTCTCGGTCGCGGCGAACGTGATGCCGGCCGTGTAATGCAGCGCCTGCTTGAGCGTCTCCAGCTTGGCGTCGTCGATCAGCTTCTCGGTCAGCACGGTGACGGACTGCGGGATGTCGCGGATGTCCTGCTTGCCCTTGCCGATGCGGGTCTCGGTGGTCTGGTAGTCGTCCTTGCCCTGCGCCTCGGCGCTGGCCCTGGCGCGCACCGTGGGCAGCACGCTCTCTTCCTTGGCGGGTGGCTGCTGTGCGGGGGCGGTCTGCGCCAGCGCGGCCGCGGCGAAGCCGAAGCCGGCGGCCAGCGCGCCCAGGGGCAGCAGGGCCGGGGCCGTCAGCTGAAGGGATTTCTTGTTCTTGCGGGACATGGATTACTCCGATGGATCGTGAATGGGCATGGCTTTGCCCACGACGGCGTCCGGCGCGTCCACGGCATGGCTACTCGGGGGAAAGGGCGGGGGGTCAGCGGTCGACTTCGTAGGACATCGGCGCGATGACCTCCCACTCGACGGGCTGGCCGTTTTCCATGTACGGCGCGAAGCGGGCGCTGCGCATGTCCAGCAGCGCCTGCTCGTCCAGCCGGGCGAAGCCGGAGGATTTCGCCAGCGTGATCTCGCGCGGCTGGCCGCGCGCGTCGACGACGACGCGCAGGTGCACGACGCCCGATTCGCGCAGGCGCTTGGACATCAGCGGCACCGTCATGCGCGGCTCCCTCAGGTAGCGCACGGCGCTGGCCGGGATCTGCTTGATCCGCGGCGCCGGCGGCGGCGCGACCTGGACGACGGGCGCGGGTGCCGCCTGCACGGGCACGGCGACCACCGGCGGGGGCGGCGGCAGGGCCGCGACGACGGGCGACGGCGCGGGCGCCACGGCGATGGCGATCAGCGGCGGCTCGATCAGCGTCGTGGCCGGGACCTTGAGCTCCGGCATGGCCACAGGAGGCGGAGGCAGCGGCTTGGGTGGCTCGGCCGGTGCGATCAGGCGCACCACCACCGGCGCCACGCGGGCCACCGCGCGGCGCATGTCCTGCATCTGGCTCAGGGCCCAGAAGCCCAGCAGGTGCAGCGCGGCGATGCCCACCAGCAGCAGTCGGCGGCTGCGTGGCGGCTGCGACAGCTCGGCATAGCCGGGCCGCGGCTGCGCCACGTGCGACACGGCCAGCCGGGACGGTGCGGCAACCGCGGTGGGGGCGACAAAGGCGAGCGGCTTCACGGGCAGGGAGGGGGTTCGATTCGGAAAAATCTTAACACGAATGCGAACGATTCCTATTTGAAAGTGCGGAACTGCGGCCGCCATGCGACACCGCGGCGGGCGGCGCCCGATATGCTCGCCCCATGACCAAGGTTCTCGTTCGCTGGCTGTTGCTCGCCGGGGCGCTGCTGCTGGTGGCCCACCTCTACCCGGGCGTCGTCGTCAAGAGCTTCACCTCGGCGCTGATCGCGGCGCTGGTGCTGGGCCTGCTGAACACGCTGCTGCGGCCCATCCTCGTACTGCTGACGCTGCCGGTGACGGTGCTGAGCCTGGGGCTCTTCCTGTTCGTCATCAACGCGCTGATGTTCTGGGCCGCCGCCTCGATGCTGGACGGCCTGGCCGTGACGGGCTTCTGGGCGGCCCTGGTCGGCTCGCTGATCTACAGCCTGTGCGGCATGGTCATCGACACCGTCATCGAGCGCCTGTTCCCGCAGTACTGAGCGAAGGCCTCAGTTCGGCAGTTCGACGTCCGGCGGGATGTAGCGGCCCTTGTACATCTCGGCCAGGATGGACTGGCGCTCGTAGACCAGCGTGCGCAGGCGCGCGTCGATGACCGAGGCCTCGACCTGGTCGGCATCCGGCCCGCGCGACTGGCGCAGGCCCGAGCGCAGGCGGTCGATGGCGCCGTTCAGGTCGCCGGCCGCGGCGCGGGTCTCGGCCTGGGCGCGCACGGCGCGCAGCGGCTGGCCGAGTTTTTCCCAGACCAGCGAGAGCTCATGCCAGGCCAGCGCATCGTGCGGTTCCAGGCTGACATGGGTCTGCAGCGCCTCCGCCGCCTCGCGCAGCGCCGGGCCGGTGGTGGACGCGGGCCCGGACGCGAGCGCCAGGCCCACGCGCTGCAGCAGCATGGGGCGGGACTTCTCGCCCTGCAGCGTGTCCAGCGCGGCGATGCCTTCCATGGGACGACCGCGGGCCTCGGCCAGCTCGGCGCGCAGATAGGTCAGCTGCCGGCGGGCCGCGACGGTCTCGGCGGGGCTGGGGTTGATGAGCTGCAGCGTCACCTCGGCGCTGCGCAGCGAGGCCTCGGCGCGGTCGAAGTTGCGCAGCTTGATGGATGCCAGCGCGGCGGCGTAGCGGGCGCCGAGCTGCTCGTAGCCGCCAGCCTCCTTGATCGTGCGGGCGCCGGCGTCGTAGTTCTCGAGCACCTTCCAGGCGTCCACGCGCGGGTCCATCAGCACGCGCGAGCGGGCGGCCATCAGCGCATGCTCGGCAAGCCCCCGTGGACGCACGAAGGGTTCCAGCGCGAGCTTGGTGCGGGCGTCGCCGATGCGCTCGCTGGTCAGCGGGTGGGAGCGCAGGTAGGGGTAGGCCCCGTTGTCCATCAGGTGGTAGGCCTGCTCCATGCGCTCGAACATGCTGACCATGCCGCTGGGCGCGAAGCCCGCTTCGGTCATCACGTTGAAGCCGACGCGGTCGGCCTCGCGCTCCATGTCGCGCGAGAAGTTCAGCGACAGCTGCGTGGCCGCGGCCTGGCCGCCGACGATGCCGGCATTGGCCATGTCGATGTTGCCGCGCGAGGCGGCCAGGACGCCCAGCAGCAGGCCGGCGATGGCGATCATGCTGTTCTTCGAATCGCCAGCGATGCGGCGCGCGATGTGGCGCTGGGTGATGTGCGACAGCTCGTGGGCCAGCACCGAGGCCAGCTCGTCGCGCGAGCTGGTCATCGCGATCAGGCCCAGGTGGGTGCCGACGAAGCCGCCCGGCAGCGCGAAGGCGTTGACGCTCTTGTCGCGCACCAGGAAGGGCTCCCAGGCGAAGCGGGACTGGGTCTCGTCGCCGATCTGGCCCAGCTTGCGGGCCGCCTTCACGAGCGGGTCCCAGATGCCGTCCAGGTACTCCTGCAGCAGCGGGTCGAGGACGTAGTCGGGGTCGATGCGGATCTGGCGCATGACCTGGTCGCCAAGGCGCCGCTCGGTGCCCACGTCCAGGTCTTGCGAGACCGAGTCGCCGAGGGCCGGCAGGTTGACCTGGGCATTCAGCGGCGCGCCGGGCAGGGCCAGCGTCGCCGCGGCGAGCAGGCTGAGCAGGGGACGGTGCAGGGACTTCTTCATCGGGCAGGGGCGCGAGCCGTGAGCGAGCCTCCTATGATGCCTGCAACAGCTTGCCCCTTTGTTTCCAGGCATGACGACCCCGCTCACCCATTTCGACGCCCAGGGCCAGGCCCACATGGTGGACGTGTCGGCCAAGGCCGAGACCCACCGCATCGCCGTCGCCGCCGGCGAGATCCGCATGCGGCCCGAAACCTTTGCGCTGATCGCCAGCGGCACCGCCAAGAAGGGCGACGTGCTGGGCGTGGCGCGCATCGCGGCCATCCAGGGCGCCAAGCGCTGCGCCGACCTGGTGCCGCTGTGCCATCCGCTGCCGATCACGCGCGTCGCGGTGGAGTTCGACCTCGACGCGGCCGGCAGCCGCGTGCTGTGCCGTGCCCAGGTGGAGACGCTGGGCCGCACCGGCGTCGAGATGGAGGCGCTGTGCGCCGTGCAGGTCGGCCTGCTGACCATCTACGACATGTGCAAGGCCGCGGACCGCGGCATGGTCATCGCCGACGTGCGCGTGCTGGAGAAGCAGGGCGGCAAGAGCGGCGACTGGCGCGCCGCGGGCTAACGCAGCGTCCGCCAGTCCAGCACGCCGGAGGCCGGCTGGCATTGCGGCATGGGCGGCGCGGAGGCGGCCTCCTCGCAGCTCGCGAACCAGGTGTCGCCGGTCGGGTTGCGGAATTCGCGCAGCCGGTCCGCGACATAGCGGGCGCCCTCCACGTTGCCGGTGGCTTCCAGCGAGCGCGACCAGTGCATCAGCAGCCGTGCATCCACGAGGCTGAAGGCGGTGCGGCGCGTCGCGGCGAGGGCCAGCCTGCCGGGCGGGAAGCTGGTGGCGGCGGCGTAGTCGGCCTGGTGACCGAAAAACGGCGAGCGCTGGCCCGTGGCGATGCGCTCGTTCAGCGGCGCGGCGTCGGCCGGTGGCGCGTAGATGACGACGATGCGGTGGTAGTCCCAGACGGCGAACGCGCTGCCGGCGATCAGCAGGCTGCCGATCAGTTGCCAGGGGCGGGCCGAGGCAGGCGCCGCGTGGCCATCCCCTGCCGGCAGCGCCAGGCCCAGCGCGAAGCAGGCCGGCAGCAGGAAGTAGGCATACCAGAGCGGGTACTCGAGCAGGCTGTGCAGCGCGATGGTCAGCACGATCATCAGCGCGGCACGGCGCAGCGGCGCGTCCTCGCCGGCCCGTGCAGCGCCGCGCCAGGCCTTGTACAGCGCCCAGGCCAGAAGGGCCAGTACCGCGCCGGCCCAGGGCAGACCCAGCTCGACGGCCAGCTGTGACGCCAGGTTGTGCGTGTGGTCGAAGAATGCGATGGGGCGGGTCGGGAAGGGGGTGAGGCTCCAGGCGACGTTGAACTCGCCCCAGCCCACGCCCAGCCAGGGGTTGGCCAGCGTCAGCGCCCAGGCGTCGCGCAGGATGGCCAGGCGCGATGGCGAGCCCGCGCCCTCGGCCAGGCGCGAGGCCGCGCCGAAGGCATGCCCCTCGGCCGACCATTGCGCCATCAGCCACCAGCTGACGCCCAGCATCAGCGGCGTGGCGAGCAGCGCCAGGCGGGCGGGGCGCGACAGCTTGCGGTCGACCATGCCCCAGACGGCCAGCATCGCGATGCCGATGAAGCCGGTCCGCGAGGCACTCAGCACGACGGTGAAGACGCAGGCGAACAGCAGCGGCGCCAGCGCCCGGCGCCAGCGGCGCTTCTCCGTGATGAAGACGGCGGCCACCGCGGCCCACATCATCAGGCTGGCGAGGTGGTTGGGCTGGCGCAGATTGCCCACCGCCCGACCCGGGATGCCCGAGCGCGCGATGACGTTGCCATCGGCCCAGCCGGGCATGAAGACCTGCACGAGGCTGACGGCCACGCTGGCCAGGCCGGCCGCGAGCAGGCCCCAGCACAGCGCCTCGGCGGCGATGCCGCGCTGCTCGCGCGACAGGCCCTGGGCCATCAGCAGCACGGCCAGGCCGGCGCCGATGATGGCTGCGGCGCCCAGGCCCAGCGACGCAGGCAGGGAGCGCCAAGCCACTGAACTCAGCGGCGCGACGAGAAGCAGCGCGAGCGCCAGCGCCGCGGGGCTCTTCAGGCCCCGGCTCCAGTCGGGCGTGGCGCGAGCCCAAAGGATGAGGGCCAGGCCCCAGCCGGCGAGGGCGAGGAGCTGGTTGTAGAGCGTCGCCGAGGGGGTCTGGTTGAAGGCCAGCAGAGGCGGCAGCGCCGTGGCGATGACGAGGCCTGGCAGCGCGGCTTCGACCGGGGCGGAAGTCTGGGAGGGCATGGGCGCGGATGATGGCATGGGCCGCGCCTCCCCTGCCTTGAAGCGTGTCAAGGGCCGGCGGCGTCGCACACCTGCTGGCCTAAAGCAAAAAAGCGGAGGCTCAGCCCCCGCTTTTTCTTCAAGACCGGTCAGGTTACTTGTTGTTCTTCTCGATGGCCGTCTTCAGCGTCGCGTTCGTGATGCCTGCATCGGCGGTCGCGTTCCAGGTCACTGCGGAGTCGCCGGCGGTCGGGGTGAACGTGATCGTCTTGCCACCCAGATCGCTGCCCACCTTGGTGGAGTCGTTGAACGTCAACGTGATCACGCCGTTGGCACCGGTCTTGACCGAGGCAACTTCGTTGCTGGGCGCTACTCCGGCGGCGGTATCAGCCGGAACGCCGTTGGTGCCAGCAGTGCTGCAAGCCGCGAACGTCTTGTCGCCGGTTTCCTGCGAGCACAAGGCGATGGCGGTCTTCCACGGGTCGGCCACGGAGATGGCGTTGCCGACCTTGGCCTTGGCCGTGTAGTCCTTGTACTGCGGAATCGCCACGGCAGCCAGGATGCCGATGATGGCGACGACGATCATCAGTTCGATCAGGGTGAAGCCTTGTTGGGCGCGTGCTTTCAGGTTCATGTCAGTACTCCAGTCGAAGTGGGTGGGAGGAGGGCACGTCCAAGATACGCAGGGGGCGTGCCAGCTTTTTCGGGCCGACAACCTGTGCGAAATCGCACGGATGGGCGCCTCCGGGCGCCGGCGCCTGACAAAAAACGTCACTTCGGACTGGCGCGTTATGTCACCCCGGCCCGTCGGGTCAAGAAACGTCAGGCGAAAAAATGGCGCCTCGAGGGCGCCAGCGACGGGGCAAGGCGGGTTCAGAGCTGCATGGCCTGCCCGGCCTGGAGCGCGCTGATGCGGTGCGGGCTGCCGAGCGCATGCACGCCCTGCATGACGGCTTCGACCTCGCCGGGCTTGATGTGGGTGATGCGCACGTCGACGCTGCCGGCCAGCTGCGCCAGCTCCTGGCCGAGGTCGTGCGGGCAGAGGTGCTGGCTGACGTGGGCGACCGCGGCCTCGTCGTCGCTGAAGGCGGTCTCGATGACGAGGTGGGACAGGCGCAGCGCGGCCAGCCGGCGCCACAGCGCCGGGTTGGGGCCGGTGTCGCCGGTGTAGACCCAGTGGGCGTGGCCGGCGGCGGCGCCGGCGTCCAAGGCGAAGCCGACCGCCGGCACGGTGTGGGCGGCCGGCAGCACTTCGATGATGCGACCGCCCAGATCCAGGCGGTCACCGATCTGGAAGGGGTGCAGCGAGAGCACCGGGGCTGCGGCCGTGGGCAGCGCGGTGAAGTCGGGCCAGATGACGCCGTTGAAGACGTGCCGGCGAAGCGCGTCCAGCGTCTCGGGCAGGGCGTGGACCTGGATGGGCGGGCGGCCGGCGGCGACGCGCAGGCGCAGCACGGCATCGGCCAGCAGCGGGATGCCCAGCACATGGTCCAGATGGGAGTGGCTGAGCAGGATGTGGTCGATGGCGGCCAGGGCTTGCAGCGGCAGGTCGCCCACGCCGGTGCCGGCGTCGATGAGGACATCGTCGTCCAGCAGGAAGGCGGTGGTCTTGTAGCCGGCGGCAATGGCGCCGGAGCAGCCCAGGACGCGGATGTTCATGCGGTGCGTGGCTTGGATGGGGTGCCGCGCTTCGGGCGAGGCTGATGCCCAAGAATGTACGCAGGCCCCGATTAACCGTGACGGTCGGATTACCGAGTTGGCGAACCCCTGTGCGTGAGGAAATCACACGCCGCCGCGAAGCTGGCGGGAGTGCCTCAGCCCTGGATGAACTGCATCTGCGTGCCGGCCAGCTCGATCAGGTCGCCGGTGCGCAACGCGATCGATTCGCCGGTCAGCGGGATGCCGTTGACGCTGGGGCGCTGGGCACCTTCGACATGCGCGAAGACGTAGCCGGTGGGGCGCTTGGTGATGGAGGCGACCTGCACGCCGGGCTTGCCCAGCGTCGTGACGACCTTGGTCAGCGAGACCTCGCGGCCCGCCGCGGCGCCCGTCAGCACCTTGATGGCGGCCGGGCCGATGCCGGCGGCGCCGTTGCCCAGCGCACCGAAGGCGGAGGTCAGGCCCAGGTTGGCCGGCGCGCCGGACCCGGGCTTGAGGATCATGGTCTTCTCGTAGTCGCCGCCGTCGCTGAGCAGGAACTTGATCTTGTACTTGCCGATCTCGACGGTGTCGTTGTCGGCCAGCAGCTGCTTCTTGATGGCCTTGCCGTTGATGTAGGTGCCGTTGGTGGAGTTGAGGTCTTCGATGAAGACGTCCGCACCGACCATCTGCAGGACGGCGTGCTCGCCGCTGATGGCGAGGTTGTCGATGACGATGTCGTTGTACGGCCGCCGACCGAGCGTGGTCTTGTCCTTGGTGATCTGGACCTCCTTGATCACCACGCCGTCGAGCGAAACCACCAGTTTGCCCATGTATGACCTCAAGTTCTGTTGTGCGCGCCGCGGCTCTTCAGGCGACGGAGTCTTTGCCGCCACGCCGACCGAAGGGCCACCAGCCCCGTCCTTCGGTACGTTGGCGGCCCTCGGCGCGGGCCAGGATGAGCGCGATGTTATCGCGGCCGCCGTTGTCATTTGCCGCGCCGATCAGCGCGCGCGCCGCCTCGGGCAGCGCCGGATTGCCGTTGAGCAGGTTGGCGAGGCTGTCGTCGTCGAGCATGTCGGACAGGCCGTCCGAGCAGAGCAGATAGGTGTCGCCGGGCTGGACCTCGTGAAGATGCAGCTCCATCAGCACCGTGTCCTCGACACCGACGGCGCGCGTGACGAGGTTCTTGTTGCTGGAGAAGGCAGCCTCCTCGACGGTCAGCAGGCCGGCGTCGATCTGCTCCTGCAGCAGCGAGTGGTCGCGCGTGATCTGCGTGAGGCGCCCCGCACGCAGGCGGTAGGCGCGCGAGTCGCCGACGTGGCCCAGCAGCAGGCCCTCGGGCCGGAACACGCCCAGCACCAGCGTCGTGCCCATGCCGGCATAGCGCGGGTTGGTGTTGGCGGCGTTGAAGATGGCGCGGTTGGCGTTGTCGACGCAGATGTCCATCGCGCGCTTGACCTCGCCGGCGCGGGCCTCGCGGCCACGGTCCTTCAGCCAGCGACCGAGCTCGCTGCTGACGAAGCTGGTCAGCATCTGGCTGGCCACCTCGCCGGCGTTGTAGCCGCCCATGCCGTCGGCCAGCACGGCCAGGCCGGCGGCCTGGTCCAGCGCGACCGAGTCCTCGTTGTTGTCGCGCGCACGGCCCACGTCGGTGGCGCTGAAGAACTCCAGGGTCATGAGGCTTGGCTGGGGGCGGGCGGCGCGGCGGCGGCGGGGGAGCGCGGATTCTGCCCTGCTTCCTCGGGCGTCAGGCGCAGTGTTTGTGCGAAGGTTTGCGCGAACGCCGGATCCTGCTGGAGCGCGGCGGTTTCGGGCGGGGCGGGCTCGGCCTGCAGGGCCATGACGAGGACGGCTTCGAGGTCGCGCGCCATCTGCTCGCCCGAGGGGTAGCGCAGCTCGGGGCGCTTCTCGAGGGCGACGGCCAGCACCAGGGCCAGGGGTTCGGGCAGGCTCGGGCGGTGGGTGCGTACGTCGGGCGCCGGCTCGGTGGCGATCTGCTGCATCAGCCGCGCCATCGAGTCGCTCTGGTGCGGCAGCACGCCGGTCAGCAACTGGTAGAGCAGCACGCCGAGGGAGTAGAGGTCGCTGCGGCCGTCCACCGTCAGGCCGGCGAGCTGTTCGGGCGACATGAAGGACGGCGTGCCCAGCACCAGGCCGGTGCGCGTGCGGCTGCCGTCGCCGACGCGGGCAATGCCGAAGTCCATCAGCTTGAGGCCGCCGTTGACGCGATCCAGCATCACGTTGGCCGGCTTGATGTCGCGATGGATGACGCCCTGACCGTGCGCATAGTGCAGCGCGCGTGCCAGGCGGGCGCCCAGCTGCACGACCTCGCGCGTCGGCAGCAGCTGGCCGGCCTTGGTGAAGAGGCTGAGGTCGCGGCCCAGCACGTACTCGAGGGCCAGCCAGGCGTCGCTGCCGTCCTGGCCGGCGTCGACGACCTGCAGGATGTCGGCATGCTCCAGCGCTCCCGCTGCGCGCGCCTCGCGCATGAAGCGTTCGCGCACGTCGGCAAGGTCTTCGGCCGAGAACTCGCGGCTCAGCGCCAGGCGCTTGATGGCAACCTGGCGGCCCGTGGCGCGCTGCGTGGCCTTGTAGACGATGGCCATCGCGCCGCGGCCGATCTCGGCGCCGATGTCGTAGTCCTGCAGGCCGGGCGCGCTGCCCGCGGCCTGCGGCGGCGCTGCGTCGGGTGTTGGTGGCTCATCGGGCGGGGGCAGCGGCGCGCGGGGCGGCGCGTCCGCGCCGCGACCGATGAGGCGCTGCCAGAAACCGGGTTTGCCGCTAGCCATGCCGGCGATCTTAGGTCGCCTCGGGCCTGCCGCGGCGCGCCAGCGCCAGGCCGGCGGCCACGACGAGCAGGGCGCAGCTGATGCTGACCGCGTAGTCCAGGCCCTGCATATGGGTCTCGAACCAGCCATGCACGGCCGCGTCCGTCGTCGCCATCTCGCCGGCGACGAAGCCCAGCAGCGCCGCGCCCAGCGTGATGATGGCGGGGAAGCGCTGCATCAGCTTCAGCAGCACCGTGCTGCCGAAGATGATGAGCGGAATGGACAGGCCCAGGCCGATGACCAGCAGCGGCACGTGCGCGCCCTCGGGCGCACTGTTGGCGGCAGCGGCGACGGCGATGACGTTGTCCAGGCTCATGACGAGGTCGGCGATGAGGATGGTGCGTATGGCCACCCAGAGGCTGCTGCTGGCCTGCACGTCGGCGTCGTCGTCGCCGTCGGCCAGCAGCTGCACGCCTATCCACAGCAGCAGCAGGGCGCCGACAAGCTTCAGCCAGGGCAGCTGCAGCAGCTGCACGGCGAACAGCGTCAGCGCCACCCGCAGCACGATGGCCGCGCCGCTGCCGAAGACGATGGCGCGCTTTTGCTGGTGGGCCGCGAGATTGCGCGCGGCCAGCGCGATGACGACGGCGTTGTCGCCCGACAGCAGGATGTTGACCCAGATGATCTTCAGCAGCGCGATGAAGAAGGCGGCGTTCAGCAGGTCCATGGAGCGGGCAAAAAAAAGCCGCCGGTCACCCCGGCGGCTGGTGTCGGGGCCAGGCCCGATTACAGCAGGCCCTTGAGCAGGCGGCCCATCTCGGACGGGTTGCGCGTGACCGTGAAGCCGCACTCTTCCATGATGGCGAGCTTGGCATCGGCCGTGTCGGCGCCGCCGGAGATCAGCGCGCCGGCGTGGCCCATGCGCTTGCCCGGAGGGGCGGTGACGCCAGCGATGAAGCCGACGATGGGCTTCTTCATGTTGGCCTTGCACCAGCGGGCGGCTTCCGCCTCGTCGGGACCGCCGATCTCGCCGATCATGATGACGGCGTCGGTGTCCGGGTCGTCGTTGAAGGCCTTCATCACGTCGATGTGCTTCAGGCCGTTGATCGGGTCGCCGCCGATGCCCACGGCCGACGACTGGCCGATGCCCAGCTCGGTCAGCTGCGCCACGGCTTCATAGGTCAGCGTACCGGAGCGCGACACGACGCCGACGCGGCCCTTGCGGTGGATGTGGCCGGGCATGATGCCGATCTTGATCTCGTCCGGCGTGATCAGGCCCGGGCAGTTGGGGCCCAGCAGCAGCGTGCGCTTGCCGCCGGCGGCTTCCTTGGCCTTCATCTTGTTGCGCACTTCCAGCATGTCGCGGACGGGAATGCCTTCCGTGATGCAGATGGCCAGGTCCAGGTCGGCCTCGACGGCTTCCCAGATCGCGGCGGCGGCGCCCGCGGGCGGCACGTAGATGACCGAGACGGTCGCGCCGGTCTGGCCGGCGGCTTCCTTGACGGTCGCGTAGATGGGAATCTCGGAGAACTTCTCGCCGGCCTTCTTCGGGTTCACGCCCGCAACGAAGGCGTTCTTGCCGTTGGCATAGGCCTGGCAGCCCAGCGTGTGGAACTGGCCGGTCTTGCCGGTGATGCCCTGGGTGATGACCTTGGTGTCTTTGTTGATGTAGATCGACATGGTGAGGAACTCCTGGGCTTTACTTGACGGCGGCGACGATCTTGGTGGCTGCTTCGGCCATCGTGTCGGCGGCGATGATGGGCAGGCCCGATTCGGCCAGCATCTTCTTGCCCAGTTCTTCGTTGGTGCCCTTCATGCGGACGACCAGCGGCACTTGCAGGTTCACGGCCTTGCAGGCGGTGATGACGCCTTCGGCGATGGTGTCGCACTTCATGATGCCGCCGAAGATGTTGACCAGGATGCCCTTGACGGCCTTGTTCTTCAGCATGATCTTGAAGGCCTCGGTGACCTTCTCGGCCGTGGCGCCGCCGCCGACGTCCAGGAAGTTGGCCGGCTCGCCGCCGAACAGCTTGATGGTGTCCATCGTGGCCATGGCCAGGCCGGCACCGTTCACCAGGCAGCCGATGTTGCCGTCCAGCGAGATGTAGGCGAGGTCGAACTTGGATGCCTCGACTTCGGCGGGGTCTTCCTCGTCCAGGTCGCGGTAGGCCACGATCTCGGGGTGGCGGAACAGCGCGTTGGCGTCGAAGTTGAACTTCGCGTCCAGGGCCATCAGGTTGCCCTTGGAATCGCAGTTCAGCGGGTTGATCTCAACCAGCGACGCGTCCGTGTCCATGTAGCACTTGTAGAGCTTGGCGAAGATGTCGACTGCCTGGTCGATGGAAGCGCCGCTCAGGCCGATGGCGGCTGCGATCTTGCGCGACTGCGCTTCGGTCAGGCCGGTCAGCGGGTCGATCATCTCGGTGATGATCTTCTCGGGCGTGCTGTGGGCCACCTCTTCGATGTCCATGCCGCCTTCGCTGGAAGCGATGAAGGCCACCTTCTGCGTGCCGCGGTCGGTGACCAGCGAGACGTAGAGTTCCTTGTTGATGTCGGCGCCGTCCTCGATGTACAGGCGGCGGACCTTCTGGCCTTCGGGGCCGGTCTGGTGCGTCTTGAGCTGCATGCCCAAGATGCCTTCGGCCTTTTCCTTCACGTCGTCGATGGTCTTGGCGACCTTGACGCCGCCGCCCTTGCCGCGGCCGCCGGCGTGGATCTGGGCCTTGACGACCCAGACCGGGCCGCCCAGCTTCTGAGCGGCTTCAACGGCTTCCTGCACGGTGAAAGCGGGGATGCCGCGCGGCACCGGCACGCCGAACTGGCGCAGGATTTCTTTGCCCTGGTATTCGTGGATTTTCATGGCTGGGTCTCTCGGGTCGGGGAAGTCAGGAGGCGGTTACGGCGGCATCTGGAGTGGCCAGGTGCCAGCGGGGGTAGAACTTGGCCACGGTGGCGCCGTCGCGGCGCAACGCATGGCAGCGGTCGAGCTGGAAGGGCGGGTTGCCGGAGGCGTCGCCCTCGCGTGTATCGATGACGGAGCCGGCCAGGGCCTGGATGACGGCCGTCGGCAGCACCTGGCAGAGCTCGGTCAAGTGTGTGCAGCCGCGCGTGGCGGCCAGGCGTTCCTGGACGGCTCGGCGGAAGCCCTTCATCAGGTTCAGGCCGACAAGGCGGGCATAGGCGTCGCCATGCTCGTCGCAGGCGCCCGGATAAGGCATCCACAGCGTCTCGGACGTGGCCGCGGTGATGGTCAGCGCCGCGTCCACGGTCAGGTACAGGCGCATGTCGTGGATGGGGTCGCCGGCCTTGCGCGGCGCGCCGGCCAGCGGCACGTCGTGCGACTTGGTGTCGGTCAGGCTGGCTTCCACATCGAACAGGCCGTCATCGCGCGCGAAAACCTGCACATCGAAGGCGCGGCGGTGCAGTGGGCGGCGCGTGACGGACGGGTTGACGGCGGGCATGAGACGGGATTAGCGGATCAACCCGGCCTGTGCCGGGACGGGGTCAGACCGGCTTTTGCAGCGCTCAGCCGACATGGGCAAAAGGCTTGTAACCGGGTGAACCCTCGTTTTGGGGCAGCCGGCAATGTAGCACGGAGGGTGAAAACTCCCCTTCCGCAGTCGGTCAAGCGTCCCTCAGGGGCGCAGCAAACGGCGCACCAACTCGGGGGAAAACCCCCGGGCCAGCAGGAAGCGGGTCTGGCGCGCCTGTTCGGCCGCGTCGCGTGCCGGTTCCGGGCCGAAGCGCTTGAGCCAGACCTCGCGGGCCCGCTCCAGCTCGGTCGCACGCAGCGCGGCCTGCTGCTCGGCGTCCAGCTTCAGCCCGTGCTGGGCGAGTTCCTGCTGGATGCGCTGGGCGCCGAAGCGGCCGGCGCGGACATGCAGGCGCGACTCGACGAAGCGGGTTTCGTCGAGGTAGCCCTCGGCAGCGAGGGCATCGAGCAGCGCGTCGACGGCGTTCTCGCCGGCTTGGTCGGCGTCCTGGGCCGCCTCCTCGTCCGTGCCGGCATCGGCCGCTGCCGCGGCACGCGAGCGGCGCGCAATGCCCAGCAGCTTGCGCCGGAGTTCGAGCCGGCTGTGCTCGCGCTGGGCCAGCAGGCCGATGGCCCGGGCCTTCAGCGACAGGGGTGCACGCGCCATGGCGAACCTTCAGCCGGGTTGGATGGCCTGGCGGGGCCCGGGCCCCGCAATCGCGGCGCTCACGCCTTGTCGGACGCGCCTTCGGTTTCGCCCAGAGGCGCGACGCCAACCGCAGCGCGGATCTTGTTCTCGATCTCGCGGGCCACATCGACGTTCTCGCGCAGGAACTCGCGGGCGTTGTCCTTGCCCTGGCCGATCTTCTCGCCCTGATAGGCATACCAGGAGCCGGACTTCTCGACGATCTTGTGGACGACGCCCATGTCGACGATCTCGCCCTCGCGGCTGATGCCTTCGCCGTAGAGGATGTCGAACTCGGCGGTCTTGAACGGCGGGCTGACCTTGTTCTTGACGACCTTGACCTTGGTCTCGGAGCCGATGACTTCCTCGCCCTTCTTGATGGAGCCGATGCGGCGGATGTCCAGGCGCACGGAGGCGTAGAACTTCAGCGCATTGCCGCCGGTGGTCGTCTCGGGCGAACCGAACATGACGCCGATCTTCATGCGGATCTGGTTGATGAAGATGACCGTGCAGTTGGTCTTCTTGATCGTCGCGGTCAGCTTGCGCAGCGCCTGGCTCATCAGGCGGGCCTGCAGGCCGGGCAGGCTGTCGCCCATCTCGCCTTCGATTTCGGCCTTGGGCGTCAGCGCGGCGACCGAGTCGATGACGATGAGGTCCACCGAGCCGGAGCGCACCAGCGCGTCGACGATCTCGAGGGCCTGCTCGCCGGTGTCGGGCTGGCTGATCAGCAGGTCGCTCAGGTTGACGCCCAGCTTCTGCGCGTACTGCACGTCCAGCGCATGCTCGGCGTCGATGAAGGCGCAGGTGCCGGCGAGCTTCTGCATCTCGGCGATGACCTGCAGCGTCAGCGTCGTCTTGCCCGACGACTCGGGGCCGTAGATCTCGACGACGCGGCCGCGCGGCAGGCCGCCGACGCCCAAGGCGATGTCCAGGCCCAGCGAGCCGGTGGAGACGACCTGGATGTCTTCCAGCGCCTCGCCCTCGCCGAGCCGCATGATGGAGCCCTTGCCGAACTGCTTTTCGATCTGGGCGAGGGCGGCCTGCAAGGCCTTGGCTTTTTCGGTGTTCAGGGCTTTGACCGGGGCGTCCATGGGGCTCTCCAATTGAATGCTCGAATTATGGAGCAATCTGTATGTTTGTACAGTAGTTCGTCCGATGCCTTGAGGATGGCTTCTTCGGGATGCGGACGGGCCTCATGCTAGGTCGGAGGTGGCTCATGGCGTGAGCCATGCGCGATCGTCCTCAGCCCATCCACAGCGCGTGCTGCGTCGCAGTATGGAAGTCGCGCCAGACGCGGTTCAGCTCGCTGCGCGGATCGGCGGCCAGCAGCCCGCAGGCGGGGTAGGCGGCCGCGAACAGCTCGCGCGTCGTGCGGGCCAGCCGGAACGACTCCGCCTCCAGCGGGCCCGCGGCGCCGGCCTCCAAGGGCTGGCCTGCGTCCAGCCGCCGCCAGGCGTCGTCGAGCGCGGCGTAGAACGCCGTGCGGGCCTGGGTCAGCGCCTGGTGCTGAGCCTGGACGCCGGCGAGAACAGCGCCGCCGGCATCGCCGCGCCGGGTCGTCCGGGCCTGGACCACGGGCTCGGCCAGCGCCATGAAATGCCGCGCCAGCCCGAGCAGGTTGGCCGCCAGCGTTGCCAGCGCGAGGGCGCGGAACGGGAAGCGGTACAGCGGGCCGGGCGCCGTCGCTCGTGCCGGATCGATGTCGAAGGCCTGGGCGTCGGCCGCCCACGCGCTGTCGATTCCGAAGGCATGCGAGGCGCTCGCGCGCAACCCGATGCTGTGCCAGCTGGGCTGCCACTGCACGTCACGGGCCGGCACGACGAAGGCCCGCACCCGCGGCTGCCCCAGGGCATCCAGCAGCGGCCGGCCCTGCTCGCGCAGCCGGGCGTTGAACGTGAAATGGCTGGCCTGCGGCGCGCCGGTGGCATGGCCCCAGTGGCCGCTGATGCGCCAGCCGTCGCCGTCGCGGTCGGCCCAGCCGCCGGCGGCACCGCTGCCGGCCAGGCAGACACGCGGGGCCGCGAGGATGTCGCGCGCCAGCTCCGGCGGCAGGAAGCCGGCGAACCAGCCGGCACCGGCGCACAGCGTCAGGAACCAGCCGCAGCTGCCGTCGGCGGCCGCCACGGCCTCCTCCAGCCGGACGACGGCGGGCAGCGGCCATTCGCCGCCGCCGACCGCGCGCGGTGCCAGCAGGGTCAGCCAGCCTTCGCGATGCAGCAGGTCGAGCTGCCCGGGCTGCAGCCCGCCAAGTTCGTCGGCGCGGGCCGCGGCTTCGGCCAGCGGGGCGAGGGCGGCGGCGCCGGGGAGGGGGAAGTCGGGCATGGCGGAGGGCAGACAGCGGCGGCGCGGCATTGTGGCCGTCCGCGGCAGGAGGCGCCGCGTTCCGGCCTAACATCGGCTCAGGAGACAAAACATGCGCATTCTGATTGCCGAAGACGATCAAGTGCTGGCCGACGGGCTGCTGCGGGCGCTGCGCGCCTCGGGCTACGCGGTGGACCGCGTGGCCACGGGCAGCGAGGCCGACACGGCGTTGGCGACGCACGAGTTCGACCTGGTCATCCTCGACCTGGGACTGCCGCGCCTGCACGGGCTGGAGGTGCTGCGCAAGCTGCGCGCGCGCGGCTCGACGATGCCGGTGCTGATCCTGACGGCGGCCGACAGCGTGGAGCAGCGCGTCAAGGGGCTGGACCTGGGTGCCGACGACTACATGGCCAAGCCGTTCTCGCTGCAGGAGCTGGAGGCGCGCGTGCGCGCGCTGACGCGGCGCGGCCTGGGCACGGCCAGCAGCATCATCAAGCATGGGCCGCTGAGCTTCGACGCGACCGGCCGCGTGGCCTATATCAACGAGCAGATGCTGGAGCTGTCGGCGCGCGAGCTGTCGCTGCTGGAGGTGCTGCTGCAGCGCGCCGGCCGCCTGGTCAGCAAGGACCAGCTCGTCGAGCGCCTGTGCGAATGGGGCGAAGAGGTCTCGAACAACGCCATCGAGGTCTACATCCACCGGCTGCGCAAGAAGATCGAGCAGGGGCCCATCCGAATCGCAACGGTGCGCGGCCTCGGCTACTGCCTCGAGAAGATCGCCTCATGATGAGGCGCTTTGCTGGCCGGGGACGGCCGTCGCCCCTCCGCGAGGGTCGGGCCCGGCCTGGGAGCGGCCCGGCGCCGCGGCCGGCGTAGATGCCCACCCGGGACGGCGCCAGCCCGCAGCAGGGCTCGCTGTTCGGCGAGATCCTCGACTGGATGCTCGCCCCGCTGCTGCTGATCTGGCCGATCAGCGTCGCGCTGACCTGGCTGGTGGCGCAGGGCATCGCCAGCCGCCCCTATGACCGCGAGCTGGGCGAGATGGCGCGCAGCCTGGGGCAGCAGGTGGCGGCCGCGGCGCCGGCAAACACCGGCAAGGGCAAGGATCGCTACGCGCTTGCGCCCGAGGCAGCAGCGCTGCTGCGGGCCGACGCGTCGGACACGGTCTTCTATCAGGTGCTGGGCCTGCGCGGCGAGCTGCTCAGCGGCGATGCGACGCTGCCCGTGCCCGCCGAGGAAGCGTCCATCGTGCCCTGGGAGCTGCAATTCCGCGACGACGAGGTGGGGTCGGATGCGGTGCGCGTGGCCTACCTGTGGGTGGCGCCGGAAGGCCAGGCCGTGGGCGCCAAGACGATGCTGGTGCAGGTCGCCGAGACCATGGGCAAGCGGGCGCGGTTGACGAACGAGATCATCAAGGGCGTCATCCTGCCGCAGTTCGTCATCCTGCCGCTGGCGGTGCTGCTGGTGTGGCTGGCGCTGGCGCGTGGCATCTCGCCGCTCAACGAGCTGCAGCGGCGCATCCGTTCGCGCGAGAGCTCGGACCTGTCGCCCATCGACGAGCAGCGCGTGCCCGACGAGGTGGCGCCGCTGGTGCGCGCGATCAACGACCTGCTGGCGCGGCTGGATTCGTCCATGAGCCGGCAGAAGCACTTCCTCGCCGACGCCGCCCACCAGCTGAAGACGCCGCTGGCGGGCCTGCGCACCCAGGCCGAGCTGATCCAGCGCGAGATCGACGTGGGCCGCGCCTCGCCGGAGGAGCTGAAGCGCTCGCTGGCGCAGATCGCCCGCGCCAGCGAGCGGGCGGCGCACATGGTCAACCAGCTGCTCGCGATGGCGCGCGCCGAGGACGTCGAGCAGGCGCTGCGCCGTGAGCCCGTCAACCTGGCCGAGATCGCCATCGACACGGTGCGCGACTTCGTCCCGCGTGCGCTGGAGCGCCGCATCGACCTCGGCTACGACGGCGTCGTGCCGGACGACAGCCGGCTGTGCGTGCGCGGCCAGCCGGTGCTGCTGGGCGAGCTGATCCGCAACCTGGTCGACAACGCGCTGCTCTACACGCCGGCCGGCGGGCTGGTGACGGTGCGCGTCGTCGAGGACCCCTTCGGCCAGGTCGTCGTGCTGCAGGTCGAGGACAGTGGGCCGGGCATCGCGCCGGGCGAGCGCGAGAAGGTCTTCCAGCCCTTCTACCGCTCGCTGGGCAGCGGCGTCGAGGGCTCGGGCCTGGGTCTGGCCATCGTGAAGGAGATCGTGCAGCAGCACGAGGCCGAGATGGCGCTGGACGACGCCCGCGTGCGCCGGGCGGCGGGTGGTGAGTCGCCCGACGGGCAGGGGCCGGGGGCTCGCTTCACGATCCGCTTCCCGGCCCTGTCCCGGCTTAGGTCTTCACCACCTTCTTGACCCGCGCGATCGACAGCAGCAGGCCCAGCGACAGCCCCAGCGTCACCATCGCCGTGCCGCCGTAGCTGATGAAGGGCAGCGGCACGCCGACGACGGGCAGGATGCCACTGACCATGCCCATGTTGACGAAGACATAGGTGAAGAAGGACAGCGTCACCGCGCCGGCCATCAGGCGCGAGAACAGCGTCGGCGCGTCGGACGCGATCATCAGGCCGCGCAGGATCAGCGCCGTGAAGCCGACCAGCAGCGCGAGCGCGCCCATGAAGCCGAACTCTTCGCCGAAGGCCGCGAAGATGAAGTCGGTGGTGCGCTCGGGGATGAACTCCAGGTGGGTCTGGGTGCCCTGCATGAAGCCCTTGCCGGTCATGCCGCCCGAGCCGATGGCGATCTCGCCCTGGATGATGTGGAAGCCCTTGCCGAGCGGATCCTTGGACGGGTCCAGCAGCGTGCAGACGCGGTGCTTCTGGTACTCCTTCAGCACCGGCCAGGTCACGTCGGGATCGCAGATGCGGTCCTCGCTGAGCACGAGCGTCGTGATGCCTGCGGCGGCCAGCACGACGGCCGGCACGATGAGCTTCCACGGCAGGCCGGCGAAGAAGATCACGTACAGGCCCGCAGCCAGCACCAGCAGGCTGGTGCCCAGGTCAGGCTGCTTGGCGATCAGCAGGAAGGGCAGCAGCAGCAGCGCGAAGGCGGCGATGAAGTCCGGCCAGCGCAGCAACCCCTCGCGCTTCTGGAACCACCAGGCCAGCATCAGAGGCGTCGCGATCTTCAGCAGCTCGGACGGCTGGATCTGCGTGACGCCGACGTTGAGCCAGCGCGTCGCGCCCTTCTTCGTGATGCCGAACAGCGCTGTCGCGAGCAGCAGCGTCACGCCGAACACATAGAGCGGGATGGCCAGCGCCATCAGCCGCTGCGGCGGGATCTGCGCCACGATGAACATCAGGCCCAGGCCCAGCAGCATGTTGCGGCCATGGTCCATGAAGCGGGTGCCATGGTCGTAGCCGGCCGAGTACATGCACAGCAGCCCCCAGCCGCACAGCCACAGCACGGCCAGCAGCAGCGGGATGTCGAAGCCGCTGAGCCAGGGCCTGAGCCGCTGCCACAGCGGCGGGCGTTCGATGATGGTCATCGCGAAGCTCCCGAGGCGGCGGCTGAGGCAGCCTCGCCGGGCGCCACGGGCACGTCGGCCGCCTTGCGCGGCGTGCCTATGGGCGCGAAGGTCTGGCCCAGCTGCGTCTTGGCGATGTCCTCCTCGCTGGGGTAGGTGCCCGTCAGCAGGTAGTCGAACACGCGACGGGCGATGGGCGCCGCCGAGGCGTTGCCCCAGCCGGCGTTCTCGACGATGACGGCCAGCGCGACGGTGGGCTGGTCGCTCGGCGCGAAGCCGACGTACAGCGAGTGGTCGCGCTTGCGCTCGTCGGCCTTGATGTCGCGGTAGCGTTCGCCCGCGCGCAGGCCGACGGCCTGGGCCGTGCCGGTCTTGCCGCCGCTCAGATAGGGCGCGCCGGCAAACACCTGGCGGCCGGTGCCCTCCTGCGTCACGCCGGTCATCGCGTTGCGGATCACGTCCACGTCCTGCGGCCGCAGCGGCAGCGGCGTCAGCGCGTCGCTGGCGATGCGGCGCTGCTGGTGCTTGACCACGTCCTCGATCTCGCGCACCAGGCGCGGCTTGAAGCGCTGGCCGCCCGACGCGATGGTCGAGTAGGCCGTCGCCATCTGCAGCATCGTGAAGCTGTTGTAGCCCTGGCCTATGCCCAGCGAGATGGTCTCGCCGGGGAACCACTTCTGGTTCGCCGGGCTCTTGCGGAAGTAGTTGCGCTTCCACTCCTGCGAGGGCAGCACGCCGGTGACCTCGCCCTGCACGTCGATGTCGGTGCGGCGCCCGAGGCCGAAGGGTTCGAGTTGGTCGTGGATCAGGTCCACGCCCATCTCGTTGGCCAGGCTGTAGAAGTAGACATTGGACGAGGTGACGATGGCCAGACGCATGTCCTTGGGGCCGGCGCGATCCGTCTCGGGGCTGCTGAAGTTGCGGCCGCCGAAGCTGTAGTTCAGCGTGTCCATGATGACCGTGCCGGGCGCGCGCTTGCCGCTGTTCAGTGCTGCCATGGCCATCAGCGGCTTGAAGGTGGAGCCGGGCGGGTAGGTGCCGCGCAGCGCCCGGTTGAGCAGCGGCTTGTCGAGGTCCTCGTTGAGCTCGCGCCAGGAGTCGGCGTCGATGCCGTCGACGAAGAGGTTGGGGTCGAAGGTGGGCTTGGACACGAAGGCCAGCACCTCGCCATTGCGCGGGTCTATGGCCACCAGCGCGCCGCGGCGCTCGCCGAACAGCCGCTCCACCAGCGCCTGCAGCTTGATGTCGATGGACAGGTTCAGCGTGTTGCCGGGCGTGGGCGGGCGGTGATCCAGGCGACGCACCGCGCGGCCGCCCGCGCTGGTCTCGACCTGCTCGAAGCCGGTCGTGCCGTGCAGTTCCTTCTCGTAGGCCTGCTCCAGGCCCAGCTTGCCGATGTACTCGGTGCCGCGGTAGTTGGCGAGGTCCTCCTCCTCCCAGTCGTCCATCGCCTTCTTCTCGGCCTGGTTGATGCGGCCGATGTAGCCGATCAAGTGGGCGCCAACTTCGCCCAGCGGATAGGAGCGGAAAAGCCGGGCCTTGATCTCGACGCCGGGGAAGCGGTAGCGCTGGGCCGTGAAGCGCGCGACCTCCTCGTCCGTCAGCTTGGTGCGTATGGGCAGGGAGTCGGTGTGCCTGGACTCCTCGGCCAGTCGCTTGAAGCGGCGCTTGTCGCGGGCCTGGATGTCGATGACCTGGCCCAGCGCCTCGATGGTGGCGTCCAGGTCGGTGACCTTCTCGGGGTTGATCTCCAGCGTGTAGGCCGAGTAGTTGCTGGCCAGCACGACGCCGTTGCGGTCCTTGATGAGGCCGCGGTTCGGCACGATGGGCACGACGGCGATGCGGTTGGACTCGGCCCGCTCGGCGAAGCTGTCGTACTGCACCACCTGCAGCCAGACCAGGCGCGTGACGAGCAGGCCGAAGCAGAACAGCACGAAGGCGACCGCGGCCAGCACGCGCGAGCGAAAGCGCGACAGCTCCTGGCGGAGGTTCTTGATGACGACCACGGGCTAGATCCGGCCCGGCCCGGGCGCCCGGGCGGCATGGGAGCTCGGCGACGTCATAGCGGCCGGTTGGCGTCGCGGTCCGGCGCGCGGCGCTGCGGCGCCAGCAGCAGCACGCTCGCCACCGGCCACAGCACGGCCTCGAAGACCGGCGCCAGCAGCATGCCCCAGCCCGGCCACATGCCGCCGACGAGCATGCGCACGACCAGCGCCAGCGCATGCGCGGCGAAGAAAAGCGGCAGCACCTGCACGGCCTGGGCGCCCAGCGGGAACCAGGTCAGGCGGCGGTGCAGCAGGATGGCGCCATAGCTCAGGCCGCTGTAGGCCAGCGCATGCTGGCCCAGCAGGGCGCCATCGTGCACGTCGATGAGCAGGCCGAACACGAAGGCCCACAGCACGCCGACGCGGCGCGGCTGGTGCACGCCCCAGAACACGAGCACGACGGCCAGCACGTCCGGCATCGCCGCGAGCCGGCCGGCCGGCACCATGTCTATCGTCAGCGCGACCAGCAGCGTGAAGGCGATGAACCAGGGGTTGGCCGGCAGCAGCAGCTGGTCGGCGGCGCGCGGCATGATCATGGCGCGGCTCCCGAGGCCTTCGCCGCGGCCTTCTCGGCGCGTTCGGCCTTCTTGGCGGCGCGCGCGCTGGCCTTGGCCGCGGCGGCCGACGCGGCCTCGTCCGCCGCGGCGACCTCGGCTTCCCGCTTGGCGGCCAGGTGGCGGTCCTGAGGCAGCAGCACCAGCACATGGCGGGCGCTGTCGGGCTGGGCGATGGGCGCGAGCAGCACCTGGGCGAAGCTGGAGTCGCCACGGCGCTCGACGACGGTGACCCGGGCAACCGGCAGGCCCGGTGGGTAGACGCCGTCCAGCCCCGAGGTCGTCATCAGATCTCCGACCTTGATGTCCGCGTTCGCGGCCAGGAAGCGCAGCTCCATGCCCGTGCCGTCCGAGCGGCCGACGGCGGCATTGCGCATCTGCGTACGCGAATTCAGCAGCGGTATGGCGGCATCCTTGTCCGTCAGCAGCGTGACCTCGCTGGACAGCGGGTAGACGCGCGTCACCTGGCCCAGCACGCCGGCCTCGTTGATCACCGGCGAGCCGGCGGCCACGCCCTGGGTGGCGCCGTGGTCGATGACGACGCGGCGGGAGAAGGGGTCGGGCGCCTCGAACAACACCTCGGCCGGGATGGACGGCACGTTCAGCGAGGGCTTCAGGCCCAGCAGCTTGCGCAGGTGGTCGTTCTCGGCCTGCAGCGCATCGGCGCGCGACAGGCGTTCAGCCTGTGCGCTGAGCTGGCGCTTGGCGAGGTCCTCGGCGGCCATCGCCCGCTGGGTGCCGCGCATGTAGCCGCCCAGGGTGTCCCAGGCGTCCACGGGCGCCAGCAGCAGGCGCTGCACGGGATGCAGCACGAGGGCGAAGCTGGCGCGCACGGGCTGCATCAGCTTGAAGCGGGCGTCGGCCACCATCATCAGCAGCGCCAGCGCCGAGCACAGCGCGAGCTTGGTCAGCGCCGACGGACCCTGGCGGAAGAACGGCGGTGGCGTGCGGTCTAGGGTGCCGAGGGGCATGGCGCGCCGGGCGGCGTATCAGGAGGTTGGGCTTATTCCGACGTGAAGATGGAGCCCAGGCGCTCCATGCGCTCCAGCGCCATGCCGCAGCCGCGCACCACGCAGGTCAGCGGGTCTTCGGCCACCAGCACCGGCAGGCCGGTCTCCTCGGACAGCAGTCGGTCCAGGTCGCGCAGCAGCGCGCCGCCGCCGGTCAGCATCATGCCGCGCTCGGCGATGTCGGCGCCCAGCTCGGGCGGGGTCTGTTCCAGCGCGTTCTTCACGGCGGAGACGATCTGGTTCAGCGGGTCGGTCAGCGCTTCCAGGATCTCGTTAGACGAGATCGTGAAGCTGCGCGGCACGCCCTCGGCGAGGTTGCGGCCCTTGACCTCCATCTCCTTGACCTCGCTGCCGGGGAAGGCGGAACCTATGGTCTTCTTGATGGCCTCGGCGGTCTGTTCGCCGATCAGCATGCCGTAGTTGCGGCGGATGTAGTTGGTGATGGCCTCGTCGAACTTGTCGCCGCCGACGCGCACGCTGCCCTTGTAGACCATGCCGCCCAGCGAGATGACGCCCACCTCGGTGGTGCCGCCGCCGATGTCGACGACCATGGAGCCCGAGGCCTCGGCCACCGGCAGGCCGGCGCCGATGGCGGCGGCCATGGGTTCCTCGATCAGGTAGACCTCGCTGGCGCCGGCGCCCAGGGCGGCGTCGCGGATGGCGCGCTTCTCGACCTGGGTGGAGCCGCAGGGCACGCAGATGATGATGCGCGGGCTGGGCTTGAAGGTCTTGCTGTCGTGGACCATCTTGATGAACTGCTTGATCATCTGTTCGGTCACGACGAAATCGGCGATGACGCCGTCCTTCATCGGGCGGATCGCCTCGATGTTGCCGGGCACCTTGCCCAGCATGGCCTTGGCCTCGCGGCCGACGGCCTGGATGGTCTTCTTGCCGTTAGGGCCGCCCTCGTGGCGGATCGAGACGACCGAGGGCTCGTCGAGGACGACGCCCTTGCCGCGCACATAGATCAAGGTGTTGGCGGTGCCGAGGTCGATGGCGAGGTCGGTGGAGAAGTAGCGGCGCAGTGAGGCGAACATGGTGTGGCGCAGGGAACCTCGCCGGCGGGCGCGGCTCGAAAACGGGGGGGCTGAATATGCAGCGAGGCCGCCCGGCCGGCGACAAAATGCGTCGCTGAATGGGCAGCCCCGAAGGCCATGGAGATGGGCGGCGATAATAACCGATCACCCCATTCTGAGGCCCGCTAACGCTAGGTTTCTGGCTTCAGGTTTACATCTGAAAACCCTTCATGAGTCTCACCCCTGACGACGTGAGCCGCATCGCCCATCTGGCCCGGCTGGAACTGCAACCGGCCGAGTCCGAGGCGCTGCTGGGCAACCTGAACGACTTCTTCAAGATCGTGGACCAGATGAGCGCCGTCGACACCGCCGGCATCGAGCCGCTGTACACGCCGCTGTCGGCCATCCAGCAGGTGCAGCTGCGCCTGCGCGACGATGTCGTCACCGAGAGCAACCAGCGCGAAGCCAACCAGCGCAGCGCCCCGGCCGTCGAGGACGGCCTCTTCCTCGTTCCCAAGGTCATCGAATGAAGCCCGTTCACGACATGGGCGTGGCCGAGCTGGCCGCCGCCCTGAAGACCCGCGCCCTGTCCAGCCGCGAGGCGGTGCAGGCGCTGCTGGATCGCATCGCCACCCACGACCGGGCGCTGGGCGCCTTCCTGCACGTCGACGCCGAGGGTGCGCTGGTCCGTGCCGCCGCCGCCGACGCGGCGCTGGCGGCCGGCAATGGCGGCGCGCTGACCGGCGTGCCGCTGGCGCACAAGGACATCTACGTCACGGCCGACATGCCGACGACGGCGGGCTCCAAGATGCTGGACGGGTACCGCAGCCCCTTCGACGCGACGGTTGTCGCCCGGCTCAACACCGCCGGCACCGTGTCCCTCGGCAAGCTGAACTGCGACGAGTTCGCGATGGGCTCGGCCAACGAGAACAGCGCCTGGTTCCCGGCCCACAACCCCTGGGATGTCGGCCGCGTGCCGGGCGGCTCGTCGGGCGGCTCGGCCGTGGCCGTGGCCGCGCGCCTGGTGCCCGGCGTGACCGGCACCGATACCGGCGGCTCCATCCGCCAGCCGGCCAGCTTCACCGGCATCACCGGCATCAAGCCGACCTACGGCGTGTGCTCGCGCTACGGCATGATCGCCTTCGCGTCCAGCCTGGACCAGGCCGGCCCCATGGCCCGCTCGGCCGAGGATTGCGCGCTGCTGCTGTCCGCCATGAGCGGCTTCGACGAGCGCGACGCGACCAGCGTGCAGCAGCCGCCGCAGGATTTCCATGCGCAGATGCTGGCGGCCCGGGAGGGGGCGTCGGCGGGCCGGCCGCTGGCGGGCCTGCGCATCGGCCTGCCCCGGGAGTTCTTCCCGGCCGGCCTGTCCGCCGACGTCAACGCCGCCGTGCGTGCCGGCCTGGCCGAGCTGGAGAAACTGGGCGCTACGCTGGTGGACGTCAGCCTGCCGCGCACCGAGCTGGCCATCCCCGTCTACTACATCATTGCCCCGGCCGAGGCCAGCTCGAATCTCTCGCGCTTCGACGGCGTCAAGTTCGGCCACCGCGCGGCCCAGTACGACGACCTGCTGGACATGTACAAGAAGACGCGCGCCGAGGGCTTTGGCACCGAGGTGAAGCGCCGCATCATGATCGGCACCTATGTGCTGTCGCACGGCTACTACGACGCCTACTATCTGCAGGCGCAGAAGCTGCGCCGCATGATCGCGGACGACTTCCAGCAATGCTTCACGCAGTGCGACCTGATCGCCGGCCCGGTGGCGCCCACCGTCGCCTGGAAGCAGGGCGAGGGCAAGGACGACCCGACCCAGGCCTATCTGGCCGACATCTTCACGCTGCCGGGCTCGCTGGCCGGCCTGCCCGGCATGAGCGTGCCGGTGGGCGCGGGCGAAGGCGGCATGCCCGTGGGCCTGCAGCTGATCGCCAACTACTTCAAGGAGGGGCAACTGCTGCATGCGGCGCACGCCCTTCAGCAAGCCACCGACTGGCACCAGCGTGCCCCGGCGGGGATCTGACATGACCAGCAAACTCATCCGCGGCTACGAGGTCGTCATCGGCCTCGAGAACCACGTCCAGCTCTCCACGCAGAGCAAGATCTTCAGCGGCAGCTCGACCGCCTTTGGCGCGGCGCCCAACACCCAGGCCTCGCCGGTGGACCTGGCCCTGCCCGGCACGTTGCCGGTGCTGAACCGCGCGGCCGTCGAGCGCGCGATCCGCTTCGGCCTGGCGGTCGGCGCCAAGGTCGCGCCGCTGTCCATCTTCGCGCGCAAGAACTACTTCTATCCCGACCTGCCCAAGGGCTACCAGATCTCGCAGTTCGAGATCCCGGTGGTGCAGGGCGGCGCTGTCGAGTTCTTCGTCGGCGACGTCAGGCACAAGGTCAACCTGACCCGCGCCCACCTCGAGGAGGACGCGGGAAAGAGCCTGCACGAGGACTATCACGGCCAGTCCGGCATTGACCTGAACCGCGCCGGCACGCCGCTGCTGGAGATCGTCTCGGAGCCCGACATGCGCTCGGGCGCCGAGGCCGCCGAGTACGCCAAGACGCTGCATGCGCTGGTGATGTGGCTGGGCATCTGCGACGGCAACATGCAGGAAGGCTCGTTCCGCTGCGATGTCAATGTGTCGGTGCGCAAGCCCGGCGAGCCCTTCGGCACGCGCCGCGAGATCAAGAACCTCAACAGCTTCCGCTACCTCGTCGACGCGGTGAACTACGAGGTCAACTGGCAGATCGACGAGATCGAGGACGGCCGCAAGATCCAGCAGGCGACCGTGCTCTACAACCCCGACACCGGCGAGACCCGCGCGATGCGCAGCAAGGAGGACTCGGCCGACTACCGCTATTTCCCCGACCCCGACCTGCCGCCGCTGGTCATCGCGCCGGAATGGGTGGAGCGCGTGAAGGGTGAGATGCCCGAACTGCCGGCCGTGATGGCCGCCCGCTTCGAGAGCGCCGACGGCCTGCCGGCCTACGACGCGACGATGATGACGCAGAGCCTGGCCACGGCCCGCTACTACGAGGCCGCCAAGGCCGCGGGAGCGACGCCCAAGCTGGTCGCCAACTGGGTCATGGGCGAGATCAGCAAGCGGCTCAACGCCAGCGGCGGCGAGATCGACGCCGCGCCGGTCGGCCCCGAACTGCTGGCCAGGCTCATCGCCCGCATCGCCGACGGCACCATCTCCAACAACGCCGCCAAGCAGGTGTTCGAGGCGCTGTGGTCGGGTGAGGCCGGCGACGTGGATGCCGTCATCGAGGCCAAGGGCCTGAAGCAGGTCAGCGACACCGGCGCCATCGAGGCCATCCTCGACGAGGTGCTGGCGGCCAACCCCAAGTCGGTGGACGAGTACCGTGCCGGCAAGGACAAGGCCTTCAACGCGCTGGTGGGCCAGGCCATGAAGGCGACCAAGGGCAAGGCCAACCCGGCCCTGGTCAACGAGCTGCTGAAGAAGAAGCTGGGCTAGGGCGTCGGACAGTCCTGGGGACTGTCCGGCGCCTTGCGAAGGGCCGCCGCCATCGCGCGGCGGCGGGCATCGGCCGACGGCCAGGGGCGGCCGTCGGCTGCCCGCTTCAGCGCCTGGGCGTCGTGGACGGCACCGTCTGCGGCAGGTCGTCCAGCGGCGGCAGCGAGCCCGGCGCCGCACCGGCCCACAGCTTCTTCAGCCGCGCCAGCTCGGCATCGAAGCGCGCGTTGATGCGCACCAGCTCGGCCTTCTGGTTCTCGATGAGGACCTGCTGGGCCTCGACGCCGGCGTCGTTGGCGTCCAGCGCCTGCTTGAGCTTGGCCGGCGGCGGCCTGCCCTTGTAGAACTCCGCCTCGTCCAGCAGCGGCTTGCGCTCGACGGTCAGGTCCTTGATGCGGCGCTCGGACAGCCGCATGGCCTTGTTGGCATCGTCCAGGGCCGCGTTGCGCGCGCGCAGGTGAGCCGCTTCGTTCGGATAGCGCAGCATCAGCGTGCGGTCGCGGCGGACGGCGTCCTGCTGGGCGACGCGTTCGGCTGCGGCGCGGCGGTCGGCGGCTTCCTTGGCGGCGCGCTCCTCGGGGCTGAGGAAGGGCGGCAGCGTCGAGCGCTGCGAGCCGTCGGGGTTGAGCACGCGCTGCTCGCGCGCGGTGCATTCGGCGATGGGCCGGTCGCTGGTCAGCTTGCGACCCTCGGCGGTCGTGCAGGTGTAGATGCCCCGGCCGGGCGCGCCGTCCTGGGCCAGTGCGGCGCCGGCGGCGAGGAATGCTGCGACGACGGACAGGGGGTGCATCAGATGCCGTACCGCTCTCGATAGGCCAGCACGGCCGGCCGGTGCGCGGCCAGCTCGGGCGCTCCCTCCAGATAGGCCAGCAGGTCGGCCAGGCCCGCCACGGCGACGACGGGCAGGCCATAGCGCTGCTGCACCTGTTGCACGGCCGACAGCGGGCTGTCGACGCCGCCCTCGGCCGCCTTCTCCTGGCGGTCCAGTGCGATAGACACCCCGCAGGGCGTGGCGCCGGCGGCCTCGATCATCTGGATGGACTCGCGCACCGAGGTGCCGGCGGAGATGACGTCGTCGATGATGAGCACGCGGCCCTTGACCGGCGCGCCCACCAGGGTGCCGCCCTCGCCGTGATCCTTGGCCTCCTTGCGGTTGTAGGCAAAGGGCAGGTTGTGGCCGCGGCGAGCCAGCTCCATGGCGACGGCGGCGGCCAGCGTGATGCCCTTGTAGGCGGGGCCGAAGATCATGTCGAAGGCCAGGCCCGAGGCGATCAGGCGTTCGGCGTAGAAGCCGGCGAGGCGGCCGAGCTTGGCGCCGTCGTCGAACAGGCCGGCGTTGAAGAAGTAGGGGCTGAGCCGGCCGGCCTTGGTCTTGAACTCGCCGAAGCGCAACACGCCCGCCTGCACGGCAAAGGCGACGAAGGACTGGGCGAGGGCATCGGTGGGCGCGGCGGACATGGCAAAGATTCTAGGGGGCGGAAAAAAAGCCCGGCACTCGGGAAGTGCCGGGCTCGCGGGGAGCCGCTCCCTTCAGAACGAGGCCTTGAACTGCGCGCCGTAGGTGCGCGGGTCGTTGATGAAGCCGGTCAGGTTGTTGAAGTCGATCGCACCGGTCACGCGGATCTGGTTGGTGATGTTGCGCGCGAAGCCGGCCACCTCGTACTTGCCGTTGCCGAACACATAGCCCAGGCGCAGGCCGCCTTCGGTGAGCGCCTTGCCGGTGAACTCGATGGACTGGTAGAGGAAGAAGTTGACCCGGGAGCGGTAGGCCCAGTCGGTGTAGACATAGATCTCGCTGCCGCCGGGCAGCGGCCAGGTGTAGCGCGCCGTCAGGTTGGCGGTCCAACGCGGCGCCTGGGGCAGCTGGTTGCCGTCGATGTAGAACTCGCCGCCGCCGGCCGGGCGGTTGGTCACGGTGCAGCCGCCGCCGCAGCCGGCCACGATCAGGTTGGGGTCGCGGATCTTGGCGTCGTTGAAGCTGCCGCCCAGCGTGATGAACAGGTTCTCGGTGGGCAGCACCTCGAGGTTGAGTTCGACGCCCTGGCCGCGCGCCTTGTTGGCGCTCTTGACGGTGTTGCTGTTGCCGCCGCCGCCGACCTCGGTGAGCTGCAGGCCCTTGACCTCGTAGCTGAACAGGCTGGCCGACAGGCGGGCGCGGCGGTCCCACAGGTCGCTCTTCACGCCGATCTCGTAGGAGGTCAGCGTTTCCTGCTTGGCCGTGGACATGGGGCCGAAGGCGGATGCCGGCAGGATGGCCGCGCCGCGGAAGCCGGTGCCGACACGGGCGTACAGGTTGGTTCCCTTGGCCAGCGCATAGGTGCCCGAGAGGTCCCAGGTGAGCTTGGAGTCCGCGGTGTGGGCCGACAGGCCGTTGGACGTGTCCAGCGGCACGTCCTTGGATTCGGTGGCGAGCGACTTCTTGTCGTGCGTGTAGCGCAGGCCGCCGCGCAGCTTGAGGTCCGGGCTGACCTCGTAGTTGACGGAGCCGAACAGCGCATAGGCCTGGTTGGTCTGGCGGGTGCGGGCCGAGGTGGTGGGGCCGCCGAAGATGGTGTCGTAGTTGGCGCTCTCGACGGTGTAGCGCTCGTCGAAGAAGTAGACGCCGCCCTGGTAGCGCAGCGGGCCGGTCGGGTTCAACTCGGCGCGGAACTCCTGGCTGAACTGGCGGTGGCCGTGCAGCGCATCGGACGTCTCGGACGAGAAGGGGATGAAGCCCGGGCCGTAGGGCGGCGCGTAGGAGGCGCCATAGCCGCCGTCCACGTCGCCGCGCGAGAAGGGCTGCACGGTCTCCAGCGCGGTGATGGAGTGCAGCGTCAGGTCGCCCAGGCTCCAGCGCAGCCGCGCATTGCCGCCGGTGGCGTGCAGGCGCTGCTCGTTCTTGCCGTCGAAGGCTGCCTTGGCCGGGTCGAAGCCATCGACCAGGTCGTTGGTGCCCGGCTTGATGATGTTGGCGCGGAACAGCCGCGGGCTGCCGTTCAGCTCGCGGTTGTGGATGTTGAACAGCGCCGAGAAGTCCTTGTGCGGCTCGTAGAGGAACTGCACCCGGATCGCGCGGTCGTCATAGCCCTCGGTCTTGGGGGTCTGGACCTTGGGCGCGGTGTTGGTCACCCAGTTGTCGCGGCGCTGGACCTGGGCCGAGATGCGCGCCGCCCATTCGCTGCCCAGCGGGATGTTGAAGGCACCGTCCACGTTGGCCGTGCCGCGGTTGCCATAGGAGAGGTTGATGAAGCCCTCCTGCCGCTTCAGGTCGGGCGGCATGGACTCGAACTTCACGACGCCGGCCGGCGTGTTGCGGCCGTACAGCGTGCCCTGCGGGCCGGCGACCACCTCGACGGCCTTCAGGTCGAACACCGGGAAGCCCTTCAGGATCGGGTTTTCCTGCACCACGTCGTCATAGATCAGCGACACCGGCTGCGACGCGTTCAGGCGGAAGTCGGTGTTGCCGTAGCCGCGGATGTAGAAGCGCGGGAAGGCGCGGCCGAAGCTGGATTCGATGTTCAGGCTGGGCACGCGGCCCGACAGGAAGCGCACGTCCTGGCCGCCGGAGGCGAGCACGTCGAGCTTCTCGCCGGCGATGGCGGTGACGGCCGTCGGCACCTCGTTGATGTTCTCGGCACGGCGCTCCGCCGTGATGACGACGGTCTCGAGCTGGGTGCGGTCCTTGGTGTCGTTCTGCGCCTGCGCGAGGGCCGGCGCAGCGAAGGCGGCGGACAGGGCCAGGACCAACACGGACGGGCGGGCAGGGGCGTACGGCATGGTGGTTGAGCGGAGGTGGCCTCGGGTGCAGGTGATTCTGCATGTCAGGGGTTGCGGCGTCGTCCTCGGTGTTGCGTTGCCGCCGCGCTGCCATACTCCGTCGCCATGCGATTCATTACCGCCAACCTCAACGGCGTGCGCTCCGCCGCCTCCAAGGGCTTCTTCGATTGGCTGGTCCAGCAGCAGGCCGACGCGGTCGGCGTGCAGGAACTCAAGGCGCAGGCCGACGTCGTCGAGGCCAAGTTCCGCCGCTGCGACAAGCTCGACGGCCATTTCCACTACGCCGAGAAAAAGGGTTACTCGGGCGTGGGGCTGTATGCCCGGGAAGAGCCCAGCGACGTCGTCACTGGGCTGGGCATCGCCGAGTTCGACAGCGAGGGCCGCTGGATCGAGAAGCGCTTCGACAAGCCCGGCCGCAAGCTCAGCCTCATCAGCGTCTACTTCCCCAGCGGCACCAGCGGCGAGGAACGCCAGGCGGTCAAGTACCGCTTCTTGGACGCGCTGTACCCGCACCTGCAGGCGCTGAAGGCCGAGCGCGAGTTCATCCTCGTCGCCGACGTCAACATCGCCCACAAGGAAATCGACCTGAAGAACTGGCGCGGCAACCAGAAGAACAGCGGCTTCCTGCCCGAGGAGCGTGCCTGGATGACGCGGCTGCTGGACGAAGGCGGCCTGGTCGACGTCTTCCGCACGCTGAACAAGAACGCCGAGCAGTACACCTGGTGGAGCAATCGCGGCAACGCGCGTGCCAACAACGTCGGGTGGCGGCTGGACTACCACCTCGCCACGCCCGGCGTCGCCGCGCTGGCGAGGGCCGAGGCCATCTACACCGGCCAGGCGTTCAGCGACCATGCGCCGCTGACCATCGACTACGACTTCTCCCTCTGAACCCTGACGGCTCCGTTGCGCGGCGTAACCAGCCGCTACGGGGTGGGGGTGTCTCCTACGGCGCGTTGGGCCGCGTGCCGACGTCGTGCGGCATGGGCAGGTCCTAGATTGGGTTGTGGCCGCTGGAAACACCCGGCCTCGCCTCAAAGGAGTCCCCCATGTCCCACCTCAAGACCGCCACCACCGCCTTGACCGCCGCCGTCCTCGTGGGCGGCATTGGCCTGGCATTCGCCCAGAGCCAGGACCCGAGCCCGCCTGCCGAGCCCATGACCGCGGCCCCGGCGGCGACCGTCAGCGAGCAGACGCCCGCCGATCCGAACGCGCCGCCGCCGGCCGACGCGAGCAAGCAGATGCCGCAGCAGA
>Ga0213878_10000049_pt1 | contig 81203 bp, 84 predicted proteins | sample VelepicoBEBS_R02_FD_161053 | JGI IMG/M metagenome (GOLD analysis project Ga0213878, IMG submission 161053) | Vellozia epidendroides bulk soil microbial communities from rupestrian grasslands, the National Park of Serra do Cipo, Brazil - BS_R02 | ecosystem: Environmental > Terrestrial > Soil >... | reverse complement strand
CGCGCCCGGACGCGGCTCGTTCGTTAGCGAGAACGGTGCGCTGGGCGACGCGCGCCGGGTGGCGCTCGACGTCGCGACGCGCGGCATGGACGAAGCGGTGCGCGAGGCGCGCTCGCTCGGCATCACCCACGACGAGATTCGCACGATCGCCGACGCGTCGATCGCCCGCAGCTATCCGGAGGAGAAGAAGTGATCGCCATCAGCGGTTTGACGAAACGCTACAAGGACGTGCTCGCGGTCGACGACCTCGCGCTCGAGGTTCCGGACGGTTCCGTCTGCGGACTCCTGGGACGGAACGGCGCCGGAAAGACGACGGCGTTCAAGTGCATGCTCGGCTTCGCGAAGCCCGACGCCGGCGAGGCGCGCTTCGACGGCGAGCCGCTGGAGGCGCGGACGTTCGCCAAGATCGGATACGTGCCGGAGCGGCCGGAGCTGTACGGCTGGATGAGCGTCGCGCAGCACTTGGAGCTGATGCGCCGCACGCAGCCGCGCTACGATGCGGAGCGCGCGCGCGAGCTGGTCGCGACATTCCGCCTCGACCTGCGCAAAGCGGCAAAGCGGCTCTCGAAAGGCCAGCAGACGGCGCTCGCGCTGATCGTCGCGCTCGCACACAACCCGTCGATCCTGATCCTCGACGAGCCGGCGAGCGGGCTCGATCCGGTGATGCAGCGGGCCGTGCTCGACCTGTTGTACGACGCCGCGTCGAACGGCGCGACGATCCTGCTTTCCTCGCACCAGATCGGTCAGATCGAGCGCGCCGCCGACCGCGTCGCGATCATGCGCGACGGCCGGATCGTGGTGAGCGGCGTCATCGACGACCTGCGCGCCGGCTCGAAGATCGTCGAAGCCACCTTCGACGGCGAAATTCCCGCGCTCGGCGACGTGACCGGCGCAGGCCGCGTCGAACGCGCCGGACGGACCGTGCGCGTGTACGCGAACGGCACCGCCGACGCGGTCGCCGCCGAACTCGGGCGGCGCGGCGGCAACGGCGTGCGCGTCCTCGATCGCACCCTTGAAGAGATCTTCCTCGATGCCGTCTCCGACGGAGGTTCCCGCTGATGGAATACGTTGCGATCTTGCGCGCGCGCCGCATCCTGACGTGGTACGCCGTCATCTTCGGCTTGCTCGTGGCACTCGGGCTGGCGCTCGCGTTCAAGGACGGGCCGCCGCGGATTCAGATGTCGCACGACGCGAACCCGATGATTCCGCTCGACGCCCTCATCGTCGGCAGCCTGTTCGCACCGGTGATGTTGGCGGCATTTTTCGCGGTCGGGCTCGACGCCGAGCACAAGACGATTGCGATCGCGTGGACCAGACCGCTCGCACGTCTCTGGATCGCTGCGCGCTACGCCGCGGTCGCGTTTCTCGGGATGCTGGCGGCTTGGATCTTCACGGTCGTCGTCGCGCTGCTCACCCTCGTCATCCTCGGCTTGGCGCAGTACGTGACGCCCAGCCACGGAAGTTGGGCGGAGCTTCCGGCGTTGGCCGGCGTGGCGGTGATGTGGTACGGGCTCGTCGTGTTCGTCTCCGCGCTGTTGCCGGGACGAGGCAACGCGGTCGCCGGCGGAAGCTGGGCGTACGCGCTCATCGTCCCCGGATTGACGCAGATGCCATTCCCGCCGCTGCTCCATCAGGTTACCGTCGCGCTGAACTACCTGAACCCGCTGACGTACTTGCAAGGCAACGGCGGCCCCCGAGGTGACATCGTGTTCGCGCACGGCGGCGCCGGGCTGGCGGTCGCGTGGGCGATCGGGATCGCGTGCATCGCCACGGGCGCGTACATCTGGTCGAAGCGGGAGGTGAAGGCATGACAATTATGGCGACGCACTTCGCGATCGTGCTCGGCGCGTGGCGGCTGCGCGTTCGCGTCGACCTCGACGAGCCGCGCGAGAGCGAGCTCGCGGCCGAGCACGGCGACAGCCGCGATCCCGGCGGCGCGCACGGCCCGGCCGCGCAGCAGCCGCCGCGCGTCGCAAGCTGGGGTCGCGGCTGAATCGTCGTTGACGCGGCATCCGGGGCGAGCCTGGCGAAGGAACCTGGCCATGCTCGCTCCCCACGCCGACGCCCTGATCGAATACGTCCGCGCCAACCACGACCGCTACCTCGACGAGCTGAAGACTTGGATCGCGGTGCCGTCGATCTCGGCGCAGCCCGACCACGCCGCCGACGTGCGCCGCTCCGCGGAGCACGCCGTCGCGCGCATGCAGAAGGCCGGGCTCGCCGACGCGGCAGTGCTCGAAACCGGCGGTCATCCGGTCGCGTACGGCGCGTGGCTGGCGGCGCCCGGCGCGCCGACCGTGCTGATCTACGGCCACCACGACGTGCAGCCGGCCGATCCGTACGAGCTGTGGACCTCACCGCCGTTCGAAGGAACGGTACGCGACGGCAAAATCTACGGGCGCGGCGCGGTCGACGACAAGGGCCAGTGCCTGATGCACCTCGCGGCGCTGGAAGCGCACCTGCGCGTGAACCGCAAGCTTCCGCTCAACGTCAAAGTCGTGATCGAAGGCGAGGAGGAGATCGGCTCGCCGAACTTCGAGCCGTTCCTCGCGCGCGAGCGCGAGCGGCTGGCGTGCGACGTCGTCGTCGTCTCGGACACGGCCGTGTTCGCCGAGGACGTTCCGTCGCTGACGACCTCGCTGCGCGGCCTGGTGCACTGGGAGATCACCGTGCACGGTCCGGTGAGCGACCTGCACTCCGGCTACTACGGCGGGATCGTGAAGAACCCGCTCGAGGCGCTCGCGCAGATCCTCGCGCAGCTCAAGGACGCGCACGGGCGGATCGCCGTCCCCGGCTTTTACGACGGCGTGCGCGAGCTCTCGCCGCACGAGCGCGCCGGCATCGCGGCGCTGCCGTTCGACCCTGCGAAAGAGGCGCACGCGCTCGGCGTACCCGAGCTGAGCGGCGAAAGCACGCGGCTGCCGCTCGAGCGGATGTGGTTCCGGCCGACGCTCGAGGTGAACGGCATGTACGGCGGCTATCAGGGCGCCGGCCAGAAGACGATCATCCCTTCGTTCGCCAAAGCGAAAGTCTCGGCGCGCTTGGTGCCGCACCAGGATCCCGCGCAGGTGAAGCACGCGGTCGCGACGTTCGTGCAGCGCGTCGCGCCGAAAGGCGTGCGGGTCGAGGTCGAGGCGCACGGGGACGTCCGCGCAGTGGAGACCTCGCGGGATCACCCCGCCGTCGGGGCGGCGGCGCGCGCGATGGAGCTCGGCTTCGGCGCAGCGCCGGTGTTCATCGGAACGGGCGGGACGATCGGCCCCGTCTCGTCGTTCGACCGCATTCTGCACTTGCCGCAGGTGCTGATCGGAGTCGGCCTCCCCGACGACTCGATCCACGCGCCGAACGAGAAGTTCGACCTGAGCCAGCTCTTCGGCGGGATCGAGACGATGACGTATCTCTACGACGAGCTCGCGACCGCGTTGCGCAAGACGCCGGCGAACCCCGCCGAGCAGCGATGAGCTTCACCGAGCGGTTCTCGGACCGCGCCGGCGACTACGTCAGCGGACGGCCGTCGTATCCGGCGGCGGTGTTCGACGCGCTGTTCGACGGACTGGGCGATCCCGGCGACGTCGTCGTCGCCGACCTCGGCGCGGGAACCGGGATATCGTCGCGGCTGCTCGCCGAGCGCGGCGCGCAGGTGCTCGCGGTCGAGCCCAATCGCGCGATGCGCGAGGCCGCCGAGCCGCACCCGCGCGTCGAGTGGATCGACGCGCCTGCCGAGGCGACGGGGCTGCACGAAGCGAGCGTGGATTTGGTGACGGCGTTCCAGGCGTTCCACTGGTTCGACCACCGCCAGGCACTCGACGAGATCGTCCGCATTCTGCGCCCGGCCGGCCGCGCCGCGGTGATCTACAACGAGCGCGACGAGCGCGATCCGTTCACCGCGGCGTACGGCGCGCTGGTGCGCGCGTACCAGACCGACGAGACCGAGCGGCGCCGCGCGGACGGTTTGGCCGCGTTCGAAGCGTTCGAAGGCTGGCACGAGCAACGCCGCAACGAGGTACGAAACGACCACGTGCTCGACGAGAACGGCCTCGCCGCCCGCGTCGGCAGCACCTCGTACCTGCCGAAGGCAGGACCGGCAGCGGACGAGCTTCAGGCGGCGCTCCATGAGCTGTTCAACAAGCATGCTGTGGACGGCCGGGTCACGATGGTGATGCGCACGATTGTCGTCACCGCAGACGTCGGCGCCGACGGCGCTTGAGTATGGACACAACTCGGCAACCTCCCGATGCTGTCGGTGAGGTGAAATCGATGAGTGACATGGCAAGCACAGCAGAATCCCCCGAACGGCTCATCACGGTCGAAGAGTTCGACCGCATGTGGAACAGCGGCGTCATCGGACCGGACGACCGGGTCGAGCTCGTCGAAGGCCGGATCGTCCGCCGCGAGACGATGAACGCGCCGCACGCATCGATCATGGCGCGCATGACGCAGCGGTTGTCGGAAGCGCTCGGCGAAGCGGTGATGATCTGGCAGCAGCTGCCGGTCGTCGCCGCGGAGCGCTCGAAGCCGATGCCCGACTTTGCCCTCATAAAGCGGCGCGGCGACTACTATGCTGGCGCGCTGCCGGTGCCGGACGACGTCATCGCGATCGTCGAAGTGAGCGACACCAGACTGCGCTTCGACCGCGGGACGAAGCTGCGGCTGTACGCGCGGGTCGGAATTCCGGAATACTGGGTCGTCGACGTGAAGAAGAAGACGATCGAGATCTACCGCGAGCCGCACGAGCTAGGTTATGCGCCGCCGACGGTCGCGAAGAAGGGCGAGCGCGTCTCGTTCGCGGCGTTTCCGGACGTCGTGTTTCCCGTCGACGAGTTGCTCGGCTGAGCCGTTGAGATGATCGTGCACGGAGAGGTTCGCCGGATTACGGCAGACGAGTACAATACGATGGCCGAAATCGGCATCTTCGACGCGGACGAACGAGTCGAGCTCATCGACGGGGTCTTGATAAGCTACGCTCCGCCGCAGGGGCCGGAACACGCGGGGTTGCTCTGGAATTGCGTGGAACTCATCAGAAAGCGGCTTCAGGGCACGACGGCATTTTGGAGCCAGATGCCGTTGGTGCTTTGTGACGACACGGTTCTCGAGCCGGACCTCGCGCTTTTGGTCGCAAAGGACACCTATCGGCGCGAGCTGCCTCGCGCATCGGACGTCCACGCGATCATCGAGGTGGCCTGGTCGTCGCTTTCCTCCGATCGCACTCGGAAGCTGCGCGTCTATGCGGAAGCCGGCATTACCGAATACTGGGTTGCCGACGTCCGTAAGGAGAGGATTGAAATCCATCGAGATCCGCGCGGTGCGGAATATGCGTCGTATCGGGTGGCGCAGGGCGCGGACAGCGTTTCGTTCGCGACGTTTCCCGACGCCGTCTTTTCCGTCGACGAGCTGCTCCACTGAGCAGCGCGGCAAAGCTCCGCATCGGAATCGACGTCGGGGGGACGTTCACGGACGTCGTCGCGGTCGACGCCGGCACGCGCACTTTGGTCGCGTCGGTCAAGGTGCCGACGACGCACGACCATCCGGACGGGGTTGCCGCGGGGATCGTCGCCGGGCTCGAGCGGCTGCTCGGAGAGCACGCGGTCGCGCCGGCGTCGATTGCATTCATCGCGCACTCGACGACGCAGGCGACCAATGCGCTGCTCGAAGGCGACGTCGCGAAGGTCGGCGTCGTGACCCTGGGCGGCGGGGTGACGCGGGCGTTCGCGCGGTTCGCGCCGTTCGCGCTGGCCGAAGGGGTGCGGTTCGCGCCGGCTTGGTTCGACGGCAGCGACCCGCGGCTGCTCGACGCGCTGCGGAGCGCGGGCGTCGAAGCGGTTGCGGTCAGCGAGCCGTTCGCGGTCGACCGGCCGCAGCACGAAGCGCGGCTCGTCGCGGCGGCGCGCGCGAACGGTTTTGCGGCGACGAGCGGGGCGGAGGTCTCGATGCAGTACGGTTTGCGCGCGCGCACGCGCACGGCGGCGCTGAACGCCGCGATCCTGCCGCGGATGCTGCGAACCTCACGCGTGACGGCGCGCGCGGTCTGCGAGGCGCGGATTCCGGCGCCGCTGATGATCATGCGCAGCGACGGCGGCGTGATGGACGTCGCCGAGGTGGAGCGCAGACCGATCCTCACGATGCTCTCCGGGCCCGCGGCCGGAATCGCCGGCGCGTTGTTCCACGAGAACGTGACCGACGGGATCTTCATCGAGGTCGGCGGGACGAGCGCGGACTGCTCGGTGATCCGGCGCGGGCAGCCGCAGATGCGGCCGGCGCGGATCGGCGGCCACCGCACGCTGCTGCGCACGCTCGACGTGCGCACGATCGCCGTCGCCGGCGGCTCGTTGGCGCGCGTCGCGAACGGCCGCGTCGCGGACATCGGCCCGCGTTCGGCGCACATTGCCGGATATCATTACGCCGCGTTCAGCGACCGCGAAATCGTTGCGAGCGCGCGCACCGATCTATCGAACGGCGTCGCCGCGCTGCTTGCCGCCGGCGGAACGCCGATCGCCATCACGCCGACGTGCGCCGCGAACGTTCTCGGCACCGTTCCGGACGGCGCCTTCGCGCGCGGCGATGCGGAAGCGGCGCGGCTGGCGTGCGAGCGGGTCGGCGAAGCGCTGGGCACGACCGCCGAGGCGCTGGCGCACGCGATCCTGGACCGCGCGACACAACGCCTGCGCGCGACGCTGGACGAGCTGATCGCGGACTACGCGCTCGAGCGCGCGAACGTCGTGCTGGTCGGCGGCGGCGGGGGAGCGGCGGCGATCGTCCCGTACGCGGCACAGCAGCTCGGCTTCGCGTACCGGCTGGCGCGTGACGCCGAAGTGATCTCGCCGCTCGGCGTCGCGCTCGCGCTCGTTCGCGACGTCGTCGAGCGCACGATCGTCGATCCGGCGCCGGCTGATCTCGCGCGCATCCGGCGCGAGGCGATCGACGCGGCGGTCGCATCCGGCGCCGCACCGGATCGCGTCGAGGTCGTCGTCGAGGTCGACACCGCGCGCAACCGCGTGCGCGCGACCGCCTCCGGCGCGACGGCGCTCGCCGAAGGCGCGCAGCAAGCGGTCGTGGTCGACGAAGCAGCGCAGCTCGCCGCCGCCGCTGCACACCTGCGCGTCGGCGTGTCGCGCCGGGCGGGTGACGGCGCGCAATCGAATGCCGTGCGCATCGTCGCACGCACCGGCGCGCTCGCGGTGATCGCTTCCGCGAACGAGAGCGCGGTCGTCGACGCGCGCGGCGTCGTGCGGCTCGTTCTCGCCGGCGCGTTTTCGTACGCGACGCGTGCGAGGGAGGTCGACGGCGTGCTCGCGCGGGCGGTCGACGAGCACACCGCGTTCGGCGACGTCGGGCGCGCGCTCCCCGATGTCTTCCTGTTGCGCGGCGCGCGAATCGGCGAGTTCGCCGGTATGGCGGAAGCGGCGCAGGTTGCGGGCTTGGTGCGCGAGGAGCTGTCCGGCGTCCCGGACGACGATCCGGTGGTGTTGCTGATCGCGCCGAAGCGCGCGTGAACTTCCGTGCAGGGCTGCACGGCGAGCGCCCGACACCGCGCCCCGGTGCAAGCACGGGAAAGAACCCTCGCATGAATTGGAACGAACTCGGCAACAGCTCGCGGCGAAGCTTCGTCGGCGGCGTCGGAACCGGAATTGCCGCGGCGGCGGTGGGAACGGGCGCGCAGCCGGCGGCCGCGCAAACCGCGCCGCGCTCGGGCACCGATCAGACGACGAAGCGCGATCCGACGAGCGAATATCCGCGCCCGCCGTTCCCGCGGCAGCAGCAGCCGTGGCCGGGCCTCGCCGGCAAGATGACGCCGCGACCGGACCACGGCGAGCAGAGCTATCGTGGTTCGGGCCGGTTGAACGGGCGCAAGGCGCTGATCACCGGCGGCGATTCGGGGATGGGGCGCGCGGCGGCGATCGCGTTTGCGCGCGAGGGTGCCGACGTCGCGATCGGCTACCTGCCGGCCGAAGAGCCGGACGCGCGCGAGGTCGTCGACCTGATCCGCGCGGCGGGGCGCAAAGCGATCCCGCTACCGGGCGACATCCGCGCCGAAGATTTCTGCCGCAAGCTGGTCGCGGACGCCGTCGCGCAGCTCGGCGGGCTCGACATCCTGGTGAACAACGCGGCGCGGCAGCACTCGCACGACGCGATCGCGGACCTCACGACCGAGGACTTCGACTGGACGTTCAAGACCAACGTCTACGCGATGTTCTGGATCACCAAGGCCGCGCTGCCGCACCTCGATGCGGGCTCGAGCATCATCAACACCGCCTCGGTGCAGGCGTACGAGCCGAGCCCGAACTTGCTCGACTACTCGCAAACCAAAGCGGCGATCGTCGCGTTCACCAAAGCCCTCGCGAAGCAGGTCGCAAAACAAGGGATTCGCGTGAACGCGGTCGCGCCAGGGCCGATCTGGACGCCGCTGCAGGTCTGCGGCGGCCAGCCGGAGTCCGAGTTGCCGGAGTTCGGCGCGCAGACGCCGTACGGGCGCGCCGGCCAGCCGGCCGAGCTCGCGCCGGTCTACGTCGCGCTCGCATCGGCGGAGTCCAGCTACTCGACGGGTCAGGTCTTCGGCGCCTCGGGAGGAAGCGGAAACCCGTAGCGCCCGCGAAGGCCACGCCGATGCGCGAGTACGACGTCCTCGTGACCGGCGGAGGAAACGCCGGTTGTGCCGCCGCGCTGGCGGCGGCGCGGAACGGGACGCGCGTCCTGCTGGTCGAGCGCTACGGCTTTCTCGGCGGCACGGCGACGGCGTCGATGGTCGGGCCGTGGATGACGTTTCATTCCGGCGAGGAGCGAATCGTCGGCGGGATCGCGCAGGAGATCGTCGAGCGGCTCGTCGCGCGCGGCGGCTCGCCCGGGCACCTGCACGACGCGTCGGACTACGTTCCGACGATCACGCCGTTCGATCCGGAGATCCACAAGGCGCTGCTCTTCGAGATGATGCGCGAAAACAACGTCGCGCTGCTGCTGCACGCCTGGTTCCTCGACGCGCTGATGGAAGGAACGCGCGTCGCGGGCGCGCGCTTCGCGACCGTCGGCGGAGTTCGTGAGGTGCGCGCGCGGCGCACGATCGACGCGACCGCCGACGCGTACGTCGCCGCGAGCGCGGGCGTACCGACGCAGCAGGGCGACGCGCGCGGCCGCGTGCAGCCGGCTTCGCTGATGTTCCGGCTCTCGCACGTCGACCTCGCGCTGCTCTCGGCCTACGTGCGCGCGCGACCCGAGCAGATGCGCAGCTCGCTGAAGACGCACGAGCGCACGCCCGGCGCGTTGACCGCGGTCGCCGGGCTGTACGAGCTCTGGGATGCGGCGCGCGAGCGCGGCACGGTCAACGTGCCGCGCGAGCTGGTCTCGTTCTTCGCCACGCCGTACCCGGATGAGGTGACGGTGAACATGACGCGCGTCGTCGGCGTCGACCCGCTCGATCCCGACGATCTGACCCGCGCCGAGGTCGAGGCGCGCGCGCAGGTGATGCAGCTGCTGGATTTCTTCCGCCGCGACGTGCCGGGCTTCGCGAACGCGCGGCTCGCCGCGACCGCGACGCAGATCGGCGTGCGCGAGTCGCGCCGCATCGAGGGGGAATACACCCTGACCGCCGACGACGTGCTGAACGCGCGCACGTTTGACGACGCGGTCGCGCGCAGCGCCTACCCGATCGACATTCACAACCCGTCCGGAGCCGGGACGACGACGCACCGTCTGCCGGCCGGCGCCTCGTACGAGATTCCTTACCGCTGTCTGGTGCCGAAGCACGTCGACGATCTGCTGGTCGCGGGGCGCTGCATCTCGACGACGCACGAAGCGCTCGCCTCGACGCGCCTGACGCCGACCGTGATGACCTTGGGCCAAGCCGCCGGAACGGCCGCGGCGCTCTCGGTGCAGCGCGCCGTCGCGCCGCGCGCGCTCGATCCCGCGCTGCTGCGCGAGCGACTCGTCCGCGACGGCGTCGACTTGCGCCGCCCCGCCGCGAGCCTGTCCTGAGCTTGTCGAAGGATGCCTGACCCGCGGGCGCTCGCCGATGCGTACGGCGTGCGCGTCGAAGTCGCCGACCTCGGCGACTGGGGCGCCGCTACCCTGGTCGCGGAGTACGATCCCGACGGCCCGGTGATTCGCATCAACGAGCGCGCGCTGCCGGGCGGTTCGTCGTGCACCGTACGAGACGCGCTCGATCGCGCGATCGCGCACGAGCTGTACCATCATCGCGAGGCGATCGGCGAGGTTCCGCGCATCGCGAACCGAACCGCGCGCGAAGCCGCCGCCGACGCGTTCGCGGCGTCGCTCGCGCCGTGAAGCTCGTCGCCGGAATCGACGGCGGGCAGTCGCACACGACGGCGGTGGTCGTCGATCAGGACGGCGTGGTGCGCGGCCGCGGGCGAGGCGGGCCGGCCGATCACGTCGACGAGCCGCCCGGTTCGCGCAAGTTCGCCGACGCGTCGAACGACGCGCTGATGCGCGCGCTCGACGCGGCCGGCTTGCCGCGCGCGACGCGCTTCGAGGCGGTGCACGCGGGACTCTCCGGCTACGACGCGCACTTCGACGGCGCGCAGCCGCAGTTCGCCGCGCCGGTCGTGCGCGTGCAGCACGACGCGCCGGTCGCGCTCGCCGGCGCGGTTCACGCGCGGCCGGCGGTCGTCGTGATCGCTGGAACCGGCTCGGTGGCGTACGGCGAAGCCGCGGACGGAACGTCGGTGCGCGTCGGCGGCTGGGGCTTTCTGTTCGGCGACGAAGGGAGCGCGTTCGCGGTCGCGCGCGACGGCCTCGCGTACGCGATGGCCGAAGAGGACCGCGGCGCGCGCAGCCCGCTCGGCGAGGCGGCGCTGTCGTACTTCGACCGCCGCAACTTGCGCGATCTGGCGACCGCGGCGCTGCTCGGGCGCATCTCGCGCGCGGAGCTGGCGGGTTTCGCGCGCCTCGTGCACGATGCCGCGCGGCTCGGCGACGCCGGCGCGTCGGCGATCGTCGGCGAGGCAGCCTCGGCGCTCGCCGCGCTCGCCGCGACGGCGCTCGCGCGGCTCGATCTCGGCGCGCGCGACGTGCCGGTCGCGTTCGCCGGCGGCGCGTTCGTCAACGAAGCGTTCTTCGCGCGCGCACGCGAACGGCTCGCCGAGCTCGCGCCGCGCGCGCGCGCGGTGACGCCGCGCTACGATCCCGCGATCGGCGCCGCCCTGCTCGCGTTCGCCGACGCCGGTTTGGCGGTCCCCGACCGCATCCTCGAAGGCTGATGTCCGTTCGTCGTCGCCCTCCGGCCGAGGTGCTCGACGCGTTGCGCGGCGCGCTGATCGTCTCGGTGCAAGCCGAAACCGACTCGCCGCTCAACACACCGGAGACGATCGCGCTGCTCAGCCGCGTCGCGGTGGCGAACGGCGCCGCCGCGGTCCGCGTCGAAGGGCTGGCGCGCATCGCCGCCGTGCGGCGCACGGTCGCGGTTCCGATCGTCGGCATCGTCAAGCGCGCGTACGCGGGGTTCGAACCGTACATCACCGCGAGCGAGCGCGAGGTCGCCGAAGCGGTCGCCGCGGGCGCGGAGATCGTCGCGTTCGACGCAACCGGTCGCCCGCGTCCGAGCGGCCGCGACGTCGCCGCAATGGTGGCTTCCGTTCACGCGCGCGGCGCGCTTGCGATGGCGGACTGCGCGGCGGCCGACGATGTCGCCCGCGCCGTTGCGGCGGGCGCGGAGATCGTCGCGACGACGTTGTGCGGCTACACGGACCAAACGCGCGGCACGCCGCTTCCCGCGCTCGAGCTCGTGCGCGCGTGCGCGGCGAGCGGCGCGTTCGCGATCTGCGAAGGCGGCGTAGCGGCGCCGGACGACGTGCGCGCGGCGTTCGCCGCCGGCGCGAACGCGGTCGTCGTCGGCACCGCGATCACCAACGTCGACGTGCTCGTCCGCCGCTTCGCGGCGGCCTCGCCGCGCCTGCACTGAGCACGGTCACGCGATCGCCGCACTGTAAACGTACGGAATGGGACGAGGCCCGTTGCAGCCGGAGCCGAAGCGATGAGCACGATGCGTGGGCGTTCTTTCCTCGCGACGTATGTCGCAGTGCTGTTCTGTGCGCTCGCGCTCGCCCTGCCTTCGGCGGCGCGCGCGCAGAGCGCGCCTTCCGAGATCGAAGTCCGCGTCACCGACGCGGCGGGGAAACCGCTCGCCGACGCACGCGTCTTCATCAGCGGCGCGTTGACCGGGTCGTCGCTGACCCCGCGCGACGGCCGCGTCCGCTTCACCGACGTCGAACCTGGGCTCTACCGTTTGCGCGTCGTGCTGAGCGGCTACGCCGGCGTCGACGCCGACGACGTCGAAGCGCTCGCGGGCGAGCGCAAGGTCGTCGAGATCACCCTCGAGCGGGCGGCCGCGAAGAAGCCCGTCCCGCCGAACGCGTCCGCGACCCCGGCGCCGGAACAGCTCAAAGAGATCGGCCGCGTGCGCGCGCGCCCGGCGGTCTCGATCTCGAGCGTCGACGTCGACGAAGGCAATCCGATCCGCCGCATCTCGGAGAACCTTTCCGACGCGCTCGACAAGATCGGCGGAATCTCCGTCACGCAGGACCAGCAGCTCGGTACGCTTTCGATTTCGCTGCGCAACATGGATCCTTCGCAAACCCTCGCGAGCGCGGGCGGCACGCCGCTGCTCGGCGGCGGCGCGGCGACACTGCAGTCGGTCGCCGCCGACTTGTCGACCGGCGTGGGCGTGAGCAGCGGGAACAACGGCACCGGGATCGGCGGCGCGGTCAATTTCCGGACCTTGGAGCCGACGAAGACCTGGCAGACGCAGGCGTCCGCGTCGTACGGCACCTACGAGCACACCGCCGCGCAACTCTCGCTGAGCGGTTCCTATCACAAGCTCGGGATCGCGCTGCAGCACGCCGTGCGCGGCGGCGACAGCATCCTCACCGGCTTGCGTTTCGAAGACACCAGCGGGCTCGACTACGTGCACGACGGCGCGTTCGACCGCACCGGCGATTTCTTCAAGCTGCGCTACCCGGTCGGCCACGTTACGCTGACCGGCGGCTATCTCGGCGGGACGAATCGCTCCTCGCCGCTGTGCGACCAGTTCGTCACCTTGCTGCCGTGCGGGTACGGCCCCGGCGGGACGATCCGCGGGACGAGCGGTCAGCAGACGTTCGGAATGCAAGGTCAGATCGGAAACGTCATCGTGAACGTCAACGCGTTCTCGAACGCGTACGGCTACGTCGACAGCGAGCTCGGCCGCGTGGTCGGCGGAATTCCGTCGCCGTACCGGTCCGACTTGGCGGGACACGGCGCGGGCGTCTTCACCTACGAGACCGTTGCGATCCACCGCCACACGCTGATCCTGAACTTCGGCACGTTCGCCGGGCGTGGTCACACGATCGCGAGCGGCCGCTTTCAGGGCACGACCGAGAACGACAGCCGTTTCGGCTATTCAGTGCTCGCCGACACCGTGAAGTTCTCCGACCGCTGGAGCGCGACGCTCGGCTACGGCCAAAACGTGAGCCTGTCTCAGTCGCGCCGCGCCGCCGACGTCAACGTCGCGCTGACGCACTCGAAGCAGGAGACGATCTCGTTCGGGCTCGGGAACTACGGGAACGGCTCGGAGTATCGCGCCGGCGGATTGTTCGCCGACCCGGCCGCTGCCCAGTACGACTGCGGCGCGAGCGAGGTCCGCGTCAACGGTCCTTCCGACGTCCCGGCCGCGGGCTCGCAGAGCGCGGCGAGCTTCAACTACAGCCGGCGCGGGCGCCGCGGCAGCGTCCGCGTGAACGCGTACGACGTCACCGACCGCAACGGGACGCTGCAGGCGCAGTTTCCGCTCCTCGCGCTTCCGGCCGGCGCGGTGCCGGCAACCTACGTCGATCAGCTCGCGGCGTTCTGGCACAGCGGCGCGATCTGCGGGGCGCAGGCGTTCGACCCGAGCCGCGTCTACGTCGCCGAGCAGATCGCCGGGACGACGGTGCGCTACCGCGGCTTCGACGCCTCGGGACAAGTCGTGCTCGGTCGCGCGGTGATCGCGTTGCCGAGTTACTCCGTGAACGGCGCGGTGCTCGCATCGGCGGATCCGCGCCTGCTCTACGCGGGCAGCCCGTATGCGGTCGGCGCGCAGCTTCCGTTCCGCCCGCTCCACAAGGCGGGACTGCTGATCGACGCGCAACAGCGCAAGGCGGCGCTGGAGTGGGTCGTCAACGGGACCTGGATCTCCGCGAACAACGGAAACGCGCTCGGCTCGTACGTGCAAGTCGCCGCCGGGGTCACCTGGACGGCGCGCCGCGGCCGGCTCACGTTGTTCGCGAACAACCTCTTCAACGCCGACACCGGGCTCTTCTCGACCAACGAGTTCGCGCAGCCGCTCTCGCTGCGCGGCGGCGGCACGTACGTCCCGGTCCCGACGCTGCTCGCGCCGCGCAGCTACACGCTCCTCTACAGCCTCCGCGCGGGCCGGCTGCGCTGAGCGAATCTCCGGATTCCAAACCGGTGCGGTTGACGATCTTCGCCGTCTCGATCCTCCTCCTGTTGTGCGGAGACCGCGGCGCCGCGGCCGGCGAACGCGGAGGCGCGGCCTGCGCGCGTGCTGCGCACGCCGCCGTCGCGCTGCGCGGAACGATCGATATGCTCGGTTTCCTGCGCGGCCCGTTCACCGAGTTGAGCGATCCCCGAAGCGGCCGGTTCGTGCGGCGTTTCGACGTAGCCGGCCTCGGCGAAACGATGGGCTCCGACGGGACGACGGCGTGGATCAGCGATTGGTCCGGCACGGTTCACCTCTACGACGCCGTGCACGCCCGCGCCGTCGCCGCCACCGACGCCTGGTTCGTTCGCCGCGGCTGGTGCACGCCGAACCGTCTCGCGGGCAGGTTGACGGCGCCGGTCTTGCGTTCGCAAGGCGGTCGCGCGTTCGACGTCGTGCAGGCCGTTCCGCGCGGCGGCGTGCCGGTCGAGATCTGGTTCGACCGCGCCAGCGGACTGCCCGACCGGACGATCGTGCGGCTGAACGAAGACACGCGGGTCGAGCGGTTTTCGGACTGGCGTGACATCGGTGGGGCGGCGATGCCGTTCGTGCGGCGCATCGAGTACCCGGAAGACGGCGACGTCGAGACGCTGACGACGCGAACCGTTGCGCTGCACTCCGTCGTGCGCGACGCCGACTTTGCGCCGCCGCCGGAACCGGACGACGTTCGGATGGTGCGCGGCGCGCGCTCGACGACGGTCCCGATTCGCATCGAAGCGCACAAGATTCTGGTCGACGTCAAGCTCGACGGACGCGGACCGTTTCCGTTCGTCCTCGACACCGGGGGGCATTTCATCCTGACCGCGACGACCGCGCGACGGCTTGGGCTGAACGTGCTGGGACAAAACCGCGCGCAGGCGAACGGCAGCGGATTCGTGCGTGTGCGCGAGCTGCGGATCGGCGACGCGGTCGTGCGCGCAGCCGTCGCGCACATGATCCCGTATCCGTTCGTGCGCGTCGAACGCGGCCCGCTGCCGCCGAAAGCGGGCTGGCTGGGGCTGGAGCTGTTCGAACGGTTCTCCGCGATCATCGATCCCGATCGGCGAACGCTGACGCTGACGCCGCTGCGCGAGCGCCCCGGCGGTTATCGCGGCGTGCGCGTGCCGCTGGCGCTCGACGAAGATGCACCGCTCGTGCCGTGCCGCATCGACGACAAGCGCGGCGAGTGCATGATCGACACCGGAAATGCCGGATCGACGATCGTCGAAGGTCACTGGGCGCACGCCGTCGGACTGGATCCGCGCTTCGCCCGGGGACTCGATGCGGGCAGCGGCGTGCGCATCGCTCGTGGCGAGATCGACCTCGGTGCGGTGCGCCTGCCGCACGAGATCGTCGCCGCCTATCCGCAAGCGCGCAGCGGTTCGGAGTCGACGACGGTCGAGGCCGCGATCCTCAGCGAGACGCTGCACGAGCGCTACGTGACCTCGATCGACTACCGCCGCGGGGCGATGTGGCTGGCGCCGGCGCGCCATCGCGCCGTCCCGCCGTTCAACCGCTCCGGCTTACAACTGCGCCGCCGCCCGGACGGAACGTTCGACATCACCTTCGTCTATGCGTCCTCGCCGGCGATAGCGGCAGGATTGCGCGCGGGCGATCGCATCGTGGCGATCGACGGCAGGCCGGCGCCGACGATCACGCCGGACGAGCTCGTAGCGATAAACTCCGCGCCGGTCGGAACGAGCCGCACCTATCGCGTCATGAGCCCGCCGTCGAACGTCGCGCGGACCGTTCGGCTCAGGCTGGCCGAGCTGTTGCCGTAAGCGACCGAGGTACGAGAGAAGTCGTCGCACTGCTCGGGAGCGGATCGCATGGTAGGAAGTCGGTGAGAGCTTCCCGGAGAATTGCCGAGATCACATGAGGATCTTTCGTGCACTGGTGGTGGCCGGGACGCTGGTCGCGTTTGCGCTCGCGATGCTGGGCAGCTGGACGCGCATCAACGTGGCCGGGATGACCTGTCCCGACTGGCCGCTCTGCCGCGGCGCCGTCGTGCCGGTGCTGCACGGCACGGTGGTGCTGGAATGGATGCATCGCCTGCTCGCTTTTATCGAGACGTTCGTCGTCGCGGGGATCGTCGTCGCCGGCCTGCGGCTGCGCTCGGTGATCCGGCCGTTGGGCCGCATGCTGCTCGCGCTCGCCGCGGTGTTCGTGCTGCAAGTGCTGCTCGGCGGCGCAACGATCAAGTTTGCGAACAGCCCGCTCTCGGTGATGATTCACTGGGGCGCCGCGATGCTGCTGCTCGCGGTCCTGACCTCGCTGTGCGTCGTGGCGTTCACCTACGATACGTGGCAACCGTCGTCGTCCGGTGATCGTGGGCGCGGAATCGTTCCGCTTGCGACAGCGACCGGGTGGGCGTTCGTCACCATGTGCGCCGGAGCGTACGTGAGTTCCAGCGGCGCCGGCCTCGCGTGCCCCGACGTCCCCGGCTGCGGGCCGACGTTCCTCGGTCAGAGCGGTCCGCAAATGCTTCAGATGACGCACCGGCTGCTCGCCTCCGCGCTCCTCGTGTTCGCGATCGCGGCGGCGGTGCGGCTGCCGGCCTCACAGCGGCGTGCGACGGTGGCGCTGCGCGTCGCGCTGGCGTTGTCGGCGTTGCAGATCGCGCTCGGGGTGGTCAATGTGCTGTGGCTGCTTCCGACTGCGCTGCGCGAAGCGCATGCCGCCAACGCGGTCGCGACGTTTCTTGCATTCGTGATCGCGACCGTGCTGGCATCGCTCGAGCCGGCCACCGCCCCGGTCGCGGAAAGCTCGTCGCGAAGGGTCGTCTCCGGGAACGCGTAGCGATCAGATGTGCTCGGCGAAGATCTTACGGCCGAGCCGCTGCAAGAGCCACCCGCCGGCGCCGATGATGACCAGCACGATCGCGAGGTCTTCGAGCCCGGAGAAACCGGCGACGCGGTTGCCGCACACGGCGACCGCCGCCTTCGAGAGCTCGAAATCCAGGCGCGCGAGCGGGTTGGAGGGTTGCGAGCCGGCGGATTGCAGCCGCGCGACGACGTCGGCCGGATCCCATCCGGCTTGATCGATGAAGTCCACGATCTTGCCGTCGGGGTCGATGATCACCGTGCGCTCGGTGTGGATCACGCCCAGCTTGGGATCCGCGAACGGATCGATCCCGAAGCGGGCGTCGAAATCGAGCACCGTTTGCGGGTCGCCGGTTCCGAACGTCCAGCGCGTCGGGTCGGCGTGGAAGAACGTGCCGTAGTGAGCGAGGACGTCCGGCCGGTCGAAGCTCGGATCGAGCGTCATCTCGACGAGATGGTACGGGCCGTTCGCGAGCCGCGTCTGCAGAACGCGGAACGAGCTCGAGATCGCGGGGCACTCTTTCGGGTCGCGGCAACGCGTGTAGATGAACGCCAGCACGACCGACTTGCCGCGAAACTCCGCGAAGCTGAACGCGCGCCCGCGCTGGTCGACGAAGCGCGTCGCCGGCATGCGGTCGCCGACGTTGAGCGGGTGAACGGTGCGGATTGCGCTCGGAGGCGGCGCCTCGGGCACGACCCGAACCTCACCGAGCGTCGGCGGAACGCCGTCGTCGTCGATGAGCGCGACGATTCGGTCGCCCGCGTGCAATCCGGCAAGATCGACGCGCGGCGAGAGGCGCAGCAACGTCGTGACGGCGGGCTTCGCGGCGGCTCCGTCGCGCCGCACGACCGCTTCGCGACGGTCGGCGAGGACGCTGAGCACCACTCCGCTGATGCGCACCGGATGAGCCGATGCCGCAGCGGGCCACAGCGCGGCGCTCGCGAGCACGCTCGCGATCGCAACCTCGGCGCAGCGCCGCTTCAGCGAGCGATCCATGGTGCGTTCGATTCGCTGTGCGCCGCAAAAAATACCGCTGCGCCGCGGAGGGGAGCGGTCCGCGGCGAGTGGAACGACGGTGAATGGCTCGGCACCGGCGTGAGCCGCCCGGCTTCGATGTGGCCCGGCGGCCGTGGAGGCGCGCCGAGCGCCGCGTCGTGTTGCGCGGGTTCTTCGGCCGCTTCACCATCGCGATCGAGCCGCTGATCGTCGGGATTTTCTTTGCGCTCTTGCCGATCGGTCTGCTGCTGCGGCGGCAGGAGATCGCGCTGTTGCTGGCGCCGATCTTCGCCGTCGGCGCGATCGCTTTTTTCCTCTACGCGATCTTTTTGATCGCACCGTCCGCGCGAGCCGTGCTGGAAACCTTCGCGCCGATCTACACCGTCGACGGCTACGTGCGCTACCGCGCGACGGGCACGTCTCCGCCGGAGTACTTCGTTGCGGTCCTCAACGCCGAGCGCCAAGTGCTCGGCGAATGGCCGCTGCGCCAATGGCCGAAGTCGATCGGCGACCGGCTGCTGTGGCCGGTCGTCGTCGAGTTCAGCCGGTACGGCGGCATCCACAAGATCGACGGCCGGTCGACCGGCGTGCTGCCGGCCGACATCTCGCCGTTCGGCGTCGGCGTCGCGCGCGACGCCGAACGGGGAAGCTTCGGTTAGGGCCCGAGGTGCGCCGGCGGGAGGTCGATCTTCGCCGACGCCTCCGCCGGCCAGACCCGCCCGAATCCGGACGAGCCGGTCACGAAAAAGCCCTGCATCGCCGCGAGCGCGATTCCGCCGATCAAGAGCAGCTTGACGCCGAAGGTGATCCCCCCACTGGCGGGCAGCGGAGGCCGCGATGTACCGGTCACCGGATGGCCTTGACTCATGCGCGTGCTCCTAAGACGTTGAGAGCGGCCAGCAGCGCCAGCACGCAGCCGAATGCCATCAGTCCCAACAGGATCTTGGTGACGAGCGCATCTAGCCCTTGCGCGGCCCAGTCGTTCTTCAGCTGGAACAGCGCCGTGACGCCGACGAGGATCGCACCCGCGAACGCTGCTCCTTTTTCGATCACTGCTTCAGTCATTGCTCACCATAGGTAGAAGAGGAAGAACAGCGCGACCCAGACCACGTCGACGAAGTGCCAGTAGAGCGTCCCCGCCGTCAGCCCGAAGTACTTCGAGCCGGTGTACACGCCGCGATTGGCCTGGATGCCGAGGATCGTCAAGTAGCACACGCCGACGAAGACGTGGAACCCGTGCATCCCGGTCAAGGTGAAGAACGATGCGCCCATCGTGCTGCCGGCCCAGCTGATGCCGACCACCGAATACTCGTGGGCTTGCCCGAGCAAAAACCCGAGGCCGAGGATGATCGTCGCGATCAGCCACAGGTTGAACTTGCGTTTGTTGAGGTGCTTCCAGTTCTCGAGCGCGAAGTGCATCGTCACCCCTGAGCCGAACAGCACGATCGAGTTGAAGGCGGCGAAGCTCGTGTCGAACCACGGGAGCTGGTGGCCGCCGACGAACGGCGGCCACGCCGGGGCCGACGTGCGCAGGTAGACGTAGGCGAAGATGAACGACGAGAACAGGACGCAGTCGCTGAGCAGGAACAAGATGAAGCCCGTCAGCCGCAGGTCGCGCGTTTCGGCGTAGACCGGGTCGACGTCGTGATAGCGCGCGGCGACGGCCTCGTGGCCGTCGAGCGTGCCGACAGCAGTCGCCATCTGCTACGCTCCCGCGCCGACGGGCGCCGGCGTCGGGATCGGCATCAGCACCTTGCCGTACTCGGGGTACTGGTCCAGCTCGTTATCGGTGTTCGCGTACGGCAGGGGCTGGTCGAAGTCGTACGGGCGGCCGTAGACGTGCGGCAGCTTCTTGAAGTTGTAGTACGGCGGCGGCGAGCTGATCGTCCACTCGAGCGTCCGGGCGCCCCAGGGGTTGATCCCGGCGATCTTGCCGTGCTTGATGCTCCAGAGCAGGTTGAAAACGAGCAGCGCGAACGAGGCGACCATGAGGAACGACGCCACCGTCTCGAACTGGTTCCAGAACTGCGCGTCCGGATTCGCCTTCGCGAAGTCGATGTACGAGGCGTAGCGGCGCGGCATCCCTTCGAGTCCGAGCCAGTGCATCGGCAAGAACGTTCCGTTGAGGCCCCAGAAGAAGAGCCAGAACGACAGCTGGCCGATCCGCTCGCTCATCAGCCGGCCGGTGGCCTTCGGGTACCAGTACGGGATCGCGGCCAAGAAGCCCATCACGGCGCCGCCGGCGACGACGTAGTGGAAGTGCCCGACCACGAAATACGTGCCGTGCATGTGGAGATCGACGGGGACCGAGGCCAAGAATATGCCGGTGATCCCGCCGAACGTGAACGTGATCAGGAAGCCCATCGCGTAGAGCATGGCGGTCGTGTAGTGGATGCGGCCGCCCCACAGCGTGGCCATCCACGAGAAGACCTTGATCCCGGTCGGAATGCCGATCGCGTAGGTCAGGATCATGAACGGAAGCTGCAGCCAGGGCGCCAGCCCGCTCGGGAACATGTGGTGCGCCCAGACCGTGAACGCCAAGATGGAGATCGCCATCGAGGAGAACGCGATCATCTTGTAGCCGAAGATCGGCTTGCGGGCGAAGGTCGGGAGCACTTCCGAGATCACGCCGAACGCCGGAATGATGAAGATGTAGACGGCCGGGTGCGAGTAGAACCAGAACATGTGCTCGAACAGCACCGGGCTTCCGCCACGCGCCGCGTCGAAGAACGGCACGTTGAAGACGTGCGCGAGGAAGAGCGCCCCGACCGCGGCCGAGAGCGCGACGGTGGCGATCATGTTCATCAGCGCGGTGGCGAAGGTCGCCCAGACGAAGAGCGGCATGCGGGTCCAGGTCATCCCGGGAGCGCGCATCTTCATGACCGTCACCATGAAGTTGAGCCCGGTCATCGTCGAGCTTATGCCGATCACGAAGATCGCCATGCACCAGAGCGCACCTGCCGTTCCGTCCGCCAAGGAGATCGGCGGGTACTCCGTCCACCCGGCATGCGGTCCGCCGAACAGCATCGAGCTGAACAGAATCAGCGCCGCGACCGGCAGGATCCAGAAGCTCGCCATGTTGAGCCAGGGGAACGCGACGTCACGCGCGCCGATCTGGAGCGGCATGACGAAGTTCCCGATCGCTCCGGTCACCAGCGGGATGAGGACCATCCACACCATCGCCGTGCCGTGCATCGTGAACATCTCGTTGTACGCGTTGTGGCTCATAATCGCGCCTTCGGGCTTCGTCAGCTGAAGGCGCACGAGCTCGGCGAACGAGCCGGCGATGAGCAGCAGAAAGACGCCGGTGAAAAAGTACTGGAACCCGATGACCTTGTGGTCGAGCGAGAAGACGTACTTCCGGATGAATCCTTCCGGCGCGGGATGGATGTGGTCGTGAACGTCGTGGGCGTCGTGGGTCGTACCAGTTCCGGCGTGCATGCGGATATCTCTCGGGCGGTGAATACTATTTGAGGCTGACGAGGTAGGCGACGAGGTCGGCGACGTCTTTGTCGGACAGCGCGTTCGCTTGCCGGTTGGGCATCGTGCCGATCGGGCCGGTGAAGCCGTTCTGCAGAATGTCGGCGATGTTCGCCGGCGTCGGCGGCTTGCCGGTCACCAGCGCCGGATGCGCGGGATCGTCGGTGATGTGGAGCAAGCCCGGACCGACGAGCTTCTGGTCGAACGGCGCGGGCGGGTCGCTGTGGCAGGCAGCGCACTTCTGCGAGTACGTCGCCTTGCCGGCGGCGGCGCTCCCATTGGCGAGGTTGACCGTGCCGCCGGCGGTGGCCGCGGCCTTCTCCTTGTTGTCCAACCACTTGTTGAAGGCTGCGACCGGCTCGATGATCAGCTGGCCCTGCATCAGGCTGTGGTCCGACCCGCAGTACTCGGAGCAGGCGATGTCGTAGGTGCCGGGCCGCAGCGGCGTGTAGTTGAGGTTCTGCACCAGCCCCGGCACCGCCGCTTGTTTGAGCCTGATCTCCGGTACCCAGAACTGGTGGATCACGTCCGCGGAGGTGATGAGGATCCGCACCGGCACGCCGGCGGGGAGATGCATCGGCTCCGTCTTCGAGAACACCGACGTCTTCAGCCCGGGATAGCGGTACTCGAAATAGAACTGGTGGCCGACGACTTCCATCGTCAGCGCCGGCGCGCCGACGCCGAACTGGATCTTGTACCAGACGTTGATGCTCAGCGCCGTCAGCGCCGCGAGGAGCAAGGTCGGAAGGATCGTCCACCACAGCTCGAGCTTCGGCGAGTCGTGAATCGGAACGCCGACCAGGTCGGGCGGGTCCGTCGGGCGGGCGCGAAACTCGATCCCGAAATAGATCACGTAGCCTGCGACGTAAATCAGGATCGCGGTGCCGAACACCGCCATGAACTTGAAGAGCCCGTCGACGTCGGAGGCACGGTCGGCGACCGGCTGCGATGCCCCGGGCATGATCCAGTCGATCGAGCCGAAGAGAAAGTACCACGCGCACGCGAGGCTCAACACCGTCAGCAGGGCGGTGACGGGCCAGAACCCGCGCCCGAGACCTTTGACGCGAACGACCTTCGGATTTGGGCTTTGTGTTTGAGCCAAACTCGCTTCTCCCGTGAGTCGGCGCTGGTATTAGCGCCGCCGATTCGTGTCCCTTCGCGTTTCGCCGGTCAGCCGACGGGCGGCCGCCCTTGCACGCGGCGATCGAGTATGGCGCCGCAGCCCTTCGAGCCGGGCATGAACTACGTTGGCGGAGGGTAAGCTACCCCCTGGCCGGGGGGCCTGAAATCGCGGTACGCCGCGGTTCCGTTTCGGCTCCGCGGTGCCCGTCGTCTCCCACGAGCCGTCATCGTCTTCCGTCCTTACCCGCATACCCGCGGCGGCGCCCCATTCGAAGCACCTTGCCGCTCGGAGGCTATCTGCGAATGACCCCAGCGAGTGACCGCGAAGCCGCGGCAGAGCTTGCCCGTCGCATCGAAGCGAGCCAAGCCGATCTCTCGAAGTCCTACGAAGCGCATCGGCCCGCGAGCGACAAGCCGCCCGCCTATGCCGACATCCTGATGTCGGATGAGCCCGCGCCGGTCCAGCGCGCCGCGTATTTGAATGAGGCCGACTGGCGGCTCATCGGCAGAGCGCTCGAGCACTACGCGTCGTGCGGGGGTGCGGACCGAGCGGGTTAGCTAGTACCAGATTCCAAGGTCGAACTTCGCGTCCTCGCTGGCGTGGATGCGCGGATCCCACGGCGGCGTGAAGGTGATCTCCACCGTCACCGACTTGACGCCGTCCAGCGAGGTGACTTTGGCGACGCCGAACCCGGGACCGTGCGGCAGGGAGCGCCCCGGATTCGGCCGTCCGCCTGCTAGTGCTTCGGAGAGAAGAACTTGCACCAGCCGCGCGGGCTGATCTTTCCTTTGACGAGCTTGCAGGCTCCGTCCGACTTCATCGGGTTTTTCTTGGCGGGCAGGTACAGGCTGCAGCCCGAACACTGCTTGCCGCCGACCGGATGGGTGACGTAAGCGGCGGTCTTCTGGTCCATCGACGGGCCGGCGTCCGCCTCCGCGCGTAGGGCTGCAAAGGCGCCGATCGCGATCGGCGCGACGGCCATTCGTTGGATCATTCCGCCACGCGAGATCGTCGTGTCGTCGTCGTTCATTCGTGTCTCCTTCGAGATCGTATCGGGAGTGACAAGTGCGGTGCCGGCAGCTCGCCGGCCGGCACGGGCTTCGGCAGCCGAGCGCCGCTTCCCAGCCGGAATCGCCGACCGCCTGCAGGTGCCGGCAAGCCGCGGGGTCGCGACCGCGAACCGCGAAAAAATGCAGAGATGCCCACCCTGAGCCGGCCGGCCTTCGCGGCGGCGCTCGCACTCGCAGCGGCGATCCTGCTGCCGTTCCAAAGTTACGCGAGCGCCGGGGCGCGCGTGCACGGCGTCGTGCTGGCCGTGACGCCGAAGACCGGCGAGGCGATCGTGCGCCACGATCCGTTCGGCGCGATGCCGGCGATGACGATGACGTTCCGCATCGTTCCGCGTCAACGGGCGGCCCAGCTGCAGCCCGGCGCGGTGATCGACGCCGACGTCGACACGCGGACCGAGCCCTGGACGTTGCGCGACGTGCGCAGCGCCGCCGCGCAGGCGCTCACCGAGAACCCGGGCTCGGCGCGCCACGTGACGCCGCTGCGCATCGGCGAGCTCGTGCCCGACGCGCCGTTCGTCGATCAGAACGGCAACCCGTTCCGGTTCTCGCAGCTGCGCGGTCGGGACGTCGTGCTCTCGTTCATCTACACGCGCTGCCAGGACGCGCGCATGTGTCCGCTGATCAGCGCGAAGTTCCACCAGCTGCAGCAGCAGCGCGGCAAGCGCAGCCTGCACCTGGTCGAGGTGACGCTCGATCCGGCCTACGACCGCCCGCCGGTGCTCGCGCGCTACGCGCGCACGTTCGGAGCCGATCCCAAGCGCTGGAGCATCGTCGTCGGCGACGCCGAGCCGACGCTCGACTTCGCGGCGCGCTTCGGCGTCGCGGCGTTCCCCGATCCGAGCGGCGCGCTGATTCACGCCGAGAACACGGTGATCGTCGACCGGGCCGGCCGTATCGCCGAGATGTTGCCGGACCCGTCGTGGCTGCCGGCGGAGATCCTCGCGCAGGTCGACGCGAACGGCCGCGCCGTCAACCCGGTCGCGCGAGCGAACCTGTGGCTCTCCGCGCGCGCCGTCGCGCTGTTCGGCAACGGCGTCGCCGGATACAGCGGGCTGACCGATCTCGCGGCGGCGCTGCTGGTGTTCGGCGCGCTCGCGTACCTCGTCTACCGGTTCGCGCGCAAGTTCTTCGCCCACGGCGTCTAGTGGCCCAGACGCTTGCCTCAGGCAGCGCTTTGAGCTAAGATTGCGGAACGTCACTGCCGCACGAAAGGGGCCTCCATGGCGAGTGAAGGACGGTCCGGAGACACCGGCCACAAGTATCACGTCGAAGTGAACATCGCCGACGAGGCGACGAAGGCGAAGATCCACGAGTGCATCGAGAAGCGCGGCAAGCTCACCATCACCTCTGAGCTCAAAGGCTTCGCGCTCGGCAGCGACGGTGGTTTCGAACAAAGGATCGACTAGCACCGCGGTCGGGGTCGCCTACAGTCCGTACACCCGAACGCTGCTCGCAACAGCGCCGGGACTGGCCGACTTCGTCGAGATCGCGTTCGAGCAGCTCGTCGGCACGCCGGACGTGGCGCAGCACTGCCGGGAGACGCCGTTCGTTCTGCACTGCGCGAGCTTGTCGCTGGCCGGGAACGTTCCGCCCGCGGCGGAGACCGTCGAGCAGCTCGAGCGCTGGATCGCCGAGACGAAGACGCCGTGGCTCGGCGAGCACCTCGCGTACGTGCGCGCCGACGGCGTGTTGCGCGAATACGCAGAGCACCCCGCGTTCACCGCGGGAAGCGCTCCCGCCGCGCCGTTCAACGTCGGCTACACGGTCAGCCCGCAGCTCAGCGCTGCGGTGCTCGACCGCGTCGCCGCCGCGCTCGGCGCGTGGACGCGGCGCTTCGGGCTCCCGGTGCTGCTCGAGAACGGGCCGATCTACTTCACGATGCCCGGCAGCACGATGTCGCAGTTCGCGTTCCTGTGCGAGCTGTGCGCGCGCTCGGACGACGTGCTGCTGCTGCTCGACCTCGCGCACCTGTGGGCGACGTGCCGCAACACCGGCGCCGATCCGTTCGAAGCGCTCTACGCGCTGCCGCTCGAGCGCGTGGTGGAAGTTCACCTGTCGGGGGCGCGCGAGCAGTCGGGGGTCGCGTGGGACGATCACGTCGAGCCGGCGCCGCCGGTCGTGTTCGAGCTGCTCGAGCGTTTGCTCGCGCGCACGACGCCGCGCGCGGTGACGATCGAGTACAACTGGGACGCCGGCTTCCCGCTCGAGATCGTCGAGGCCGACGTCGGCCGCGCGCGCGGCCTCATCGCCGCAGCCGCGCACGGGCGTGAGCCGACGTGGACGCCGACCGCGCTCACGCTTTCGTAGCGCGCTGCCTGAGCGAGCCGGCATTCCTGGCGGCGCCGCGCGCGGACGAAACGGCTGTGTTCGAGGGCGCCGATCTGAAGAAGCTGGCGCTGTTCGCCGGGTTCATCACCAAGGTCAAGCACAACCCGCTGCGTACCGTGCTGCCGTGCACGTTCCGGCTGCTCGCGCTGTTGGGCGCCGAGATCGACTTCTTCGCCGCCTACGCGCCGGCGTTCGCGGAGGAGCGCGCGCAGGGTGCTCTCTCGGACCAGCGCCGTATCGAGCTGCTCGGCCGGCAGCTCGACGACTTCGTCGCAGAGCGGCCGGCCGAGATGCGCGCGCTGCTGCGCGGCGTGCTGCTGCACGAGTCGACGGTGCACCGCCTTACGACCACGGCCGACGCGCCGGATTTCGGCCTGGGCGAGGCGCTGCGCTGGCGCGGCGGCGCGGCGTTCAACCGCTACGGCGTCGACGTCGGACGTGCGTGCGCGGCGTTGCGCGCCCGGCGCTTCGACTTCGCGACGGACGTGGTGCTGCGCGAGCAGATCCTGCTCTACCGGCGCATGCCGGATCGCGCGGAGGTCGCGTTTTTCGAAGCCGACGAGCTCACCTGGCTGCTGCTCTCGCTCGTCGACGGGCGGCGCAGCGCGCACGACGTCGCCGCCGCCGTCGCCGCGCTGGGGTTCGGCGAGCTGGTGCCGGCGCGCGTCGAGGAGTTCTTTGCGGACGCCGCGGCGCAAGGGTTCATCACGAGCGGTGCCGCGTGCGCGTAGTCTTCGTTGACAACCTGCTCTACGAAGGCACGGCGAGCGCCCCGGTGTTCGACCTGCAGCCGCACCTCGGACTGCTCTCGCTGGTCGCCGTCGCGCGCGGCGCCGAAGTCGACGCGCAGGTGTACGACCCGAAGCTGGCGCTGACGCGCGGCGAGCTCGTGCTGGACGCTTCGCTCTACTCGGCGATGGCGGAGCAGATTGCAGCGCGCGGACCGGACGTCGTCGGCTTCACGGCGCTGGGCTGCAACATGCACTGCGTCGTCAACGTCGCGCGCCGGCTGAAGCAGATCGATCCCGCGCTGCCGGTTCTGCTCGGCGGACCGCACGCGACGATCCTCCACCGCGAGATCCTGAATCGCTTTCCGCAGTTCGACTTCGTCGTGCGCGGCGAAGCCGAGGAGACGCTGCTCCCGCTCCTCGCGCGGGTTCAAGAACGCGATTTCGGTGAGCTCACCGGCGTCTCGTACCGCGGGGCGGCGGGCGAGCTCGTCTGCGGCGCGGCGAGTCCGATCGTGCAGGACCTCGACGGGCTCCCCGTCCCGGCATATGACTGTTATCCGCTCGGCGAGCTCGGGCTCGAAACGATCCGCGTCGAGGCCGGTCGCGGCTGTCCGTTCAGCTGCACGTTCTGCTCGACCGCATCGTTCTTCGGGCGCAGCTACCGGCTCAAGAGCGTCGCGCGGCTGCTCGCCGAGATGGATCACCTGCACCAGACCTACGGGTTCAGCGACTTCAAGCTGAACCACGACCTGTTCACGGTGAATCGCACGAAGGTGCGCGCGTTCTGCGAGGCGCTGTCCGACCGCGCGTACACCTGGGGCTGCTCGGCGCGCACCGACTGCGTCGATCCGGAGCTGCTGGCGACGATGGCGCGCGCCGGCTGCCGCAGCATCTACTTCGGGATCGAAGCGGGCAGTGAGCGCATGCAGCGGCGCTCGCGCAAGCGGCTCGATCTGGCGGAGGTCGAGCCGGTGCTGGACGCCTGCGACGCGAACGGAATGAGCTCGACCGCCTCGTTCATCATCGGTTATCCCGACGAAGAGCGCGCCGACCAGGACGCGACGCTCGAGATGGCCGGCCGGTTGTGGTGCCGGCCCGGTGCGCGGACGACCTCGCAGATCCATCTGCTCACCCCCGAGCCCGGCACGCAGCTGATCGAGGAGCACCACGCCGCGCTGCGCTTCGACGGCTACGTCACCGACTTCAACTTTCCGCGCCTGCATCCGGACGACGGCGCGCTGCTCGCCGCGGAGCCGGCGATCTTCGCGAACCACCAGCACTTTGCGACGGTGCTCCCGCGCGCGCGAAACGTCTTCGTTGCGTCGGCCTGGATCGCGCTCTGCACGCTGGGTCGCCCGGCCGCGGTGTGCGCGTTGCGCGCGTTCGGCGGGAGCCTCACCCGCTTCATGCGCGAGGCGTACGAGTGGTACGGGGAGCGCGCCGTCACGGCGGACGGCGCGAGCGCATCCGACCTGATCGCGTTCCTCACCGCGCGCTTCGGCGCGCGCCACCAGCTGGTTTCGCTGTTTCGCTACGCGCACGCGTCGAATGCGATTTGCGCCGCGCGCGAGCCGGATGCGCCCCCGCTTTCGGGCGCGCACGGCGACCCGCGCGACGTCGCGCTGCGGCTGAGCGCATGCGCCTCCGTGCTCGAGGACGTGCACGACTGCGTTGCGCTGCTGCGGCGGTTCGAGCACGGCGATGCCGAACCGCCCACGTCCGACGGCCCGCTCACGACGCTGCTGCTCGTGTGCACGCCCGCGGCCGGGAAAAAGATCGTCGCGACCCATGCGATCGGCACGGCGACCGCGGGCGTTCTGCGCGCCTTCGAGCGGCCGACGTCGTACTGGGAGTACGGCGCGGCCGCCGCGCGATGCACTGAGCCGTTCGCCGATTGGGACGGCGTCGCATCGCTGGTCGAGCTCGGCGCGCTCGTGTGCGAGCTGCCGCAGCGCGCGCTCGTCGCCGCCGGATAGGGATGTCCGTCGCTCCGCACGACGGCGCGCGCCTCACGCTGCTCGACGCGCTGGAAGGGATGTACGTGGCGGCGGTGCTCGATTTTTTGCACCGTGAAGGCGTCCTCGCCGCGCTCGGCGCCGGCGAAGAGGTGGTGCCGCTCGCCGAACGGCTCGGCTTCGAGGCCGGCGCGCTCGTGAAGCTGCTCGAGTATGCGGCGCTGCGCTCGGACCTCGTCGAGCGAATCGACGATCCGCGCGAGGCGCGCTTCGCCGCGAGTGCCGCGTACCGCGAGAGCGGGACGGCCGCGTATCTGCTCGATCAATACGCCGGCGCCTTCGGTCCCTGCTTGCTGAACTTGCAGGAAGTGATGCGCGCGCCGGCCGAGGCCGGGCGGTTCGTCGACCGCGCGCGGCACGCCGACGCGTACCGGCGCGCCAGCACCGGCTCGAACGCACCCGAGCTGGTCGCGCTCGCCGGCGAGCTCGGCATCAACGTGCTGCTCGACGTCGGCTGCGGCGGCGGTCAGCTGCTCGCCGCGCTCGCCGAGAGCAGTCCGGCGTTTCGCGGGATCGGAATCGACGCCAACCCGGCCGCCGTCGACGCAGCACGGCAGCTGCTCGCGGCGCGCGGCTTGGACGGACGCGTCGAAGTGGTGTGCGGCGACCTCGCGGAACTCGGCGTGCTGCTGTCCGAAGAGCGCCGCGCGAGCGTCGACGCGCTCGCCGCCGTCAGCGTCGCGAACGCGTACGCGGCGGGCTACCGCGGCCGTTCGATCGACGACTTCTTGCGCGCGCTGCAGGTGCTCTTCCCGAACCGTTTCCTGTTTCTGTTCGACTACCACGGCCGGCTCGGCACGGTCGGCGACGAGCCGGTGCGCTTCCGCCGCACGCTCCTGCACGACCTCGCGCAAGTCGTCTCCGGCGAAGGCGTGCCGCCCGCGAACCTGGACGCGTGGCGGGAGATCTACCGGCGCACCGGCTGCACGCTGGTCGCGCACGCCGAAGGCGAGCACGACGGGATCGCGCGCTTTCTGCACCTCGTGCAGTTGTGAGGCTTACGCCGGCGCGAGCGGGACGAGCCCGAGCCGCACGGTGAGCTCGGCCGGAAGCTGCGCGACGACCCAGTTCTGGATGCCGGCGATGAGCTTCATCAGGTCGGCGCAGTAGACCGACGGGTTGTCGAACGCGTTCGCTTTGCTGAAGCGGTGCGGCAGGTAGCCGCCCGCGCAGATCTCGCGAATCGGGCAGGCGTTACACGTCGCGCACAGCCGCCGGCCGCTGAAGTGGTATAGCTGCAGCAGCGGGATTGCGAACGCGTCGTCAAGCTCGTCGCGCGCGACGTTGAGCGGCGTCTTCGTGATTCCGTGACCGCAGATCTTCAGGACGTCGACGGGCTCGATTCCGCCGTCGCTCTCGATGACCAGCACTTCGTTGCGACCGGGTCCCATCGCGTCGGACGCGTTCGCCAGGCCGAGAACGGCGTGCACGATCCGCTCGAACAGCCGGATGCGCACCGGCGGCGTCGCGTCGTCGATCCACACCGCGAAGATCTGCAACAGCCAGTCGGCGTACGGTGTCGTCCCGGGAGCGGCGTGCGGTGGCGGCTTGTCGTGGTTCGCCTGCGGCAAGAGAAAGTCGGCTTTGCGCGGTTTCAGCTCGAGCACGTGCGCGAACACTTCAAGCGGATCTGCCTGCACGTCGATGACGGCGAGCAGCCCGGGATCGAGGCCGTGTGCTTGCGCGAGCTCCCAGCCGCGCCGGATGCGCTCGTACGAGCCTTTGCCGCGATGGTCGATGCGCTGCCGGTCGTTGATCGCTTGCGGGCCGTCGACGCTGATCCCGAGGCGCACGTCGAGCGCGCGGAGCAGCTCACACCAGCGCGCGGTCAACAGCGTGCCGTTCGTCTGCATGCTGAACCGCTGCGCGGTCGACGGCGGCAGACGTGCGGCGGCGCGCTCGGCGAAGTAGGCGAAGAACTCCGGCCCCGCCAGCAGCGGCTCACCTCCGTGGAAGACGAACTCGAACCACTCCAGATCGTGCCGGGCGCAGTGTTCGGCGACGCGCTCGATGAGCGCATCGGCCGTCGCGCGCGCCATGACGCGCGGCTGCGCCGCGTACGTCTCGTCGCCCGCGTTGTACACGTAACAATAGGTGCAGTTGAGGTTGCACCGGCTGGCGACCTTTGTGACCGCGACGTGACACCGCGGCGCGTCGTCGACGAGGCTCGGCAAAGGACCCGAATCCTTCGTCTAGCGGCAGTCGTCGCCCTGGCTCAGTGGTGCGCGCGCGCCCGCGCCAGCTCGGCGCGGTGCGAGGAGAGCGCGGCGGTGAGCAGCAGCGCGCCCAGCGCGATCCCCGCGAAGACGAGGTACGCGATGCGATAGCCGGCGACGAGGGTACCGTGCGAGCCGGCGACGCCGCCGCCGAGTGAACCGCCGACGATTTGCCCGATGATCAAGAACACCGAAAGCAGGCCGACCGCGCTCGCGCGCTGCTCGGGCGCGACGTGGCTGGTGACGATGTAGCGCGTCGGCGCGCCGAGCAGCGCGCCGAATCCCGCGCCGGCGACGATCATCGCCAGCAGCGCGGTCCATATGTTGCCGAAACCGAAGGCGAATACGATCAAACCGGTCGCGGTGAGCAGCGTGCCGACCATCAGCACGATGCGGCTGCCGGCGCGGTCCAGCGCGCTCCCCGACAGCGGGATCACCGCGACGAAGCACGCCGCACCGAGCGCGGCGACGGCGCCCGCGAGGGCGTACGAAAGGTGTTGCGCGGCGACGAGCGCCGCCGGAATGAAGAACAGCGAGCCTTCCAGCGCGCCGATCAGCACCTCGAGCGCATACGTCACGATGAGCTGGCGGTCGCGAAAGAACGCCGGCGGGATCACCGGCTGCACGGCGCGGCGCTCGACGAGCGCGAACGCCGCGAACGCGACGGCGCCGAAGGCGACCATCGTCCAGGCCAGTGCGGCGTTCGCCGTCCCCGAGTACGCATACAGCCGCGTCAGCAAGCCCATGAGCGCGAGCAGCCCGAGCGCGAGCGTGACGATCCCGGCGACGTCGAGCGGCCCGCGCGCGTTCACCGGGTTCGCCGGGAGGTGCGTGCGCGCCATGACGATCACGACGACCGCGAGCGGCACGTTCAGCGCAAAGACCCAGTGCCACGAGATGAAGTGCGTAATCAGTCCGCCGACCACCGGCCCGATCACCGCGGCGAGTCCCCAGGTCGCCGCAACGAGCCCCAGCGCGGCGCCTCGGCGGTCCGGCGGGACGCGGTCGGCGATCGCCGCGGTTGCGACCGGAAAGATTCCGCCCGCGCCCGCGGCCTGAATCGCGCGCGCCACCAAGAACACCGCGAACGACGGCGCGGCGATCGCGAGAACACTGCCGAACGCGAACACGGCCACGCACCCGATGTAGACCGGACGCCGGCCGTATCGGTCGGCCAGCTTGGTCGCGATCGGAATCGAGACCACGTTGGCGAGCAGGTACAGCGTGAAAACCCACGCCAAGTTGCGCGGCCCGACGCCGAACGCGGCGCCCAGCGCCGGCAGCGCGGGCGAGAGCACGCCCAGGTCGAGCGCGCCGGCGAAAACGCCGAGCCCGAGCGTGATCAGCAGCGGGAACGTGCCGCGGTCGAGCCGGTGGCCGGCTACCGTCGTCTCGGCGCTGACGGCCACCTCGGTCGCGTCAGATGATGCGCGGCAAGCGGACGACGCGGTCGAGCACCATCGCCGCGCACATCAGCGCCAGGTACAGCAGCGAGTACTTGAACAGGACGCGCGCGCCGCGCTTCGTCGGGTCGCCGTGGATCTTCCACGCGTCCCACAGGAACACCGCGCCGAGGAGCGCGGCGCAGCCGCCGTAGCACGGGCCCAGCACGTGCAGCGGAAAGAACGCGAGCGAGACGCCGACCAGCACCAGCGAGTAGATCATGATCTCACGCTTCGTGCGCGGAATTCCCTTGACGTTCGGAAGCATCGGGATTCCGGCTTTGTCGTAGTCGACGTTCGTCATCAGCGAGAGCGCCCAGAAGTGCGGCGGAGTCCACAAGAAGATCAGCGCGAAGAGCGCGAACGCGGGCGAGCCCAGATGTCCGGTGACGGCCGCCCAGCCGACCAGCGGTGGAACCGCGCCGGCCGCGCCGCCGATCACGATGTTCAGCGGCGTCACGCGCTTGAGCCACATCGTGTAGATCACCACGTAGTATGCGTTGCCGGCGAGCGAGAGCCACGCCGCGAGCGGATTGACCAGCACGTACAAGAGCGCGAAGCCGGCGATTTGCGCGAGCGCCGCGAAGACCAGCGCGTCACGCGGCGAGATCGCGCCGCGTGCGACCGGGCGCCCTTTCGTGCGCGTCATCAAGCGGTCGATGTCGCGGTCCCACACGCAGTTGATCGCGCCGGCCGAGGCGGCCGAGAGCGCTCCGCCGAGCAGCGTCCAGAGCGTCAGCAGCAGCGGCGGGACGCCGCGCGCGGCCATCGCCATCGCGGCGAAGGTCGTCACCAGCAGCAGGTAGATGATGCGCGGCTTGGCCAGCTCGTAATAGTCGTTCAACGTAGCGAAAGGGCCGCTCGCCGGCCCGGGATTCTGCGCTCCGTCGACGCGTGAGAGCGTCGAGCTCATGCGGTCAGCAGCCGGACGTCGCCGCGATGCTGTGATCGGCGGCGATCCCTTCGTCGACCAAGATTCCTTGCGTGAGCTCGTTCAGCGTGTCGCCGATCAGGCGCATCTGCTTGTTGTAGGTCGTGGGCGGCTGCGGCAGCGGCCCGCCGTTCGCGGCGGTGTCGTTCATCTGCTGCGCGATCAGCGAGGGCGGGACCGGATTGTCGCGGTGCATGATGTCGCGCGCTTCCTGCGCCTCCTCGCGCCCGCGCATGATGGTGACGTCGCGCATGAACTCGACCGCGGCTTTCTTCTGGCGGTAGAGCGCGCCGCCGAGCGCGTCGGCGAACGCTTTGAGCTCGGCCTTGCGCTGCGGGTCGGGCGAGTTGACCGCGTACTCGCGGAGCTTCTTCACCTCGACGTCGCCGGCGGAAGAGGCGACGCGCATCGCCTCGGCCTGCTTCATCAGCGCTTCGATCGCGTTGCGGCGCTGCAGCATGTTCAGCTTGTCGAAGTCGGTCGCGTGCAAGTTGTTCGTCATGATCGCCAGCGTGCGGTCGTTGTCGAGCGCTTGCGAGATCGCGCCGTTCGCGTGCGCGACGATCGGCACGCAGGCCGGCAGCGCGCGAACGCGGCCGATCTCCTTCAGCGGCGTGGGGGCGGACGAGGTGGTCGGAGCGGTGCTCGCGGCAGGGACGGGCTCGGTTGCGGCAAGCGCGACGACGATCGGCAGAAGCATCAGCATGGACGGACTCCCGAGTGAAGGATACCCGATTCCGTCGCACCCGCGGGGTATCCTCGGTCCGAACTGTCGAACGACGCTCGCCGATGCGGCGCGTCCTCGCCGCCCTGGTCGCGGCCGTGCTTCTCACCGGCTGCCGCGAGGTGCGGGTCAACACGGTCCGGTCCGGGACGACTCCCGTCGTCGGACCGCGCGAAGTCGCCGTCGTTCGCGACCGGCGAGCGCTCGAGTCGCTCGGCATCGCGTTGCAAGCGGACTTCCGGCACGAGTTCGTCGTCGTGCTGCTGATGGGGCCGCACAAAGAGACGGGCTGGATCCAGATCATCGAGTCGATCCGGCCGAACACCGACCGCATTCGCATCGTCGCCTTCGAGCGCGCGCCGCTCGACGGCGGCGAGCCGGCGCCCAAGGAGTACCGGACCTACACGGCCTGGTTCGTCCCCAACATCGCCTACCGGGCGGGGGCGCGGGTCGAAGTCGTCTCGCCCTCGGGCGAGCCGATCGCGGCGACGACCCTCAAGTAGTGCGGCCGGAGAAGGCGCTCGACGGGGCGGTGCTGCGCGCCAACGCGGCGGCGTTCGCGGCGCTCGGCGCGCCGGTCGCCGCGGTGGTGAAGCACGACGGCTACGGCTGGGGCGCGCGCACGCTCGCGCGCGAGCTGGCCGCGCTGCGGCCCGCGACGGACAAACCGGTGCGCCTGCTCGCCGACGCCCCGCCCAGCCGCCTGCGCCGCGTGCTCGACTTGGGCGGAATCCCGAACGTCTCGAGCCGTGAGGCGCTGGCCGAAGCCGCGGCCGAGGCCACGGCGCGCCGAGGGCTGACGGTGCGGGTCGGCATCCTCGACGCCGCCGGCTGGGGCGCGATCCGCGCCGAGGACGCCGGGGCGTTCGCGGCGGCGCTGGCGGGCACGGGGCTCTCGGTCGAACTGTGGACCCACCTGGTCTCCGAGACGCGCGCGCAGGCGATCCTGGACGCGTTCCTCGCGGCGCGGCTGGCGTTCGAGGCGGCCGGCGTTCGCGTCGTCTCGGTCGACGCGGCCAGCACCGCGGCGGCGCGCCGCGGGCTCGCGTTCGACCGGCTGCGGGTCGGGATCGGCTTGTTCGGGGCGCGGCTGGGCAGCTCGGTCGACACGGAGTGCGCCGTGCGCGTGGTCGCGCCGCTCGTGCGCCGGTTCGGGCCGGGCGAGACCGGCTGGGCCGGATACGGCGACGTCCCGGTGCCGGCGGATCGCAGCGTCGCCGTGTTACGTTGCGGTTACGGTGACGGTTTTCCGCAGGCGCTGGCCGGAGCTGCCGATATTCTCTCCGTAGGGATGCAGTACACCGCGCGCGTCATGCACGACGGCGTCGACCCACGGCTTTTGGTCGGGGCCTCATTCGATCTGGACCGGATGGTCGCGCGCGCGAGGATTACGCCGCACGCGCTGGTGGTAGGTTTGGCTGGTAGATGACGACGGTCGAACCGCTGACGCGATTCGGCGGCACGATCACCCGCAAGGGGATCGCACTCAGTCCCGACGGCTCGCCGCAAGAGATCGAAGGCGTGCTCAACCCGGCCGGTGCGACCGCACGCGACGGGACGCAACTGCTCTATCCGCGCGCCGTTGCCGAGGGCAACGTCTCGCGCGTCGAGTTGTGCCGCGGCACGCGCAACGGCGATGACGTTCACTTCGAACGGTGCGGCTTCGTGCTGCAGCCGGAAGCGCCGTACGAAGTGCGCAGCGCGCCGGGCGGGATGGGCTGCGAGGATCCGCGCGTCACCTTCATCCCGGTGCTCGACCGCTACGTGATGGCGTACACCGCGTTCGGCCCCGACGGGCCGCGGATCGCGGTGGCGCTTTCGCAGGACGGCTATCGCTGGACGCGGCTCGGTCTCGTGCTGTTCGCCGCGGGGTTGCGGCAAGCCCACGACAAGGACGGCGCCTTCTTTCCGGAACCCGTGATCTCGCCGGAAGGCGTGCGCTCGATCGCGCTCTACCACCGGCCGATGCGGCACGATTCGACGGTCGACGGCCGCGCTGCGATTCCGGCGCTGCTCGACCTCCCGCCGCCGGAGCGCGAGTCGGTGCGCATCGCGTACATTCCGCTGGAGCCGGTGCTGCGCGACGTGAAGAACCTGCTCGACGCGCGCGAGAGCGCGATCGTGCTGATCCCCGACTTGCCGTGGTGCCGGATCAAAACGGGCGCGGGAACGCCGCCGGTGCGGATCGACGAAGGTTGGTTCTCGATCTTCCACGGCGTCGACGCGCACGAGGCCGGCGAGGGCAAGTGGGTGATGCAGTACAGCGCGGGGTTCGTCGTGCACGACGCCGAGCGCCCGCACGTCGTGCGTTACCGCTCGCCGCAGCCGGAGATGGTTCCTCAAGGGATCGCCGAGACGCACGGCATCGTCAGCAACGTCGTTTTCCCGACCGCGATCACGACGCTCGGCGAGCGCTTCTACGAGTTCTACTACGGGATGGCCGACGCGCGCATCGGGCGTGCGCTGCTGCAACTCGCGCCGTCCGAGGAGCGCGCGCGATAACCGAGCGTCCGATGTGGCGCTACTACGCGATCGCGACGGTGATCGTGGTCGCGTTCGGCAGCGTCGTGCTGGGGCACCGCGTCGCGACCGGAGACTGGAAGTTGCAGGTGGAGTCGCGCGGCGCGCCGTCGAGCCGGCAGGGGAACGGCAACACCGGCTTCGTCGTCACGCCGCCGCCGTCGTTCGTCGGGCAAGGGGCGTGGGTCTTGAGCGCGCTGCCGGCCTGCTTCACGCAGCAGTCCGCCAAAGAAGGCCCGTCCGTGCTGCTGCGCGCCGACGTGCCGCAGGACGCGCTGCGCATCGCGCCCGGCACGACGCTGCGCCGCGGCAACTGCACCGTGATCGTGCGCCGGGACGACATCTGGGTCTTTCGCGGCCGCGACCGCTTGCGCGTTCCGCCCGACGCGCGGCTCTACAACGGCCCGGAAGGGCTCACGCTCGTGTACCGCCACAACGGCCGCACCGAGGTGCGCGTCTACTGACGGCCTTGAGCGAGCAAGACCTCCTATGCAATAGTTCTCGGCGGGCGTGTCGAACCAGGCGTTTCGATGGAGATCCGGGAGGAAGTCGCCAAGCGGCGCACGTTCGCGATCATCTCGCACCCCGACGCCGGCAAGACGACCCTCACCGAGAAGCTTCTCCTCTACGGCGGGGCGATCGTTACGGCGGGGCAGGTCGCGGCGCGCCGGCGCGCGCGCGCGGCGACCTCGGACTGGATGGAGCTCGAGCGCGAGCGCGGGATCTCGATCACCTCGACGGTGCTGCAGTTTCCGTACGACGGGCACACGATGAACCTGCTCGACACTCCGGGCCACCAAGACTTCGGCGAGGACACGTACCGCACGCTGCTCGCCGCCGACGCCGCGGTGATGCTGATCGACGCGGCGCGCGGCGTCGAGCCGCAGACGAAGAAGCTGTTCGCGATCTGCCGCGCGCGCCGCATCCCGCTCTTCACGTTCATCAACAAGATGGACCGGCCGTCGCGCGATCCGCTGGAGCTGTTGGACGAGCTGGAGAACGTGCTCGGCATCGGCGCGTACCCGATGAACTGGCCGCTCGGCAACGGCGAAACCTTCCGCGGCGTCTACGACCGCAGCTCGGGTGAGGTCCACACCTTCGAGCGCACGCAGCACGGCGCGAAGCGCGCGCCGGTGCGCACGAGCTCGCCGACCGATCCGGCGATCGCCGCGCTCGTCGACGAGCGCACCTATCGCGAGTTCCTCGATCAGTTGGAGCTGCTCGAAGGGGCGGGCGCGGAGTTCGACCGCGCGGCGATGCTGCGCGGCGACGTCTCGCCGGTGTTCTTCGGCAGCGCGGTGACGAACTTCGGCGTCGAGCTGTTCCTGGACGCGTTCGTGCGGATGGGACCGCCGCCGGCGCCGCGCGTCGACGCGGAGAAGCACCTCGTCGAGCCGACCGACGAGCACTTCAGCGGCTTCGTGTTCAAGATTCAAGCCAACATGGACCCGCGCCACCGCGACCGGATCGCCTTCGTGCGCGTGTGCAGCGGGAAGTTCGAGCGCGACATGACGGTGCGCAACGTGCGGACCGGCAAGGACGTGCGGCTGACGCGCGCGATGAAGCTGTTCGCCTCCGAGCGCGAGTCGGTGGAGGTGGCGTTCGCCGGCGACGTCGTCGGGTTGGCGAATCCGGGCGTCTTCGCGATCGGCGACACGCTGGCCGAGTCCGACGGGGTGCGGTTCGAGCCAATCCCGGCCTTCGAGCCGGAACATTTCGCGCTGGTGCGGAGTACCGACACCGCGAGCTACAAGTCGTTCCAGAAAGGGATCGCGCAGCTTCGCGAGGAGGGAGCGATCCAGGTCTTCTATCCCTACGGACAGACCCGGATCGAGCCGATCCTCGCCGCGGTGGGCGCGCTCCAGTTCGAGGTCGTGAAGTACCGCTTGGAGTCGGAGTACAACGTGAAGACGGTCTTCCAAACCCTGCCCTATTCGACGGCGCGGCGCGTGCGCGGGGAGAACCCCGGCGCGGCGACGCTGGGCTCCTCCGCGCGGCTCGTCGAGGACTGGGACGGCAACGCGCTCGCGCTGTTCGAAAGCGAGTGGAGCATCAACTTGGCGCAGCAGTGGAATCCCGGGCTGGCGTTCGAGCCGTTCGGGGCGCGCGATCTGGCCCGCGAGGTGCCCGCATGAACCCCGGCCCGCCGATCAAGAACGTCACCCCGCCGCCGTCCGGCGGAGCGCGCGCAGTGACGACGCCGGACGGCACCGCGCGCCGGAACCAGATCATCGGCCTGGCGGTGTTCGTGATCGCGCTGGTGCTGCTGGTCCGCGCGTGCTCGGGTCACGAGAACAAGTACGAGCACATCGCGCACGAGTTCACGCAAGGGATCCAGAACAACGACTACAACGCAGTCGCGAAGTTGGAGAATCCCGAAACCGTCGTCAATCAAACCCGAGCCAAATTCGGGTACGCTGTCGACAAGATTGCGCCGCTCGGCAAGATCGAGCACGTGCGGGAGACGACGCCGAGCGATGCGCCACCACGCACCCACGATTTCGATGTGGTGTTCCAAAATGGAAGCGTGCACGAACACTTCACGTTCGACCCGACCGACAAGGTATTTCTGTTCAACTTCGACCCGCCCGTAAAGGCGAAGTGATCGAGTCTCCCGGCTTCGCCGCGACGTTCGCCGACGTGCAGGCGGCGGCCGAGCGCCTGCGCGGCGTCGCGCACCGCACGCCGGTCGTGACATCCTCGACGCTCGATGCCCGCACCGGCGCGCAGGTGTTTCTGAAAGCGGAGAACCTGCAGCGCATCGGCGCCTTCAAGTTCCGCGGCGCCTACAACGCGATCGCGCAGCTCGACCCCGAGCAGAAGCGCCGCGGCGTGGTGGCGTTCTCGAGCGGCAACCACGCCCAAGGCGTCGCCCTGGCCGCGAAGCTGCTCGGTGTCCCGGCGACGATCGTCATGCCTACCGACGCCCCCGCCGCCAAAGCCGCCGCAACGCGCGGCTACGGCGCGCAGATCGTCACCTACGACCGCGAGCGAATGAACCGCGCGGAGATCGCCGCAAAGCTCGCCGCCGAAACCGGCGCAACGCTCGTACCCCCATACGACGACCCGAACATCATCGCCGGCCAAGGCACCGCCGCGATGGAACTCGTCGAAGACACCGGCCCTCTGGACGTCCTCCTGGTCCCCCTCGGCGGCGGCGGCCTCCTCGCCGGCACTTGTCTCGCCGCAACGGCGCTCTCCCCCGGCATCCGCATCTACGGCGTCGAACCCGAAGCCGGCGACGACTGGCTCCGCTCCTGGCGCGAAAGCCACATCGTTTCAATCCCGGTCCCGAAAACGATCGCCGATGGCCAACAGACGCAAGCCCCCGGCGAGCTGACGTGGCCTATCGTCCGCGCGCTCGGTACGGGCGTCATAACGGTAAGCGACGACGAGATCCGAACAGCGATGCGCTTCGCCTTCGAGCGGCTGAAGCTGGTGATCGAACCGAGCGGAGCCAGTGCTTTCGCAGCGCTCCTCCACGAGCGTGTGAACAGCGCCGGCATGCGGATCGGCGTCGTCCTGAGCGGCGGCAACGTGGATCCAGGGATCTTCGCCGCGTCGCTCAGCAGCCGGTAATTCGCTAAGTTGTCTCTAGATGATCCTCTCGTCTCGTCGGTCATCGTTTGCTGCTCGGACGGTGCGGGTGAGATGACGACGACCATAACCGATCGCTAGTGGCGGTCGGCAATGGTCAAGCAGCGAAATACGCTTCACCTCAGAGAGCGAAATGGAGAGTGACAAGATCTACTACGTGACGACGCTGCAGGCGGCGGCAAGTGTTCGTTTTCCGCCTGGCGCAAGATACGAAATTCAGAGCGATGAAGAAAAAGGGCCCCGTTTGGCCCTTTGGACACGATACGCGGATTGCGGGCTTCAAGAGCCGGTTCCTACCGGGCTTATTGCGGCCATCGGGACTGAGGCGGCTGGATTAAACGAGGCTGCGAGCATGGCGGTTGGTGTTTTCGATCGAATCGCGCCGCTGTTAGCTCTTGTCGGCAATGGCGCCCGTCCAAGACGCTGACGCGATCCTGGCGCTGGGCGAATATCGCGAATCGCAGCAGTTTGCGCAATTCATCGCGCCCGAACTTCTCATCGCTGAAGCCACTAACTTACTCAGGCCCGACGCCCTAAACGAAGTGCTGACGCTTATGATGAAACATCCGAAGATGGAGCGTTTACTTACCGCCGCCCGTCACTACGCGCTTGCCGTTCGTCATTGGCGGCCGGGCTACGAGATGGCAGCCGTGTCTAGCTTGTTCGCAGGCATGGAAACATTGAAGCCGTTGGTGGTTGCGAATGAACGCGTACGATCAGGAAACGTGACGCGCGAGGAGCTAGCGAAGCGTTGGAGCGTCGAAGTAAGAAACCTTGAAAGTGAGGCTCGCAGACGCATTCTCTTTCGCGGAGATGACCGGACGCATGAGGACGCTGCGACCGCGCGGCACGGATATGTCCACGGCTTCAAAACGTTTGAGGCGGTAGGCCCGCTTGCGGCGTCATGTCGGGACAGGACCGCAGCTTATCTGCGCAGCGGGATTTTCGAGCTTCTAGGCGTGTCACAAACGACCACCGATGACCTCACACAGAAACGATTGAGCCCGCCCGTGCCAGGCAATTTCGGCGGCATCACGGGAACGCTAGAAAACCCGCTAACTGTCGATGATGCTATTGAACTGGATTTTCGCTTGCTCGTCGAAGTTGATCGACGCCCGACGGCAGTGTCGCTTGATGCACAGTCCGGGAAGTATGCAATCGAAATGACCAGCAATACGAAAATACGCATTGACGGGGTTGCCGTTTCCGGGGCGCTCTATACGCCCGGAACAAACATTACCAGCCCGCCAGCAGTAACGGCCGTCGAGCGTAAGTCCGCCGACGACAATCCGAATTCAACATAGTGTCGTCCGGGGCTTAGTTCAGTCGGATCATCCTCAACGATCAGCGCTCCGATGCCTTTGTCCCAGGCCCATAAAGCAGCAGGGTGTGCACACCCCTGCCTCAACGAGCAGCGTCGACGACTCGGGGCCTCGTCCAGTTCAGCACAGAGCACTCGCCAAACGCCCTAGCAGCATCCCTAGACCACTTGCCGCTGTCCGAAAGCGCGTGATGAGAACAGCGCTGGGGCGGTCGGTGGTCCGAGTGAGAGTCCTGACAGCTCGTCACCGCGGGTTCGATTCCCGCCCGCTCCAGCGCGGTGGGCTTGTTCACCGCGTGTTGGTGTGGTAGTGTAGGGCCGCTGTCAGGGCTCTCGACTCGCACCACCGGGCGCCGCGTTGAACAGACGCGGCGCCCGCCATTTTTATTTCCGCTATATGCGAATCCGCAAATCGAAATCCGATACCTCGACATCCTGACGAGTCAGATAGATTTCGAAAAGTCCGGCAAAGCATAGTCGCGGAAGTCCAGTTCGCGCCGTTCTCCAGGCTCTGTGCTATATAAGAGTCGCGAAATAGAAGCAGGGCCACTCTCGCCCTGCGGCGCGCCTGCCCTGCTTCGTGATTATATCACTTTTTACAATCATGGCAAGTGGGCTCGGCTCTAAGTGCATTATCCGAGGTTGGCTGCTAAGACCAAACAGGTCCGTTCTTCTCGATGTACGACTGCGCGGCGGCCAGCGTGTCGTCTTGGTGTTTGCGCAACTGCATTGCCAGGATGATTTCGGCGAAGTCTGCGGCGCCTTGGAGATCTTCGGCGACGGAGCCTTGGCGGCGGGAGACGACGGCCAGCAGGAGGAGCGACACGAGGCCGCTCATGCCGCATGAGGTTTGGTGGGTCAGAAACGCCTCGCGAACTGCGCGCTCGTGTTCGGTTTTGGCGGCTCTTGTCCAATCGATGCCGGCGCGGGCGAACGTGTCGGGGGCCTTGAAGGGCACGACGTTCTTTATCATTCGTGCTTCCGGCTCCGCTTCGGGTTCGGCGAGCTGAGCAGCTCGCTGGCGCGGTAGATGCCGACGGAGCGCAGGGCGGCGACTTCACAGCAGAACGAACGCCCGGGGCGGCCGAAGCGCTCTTCGAAGTCGTTATAGCGGACCGGTTCTTTGCGCACGAGTCGGGCGACGAGCCAGGCGGCTCGCGCGATGCGGCGATTGGCCGCGGGCTCCGGGCGAGTTGCGGGCGGGTTCGGCGTGCGTGCGCCGAATATGGGGCTTGTCATTCGATGTTACCTCATCGGGTGACGGGCCCGGTCGGTGTTCGCGCACCGATCGGGCCGCTTTGTTGTCTGTGAAGAGTGCGCGTCTACAACACGCATCTCGCCATCAATATTTTAGCAGAGTGCTTGCGCGTAGACCATACCTAAGTTGAGTCGAACAGCGTCGCGGTTACACGAGCTCGCGCGGCTTCAAAACGACGTTTATGTCCGACGTGCCGCGGTGGATGACCAACGGCAAATCAGTGGTTCGGTTTTTGGTGATTGGAGTGAGATCGCCGAGGCCGAGGTGCTCGGCCGCCACCGATTTGCCGTCTACCGTGACGATACGATCGCCGGGGCGGATTCCGACTTCCACAGCGGGTGAGTTCGGCGCGACGGAGAGGACGACGAACGCATTCGGGTCGGTTTGGTTCAGCGACATGCCGGTTCGGTTCGCTTCGAAGTGCTCGTTGACGCGGTCGTTCGGGACGAAGGTGACCGTTCTGGCGCGGAAATCGAACGTCACTTTGAACCGCTCCAGGATGCGGGCGCCGATGTTGCCGTCGATCGAGCGCGACGCGAACGCGCCGGCGGCGGCGTCCGTCACCGTGACCACCGGCGCCGGAAGCGTCGTCCCGCCGATCGTCATCGACGTGCCGCGGTAGAGCGAAAATCCGAGCGTGCCGCCGACGCCGCCGGCCCCGACGAACGGCACGCCGGCCCCGGAAAATATCCCGTGCGCACGGGCGAAGCGCCGAAACACCGTGAGGGCTCCCGAGTCGCCCGTGTCGAGCCCGAAGAGTCCCGTCGCGCCGTCGATCGTGACCGGAACGTACGCGTGTACCCCCTCGCTCACGAAATGCACCGTCGTACCACCCGTCGGCGGCGGGCTGTCGAACGGCGCGAGCGTGAGCGTGCGCGCTGCATAGTCGAACGTGGTGCGAAATGCGGAGAGCGTCTCAAATCCGATCAGCCCGTCGGCGGTGACGCCGGCGCGCTCGTGTTGCACGAAGTACGGTAACGGCGCGACGATCGCCGTCTGATCGCGCAAGCGCGAGGAGCCCACGTCGATCTCGCCGACGTTCGCGAACGACACCGCCTGGCTCGCATTACCGACGCCGCTGATGTCCGCACCGCCGCCGGCCACCACGCCCAGCCGGCGAGCGGCGTCCGGCACGAGATAGTTCGCTCCGCCCGTATCGAAGATCAGCGTCGCCGGCTTGCCGCCGAACGTCGCGTCGACGACGACGTGCCCGGTGTCGATCGATCCGAGGCGGAACGGCACGACGGCCGGCGGCGCGCCGCTGAAGGAGCCGCGCGGATCGGGCGCGGGGCGCTGGAGGTCGGCCTTCGGGACCGCGCGCAGCAGCGTTGCGGACGCGACCGTCACGTCGGTGTGCGCCTGCGTCGGGTCGACGGTCGTGATGCGATACGGAATGCGAGCGCCGTTCGTCGTGCGATAGTCCAGGTAGTCGCTGGTGACGTCGCCGCTGTCGGTGTGCTGGACCGTGCGCACGATGAGGTGCGAGCTGCGGTCGAGCCAAACGTCGACCGGGCTGCCGCCGCGCGGGACGACGCTGATGACATCGACGGGTCGTCCGGCGAGCGTCTGCGAGCCGAGCCCCGTCATCGTCGCAGCATCTTTCGCGTTCCACCAGCCGTCGCGCGCCATGTACGCGGCGGTTACGCCGTCCGCGACGATGCCCGGCAGATCGGCCTGCGAGACGATGCCGTTGTGCGCATCCCACGTCGTGCCGTCGAAGCCGCTCACGTCGTGGAGCGGGCCGCTGTCGACGGTCTCGCGCGAGAACCCGGTGCGGTGGTCGACCACCTGCCGGAACGAGCCGGGCGCGCCGCCGCTGACCTGCGTCCCGCTCGAGCGAATTCCGCGCACGGAGTTCCAAGCGGCCCCGCCGACGGCCGCGTGTTCCGCGGCGAACTCCGCCCGCGGGCCGGCCGCTTGCGAAGAGGCCGGCACTGCCGTGCCGAACATGAGAAGCGCGAGCACAAGAGAAAATCGGGACATGGTCAAGACTCCTTCGACGATCCGTTTCAAAGCGACCCTCTATCGGCCGGCCGAGACCGCGAAGAACGGCTCTTGGAGCTTTCTTACCGTGCCGAAGAATGCGAGCGCGAAGCTTCCCACGCGGAGCGCGACGTCCGTTGAAGGCACGATCAACGGCGCTCCCTTTCAAGCTACGCTGGAACCGGACGGCGAAGGAAGTCACTGGCTCCGAGTGGAGCGCAAGCTGCGCGAAGCCGCGGGCGCGGACGTCGGTGACGTCGTCACGCTGGAGATTGCGCCGGCACAGAACCAGCTCGAACCGAAGGTGCCGCCGGATTTACGGAAGGCGCTCGCCGCGCACCCGAAGGCGCTGGCGGCGTGGTCGGACATCACGCCGACCGCGCGCCGCGACTGGATCAGCTGGATCGTATCCGGCAAGCGAGCGGAAACGCGCGGGATCCGCATCGCGAAAGCCTGCTCGATGCTCTCCTCCGGGAAGCGCCGCGTGTGCTGCTTCGACCGCTCCGGGAAATACAGTAAGGGCTTCAGCGCTCCCGCGCGAGCCGTCTGAAAGCTAGCCCTTGATCTGCGCGCAGCCGACCACCGGCGAGCTCTCCTCGGCGGTCTTGTGGACCAGCAGACTGTGCTGCGGCCGTGCGTCCGCGCTCACCGTACCGCGCGAGCGCACTTCGAGGCGATCACGAGCTCCCAGCTTCCGTCGGCTTTCTGCGTCTCGCGGGTCGCTTCGAAGTGGCTCGTGTCGACGACGCGCAGAATGTCACGAATCGGCTCGCGCTCGTGCAAACCTTCCATGACCCCGACCAACCTGACCGCACTCTGCGCGAGGAGCCGGTCAGCGGGAACGTCGGATTCCACCGTTCCCGCACGACCGCCGTTGTCCGCACCGGTGATCGCCACCGTTCCCCGGCGCGGGTCGAGCATGAAATATCCGCTGTAGTTCCAGGGCGAGCGTTCCATCACGATGCTTTCTCGCAGCGTGTTGTCCACCGCCGCGGCAAAGGAATCGGTGTACCGAAACGTGTTCCGGGTGGCGCGCCGGGCAAGCCGTCCTTCGCAGGCCCAGCTGCCGGCAAAGTACTGCATCGGCCGCATCCCGCCGCGCAACGCGATGCCGGTCGGTTTCGGCATCCGCGCGAGCGCATCAGCGAAGCTCAACGATTTCGGTGCTGCAAGAGACGGTGCGAAGCTGGAGCCGGCCACGGCGATGGCCAGCGCGAGCGGAAACAACGAAGGCACTACGGCCCGAGAGAGCGGCGAAGGGCGGCGTGGCCCTTCCGAAAGCGAAAGAAGACGCTTCATGATCTGGCTCCTTCTCGAAAAGCTTGAAACCACGCTCGGAACGCGGCCTCGTCCGGCGATCAGCCGCTGGCACAACCTGATCAGCGAGCGAGAATAGCTGGTGCGCGAGCGCCGGGCGGCCGCGAACTCGTCGCACGCTATTTCCCGCTCCAGGTCGATTTGCGCGCCGATCACGTGCGCCAGCGGGTTGAGCGTCTGCAGGCGCAAAAGAACGTGCTGGACGAGCTTGGCGACGTCGTCATGCCGCCGGAGGTGGCACAGCTCGTGCAAGATGATGTGATCGATTTCGTCCGGGCTGAGCGCCGAAAGCAGGTGGTGCGGGACGACGATCATCGGACTACGATATCCGACCGCGATCGGCACGGCGATTTCGGTACTCGAGCGCATCTGAACGCGTCGCAGCGCGTCGTCTTCCCAGGCCGAAGAGCGCCACAGCTCGTCGAGCGGCGTCGTGCGGCGCTTGAGCCGCGCGATCAGTACCAGCGAGACGACGATCTCGACCAAGCCGGCCAGGGCGCACAGCGCCCAGCCGCCGGCGACGAGCGCCGGAACGGCGTGTGAATATGGGGCCGCCGCCGGTTCGGCCGGCTGCGGCGCCGCCTCGTGGCCTGCATAGCGTGGTGAGACGAGGACGTGCGCCGGGCGCCCCGCGGTTTCAACGATGAGATCTGGCGAAGTCTCGCCGTGAGGCAGCAGCGCGATCACGGGGCCGGCGAAGACCATGGCGCCGGACCATGCGAGCACCGCAAACCAGACACTGCCCCGCACGGAAGCCGAACAGCGAATGAGCTTCAGAAGCCCAGCCGCCGCTACGCCCAGAACGAGGCTCGTGGACACGCTCAGAACGATCCCGAACCACAGTGCCGCAGCACCGTCAGCGAGCCGCTCCGCCGCGATCATTTCGGGCGCCGCCGTTGCGCCTGCGACTTGGCCATGACGCGCTGAATCTCGTGGAGCTCTTTTTCGCTCAAGGCCCGGTCGTCGACGATCGACTGAACCAGGGCGCGCACCGAATTGCCGAAGAAGCGCGAAACGAGCGCTCGAACCGCGTTGCGGCCCGCGGTGTCGCGGTCGACGACGGGCGAAAAGATATAGGTTCGTTCCCGCTCCGTGTGCTTGACGAAGCCCTTCCGCTCGAGAATCGTCAGCGTGGTCATCACCGTACTGCGCGCGGGCCGCGGTGAGCTCATGGCCGACATGACGTCGGCCACCGAGCCCTGCTCGACGTCCCAGAGCGCATTCATGACGCGGAGCTCGGCGGCGTTCAAGACCGGCTTCGTCGGACGACCCACCTCGGAATTGTACGGCCGATCCGCCGCCTTGTCAACGAAGCCGTTAGTTTTAACCGATTAGTTCTAAAGACTTAGTAGACATCGTCGCTCCGCGGTGGTATTCTTGCCGTGAGGAGACACACGTATGTTCTCGATCGTTTTCGGCGTCGTTTTGCAAGTCGCGATGGTGCTGATCGGGCATCTCGTTCCGAGCGTCCGCGACTATTGGGGCCCCGGCGGCATGCTGATCTCACTCGTCGTCGGCGCCGTCGCGGTCGGCTCGGCGACGCCGAGCTGGCCGCACGCACTGCGCGCGGGCGCCCTTGCGGGCGGGATCGGCGCGGTGGTGGGAATCGCGCTCGCCTACGTGCTGCACGACGTGCCCGCCGCGCTCGTCGTTCTCGGCACGCTGAGCTCGGCCGTCGCAGGGATCCTCGGAGCCGCCGCCCGTTTCGCGATTCGGCAGCGCCGCCGGCGTGCTACGCCGCTGTGAACGAGGCTTGCCGTCGCGAGGGTTAGCCCTTTATATCCGAATCCGCAAGTCGATCGCCGCCTGGAACGGAATCTTGGTGCCGATGAAGCCGGTGTTGAGGTTGTCGCTGAACATTCCGTAGGGATAGCGGAGCTGGACCGGGGTTTGGGCGATCGGGACGAAGTTGCCGGACGGGCCGAGGCCGGCGCCGCCGGACGGAAGCTCCGAGTAGACGCAGATGTTCGGGTCGTCCCAGGCGTAGCCGCGCTGGAAGCACTTGTCGACCAAGCCCGTGAGCGCCAGCGTGAGGCGCGTCGCACGGCTCAGGTCGTACGACGTCTGCAGGTTGAGCGTCAGCCGCGACGGCTCTTTGAACGCACCGAGGTTGTCGAAGCGGCCGGTGAACGCGTCCGGGATGAAGAGGAAATCCAGCCCGCTGACGTTCGAGAAGCCGTTCGTCGCGCCGGAACCCGTGCACGAGTACGGGTGCGCCGGGTCGGCGCAGTTGCCGTTCGGAATGTAGCCGGGATAGCTCAGCGGCGAGCCGTACGACGCCCCGGAGCTGTACGTCAGGCTCGGCGTGATCGCGAGCTTCTGGTGCTTCCACTGCAGCACGAGCGCAAGGACGTGCGGCGTCTCGTAGCCGTTCGAGCCGACGAACGGCTGCGGTATCTGGTCGTACGTCGTGTACTCCGCGTCCACCGGAAAGAGCGGCTGCACCGGCTGGTTGAAATACGGGTTGGCGACCGCGCCGGCGGTGCCGCACCCGACCGCCACGCCGCTGGAGTTGTAGCACGGCGCCGCGACGACGCCGCTCGTCGTCGTCCCGCAGCGCGCGTCGCCGGGGTTGCTCGCGCAGAACGACGTGTAGGCGTTGTACTCCTTCACGTACAGATTGATGCTGTCGATCACGTTCGTGCCGGACGGAAACTTGGTGTACTTGATCCGGCTGTGCGTGTACGTGTAGGCGAGCTGACCGGCGAAACCGTCGCGGCTGAAGTCACCTTTGCGCAGCGCGAGCTCCAGGCCGTACGAGGTCTGGTGCCCGACGTTGAAGCCGCTGACGATCCCGCCTACGCCGATCGGGAACGCCTGGAGCTGATCCCGCGTGCTGCGGTAGAACGGCGTCACCTTGTACGAGACGTCGGTGCCGCGCAGATGCTGCTCGAGCGAGAGGTCGTAGTTGTACGAAGTGTCGGGCCGCAGGCCGTGGATCGGCGTGTTGAAGCCGTAGCCCAAGAAGTTCGACGCCGCGTACCGCAGGTAGTCACGGTCGTTGAGGTTGTTGTACTGCAGCCACGACGTGTTCACCGGCCGCGAGTAGACGCCGTACGAGCCGCGGAGCACGGTATCCGGGTTCACCGCGTAGGTGAACGCGACGCGGGGCTGAAAAGTCGTGTTCGAAAGCGTTCCGCCGCTCGTGTTCACGAAGTTCGCCGGAAGGTAGCCGGGTCCGACCGCCGCGCAGTTCGCCGGTGTCGCGAAGACGCCGTTCGCGTCCGGCGTGGCGCCGCCGACGTTGACGGCGCCGAATACGCCGGGCTTGTAGCAGAACTCGTTGTCGTACGCTTTCACCCAGAACGCGCGGTTCGCCGCGCTCCGTCCGGTCGGGCTCGCCGTCGTGCTGTCGAGCCGGTTGGTGTAGTTCTCGACCCGCAGCCCGAGCGTGAGCGTCAGCTTGTCGGTCGGCGTCCAGGTGTCGTTAAGTGAGGCCGCGCTGAAGACCGGCGAGACGTTGTTGACGCGGCCGAGCGGGCCGTTCTCGGTCACCAGCCACTGCGGGTTTGCGCCGCCGGCGAACGCCGCCGCCGTGATCGGCATCGTCGGAGCGCTGAACGTGCCGCGCGGCCCGTTGAAGCAGCTCGTGTACGCGCCGGTGCCCGGATCGTAGCAGTGGCCGGTCTGCGCGGCGTTCGCCGGGTCGATCAAGTTGGTGAACGTCGTCCCCATCCCTTGGTTGCCGGGGAACTGGTAGAAGTACCGACGCTGGAGCTTCGTCTGGCTCTCGGTCGCGCCGAACGTGAGCAGGTGCTTGTCGGTGATCTGGTTCGAGTAGTTCAGCGAAGCGCCGTAGGTGTGGCTGGGGATCTCGTAGTCGTTCAGCTCGGCGCCGAAGCAGCAGGTGAAGTTCTGGTTCGCATCGCCGGTGATGAACCAGCGCGAGTACACCGAGTAGCCGAACAGTCGCAGGAACGAGCGTGGGTTGATGTTGCGCTGGTACTGCAGCTTGAGCACCGAGACGCCGTTGTCGTTGCTGTCGCGCAGGCTGTTCGGCGCGTTGGCGCCGAAGGCGCGGCCGAACGGGCTGCTCATGAAGAAGTACGGCGTCACCAGCGCGGCGTTCGGCGGCGCGAACAGCGCGCCGTTGTAGACGAAGCCGTCGTGCCAGAACGCCTGGTACGGCCCGCTCGTCCCCGGGGCCACGCCGTTGTTGCCGACATCGAGCGCAGCGCCGACCCAAACCGGCCCGCCCTGGTCGTTCACCGAGCTGTAGTAGTTCGTGAACAGCTCGCTGGTCAGGTACAGCGCCTGGACGTCGTCCTTGAGCCCGTCCTTGCCGTGCGGCAGGCCCCAGTGCAGGTTCACCACGTTGTCGCGCTGCGCGGTCGTCGCGATCGCGTACGTGTTCGGCCCGGCGAAGTACAGCCCGTTGCCGACCGTCGCCGGCGTCGTCGTGCCGGGGATCGGCGAGCCGTCCCAGATGTTGAAGCGGTTGAAGCTGTCGCCGAACGGAAACGCGATCGGGTAGAAGAGCTGTGGATCGCTCGCGCCGTTGTTCGCATCGGAGTAGCGGTAGTCTTGGTTCGCGCCCGCGACGCCGACGTAGTACGAGAAGTTGCGGTTCTTCGTCGCGCCGCCGGTCTCGAACGAGAGCCGGTGGAAGAACGCCGGCGTGCCGAGCCCCGCGCCGAGCGTCGAGAAACCCGGGAACGTTCCGGTCTTGATGACCTGGTTGACGTAGCCCGAGAGACCTTGTCCGTCCGACGTCGACGGCGTTCCGCCGGTGTACACTTGCAATTCTTGCTGGCCGAGCGTCGAGAGCATCGTCTGCGGCGCGTTGTCGTAGACGCGGTTCACCGGGATCCCGTCGAGCTCGTAGCCGACTTGGTCGATGTCGCCGCCGCGGATCGAGAGCTGTTGGTACCAACCTTGTTGTCCTTGCTGCACCGACGCGCCGGGAATCGCCTGGATCGCGCTGTACGCGTTGCTGAGGCCGCCCGGTCCGCCGAGCGCCTGCGTTGCGTCCTGCAGCGCGCCGTTCACCGAGTAGACGTCGCTCGTCGTGCCGGGCTTCACCAAATCGGTCGCACGGCGCGCCGTCGTTCCGCCGATCCGCTGCAGGCGCGGCACGAGCGCGCGGTTCAGCGTCTGCGTCTGATCGGCCTGAACCGTCACGCCGCCGAGGCTCAGTGTCTCATAGCCCGTGCGCTCGACCGTCACTGCGTACGTGTCCGGCGCAAGCGAGAGGAAGCGGAAGCTGCCGTTCGCGTCGGTCGTCGAGCTCTCGCTCTGCGAGGGCGAGGCGACGCTCACGTTCGCGCCGGCGACCGCGGCGCCGGAATTTTGGTCGACGATGCGGCCGACGATCGTGCCGGTCGTCCCCGCCGTCACCGCGACGGGCGAGAAGGCCGCCAGCACCACACCGGCGGCGGCGAAAGTGGCCGAAACGGCCCGTGCCCAGCTACCCATGCGGGGGTTTTAGCGGGCGGGCGGGTGGTCCCTCCGGCCGCCCTGCCAGTCTAAGCTAGCGGGTGTGCCCGGTGCGGCCCATCTCGTAGAACTGCGGGTTCGGACGCATGTCCATGAAGCCGGCCATGCGGTTGGAGAAGCCGAAGAACGCTGCGACCGAGGCGATGTCCCAGGCGTCGTCGTCGCTCAGCCCGACCGCCTTGAGCTCCGCGAGCTCCTTGTCGCTGGCGGCGAAGCCGCGCTCGTTCACCCGCGACGCAAAGCTGAGGATCGCGCGCAGCCGCGGCGAGAGGTCGGCGGTGCGCCAGTTCGTCGCGATCTGGTCGGCGACGATAGGGTCCTTGCCGAGGATGCGCAGCGCCGCGCCGTGCGCGACGACGCAGTACAGGCAGTCGTTCTCGGCCGAGACCGCGACGACCACCGACTCGCGCTCGGCGCGCGAGAGCCCGCTCGGGCCTTTCATCAGCAGGTCGTGGTAGTGCATGAAGGCGCGGAAGTGCTCGGGGCGCTTCGCGTACGCGAGGAAGACGTTCGGGACGAAGCCGATCTTCGCGCGCGTCTCCTCGCAGATCGCGCGAATGTCGTCGGGCATCTCGTCGAGCGAGGGCGCCCCGAAACGCGAGGGCGCCGCGTTGTGCACGGCGCCCTCATTAAATGGAGGATGACTACTTTTTGGGAATGTTCCCGCAGGCGACATAGATGGCAGCTTCCTTCGCGGACTTGTGGACGTTGATCGCGTAGTCGCCTTTCTGCAGGTCCGCCAGGGTCACGTTCGGGACGGTGAACTGCGACTCTCCGTCCTTGACGATCGCGAGCGGATAGGTCGGTTTCGGATCGAGCTTCGCGCACGTGCCCTTGTGAATGTGCGCGGGCTGATCGACGCCTTCGGCGTAGCCGCTCAGCCGCAGCTTCACGATGACGCCGTTGACGCCTTGCAAGAGCGTCGCGGTGCCGTGCTCGCCGGAGTTGTTCTGCTCGGCGAGGCGGAACTGCAGCGGCGTCATCGCCGCCTGCGCCGCGGGTACGGCGAGCACGAGCGCGGCGCCCACCGCGGCCGAGACGAAGAGCGCTCTCATCGTCGTGTACCTAGTACCTGGCGATGTCGCCGCACGACACGTAGGTCGGAATGTCGGTCGGCGACTTGTGCACGTTGATCGCGTGCTTCGTCGCGAGCAGCTTGGCGATCGTCACGCCGGGGACCGTCGTGACCGACATCCCGTTGACGACATTGTGCAGCGCCTCTTCCGGCTTCGGATCGAGCTTCGCGCAGGTGCCTTTGTGGATATGCGCCGGCTGCGGTCCCTTCGCGTTCTTGATGTGGATCGTGACGACGAGCCCTTTCGGCGTGTCGCGGAGCGTCGCTTGGCCGTCTTCGCCGGAACCGTTCAGCGCCTTCATCGGGATCCGCAGCGCCATCGCCATCATCATGGCGCCGCCCTTGTGGCCCTTCATCGAGCCGCCGGTGTCTTGCGCACCGACCGGAATCGTTGCGGTGAAGACCAGCGCCGTGCCGAGCGCGAGCGTGGAAAGACGGAACTTCATCGTATGATGCCTCCTTCAAGCGGTCGAGGAAGCCGCCTTCCGCACGGCCGCGGCGACCGCCTTTCGGCACCGGTCAGCGCGCGCGCAGCATCTCGCGCGCCGCGTTCCAGCCGGGCGCGCCCATGACGCCGCCGCCGGGATGCGCCGCCGACCCGCACAGGAACAGGTGCTTGATCGGCGTGCGGTAGTCGGCATAGCCGGGCGCGGGACGGAACATGAACAGCTTGTTCAAGCTCATCGCGCCCTGGAAGATGTTGCCCCCGGTCAGATTGAACGTCGCCTCGATGTCGACCGGGCTGAGCACCTGCCGGTCGATCACGGAGGCCGTGAACCCCGGCGCGTAGCGCTCGACCACCGCGAAGCAGCGGTCGGCGAACGCGTTCTTCGCCGCCTCGGTCCAGCCGCCGGCGACGTGGTACGGCGCGTACTGGCAGAACATCGACATCAGGTGCTTGCCGGGCGGCGCGACCGTCGGATCGACCGCCGAGGGAATCGTGCACTCGACGACCGGCTCGCTTGAGGCGCGCCCGTACTTCGCCTCGTCGTAGCTGCGCTCGATGTAGTCCTGATCGGGGCAGAGGTGGATCGTGCCGCGGTGCTGCGGGCCCGGCTCACTGCCCGGACACGCCGTGAAATTCGGCAGCGCGTCGAGCGCGACGTTGATCTTCGCCGACGCGCTGCCGTAGTCGATCCGCTCCAGTTCGGCGACGAACTCCGACGGCAGCTGCTGCGAGTCGATGAACCGCTCGAACGTCAGCCGGCAGTCGACGTTGCTGGCGATGCGGCGCGCGCGCAGCTCGTCGCCGTTCGCGAGCACGACGCCGACCGCGCTCCCGTTCTCGACCAGGATGCGGCTGACTTCGGCTTCGGTGCGGATCTCGACGCCGAGATCGGTAGCCGCCTTCGCGAGCGCTTGGGTGAGCCCGCCCATCCCGCCTTTGACATAGCTCCACACGCCGCGCGCGCCGTTCGTCTCGCCCATCACGTGGTGAAACAAGACGTACGCCGTCCCCGGCATCGAGGGCGCGGCGAACGCGCCGATGATCGCGTCGGTCGCGAGCGTCGCTTTCAGCTCTTCGGACTCGAACCAGCGGTCGAGGATCGGCCGCGCCGCGCCGGTGAGAATCTCGACCGCTTCGCCCAGCGAACCGTCGAGCGACTTGACGCTCAGACCGAGCCGCCCGAGCGAGAGCAGATCGCCGATCCCAGGCTTCACCGGGTTGGGGGGCGTTTGAATGAGCGTCGGCTCGATCACCGCCGCGACCCGTTCCAGCATCGCGACGTACCGCGGATAGCTCTCCGCGTCGCGCGCGCTGAACTTCGCGATCTCGCGCGCGTTGAACGCCGGATCGGCGCCGAGCATCAGGTAGCGGCCGTCGGGGAACGGCGAGAACGAGGACGGGTCGCGCTCGAGCAGCTCGAACCCGTACTCGCGCAGCTTCAAGTCGCGAATGATCTCGGGCCGGAACAGGCTGTTGACGTACGCCGCGGTGGAGACTTTGAATCCTGGAAAGGTCTCTTCGGTCACGCATGCCCCGCCGACGACGTAGCGCCGCTCCAGGACGAGCACCTTCCACTTCGCGCGCGCGAGGTAGCAGGCGGTCACGAGCCCGTTGTGCCCGCCGCCGACCACGATCGCGTCCCAGCTCACTTCGTGGTGCGACCGTTCCGCGCGCCGTTGCTGCGGGCGTTCGAGCTCAGCGCGCGCTTGCGCTTGGGCTCGAACGGTTTGCCGACTTTGTACTGGCCGTGGCGCGGGAGCGACCAGTCGACGTCCTCGCAGCCGACCGGGGTGAACGCGCCGCAGTCGTGCGGCCGCGCCTCGTAGATCCCGCAGTAGTGGCGGCCCGAGCGGTTCCCCATCAGGAACACGCACTTGTGCACGGCGTCTTCGCTGAACTCACCTTTCTCGTCGACCTTGCGCAGCCAGCCGACGGTGTAGCCGTCGGCCGACTCGCGCGGCACCACGTACTCCTTCATCACGTCGGCGTACGTCATCCCGAGGTGGTCCGCGATGCGCTGCACGTCGGCCTTGTTGACGAACGGCTCGTAGCCGCTGCAGCACTCGGCGCAGCCCGGCGGGCACGTCACGTTCTCCGGCAAGTCGTACTGATGCTTGCGCGCGAGCTCGATCACGGCGCGGATCGCGGCGACGAACTCGGCGTCGTCGTTGTACTTGTAGACCCACTCCTTCTTCGTGATCTCGCTCGCGTTGTAGTACTTCGTCGTCTTGGTGTTGTACTCGACGGTGATGTGCTCTTCGTCGATCTCGATCGACTGCACGTTCGTGATCGGGTCGACGTCGAGGCTGGCGAGCTTCGTCGGCTGACCGGTCTCGCGCGAGAAGCGTTGGAGGTTGCGCAGCTCGCGGTGCGCGATGAGATCGATCGTTTCTTGCATGGCCCGGGTTCTTCGGGGCCCGCGGCGGGCGAACCCGGCGATTCGGAGAACGTCGTCGGGCCATGTTCCGCCGTCTCGTCCCGCTCGCTCTGGCTGCCTTCCTGGCGGTCCCTTCGGCCCCGGCCCGCGCCGACGACCTCGCCACCGTGCGCGCCAAGGTCGCCGGCGCGATGCAGGGCGCGAAGTCGTTCGTCGTCACGACCACGGCGTCGACCGGATTCACCGTCACGCTGACGTTCGTCGCCCCCGACCGCTACCACAGCTCGCTCGCCTACGGCGGCGGGACGCGCGACATCGTCTTGATCGGGCCCGTGGCGTACGTGAGTGCCGACGGCGGCCAGAGCTACCGCAAGACCGACACGCCGCCCGCGGTCCTGGAGGCGCAGTCGCAGCTGCGCAACGTCCCGGTCGACCAGCTTCTCCCCGACAAGGTCGTCGCGGGCAAGAGCTGGGGGCAGTTCGCGACGACCGCGGCCGGCCCGGAGAAGGACCAGCACCTGACCTGCACCTACGACAAGAAGACGTACCGCCTTAACGACTGCGTGAACGAAGGATTCAGCTTGGTGTTCTCGCGCTACGACGACCCGGCCAACGTGGTGACGATCCCGGCCGTCGCCACCCCCGCGCCGCGCTGATGGCGCGGGTCGCGATCGGCGTCGATCTGGGCGGCTCGCACGTGATGGCGGGCGTCGTCGACGAAGCCGGCGAGTTTCAGGCCAAGTTCGAGCACGACATCGACGACCACGCGCCGAGCGCGGTCGTCGGTGCGCTTGCCGAGGTGGTGAAGGACGCGATCGGCGCGACGAAGGACGAGATCGCCGGGATCGGGATCGGCTCGCCCGGCAACATCGACCCCGCCACCGGGACGATCCGTTACTCGCCCAACCTCGGCTGGGAGAACGTCCCGCTCGGCCAGCGCGTCCGCGACGAGTTTCCGAAGTATCCGGTCTTCGTCGCCAACGACGCGCGCTGCGCGACGCTGGGGGAGTACGTGCACGGGATCGGGCAGGGGACGCGCGACTTCGTCCTGCTGACGCTCGGCACCGGGATCGGCGGCGGGATCGTCTCGGGCGGCGCCCTCTCGCTCGGCTATCAGATGGGCGCCGGCGAGATCGGCCACCACCAAATTCGGCCCGACGGCGGCTTCATCTGCGGCTGCGGGAAGATCGGCTGCTTCGAGGCGCAGGCGTCGGGCACGGCCCTGATCCGCCACGCCTTCCGGCTAGCGCCCTCGTTTCCGCGCTCGGCGCTGCTCGACGTCCCGCGGGAGAAGCTCGGCTCGAAGGCGATCCGCAAGGCCGCGCAGGCGGGCGACGCGCACGCGCTGGCGGCCTGGAGTGCCTACTGCGACGACCTGGCGCTGGGGCTCTCGAACGTCATCGCGTTCGTGAACCCCGAGGTGATCGCGCTCGGCGGGGGCGTCTCGAGCGCCGGCGAGTTCATGCTGGAGCGGGTCCGGCCGGCGGTCGAGCTGCGCACGACGATGGTCCCGCGCGGAACGACCCGGATCGTGCGGGCGACGCTCGGGAACGACGCCGGCGCGGTCGGCGCCGCCACCGCCGCGCTGCGCGGCGGGCTGATCGCGCAGCTGCCCGCCCAGGCGCTGAACGCAACCGCGCACGTCGTCGCCTGAACTGCACGCTTAGGGACGACCGCGTAAGCGCTTCGTAAGAGTCCGTAAGCGGCCCGACATGGGACGCTGCGAGACTGGTCGTGTGAAAGAGCGCGAATTCCCGGTGCTGCCACCGATTTGCGACGACTGCGGCCACCGGGCCTCATTGCATCATCTGGACGGCTGCCGGGCCCTGCTGCTCGGCCGCGGCTCCCCGTCGCGCACCTGCGGGTGCACGACGACGCTGCGCGAGATCCTCGGCGCGCGGTACCCCCGCCCTCCCGCAGAGCTCCTCGAACGCCGCGCCCAAGCCTCGCTGAACTAGCCGTCCTCTACCGGGTGTGCCGGGTGTGAGCCCGGCCGGTCTCCCCAAACCGGCCGGGTGCTTTTTCTATTGGTACCTTCCGGCCAGGTTCGTAGAATGCTACGGCCTGACCTCAGGCCCCCGGATGTGCCGGGCGAAGAGTCGGCAGTGTGGGAGGCTGGCTTCCGTTTCTCCTGGATGTGCTAACCGTCGTTACAGCGCCGAGGTGCGATGTTCGTCGCGAGTGTGCACCGGTTGCACCCTTGCGGCCGGATGAAGAGGAGTATCCGGGGGGACGACTTCGTCTACGACGTAGTCGCGCGGACGAACGAAGGCGTCGTCAGCAATGTCGATACAGCCGACCTTGCACTCCTCGCCGTCTTGGCTGCCGTCGCTGCCGTTGTGGTCTTCGGAATCGACAAGTTCAGCGAGCTCGCACCACCCTGGCAATGGATCGCATGCAGCCTGCTCGCCTGCAGTGCGCTCGCGTGCACAATCGGCTACGGGATACGACTCCTTAAAGCTCGCGAGCCGATCGACCCGCACACATTTATGATTGACTTTGCGGAGCGGCCGGCTGCAACAACCACGAACGCGATTTTGGGAACAGTCGCGGCGTACTATCCCAATGCGACGGACCGGAAGATCAAACGGATCGCCGTCGCAGTGGCGCTGACGTCGCTCATCCTCGGTACATTGGTGGCGGCAGTAGCGCGATCGGTGCCTGGGGTGATACGATGCATGTAATGAAGCGAGTACGTCGGGTCGGCCGAATCGGAAAAGTGTCGCCGGAGCTTCGAGCTGCGGCGCGCGAACTTGCGCGTGAGCTGGGAATTCGTCCGCTCCAGCCGGGAGAGCGGCGGCCTCCAAACTTCTACGTGGTCAGCCACTTCAGCGGCAAGCCGATCATCAAGGACCGCAACGCGGTCGTGCGGGAGTAGCGCGCTACGGGGCGTGGTCCGGCGCGTCGAGCGCGAGGGCGGTCATCATGCGGACGCCGGTTTCGAGGGCGGACTCGTCGATGTCGAAGCGCGCGTGGTGGTGCGGGAAGGCGCTGCGCTCGCCGCCGTGGCTGCCGATGGTGAAGAAACATGCCGGGACGCGCTCGGCGAAGAACGAGAAGTCCTCGGCGCCCATCAAGCGCGGCACGTCGTCGACGCGTTCGTCGCCGGCGACGTTCTGCGCGAGCGCGCGCACGTAGCGCGTCTGCTCGACGTCGTTCGAGGTCACCGGGTAGCGCCAGAGGTACGTGAACTCGTACGTCGCGCCGGAGCTTTCGCAGATGCCGCGCAGCACGCGCTCGATCCGCTCCGCCATCTTCGCGCGCACGCCGGCGTCGAACGCGCGCACCGTGCCGAGCAGCTTCACCCGGCTCGGGATCACGTTGTGCGTCGTTCCGCCGCTGATCGCGCCGATCGTCACCACCGCCGGCTCGATCGGATCGATGTTCCGCGAGACCACCTGCTGCACCGCGACCACGAACTGCGCCGCGACGTAGACCGGATCGATGGAAAGATGCGGCGCCGCGCCGTGCCCGCCTTTCCCTTCGACGGTGATCTCGATCGAGTCGCTCGAGGCGTAGAATGCGCCTTCATGGAAACCGACGTGGCCGGCGGGATGCGCCGACGCGAGATGCAAGCCGTACGCGCGCTCGATGCCGAAGCGCTCGAGGACGCCGTCCTCGACCATCGCCTTCGCACCACCTTTGCCTTCCTCGGCCGGCTGGAACAAAAAGCAGACCGTGCCGGCGAGCTCGTCGCGCCGCGACATCACGATCCGCGCTGCGCCGAGCAGCATCGCGACGTGTCCGTCGTGTCCGCACGCGTGCATGTGCACCGCCGTCTGCGAGCGGTACGGAACGTCGTTCTCCTCGTCGATCGGGAGCGCGTCCATGTCGGCGCGCAGCATGATCGTCTTCCCGGGCCGCGCGCCGCGCACGACACCGACGACGCCGGTCTGCCCGATTCCCGTGTGTACCTCGAAGCCGAGCGCGCGCAGGCGCTCCGCAACGATCCCGCTGGTGCGAACCTCTTCGAAGCCGAGCTCGGGATGCTCGTGCAGGTCGCGCCGGGTGGCGACGACCTCGGCCGCAACGTCGGCGGGAACGTCTATCGTAAGCATCATCGTAAGACCGAAGGCGGCTTCGCCGAAGGCGAAACGCGAAGGCTTCGGTGGAACACCGAAGCCACTTATCCGGCGGCGGGAATCGTGGGGCGGCGGCCGCTGACGGCGATCTGCGCGATCAGCTCGGCGATACGGCGCGAGCTGCCGCGCGGCGCGATCGCGGTTTGCTGCAAGCGCATCTTCGCCAAGCGCTCCTGATTGTGCACGATCCGCGCGACGGACTGCACGACCTCGGCGGTCGTCAGCGCGACGACGCCGATTCCGTTGGTGCGCACGTAGTCGAGGTTGCCGCGCTCCTGGCCCGGGACGTAGTCGTAAACGACGACCGGAACTTCGGCGACCGACGCCTCGGCGATCGTTCCCGGACCCGCTTTGGTCACCAGCAGATCGGCGGCGCGCATCAGTTCGGGGACGTCGTTGCGGAAGCCGAGCACCGTCATCGGCGTGGGGAGCGAAGGCCTGAGCTCTTCGAGCTTCGCGCGCAGCGCCGCGTTGCGGCCGGTGACGACGACGAGATGATAGTCCAAGCCGGCTTTGGCGAGCGCGAGCGTGGTCGGAAGCAGCTTTCCGCCGCCTTCGCCGCCCGCCATCAGCAGCGCGATCGTCGCGCGCTCGGGAAGCCCGAGCTTCTTGCGGATCTCCGCCTTGGTGCCGGAAACGTCTTCGAAGCGCGGGTGGATCGGGTGCCCGAGCAGTCGCAGCCGCTCCGGCGGGACGCCGCGGTCGATCGCGCGCTGATAGACTTCGCGCGCCGGGACGACGGTGAGATCCGCTTCCGGCAGCAGCCAGCCTTCGTGAACGCGCCCGAGGTCGGTGATGACCGTGACGATCGGGACGTGCTGCATCCCGGCGTCGGCGCGCGCGCGCAGCGCGGCGTGGTTGAGCAGCGGGTGCACCGACACGATCACGTCGGGCTGGTACTGCTGGAAGACCTCGCGCAAGCGCTCGCGGTAGAGCGGCTCGCAGAAGCGCACGATCGTCTTGTAGCGCCGCCGGCCGTTCGTCGCGTGGTAGAGCGCGCCGTAGATCGGCGGGGCATAGCGAAGGGCCGCGCTGTACGCCGGCCCCAGCTTGGAGAGCGGAAACGTGCAATGGGTCGCGATGTCGTCGATACGCCACTCGAAGCGCGTCGGTCCATCGATCTCGTCGAGCGCGGCCCCGACGGCTTGCGCCCCGGCGCGGTGCCCGCCGCCGGTGTCGGAGATCAAAAAGAGGACGCGTTTTGTCATCCCACCTCAGCCGGTCTGCTTGACCATCTTCCGCCGCTTCAGCGCGGCCGCGGTCTCGCGCCGGCGCGCGATCGCCGCGCGCCGAAGGGCGGCGGCTCTGCGCTTCGGATCGAGGTTCCGGCAGAACGCGATCGTCGCGCGCGCCGGAGCGTCGTAGAAGCGGAAGATGTCGCCGAACTCGATCTCCGGATTCCGGTGATGGCCGTCATGGTCCTCGGGGAGGACGATCTGCAGGGTCCGCGCGACCCGTGCCGCCCAGACGGGGGTCCGCCAGCCCAGCTCGGTGGTGTGCCGCCACCAGACGTGCAGCTGGCCCAGCACCAAGCCGGCGAGGGCTCCGTAGACCGAGAGCCGGAAGCAGGCCAGCGCGATGATCATGTACGGGACCGCGCCGAGGAAGCCGTCGAGCAGGACGCCGGGATCGCGCGAGAGCACCGCATGATCCCAGTACGACCTTCTTCGGTCGTGGTGCGTGCGGAGGTGGAGCTTGCCCCACACGTGCTGCGGCACGTGGTAGAAGAACGTCGATGCGAAGTCTCCGGCGATCAAGACGACGAGCATCGCCGCGGCCGCGGAGAACACCGGCGAGCCCGACAAGAACGTGTTCACGCTGATCCTTGTGAGTGAAGAGGGCTAACGGCGGATTGGTCCCGACTCCTGGAAACCCTCTCCCGACCGTGGTCGTGGCCTTGGCCTTGACGTTGTCCGTTACCGGCGTTCGGATCGGCGGGTTGCGGGACGCCGCGCTGTCGTGGCATATACCCCCGCCGGTCCCCGTTATGCGAGGGCTGCGCCTGGTGATGGACGCGGGCCGCAGAGCGCCGCTCAGCGTGAAGGTCGCGCGCGAGGCGATGCGGGCGAACCCGCGCATCGGCGCGGCCGACGCGCTCTCGCTCGCCACCGAGGTCCTCGAGCAAGCGCACGGGCACAAGCTCTCCGCACCGTTCCTGGCCGCGACGCTGCTTCAGGAATCGGCCTTCGATCCCGGCGCGATCTCCTCGGCAGGCGCGGTCGGCATCGCGCAGTTCACCGGCCCGACGGCTGAAGAGTACGGCGTCGATCCGTGGGAGCCGCATTCCGCGATCGCCGGCGCGGCGCAGTTGCTCTCGGCGTATGTCGAACAATACAGAGGACGCGAGGAAGATCCGTACGCGCTCGCGCTTTCGGCGTACGACGCAGGCCCGGGCGCGGTCTCGCGCTATCGCGGCGTGCCGCCGTACGCCGAGACGCGCGAGTACATCGCCGACGTGCGCGACCGCTGGTCGCGGATCGTCGGCCGTTGACGCGCGTGCTCCGCACTCTGCATAGGTGCGCGAGTTGGTCAGGCGCAGCTGCGCACGTCGGCGCTGAACCAATCCGCGCCGGCGAACACGTGCAGCAGCGGGCCGCGCCCGATGACGCGTGCGGCCTCGAGCGGCTCGCCGGACGGAAGGATCAGGCGACACGCAATCATCTCGGCCACGGCGCCGTCCTTCAACAGTCCCAGCACGCAGCGCTCACGTTCGTCCGCATAACCGCCGTAGAACAGCACCCGTTCGCCGTCTGTGGCGAACGCACTAGCCCCACTGATTTCGGTGCGCCACGCCGTGACGACGTCGTCCCGTTCGATGCGGACGAGCGGGAACGACGCGTAATAGTAGGCCCAAACAGCATCGTCGGCCACGTTTAGCGCATAGCAGTCGTCGATGCCGTCGAAGGACTCCGGCGGCGTGTATTTCCACGACGGAGCTCCCCGCTCGTCGAAGCGAATAAGCCCGCTGCCGCCGATCGGGGATGGTCCTTCGGCGCCGCCCCAGCCGTAGCTTCCAAAGATTCCCTCGTCGAAATACGAGACCCAGATCTCGCCGCGCGTCGTCGACTGCACGTCCGCAATTCCGTCGCCGAAGGTCGCTGTTCGGCGCAGCGTGCCGTCGGCTCGGTAGACGAAGGCGTTGTGCTCGGCAGTTCCGTCCTTGAATCGCCAGCACCGAGCGCCGACGACGAGGACTTCGCCGCCCGGCAACGGTTGCACGTGAGGATGTGCCGGAATCCCGTCCTGGAGGCGAACACGGCGAGCCGACCGCCCGTCATGCATCAGGGCGCTGGTCAAGATCGGCCGCGGCGTCGTACTGTGGGGAAACGTCGCCCAGCCCGGCGACGTGTCGCGACCCAGGACATCCGGCGCGTCGGCCTCCGCGGCGAGCAGCACGACGGCTTCGCCCTCTGGTCCAACCGAGAAGGAGACGGGCTCCTCTCCCGTCATCGACTCCCCCAGCCGTGCCCGCAGCGTCAGCGGTATGCCGCGCGCCTCTGCGTTCATCGTCCGCTTCGTTCGCTCGGGCGGGTCGCGGAACCATGTCCGCCAGGTCCCGCCCAAGGGGGACGAGCGGCCCCATGCGCTCCCCAGGCGCAAACCGTCCCGGCGGCTGCGGGTTAGGCGTCCCACGATGGCTTCGACCGCCGCTCGGCTGACGGACCGCTTCGTCCTCCACCGGGACCCGCATCCCGCGAGGGTTTCGACCTTCGCGGAGGACGTGCGCACCGGGCTCGGGGCCCGTCCGTTCAGCCTCGCGCCGAAGTACTTCTACGACGATCTCGGCTCGGCGCTGTTCGAGGCGATCACCCGGCTACCGGAATACTACCTGACGCGCGTGGAGCGCGATCTGCTTGCGACGTACGGGCGTGAGATCGCCGGCGCGCTCGGCGAGCCGCTCGAGCTCGTCGAGCTCGGGAGCGGGAGCGCGCTCAAGACGCGGCTGCTGATCGACGCGATCCTCCAGCGCCAGCCGGCACTCACGTATCATCCCATCGACATCTCTGCCGAAGCGGTCACGGAGTCGTCGCTGGCCCTCGTCGGCAGCTACGAACGGCTGCGGATCATCGCGTACGCGAGCGACTATTTCCCCGCGTTGCGCGAGAAGCGGCTGGTGACGCACGGCCGCGTGCTGGCGCTGTTCCTCGGCTCGAACATCGGGAACTTCGAGCCGGCCGAAGCGCGCGAGCTGCTGCGATTGCTCGCGGCGGCGCGACATCCCGGTGACGGGCTGCTGCTCGGCTACGATCTCAAGAAAGACCCGACCATCCTGGAGCTCGCGTACGACGATCCGACCGGCGTCACGGCCGCCTTCAACAAGAACCTGCTCGCGCGAATGAACCGCGAGCTGGGCGCGGACTTCGATCTGTGCGCGTTCCGGTTCCGCGCCCGCTGGAACGAAGAGAGCGGGGCGGTGGAGTCGTTCCTGGTGAGCGAGCGCGAGCAGCGCGTGCACGTTCCCGCCTCGAAGCTGACCGTGGACTTCGCCGCCGGCGAGACGATCCACACCGAGTCCTCGTACAAGTTCACCCGCGAAGAGATCGTCGCGCTCGGCGCCGACTGCGGCTTCAAAGAGAAGAAGACGTACACCGACGCCGCGGGCCGCTATGCGCTCTCGCTGCTGACCGTCGTTTAGCTCGATTCGAAGCTGCGCCTGATATGGCGCATCTGCTTCTCGAAGAACTCGATCGAATTTTCGACCTCGGCGTCGGTGAGCAGCGCGAAGCGATCATCGTCGACCGGCGTGGCGCCGTCGTCGTTCGCGCACAGATACGTCAGCGCGTCGACCGGGCCGTCCATCGAGTTCACGGTGACCGGGGTGGCGACGTACTTTGGGACTTCTTCCCACGCGTCGGCGACGCGCCAGCCGGCTTCGTCGAGCTCGATCAGCACGCCGTGGATCAAGCCGACGTCGAACAGCGTCTCGCGCAGCGAAAGATAGCCGGACGCACACGCGATCCGGCGATAGCCGCGCAGCGTCGCCGGCTGCGCGGGATAGTCGGCGCCGAGGATCGCGACGCGCCAAGCCGACTTGCGGAACGTGCCGTAGCCGAACAGCGCTTTCATTCCACGCAGAAGGTCGTGAACGCGCGCCGGATGCCGGGCATCTCGGCGAGCACCGGCGGCCGCAGGTACGCCACCGTGGCCGCTTTCTTCTTGCCGACCGCGAACACGGCGAAGCCGCTTGCGCGCGCGCCGCTGCTCCCCGCCGCCGCGGGGTGGAACTCTACCAGCCAAGCCGGCTGCGTCCCGTCGCAAATGTGAATCGCCTTTCTTTCGCTTCCCGTTGCGAGCGCCGGCGGAAGGCCGGCGTCGCGCACGTACTTTTGCAGCGTGCGGTGCGCGGCGGCGTCGACGCGCAGGACGATCGACTCGCCCGTGTCCGAGAGCGGCTGGAAGGTGAGCGATTCCGATCCCTGCGCATCAGGGCCGGACATCTCTTCGACGTGCCAGCCGCGCGGAAGCGCGATCTCCACGCCGAGCCGATGCGCGACGCGGTTCGGCACGAAGCCGCCGTCCGGCACCGGCGTTTGCGCCGGTGCTCCGACGGGAGACGCGATCAGGCCGAGCAGGAGCGCTGCGGCCAGGCAGACCGTGCGCCGGCGCGGCGTCACGTGCGAACCGCGCGCTCGGCGCCGCGCAGCGCGATGTCGGCGGCGATCGCGAGGAGTGCCGCGGCGAGCGCGCCGGCGAAGATCTTGGCGGGATTGTTCGTGCTGATTCCTTCGAACAGCAGCACCCCCAGACCGCCCGCGTTGATCCAGGCCGCGACGGTCGCGAGCGCGACCAGCGAGACGGCCGCGACGCGCACGCCGCCGAGCATCACCGGCAACCCCGCCGGAAGCTCGACCCGCAGCAGCGTCTGGCGCGCGGTGAAGCCGATGCCGCGCGCCGCGTCGACGAGCGCCGGATCGACGCCCCGCAGCGCCGCGACGACGGCGCGAATCAAGATCATCTGCGCGTAGACGACGAGCGCCACGATCGCGGTCGGCTTGCCGAGCCCCAGCACGGTGACCAGGATCGCCAGCAGCGCGAGGCTCGGGATCGTGTAGAGCACGCCGGCGACTCCGAGGATCGCGCCGGCCGCGCGCGCATTGCGCGCCGCCAGCACGCCGAGCGGCAACGCGATGACGAGCGCGATCGCGAGCGCGACGGCGACCAGCACCACGTGCTCGCCGAGCAGCGCGCCGACGCGCGCGGGATGCGCTGCGAGGTACGTCATGAGCGCACTGGTGCGATCATCGCTCGATGAGCGGGCGCTCGAGGACAAGCCGGCGCGTCTGCGGATCGACGCCGACCAGCTCGCGCACGAACGCGTCGGCGGGATGCTCGAGAATCTCGTTGGGCGGACCGGTCTGCACCACGCGGCCTGCGTTCATCACGACGATGCGGTCGGCCAGACGCAGCGCCTCGTCGACGTCGTGGGTGACGAACACGACCGTCGTGCGCAGCTCGCGGTGGACGCGCGCGATCTCGTCTTGCAGCGAAGCGCGCACGATCGCGTCGACGGCGGCGAACGGCTCGTCCATCAGCAGCACGCGCGGCCGCGCGGCGAGCGCGCGCGCGACGCCGACGCGCTGCGCCTCGCCGCCGGAGAGCTCGCGCGGCTTACGGTTCCGGTAGGTCGCCGGATCGAGCCGGATCAGCTGCAGCAGCTCGTCGACGCGCGCGCCGATCTGCGGCTTCGGCCAGCCGAGCAGCCGCGGCACCACGCCGACGTTCTCGGCGACGGTGTAGTGCGGAAACAGACCGACGGCTTGGATCACGTACCCGATTCCGCGCCGCAGCTCGACGGGATCGCGCGCGCGCGCGTCGACGCCGTCGATGAGCACCGTTCCGGCCGTCGGCTCGACGAGCCGGTTGATCGTGCGCAGCAGGGTGCTCTTGCCGCAGCCCGACGGGCCGAGCAGCACGGTGAACTCGCCGGCTTCGATCGTCAGGTCGACGTCGTGCACCGCCGGCAGGCTCGCGTTCGGATAGCGGACGGCGAGCGCGCGCAGCTCGACGCGCGCGCCGCCGTCGCCGCCGCCGTTAGGCGAGCCCGTTCTGCTTGAGGAAGTCACGCGCCACGTCGGCCGGCTCGCGCTTCTGCGGGCCGTCGACCTGCAGGTTCAGATCCTGCATCACGTCGTTCGTCAGCAGCGGCGCGAGCTTGTTCAGCGGCCCCGCGAGCGCGGAGTTGGCGTCGAGCACCGCTTTGCGCACGACCGGCGCCGCGTTGTAGACCGGGAAGACGTGCTTGTCGTCCTCGAGCACCACCAAGCTGTCGGCCTTGAGCCGGCCTTCGGTGGAGAAGGCGATGATCACGTCGACGTCGCCGCGCTCGAGCGCCTCGTACTTCAAGCCGTTGTCGACGATCTTCGTCTGCTTGAACTTGAAACCGCCATATTTTTGCTGCAGGCCGGGGAGCCCGTCGGCGCGGGTGAGGAACTCCGGAACCGCGCCGAGCCGCAGCTCGTTCGCCTTCGCCGCCAGATCGCTGAGCCGGCCGAGCGCGTAGTAGCCGGCGACTTTCTGCGTCGTCGCTATCGCCTGCGTGTCGTTGAAGGGCGAGCGGTCGAGCCACACCAGCCCGAACTGTTTCGCGTACGCGCTCTTCACGGTGTCGAACGCGCGCTGCGGGTCGCCGGTCGGCGGCAAGTGCAGCACGTTGAGCAGCGCGGTGCCGGTGTACTCGGGATACAGGTCGATCTCGCCGCGCTTCAGCGCCGCCATCGCTATGTCGGTCGTGCCGAGGCTGAGCTTGCGCGTCACCTGCTGTCCCGTCTGCTCGAGCCGCTGCGCGTAGATCTCGCCCAGAATGAGCTCCTCGGTGAAGCTTTTCGAGCCGACCTTGACCGCGGCGCTGCCGCTGCCGCAGGAAGCGACGAGCGGCACGGCGGCGAGCAGCGTGAGCGCGCGGGCGCGCGAGAGCGTGGGTTGCATCGGCCTCGTACGTTTCAGACGGCGAGCCTGCGCTGCGCGTACCCGAGCGCGGCGTCGGCGAGGAGTGCGAGCACGGCGACCGAGACGGCGCCCAGGAACAGCTCGGAGGGGTTGGCGGTCTGCAAGCCGCCGACGATGTAGTCGCCCAGCCCGCCGCCGCCGATGAACGCGGCGAGCGTCGCCGAAGCGATCACTTCGACCGTCGCGGTGCGCACGCCGACCGCGACGACCGGGAGCGCGAGCGGCCAGCGCACGCGCAGCCCGACCTGCCGTTCGGTCATCCCCGTGCCGCGCGCCGCCTCGAGCATCGCGCGCGGGACCGCGCGCAGGCCGACGTCGGTGTTGACGAGGATCGGCGGCAAGGCGAGCACGACCAGCGCGAGGAGCGCCGGCCGGAACCCCAGCCCGAGCAGCGGGAGCGCCAAGGTCAGGATCGCGAGCGAGGGGACGACCCGGAAGCCGCCCGCCAGCGCGAGCAGCACGCCGCGCGGGAGCGCGCGGTCGGCCGCGAGCCCGGCCAGCGGGATGCCGATCGCCGCGGCCAGGACGAGCGCCGAGCCGGCCAGCGCGACGTGCGTGCCGAGGTGGGCGATGAAGTCCGCGCTCACGCGCCGAACCCGTCCGAAGCCATGCTCTCCGGTTCGCAGGTCGGCGCCCAGCTCCGCCCACCGTCTCTCCCCGTGCCGACCGCCCTCGACGACCCCTCGCTCTACATCAACCGCGAGACGTCGTGGCTAGAGTTCAACGACCGCGTCCTCGAAGAGGCGCTCGACGAGCGCAACCCGCTGCTCGAGCGGCTCAAGTTCATCGCGATCTACGGGACCAACCTCGACGAGTTCTTCATGATCCGCATCGCCGGACTCATGCAGCAGCTGGCGGCCGAGGTCCACAAGCGCTCCGACGACGGCCACAGCCCGGAAGAGCAACTTGACATGGTGAGCGCGCGGCTGCGCCGTTCGCTCGCGACGATGGCGGACTGCCTGCAGAACCAGCTCTTCCCCGGCCTCGAGCGGCACGGGATCCGCATCCTCGCCGTGGACCAGCTCGACGTGGAGACGACGCGCGCGACGCGCCGCTACTTCGAGGAGCGCGTCTTCCCGGTGCTCACGCCGCTGGCGATCGACAAGGCCCATCCGTTCCCGTACATCTCGAACCTCTCGATCTCGCTCGCCGTCGAGCTGGAGGAGACGACGCCGGACGGCCCGATCAGCTACTTCGCGCGGGTCAAGGTGCCGGGCAAGCTTCCGCGCTTCGTCCCGATCGACTCTGCGCCCAAGGGCCAGCGCTGGTTCGTGATGCTCGAGGACATCATCGCGCACAACCTGGAGTCTCTTTTCCCGGGGCTGCGGGTGAAGGACTCGTACCTCTTCCGGGTCACCCGCGACGCGGACCTCGACTTGCAGGAAGACGAAGCCGACGATCTGCTGCGCGCGATCGAGTCGGAGTTGCGCCGGCGCCGCTTCGGCGAGCCGGTGCGGCTCGAGGTCGAGCCGGCGATGCCGGAGCCGCTGCGCGAGCAGGTGCTCAAGGCGCTCGAGCTCGACCGCACCGACTGCTACGAAGTCGACGGGATGATGGGCACCGCCGACTTGTGGGCGCTGGTGAACCTGGACTATCCGGAGCTGCACGATCCACCGTTCACGCCGGCGATCCCGAAGCGGCTGATCGGGCAGACCGACATCTTCGCGGCGATTCGCGAGGGCGATCTGCTCCTGCACCATCCGTTCGAGTCGTTCGACCCGGTCGTGCAGTTCGTCAAGCAGGCCGCGAACGATCCGGACGTGCTGGCGATTAAGCAGACGCTGTACCGCACCTCCGGAAACTCGCCGGTCGTCGCGGCGCTCGCGGACGCGGCAGAGGACGGCAAGCAGGTCGCCGCGCTGATCGAGCTCAAGGCGCGCTTCGACGAAGAGAACAACATCCACTGGGCGCGCACGCTGGAGCGCGTCGGCGTGCACGTGATCTACGGTGTCGCCGGCTTGAAGACGCACGCGAAGGTGACGCTCGTCGTGCGCAACGAGCCGGACGGGATCCGGCGCTACATGCACTTCGGGACCGGCAACTACAACGACCGGACGGCGCGCACGTACACCGATCTTTCCCTGTTCACGTGCCGCGCCGATCTCGGCGCCGACGCCTCGCAGCTCTTCAACGCGCTGACCGGCTTCTCGAAGGCCGACCACTACGAGCAGCTGATGGTCGCCCCGGTCGGCTTGCGCCCGGGGTTCGAAGAGCTGATCGACCGCGAGACCGCGCACGCGGAAGCGGGCCGGCCGTGCGGGATCGTCGCGAAGCTCAACGCGATCAGCGACGCGGGGGTCGTGCAGCGGCTCTACCGTGCCTCGCGCGCCGGCGTTCCGGTCGACTTGATCGTGCGCGGCATGTGCGTGCTGCGCCCGGGCGTCCCCGGCGTGAGCGAGACGATCCGCGTGCGCAGCATCGTCGGGCGCTTCCTGGAGCACTCCCGCACGTTCGTGTTCACCAACGGCGGCGAGCGCGAGGTCTACATCGGAAGCGCCGACTGGATGGGCCGCAACCTCGACCGCCGCGTCGAGAGCGTCGTCCCGGTGCTCGACCCGTTGTTGCGCGACCTGATCTGCAACGAGATCCTCGACGTCTACTTGGCCGACAACGTCAAAGCGCGCGTGCTGCGCTCCGACGGCACGTACGAGCGCCGCACGGTGCTCCCCGGCGAGCTCCCGGTCGACGCGCAGCAGATTCTGCTCAAACGCTACCAGGCGGTGTAAGCCGCCACTCGTCGTTTACACCGGCTGCCGGAGTCCTAGATGTCGACCAGATCTAGGATCCGCTCCCACTCTTGCGGTGAGACGGGCTGCACCGAGAGGCGCTGGCCGCGCCGCAGTAGCGGCATGAACGCCAGGGCGGGGATTGCGCGCAGCTCGTCGATCGCGATCATGCGCGGCAGCTTGCGCACGAAGCGCACGTCGACGCACCACCACTTCGGCTCGTCGCGCTTCGAGGTGCGGTCGTAGTACTCGCTTTTCTTGTTCCACTGCGTCGAGTCGGGATGCGCCTCGGCGACGACCTCGCAAATGCCGACGATCCCCGGCGGCTGCACGCTGGAGTGGTAGAAGAAGCCGAGATCGCCGGCTTTCATCTCGCGCATGAGGTTGCGCGCCTGCGGGCTGCGCACGCCGGACCATTCGGTCGTCCCGTCGCGCTCGAGGTCGTCGATCGAGAACGCCTCCGGCTCGGTCTTGAACAGCCAGTACCTCGGCACACGGCCGGCTTCGTCGCGTGCGGCGCTTTTCCGGGCCGTGCGCCGGTGCGCCCGGCCCGAGCTCACCGAGCGCCGCCGTGACAACAAATCTTGACGCTGGTCTGTCCTCTCGCCGGGCGCGCGAGCGGGGAAACCGCATAAGGTATGGTTAATCTGTCCCGTGCTAGACTGCGACGGCCCCGGAATCTTCCGCGGCCGGCATTCGGCGCGCTGCGCCCCTTCGGACGCGGCGGCACGCTTACGCTTCATCGAGGAGCATACGTGTTCAAGTTGTCACCCACCATGACGGCTTTCGGTCTTTTTGCGGTGCTCGGCGGGCCCATGTGCGTGGCGCCGGCGCTCGCGCAGAGCGGGCCGGTCGCCCAGGCGGCGCCCGCCGCTTTCGCACTGGTCAGCGGCGTCGTGACCAGCACCTCCGGCACGCCGTTGAGCGGCGTGACCGTCACCTTCAACGGGCCGCAGAACGCGACCGCGACCACGGACGGCAACGGCCGCTTCAGCGTAAATTTGGCCACCGGCGTCTATTCCGCCGTCGCGACGAAGGGCGGCTACCAGACAGGAACGACCGACGAAATCGCCGTCACGGCCGGAACCCCGTTGAACGTCACGATCCGCCTGCAGCCCTCGTCCTTCGAGTCGCTGCAACAAATCGGCCGGGTCTCGTCGCGAGCATCGACGGCGGCGCGCACGTCGTTCAACGTCACGCCCGCTTCGCAGGACGTGATCACTGCGCAAGTGTTTCAGGACAACGCGTCGACACAGCTGCGGGACGAGCTGAACCAGACGCCGGGAATCATCAGTGCGCTGCCTCCGGCGGTCAATCCCGCCTCGCCCGGCGCCATCACGTTTCCGAACATTCGCGGCGCGCTGTCATTCGAGACCGCCGCGCTGATCGACGGTCACCCCCTGGCCGTCTCCGACTTCGGCGACTTCGTGACGACCTTCCTGAACCCGGCGGTGTTCAGCGGCGTCGAAGTGATCAAGGGACCCGGCGCCGCCGCGCCCGAGATCCAGCGCGCGATCGGCGGGACGGTCAACTTCCGGACGCTGAGCCCGACGGCGCGTCCCGCCGGCGACATCACCTTCGGCGTCGACAGCTTCGGCGGGTCGTACTCGACGCTGCGCTACACCAACACGCTGCTGAACGGCAAGCTCGGGATCGCGCTGGTGTACGCGGTCGACGGAACACCCGGACCGCCGGGAACGACGAGCTATCAGGTGTTCTCGCTGCCGGACGCGTTCTCGGTCTACCACGATTCACACGGCAACTTGGTGACGCCGGCCAAGCCGCCGCCGCCATCGCAGCAACCGAATCCGCCGACCCAGAACAACAAGAACAACAACGCGGTTGTTCCCGTGCTGGCGTTCGGGGCGCTCGCACCCGATACGTTCACCACGCATAACGAGCTCGTGAAGCTGCGGTACAACCTTTCGTCGGCGACCTCGATCACGGCCTCGTACCTCGGCGAGCAAGGCTGGTCCGATCAGAACGGCAACAATGGCGACTACGTGCCGACGAACTTCTCCCCCGGCGCCGCGTACTCCGGATCGTATCAGACCGGCCCGACCGTGGTCTACAAGAACCCCTTCGGCTACGGCGACGAATGGGAACTCGACAACGAACCGATCTTCCAAGGCGAGTTCCGCACGTCGTTCCACAACGACAGCATCCTGGCGCGCTACTATCATGCGGGGATCGTGCGCGACCAAAACAACGGTGGCCGCTTCGCCACCCAGATGAGCCCGGTGTGGAACGTGAAGCTGTACGGGACCCAGACCAACGGCGCGCCGCTGAACGGGCTCGACCCGTTCGGACAGCCGTACCGCGCGCAAGAGACGTCGGGCTGGGCGTTTCAGTCGAACGAGGAGGACAAGATTTACGGCTACTCGTTCGAGTACGACCACCCGGTCGGACCGAAGGGCGACCTCATCACGTTCGCAGCCGACACGAACCACACCGACGGGCATTCTTACAACCCGTTCGGCAGCGAGGCGACGGCGACCGTGCCGAAAGGCTCGACGCAGGACGTTACCACGTATCTGCTGCGCGGTCAGGTCGGGTTCGGCGAGCGCCTCAACGCAACGCTCGCGTATTATCTGACCGACTTCCGCGCGCATTTCGGATTTGGCAACTTCCCGGTCGCCACAGCGAAGACCCCGAGTCCGACGCCGACGCTCGCGTTCGGCGATCAGAACTTCTACCACAGCGACGCGCGAATCGGCCTGGCCTATCGGGCTTCGCGCGACCTGAGCTTGCGGTTCGCGATCGGCTCGGCCGTTGCCCCACCGTATTTGGCAGTCCTCTCCACGCCGAACAAGCCGGCGTTGATCTGCGGTGTGCCGGGGCAGGCTATTTCGCCGACGTGCCCGTCCGGGGTAGGCCCGGGAACGGCGGCCGTGGCCTCGACCACCGGCGCAAACGTGCTCCCTGAGGTTTCGTTCGGATTCGACCTCGGCGCCGACATGCGGTTGCCGAACGATCCCTCGACGGTGGTCACGCTCGACCTCTACCGCGAAAATCTGTTCAACCAGTTCGTGAAGACGACGTTCGCGAACGGGTCGATTGCCGTCCCCGCCTTGGGCTCGGCCCCCGCGGGGACGTATCCGCTGTACGTCAACCAGTTCGGGAACCTCTCGCGCGCGCGTTACGAAGGGATCGAGTTCGGAATCAATCGCGCGCCGCCGGTAGGCTTCGGGTACGTTGCGCAAGGCGCTGTTCTTCGCGGTTATGCGCTCGGCGTTCCACCCGGCGGATATCCCGGCAAACCAGGGATCGTGAACGACGTCAACTTCACCGACCAGTCGGTCTCGAACCAGGCGATTCCATACGCGCAGGGCTACGGTGAAATCAGCTATCGCACCGCGAGCAACGCGCTCGTCCTGTTCGGAGCTACGTACTACGGGCCGAACAACGACTGGGACTTGCCGGCGGTGTGGTTCTTCAGCGGGTCGCTCCGCTTTCCGATCCACGACAAGTACACGACGTTCCAAATGTCGGTCGACAACCTGTTCAATCGGGACTCCGACCTGTTCCCGACGAACTTCGCGGGGGCCCAAATTCCGTTCCAGGGCGGTCAATACTATGCGACCACCCTCAAGAACTACGGACCGCGTCAGTTCAAGTTCCAGATCTCGCACAGCTTCGGGCGCTGAGCCCCGAGCAACCGAGACCAACAAGGGCCGCGTCTTCGGACGCGGCCCTCTTCGTTTTCTCCTTATCGCAGCTGGATCGTCGGCGTGACGCCCTTGCCTTCGAACGCCTTCTCGAGCACGTTCGCGAGCTCGCCGCTCTGCGCCATCGGTCCCAGGATGTCGGTGTCGCCGTAGAACTGGCCGTCGATGAAGACCTTCGGCAGCGTGTTCCAGTCGGTCATCTGCGAGAGCGCTTCGCGCTTCGGCATGTCCTCGAGCACGTCGATCACCTCGAACGGGTAGCCGAACGCGCTGAAGAACTGAATCGTCTCGAGCGTGAAGCCGCAGCGCGGCGCGTCTTTGGTTCCTTTGCCGTAGACGAGAATCGTGTTGTCCGCGATCTCGCGCTTGATCTCGTCGTGCAGGTCAGCCATGTGAGTCCTCGGGGGTGGCGGTGCGAATTTGGAGGGCGTGGATGCGGCCGTCGGCGCGGGCGGGAGCGAGCGCCTTCTCGACCATGCGGTGGCGGTCGAGCGGCGAGACGCCCGCGAACGCTTTCGAAGTCACCAACACTTCCAGGTGGTCCATGGTGCCGGTCATGTCGTAGACCTTGACCTGCGCGTCCGGCATCGTCTCGCGGAGCATCGCGGTTATCACTGCATCGATCACGAGCGCCCCGTCTACGACCTGCGGCCGCCCCGCACCCGCCGGGTGGCCGGCGGGATTGCCAGGCGAACCACAGGCCCGTGCCGCACGTTATCACCGTAGGAATGCGTAAGCAGGACCGAGCGCGGCGCGCAGCGCCGGCGCTCTTCGCCGCACTCGCCGGATCGGCGGCGCTGGCGATCGCCGTGCTGGCGGCGACCGGTGCGCACGTCTGCCATCACGCCGTGTCCTCCGGGCCCGCGATGATCGCCGGCCGGATGACCGGAATGGGCCTGCCACAAGCCGGCCAGGCGGGCGAGGGACTCTGCCCGGTCCTGATCTTCGCCGCGGCGCTCGCCGCGGGGCTGGCCCTGCTCTCGCTGCTGGCGTTCGTGCGGCTGCGCGCGCAGGAGCCCGCGGTGCTGACCGCCGTCGCCCGGCTGGTCGCCGGACAGCGGCTGGCCCCGCTCACGGCGTGCGTCGGCCTCGCCGGCGCGCTGCCGCTGCTGGCAATCCTGTCGCTGGACGGCGGGCTGGCCGGGATTCCGGCCCTCGCCGCGCTGGCCGCCCTCACCGCCGGCGCGCTGCTGAGCGCGCTCGCGCTCGCCGCAGCGGCGCGGCTCGTGCTCGCGCTCGCCGAGCGGCTGGTGATCGCCGCGTTTGCGGCCCTGCGGCTCTTCGCCCGCGGCGGCGAAGCGCCGTGGAAGCTCGTCCCCGACCCGCTCTTCGTTCCGGCCGGCGTCCGGCTCGCGCGCCGCCGGCCTTCACGCGCACCTCCGGTCCGGCGCTAGCCGCCCGTTCTGGGCCGCGTTTCACGCGGTTTTCACGGGCTCCACGCAAGCTAGACGCCGTGGCGGCAAGTCCACGGCGGTTCGCCTTTCGCCACTGAACCGGAGCATGTCCATGAACACCATCCGCGCGGCGCTCGCCGCGCTCACCTGCGCTTCGATCGCCGTCGTCTCGGCGGCGCCGGCGCGCGCCGACGTCGTCGGCGTCGTGCGCGGCACGCTGACGCGCGCCGACCACCGCCCGCTCGCCGGCGTGATCGTGACGCTGGCCGGCGACCGCACCAGCCTGACCGCAACGACCGGCTCCGACGGCCGCTTCGCGTTCTCGCGCGTGCCGTTCGGACACTACAACCTGAGCGCGGCGACCGCCGACGGGCCGGCGCTCGCGAGCATCGACGTCGCGAGCGACGCGATCGTCGACGTCGCGCTCGTCCCGACGCCCGTGATCGGCCGCACCGGCGCGACGACGAGCAGCGTGCGCGGCACGCCCGTCTCGGAGAACGCGTACGGCGCGCGCCGGCTGGCGGCGCTGCCGCGCAACGACCGGCTCGACGCGATCGTCGAGCAAGTCCCCGGCGTGGTGCGGTTCTCGTACAACGAGCCGGTCGCGCACGGTTTCCACGGTTTGAGCTACGAGCTCGACGGGGCGCCGCTGCCGCAGTCGACCAGCTCGAACTTCGCGCAGCTCATCGACCCGCGCAACGCGCAGGCAGTCGAAGTCTTCACCGGCGCGTTTCCGGCCGAGTTCGGCGGCTCGCGCCAAGGCGCGGTCGTGAACGTGCTCAGCGGCGGAACGGAAGCGGGCTCGGGCGGCGCGCTGACGCTCGGCGCGGGCGAGCTCGGAACGTCCGACGCGCGCTTGGCGGAGCACTTCACCGCCGGCCGCGCGTCGTTCTCGCTCGCGCTCAACGGCTCGCGCACCGGCCGCGGGCTCGACGCGCCCTCGCAGAACGCGCAGCACGACGACGCCTCGAGCGCGGATCAGTTTCTGCGCATCGCGCTGCCGATGGGCGAGCGCGACCTGCTCGCCGCCGATCTGTCCAACCAGTACTCCTCGTTTCAGATTCCGATCAACACCGTGGGCTCGTTCCAGTCGCCGCTCGTCTCGGTTCCGGGGACCGACGACGTGCAGCGCGAGTACGATCGCTTCGCCAGCCTCTCGTACACGCACACCTCGAAGGACGGCAACGGCTACGTGCGGTTCGTGCCGTGGGTGCGCTACAACCGGGTCGTCTACGCCGGCGATCTCGCGAGCGACGTGCAGGCGAACGTCGTCAACCCGGACGGTTCGCTGACGCCGCAGAACGGCTTGCGCGAGGACCGCGCGGCGACCTACACCGGGTTGCGCGTCTCGGCGTTCCGCGCCAGCGACCGGCACGCCCTGAAGATCGGTGCCGACGTGCAGGCGGAGAACTTCAGCTCCAACTCGCTGATCCGGATCACCGGCACCCCCGACTTCACCGACATCGCGGCGCAGCGCGGAACGCAGACCGGCTTGTACGTCGAGGACAAGTGGAGCGCCACGCCGCGGCTGGCGATCAACGCTGGTCTCCGCTACGACCACAGCACCGGCTACGTCGGCGGCTCGCAGCTGAGCCCGCGGTTCGAGATCAACGACGAGATCGCGCCGAACACGGTGCTGCACGCCTACTACGGCCGGCTCTATTCCGCGCCGGCTCTCGAAGACGTGCGCCGCGACGCGGTCGTCACGCAAACGTCTGCGAGCGCGGCGCCCGTGTACGATCTCCAGCCCGAGCACGACACGTACGTCGAATTCGGCCTCGCGCACACGTTCAAGCCGGGCTTGCGCGGATACGTCAACGCGTTCGACCGCAACGTGACCAACGTGCTGGACACGACGCAGCTCGCCAACACGCCGTTGTTTGCCGTTTTCAACAACACGGTCGGCCGCGACCGCGGCATCGAGGGGCGGCTCGACGCGTCCTCGGCGCGCGTCGACGCGGGCGTCTCGGCGACGTATCAGCGCGCGCTGGCCGGCGGCATCTCCGGCAGCACGTTCCTCTTTCCGCCCGGCTCGACGAGCGACATCACGCTGCAGCCGGAAGACCACGACGCGACCTGGGAGGGGAACGCGTTCTACACCCGCCATTTCGGCAGCGGCCTGAAATCGTTCGCGACGCTGCAGACCGAGTACAGCACCGGCTTCCCGACGCAGTTCGAGAACGGCCAAGGGCGGCTGCCCGCGCACTGGATCCTCGACGCGTCGCTGGGGCGCACCGCCGACCGCAGCGCGCACGGGATCGGCTACACCCTCTCGGTCGAGAACCTGTTCGACAAACGCTATCTGATCAAGGTGAACAACGGCTTCAACACGACGCAGTGGAACGCGCCGCGGCGGATCGTGCTGCGGCTGACCGCGCCGTGGTGACGCCCGAACGCTCTAGGCGTTGAGGCGGCGCTGGTCGCCGCGGTCGCTTTTGATCGCGTCGACCAGCTTCGTCGCCTCGCGGAGCGCCTCACCGACCGAGGGCGCCGCGAGCGCCAGCGCGCGGGCGGTTCCCGCGACCGCGACGATCGTGCTCACGCCGAGCAGGATCGCCGGAACGCCGCGGACGCGCACCTTGCCGACGCGGATCTGCGAGGCGCGCAGGATGCGGGCGAAATCGGGGACGGCCATGTGGGCGGGTGCGCCGGGGCGCCCTGCGAATCCTCGGAGCATGACCGAAGCAGCGCTGATCTGGGACGTTCCGGCCGAGTTCAACTTCGCCCGCGACGTGATCGACCGGTTGGCGCGCGAGGACCGGCGCGGGCTGCTGTTCGTCGACGCCGCCGGAAAGCGGCGCGAGTACACGTTCACCCAGATCGCCGATGCGTCGAAGCGGTGGGCGGCGGTGCTGCGCGACGCGGGCGTGAAGAAGGGCGAGCGGGTCGTCGTCGTGCTGCCGAAGATTCCCGAGTGGCTGTTCTGCATGACGGCGCTGCTGCGGATCGGCGCGGTCGCGGTGCCGAGCGCGGAGCAGCTGCGCGCCAAAGACCTGCTCTACCGCGCCAACCACAGCGGCGCGGTCGCGGTCGTCGCGCACGTGTCGAACGCCGCCGAGTTCGACGCGATGCGCGCCGAGGCGCCCGGCCTGAAGACATGGCTGCTGGTAGGCGGCGAGCGCGAGGGCTGGACCGCGGCCGACCCGCTGCTCGCGCGCGCGCAGCCGTGGGAAGGTGAGGCGACGGGCAAAGACGACCTGGCGTACATCGTCTATACGAGCGGCACGACGAAAGACCCGAAGGGCGTGGTGCATTCGGTCGCCTACACGTACGCGAAGCGCATGCAAGCGGCGGTGTGGTTCGACGTGAAGCGCGACGATCTCGTGTGGTGCACCGCCGGCACCGGCTGGGCGAAGTCGTTGTGGAACGTCTTGCTCGGGCCGTGGTCGTGCGGCGCGCCGATCGTCTTGCACGAAGGCGGCTTCGTCCCCGAAGAGCGGATGGATCTGATTCGCGATCTGGGCGTGACCGTGCTGTGCCAGGCGCCGACCGAGTACCGTCTGGAAGCGAAGCTGCCCGATCTCGGCGCGCGCTGGAAATTGCCGCAGCTGCGGCACTGCGTCAGTGCCGGCGAGCCGCTGAACCCGGAAGTGATCGAACGCTGGAAGGACGCGTTCGGGCTGACGATTCTCGACGGTTACGGCCAGACCGAGAACACGCTGCTGGTCGCGAACCGGCCCGGCACGGACGTGCGCCCCGGCTCGATGGGGAAGCCGACGCCGGGCCACGAGGTCGCGGTCGTCGACGAGCACGGCAACGCGTGCGAGCCGGGCGAGGTCGGCGACATCGCGCTGCGCGGCGATCCGCCCTCGCTCTTCCGCGGCTACTACAAGAACGACGAGGAGACAAAGAGCTCGCGGCGCGGCGAGTGGTATCTGACCGGCGATCGCGCGCAGGTCGACGACGACGGCTACTTCTGGTTCGTCGGCCGGGCGGACGACGTGATCTCGTCGGGTGCGTACCGCATCGGACCCTTCGAGGTGGAGAGCGCGCTGCTGGGGCATCCGGCGGTGATGGAGTCGGCGGTCGTCGGCTCGCCCGATCCGGATCGTGGAAACGTCGTCAAAGCGTTCGTCGTGCTGCGACCGGGATACGAAGCGAGCAACGCACTCGTCAAAGAGCTGCAGGAGCACTGCAAGCGCGTCACCGCGCCGTACAAGTACCCGCGCGAGATCGAGTTCGTCGCCGAGCTGCCGAAGACGCGCTCCGGGAAGATCCGCCGCGTCGAGCTGCGCCAAGCGGAGCTGCGCAAGAAAGGCGCGACGGCGGCGAGCGGTTTCGTCTAATCCGGCGGAGCCCGGCCGCATACGGAGGGGCGAAACGATGGCGGCCGGGGCGCAGTACATAGCAGCGATGTCGACCCCTCCGCCTCCGTCCGGCGACGACCTCGAAGCGACCGTTGCGATGCCGCGGGTCACCCCGCCGCCCCCGCCGCAGCGCCGCGTCATCGAGCCCGCGGTCGTCGAGCCGGTCAAGGGGACGGTGATCCCGCCGCCCACCGTCACGGTCGTCCCGGAGCGGCGCCTCGACGTCGGAAACCCGCTCGGGTACGTCGCGGCGCGCTTCTTCGCGTTCGCGCTGGACCTCGTGCTCATCGCGGTGTTCGCGACGACGCTGATGTACTCGCTGATCGCGATCAACCCGATCACCGGGCTGCCGAACAACAACGAGACCGCGTTCGACGCGACGCTCGCGCTGGGCACCGCGCTGGCGCTCGTCTACGTGTGGGTGAGCGAGGCGCTCTTCGGCACGACGATCGGCAAGCTCGTCTTCGGGCTGCACGTGTTCGCGCTCCGCGAACGCGGCGTCGGCTTGGCGCGCGCGTTCCTGCGCGGTCTGCTGCGGCCGATCGACCTGCTGCTCATCGGCGGAGTCCTCGCGTTGCTGCCGGCGCATCGGCGGCTGGGCGACTTCGCGGCCGGAACGATCGTCGGGCGCAGCCCGCTGCGCGGGTTCGCGCCGCTGCTCGGCTGGGTGTTGGTGCTCGTCATCTGCGGGATCCCGGTCGTGCTGCTCGGCTTCGGCGGGACGATGCGCTCGCTGATCACCTTCTACGAGTTCGTGCCGAACCTGTTCGTGCACGCCTGGCACGCCGGGCAGTCCTTCGTGACGAGCTTCCTGCCGCGCTAGGGTAGGGTATTGTCTTCACGCTCGAGGGCGTGATAGACGTGCGTGAGCCAATGTCGATACACGAGATCGTCCTCCCCGAGACCGAGCCCGAGACCGAGTGGATCCTCGGCCGCGCGGTGCAGAAAGTGAGCCCGACGTGGGCGCACGGGCGCCTTCAGGTTGCGTTTTCCGTCGCGCTCTGGCCGTGGGCCGAAGGCCGTGGACAGATCGCGACCGAGTGGCGGTTCCGGGTCGCGCCGCCGAACGAGATCCGCCGACCGCTCGTGCCGGACATCTCCTACCTCTCGAACGAGCGGTTTGCCGATTTGGAAGACGGGCTTGACGCCGAGGCACCGCCGTTGGCGCCGGACGTCGCGATCGAGATCTTGTCGCCCGGCGACAGCAAGCGCCGGCTCGACCACAAGATCGGCGTTTACCTCGCAAGCGGCGCGTCATTGGTGGTCGCCGTCGAACCGCGCGACCGCACCGTTCGGCTCCACGACGCGCATGGCTTGCGCGTCTTGCGCGGCGACGACGTGATCGAGCATCCGGCGATGCCCGGTTTCTCGTTGGCGCTTCCGGCACTGTTCGCGGCACTCGACCGCCCGCCAAAACTGGGCCGGTAGCCG